>Ga0066709_100004847_pt1 | contig 10874 bp, 9 predicted proteins | sample GraSoiAngelo_158_FD_79665 | JGI IMG/M metagenome (GOLD analysis project Ga0066709, IMG submission 79665) | Grasslands soil microbial communities from the Angelo Coastal Reserve, California, USA - 14_1009_16_30cm | ecosystem: Environmental > Terrestrial > Soil > Grasslands | place: USA... | reverse complement strand
TCATTGTTGCGCTTCCGTATGCCGCGAACCCAGAATTTCGCAACCTGGTGGACCGCTGCAGGGAGTGCGGCATTCGCATTAGTGTCGTGCCGCAACTCTACGAACTCTATGTGACCAGACCGCGGCTGCTCGATCTTGATGGGCTGCCAGTTCTGCAGTTACGCGAGCCCCACGCCTCTGCAGCGTACGTCGCCTGCAAGCGCCTGCTTGATGTTGCACTCGCTGCTTTACTTGCCGTGCCTGCCTTGCTTGTCGTCCTTCCTGTGGGTTTCTATCTGCGGGTGCGGGGGCATCACTTCTGGCGAACAGAACTCCGCTGCGGACGGCACGGAAAACTGTTTTCCATGCTGCGCCTCGATCTCGATCGGCCCAGTCGTAGTTCGTCGCGGGTCGAACGTGCACTCGAAGCACTTAGCATCACGGAACTGCCGCAATTGTGGAATGCGTTGTGCGGCGACATGAGCCTGATTGGGCCAAGGCCGTAGCCGCCGGATCGCGTGCAAAACTATTCCGAATGGCAGCATCGTCGCTTGGGAATCACACCAGGCATCACGGGCCTAGCCCAGGTGCACGGCTTGCGGGACGCCAGTTCTTCCGAGGAGAAAACCAAACTTGACTTGCAGTACCTGATGCATCGATCGTTGCTGATCGATCTCTCGCTGCTTCTTCAGACGGCCTGGACTTTAGCAATGAGATTGATACGGGGGCCACGCAGTGTTCCGCGGCTATCATCACTAGACTCAAGCTCCCCCGAATCCAGGTTAACTTCCGAGGACGCCCTTCTCAGTGCTTATCGTTCGCAGTCCAGTGCGGATTAGCTTCGCGGGCGGCGGAACTGACCTTCCTGCCTACTACGAACAATTTGGCGGCGCCGTCCTCAGCGTGGCGATCAATAAGTATTTCTACACAATTCTCAAGAAGCGGTCTGATGGACGTGTCCAGATCATTTCTTCCGATCTGCGGGTTTTTGAGACGTGGCAGGACATTGCGACCATGGACATCGAGGGCACAGGTTTGGAAATCCCGGTTGCCGTGCTGAAGGATCTGGGATGCCAGGTATCCGTAGATCTGTTTCTTGCCTCTGAGATCCCTCCCGGCACCGGCCTGGGATCATCGGCCAGCGTCTGTGTCAATGTGTTGAAAACTCTTTCTTCCTACGCACACCTGCCACTTTCCAAGCATGAATTGGCAGAGCGTGCTTTTCACGTTGCTCGCAATGTGCTGCGGCGCCACGTTGGCAAACAGGATGAGTATGCCGCCGCGTTTGGCGGCCTGAACTATATGTCCTTTGCAAAAGATGGCACAGCGCAAGTTGCTCCGCTTGAGCTCAGTCCCGAAGTCTTCAATCAGCTTCAGGAGAGCCTAATGCTGTTCTTCACGGGGACAGCGCATTCTTCCTGGACCATTCTGAAGGAACAGGAAAAATCCACGCGCGCACGACACACTTCTTCCGTGCAAGCCTTGCACAACATACGGGGCCTGGCGGATCAAATGCGTCAAGCCCTGGAGTGCGAAGATTTGCGACGCTTCGGACTTCTACTGAACGAAGCCTGGCAATCCAAGAAACTGGTGTCTGACAAGATCTCCAGCCCGCGCATTGACTACCTCTACAGCCTTGCCAAACGCAACGGAGCTCTGGGTGGAAAGATTACCGGTGCAGGTGGAGGAGGCTTCCTCTTGGTCTTCTGCGAGCCCTCACACCAGCCCAAGGTGCGGGAAGCAATGGCGTCCGAGGGCATTCGCGAGATGACTTTTGCCTTCGACTTTCAGGGCGCACAGCTCCTTGTGAATGATCCTTTTATTGATGGGGACGAGCGTACAGCTTCGCGGTGGACGTTCGTTCCCAACTCGACAGCTGTTCTATGAAGATTGCTTTCGATCTGCGACGCATTGGGAATCCTGGAATCGGCCGCTATATGAAATGCCTGGTCGAGGAAATTCTCCAGCAGGAACCGGGCCACGACTATCTCCTGATTCTGCCGGCGGACGCATTGGATACCATCCGCTCTAACGGCGCCAACGTGACGCGAATTCCCGGAGAGTCCCGATACTACTCTATCCGCGAACAGGTGGAGCTTCCGCGCATTCTTCGTGAGCACAAAGTGGACCTGCTGCACTCCCCGCACTTCCTCTTGCCTCTGTCGCGGCCGTGCCCGACCGTGGTCACCATCCACGATGTGGTCTACATCGCCTACGCTCAAGACATGCAGTCAAGGCTCGGACGGCTCTATTACAGCGTCATGATGCACGCTTCTTCGCGTCTTGCCACGCGGATTATCACAGACTCGATCTTCTCGAAGAACGAAATCGTCCGCTTGTTAGGTGTGGACCCGGGAACAGTCAGCGTCATCTACCCTGCTGTCGACACAGCTTTTAGGCCGGTACCCGATTCAAGTGAGCGTGAAGCTCTTCTCTCCGAGTACGGGATAGATCGCGAATACATTCTCTACGCCGGAATCTACAAAGGGCGAAAGAACCATGCCGGGTTGTTGAGGGCGTTCCAGCATTTTCTTGCCCGTGGCGGAGAGGCCCAACTGGTCATCGCGGGCCCCATGAATGAAGGCGAGCACCAGCTGCAGCATCTCGCGGACGAGTTGCGAATTGCAGATCACATTGTCTTTACGTGATTCATCACGGATTCCGACTTGGGCACCCTCTACTCCGCCGCCCGTGTGTACGCCTGCCCATCTCTCTACGAAGGGTTCGGCTTCACCGTTCTCGAAGCCATGGCCTGCGGCGTGCCGGTGGTCTGTTCCGACGCGGCGTCATTGCCCGAGGTTGCGGGTGACGCCGCTGTTTACGCGAATCCAAAAAACTCAGAAGCATTTGCCGAAGCCCTGTACCAGATATTCACTAACGACGATCTTCGTCAGGAGATGATCGAGCGCGGATGGAGGAACTTGCAACGATTCAGCTGGCGGCAGGCCGCAGCTCGTTCTTTGGCGGCATATAGCGATGCTCTCGGGAACGCGATTGACCCGGCTATCGCATTTACCTGAAAGTCCGACGATCGGTTTGCAATTGAATCTGCGTCGCCTGAAGTCGCGTATTTTTGTTAAGCACGGTCGGAGGCCCTACGCCCGGGGCTACGGCTCGTATCGTCAGGTACAGCTTCAGGAGCATCTCTACAAACGTCTTCCGGACGGCGAGCTGCCGGAAGGCTGGGGCCTGTGGCTGGATGAACGAGTCGTCGAGTATCCGTGGTTCCTGTCCCGTCTGCCGCCCGCACCCGGCAAGCTGCTCGATGCCGGTTCCGTGCTCAACTATGACTACGTTCTATGCCATGAGCGGCTCAACAATAAAACTATCTCGATCTGCACACTCGCTCCGGAATCAGAGAACTACTGCCATCGTGGCATATCTTACGTCTATGGGGACCTCCGCGAGAGCTGTTTCCGCAATGACTATTTTGATTGGATAGTGAGCATTTCAACCTTGGAGCACGTTGGAATGAACAACACGCTTTTTTACACTACTGATAGCTCCAAGAATGAGTGTGATCCTGAATCACATCTGCAGGCTCTCTTAGAGCTACGTCGTATCCTTAAAGCCGGTGGTTTGCTTTACTTGACACTGCCATTTGGAAGTGCGCAAATTCGCGGATGGCTGCAGACGTTCGATAGTGACATGGTCCAGAAAGTGATAGAGGTCTTCCGACCTGCATCTTCTAGGGAAGTGTACTTCCGCTACACAAGTTCAGGTTGGCAGATCTCGTCGCCAGAGGAGTGCCGTGATGCTCGCTACTTCGACCCTTCGCTCGGTAAGGTCATGAGAACAGATTTCGCTGCGGCTGAAGCTGTTGTTTGCTTGGAGTTAGTGAAATGAATCGGAGCCTGCAAACGGTAAATATAGACGTGACCAAGGGGCTCGCTCAGCGTCGAACGAGTATCGCCCGCAACAGTTTGTGGAATCTTGCCGGTCAGATCGCCCCATTACTCTTGGCCGCGTTCGCAATCCCAATTCTAATTCGCCAGCTGGGCGTCGATCGATTTGGGGTTCTAACTCTTGCTTGGATTCTCGTCGGCTATTTTAGTCTCTTCGACCTTGGAATAGGGCGTGCCATCACTAAGCTCTTGGCGGAAAAGATTGCGTTAGGTGACTTCGAGTCAGCTTCAAGCCTGATTTGGACCGCAATGTTCTCGATGGTGTTGCTTGGCATCTTTTTCGGCACAGTGCTGCTTGGGCTCGCGCCATGGCTGTCACGGTCGATGTTGAATATCCCCCCTGCTTTGCAAAGCGAGACGCTACATAGCCTTCCCTGGCTGGCAGTCGCGGTCCCATTCGTGACTCTGACTTGCGGCTTGAGGGGCATGCTGGAGGCGCAGCAAGATTTCGCCGCTGTAAACGCACTCCGCGCCGGCATAGGATTGGTAACTTATCTCGGTCCACTGGCGGTATTACCGCTCTCTCGAAGTCTTTTCCCGGTTGTCATCACCTTGGCAGCGGCGCGGGTTATCAGTTGCGGGCTCCATTTCTGGGTCTGCCGGCGACGTATTCCTGTGTTCTCTTTGCGGGTTACCTGGGACCGGCAGGCCTTTCGCGACCTCCTCGAGTTTGGAAGTTGGTTGACTGTAAGCAATATCATCAGCCCCATGATGGTGTATTTCGATCGCTTTGTTATCGCGTCCTTACTTTCTATTTCAGCAGTTGCCTACTATGCCGCCCCCTTCGATGCCGTGACGAAGCTGTGGCTAATTCCATCTGCACTGGCTGGTGTTTTGTTTCCAGCCTTTTCGGAAGCGCTCGCGGTCGACAATCACGATCGAGCAAGCTCACTGCACGAGCAGAGTATTGCCAGCACTCTTGTGATTCTCTTCCCCCTGATACTCGTCATAGTCCTCTTTGCTCCGGAGGGCCTTCGACTGTGGCTGGGGCCAATATTCGCAAGCCGCAGCGGTGTCGTCCTGCAAATTCTAGCGATCGGGGTGTTCACCAACAGTTTGGCTAATATGCCGTATGCACTCTTGCAAGCTTCGGGGCGGCCCGATCTGACGGCAAAGCTCCACCTGGTTGAAGTCCCTTGCTACCTTGCGCTGCTCTACTGGGGTATTCGAACGCGAGGGATCGAAGGTGCTGCGATAGCTTGGACCTCTCGCCTAAGCATAGAAGCCGCAGTTCTGTTCTTCCTCTTACGAGCTATCCTCGCTGCGCGGCTGTGGATCACCATGCTCGTAAGTACCGCAATACTGCTGATCGCCTGCGGAATAGAAAGCCTTGCACTGAAGTTTGTTTTCCTCGCCGTATCCTTGAGCGTATTCGCTTATGCGGCAAGGAGCTGGATCCTTAAGGATATCTTGCATCTGCGCCTGCGCTCCTGGATCGGTGCGATGCGGGTTTTGAATCAAGCTAAAGCCCGATTTGCTCACCTCTCCTAAAACGTAGGTTCAGCCTAAGTGGCCTCTTCAAACGGAACTCACCGGCAAGTCACGATCGCGTTTGACACTTGGGCATTAAAGAGCCTTTTTCGGAACACTGGTATTTACGTTTATGCGCGAAATCTCCTCTCCCACTTCCGGGAGATGGCCAGCCGGCACTCAATTGAATTCAGACCGCTGATTTCGTCCGCTGTATCAAATGATGCAAACCAGTTTGAGGCGTCAGACGGATTCCGGCCTCACCAGACCAGTCTGTTGAGAATCGGCCGCGTCTGGCGTTACGGTGGCGCGTGCCTGTCGGCTTTCAACAGCAAGGCGGATTTGCTGTTTTGTCCCTCGGGCACTACGCTCCCGGTCACTTCGCTGCTCCCGGTCGTGGCAACTATTCATGACGTGACCCCAGTGGTGTATCCCGCATTTCCCGAGCGACTCGCCCGGGGACTCAGATTTGCATTTGCGAATTCTGCGAGATTCTGTCGAAGCATCATCACGGATTCGATCTGCTCCAAACAGGATCTGATGAATGTATTCGAGCTTCCGGAATCCAAGGTCCATGTAGTCTATCTCGGATGCGACGAAGCTATCTTCAATGATGCAGCTCCTGATTTCGCGTCGCAGAAGAGCCTTCTAAAAAAACTTGGCCTCGACAGAGCCTACATTCTTCACCACGGCACGATCCAGCCTCGAAAGAATCTCAAGCGCCTGATTGAAGCCTATCGCTTCGCGCTTTCCCGGAATCGCAATCTCGATCTTGATTTGGTACTGGTGGGCGACTTCGGCTGGCAATACGAGGAAGTCATAGCCGCCGCAAACAGTAGCGAAGGTCCTGGTCGTGTCATTCTTACAGGCCCGCAAACCGAATCCGATCTTGCTTTGCTCCTGAAAGCCGCAAGCCTGGTTGTCATTCCGTCGTTGTACGAGGGGTTTTGCCTGCCTATGTTAGAGGCAATGGCATGCGGCGCACCTACGATCTGCTCGAATTCTTCCTGTCTTTTCGAAGTCTCAGGAGGCGTCCTTCTGTACTTTGATCCACTCACTGTCGAGGATATGGCTGCCTCTATCGAGCAGGTCGTCGACAACAGCACTGTTCGTGAGGGCTTGTCTACGAGAGGCAAGCAGCGCGCCGCCTGCTTCAGTTGGCGCCGCTGCGCTGAGGAAACGTTAGCTATCCTCAAGGCGGCTGCAAATTGAGTTTCAAGTCAATCAGGAAAGTTCGATGACCTTTGCTCCCCAATCTGTCGGGAAAGCAGCGAATCCATTTGCCTCAGCATTTGGAATCAGCTGCATCACAGTCTTTGTGCTGCTCGTCGCTTTCTTGAGCGCTTTGGGTGTGTCAGTGCTCCCTATGGTTCTCGTTGCGGGGGCCAGCATCTTCCTGTGGCTGTTGTTCCACAATCCCATTGGCAGCCTTGGATTGTTTCTCGCGTTCATGCCCGTTTACACTTTGGCATTCCTGCTTGCAAAATTCTTTGGGCCTTCGTACATCGGAGCACTTGAGGGAGGCGAAAGAGTACTACTGCTCTTTCTGGTCTTTATTTTGTGGCGGCGGAATGGAGTCGAATTGACCACGCCAGACTGGTTTCTGATGGCTGGGTTCGCACTCGCCATTCTGCGCCTGGCTTTTGACGGAAGCCTTATCGGCTTGCTGACAGACTTTAACTTCGTGATCGCGTATGCCGCTGGAAGAGTAGCTATGTTGACCGCCACGCAACAGAATCGATGGGCACAACGCGCGGTGTGGATCGTCGCCATCTTGTCGGTGCTGGGGATGGGCGAGGTTTTTGTTGTCGGAGAGGCGCCCAGAACTCTGTTGTATTTATCGGCTGCAAATGGGGGAACTGAAGGACAGAGACTGGATGCGGCTTTCCACGCTGACGGATATTCAGGGCTTCGGGAATCGGCCACTATGTTCGGCCCTCTCCAGTTTGCTCCTTTATGCATGGCTGCGCTGATCGTCTGGTGGGTATATTGCCGGAACCCACTTCCTGCAGCCGTGATTGCTGCCGGCCTCATCTGTTCCGTAACACGCTCCGCTTGGTTAGGCACACCGGTGGCGATTGTGACGTTGGCGGTAGTCATGGGCCAAAAGAAGCGCCTCCTGCTGTACGCCGGACTGGTTCTCGCGTTGTTCCTGGGGTCAATTCCTATCCTCGGTCTTGACGATTATATTTTTTCTACCAAAACAGGGAAGGATCCCTCCGCGCAGAGTCACCAAGAGTCGCTATTTGGTGGATTGGAATACGTATCGACTCATGCCTTCGGCGTCGGGCCTGGAAACGTGGGGAAATACGCGGTCAAAGACAATAAGAACGCGATTGGTATCGAAAACACTTATCTGACACTTGCGGCGGAGTATGGAATTCCAACCTGCCTTTGTTTCGGAGCCTTCCTGCTGACGGTGCTGCAAGTGTTGTGGCGAGAACCGACGCCACTGAGTTATTCCGCCATCGGGATAGTGGTTGGTTTTGGCACGGTGATGATATTTGCGGCCCTCCACGACGTTTTCCCATTAGCCTGCTGGTTATGGTTTCCCGTAGGGCTGGCTATTCGATCTTCGGTGGACGTGCGTGCTCGCCAGAAAATTGCCGAGTAACGTTGGGTTGCTTGGAGAGGAATCGGGATGCGCGTCGGATTCGATGCCCGTTGGTATAACCGGTCCGGTGTGGGCACCTACGTGGCGGAACTACTTAAAGCGCTCGGCGAAATCCCGGAAAAGATCGAGCTTGTTGTCTGTGAGGATCCCGAAGACCCCGTTCCCGCCTTGAGCGGTTCGTGCATTTCGCGCTTGCCGATAGGGTCGTCGAAGTTTTCCTTGGCGGAGCAGGTGGAGCTGAGGGCGCACTGTAAATCGGCGCAAATTGACTTGTTTCATAGCCCTTACCAGTACGGCGTACCGTTGCTCCTGCCATGCCCACTAGTTATCACGGTTCACGACCTGATTCCGTTTCTGTTTCGCACTCGGTCTTGGTACAAGCAGTTACTGGCTGTACCCCTCGTGAAAATGGGATACCGCGCAGCGGCCCTTCGCGCCCATCACATTATTGCTGATTCGGCGAATACCGCCCGCGATGTGGAGCGGATTCTCAAAGTCCCATCCAGCCGCATCACTCCGATCCATCTTGCTGCTTCAGACGCTTTTCATCCGAAGCGTGACTCGGGCGAAACACAGGAATTGTTTTCGAAGTGCGGGTTGCGTTCTCCATACGTTATCGTTGCGAGCACGCGCAATTGGCGAGCAAAGAATCTGGAAACGTCGCTTCGTGCTCTGGCGCTTGCGCGCCGAAGCTCAGGCATAGACTTCCAGACGGTTGTTTATGGGCCTGGGAATGGTATTGATGCCCTATCTAAGCGGAATCTGACGTTTGAACTGAACATTCAGCGCGTCGGCTACCTCCCGGTCGGGGACCTCGCGGCGCTTTTTCGGAGTGCTCAACTATTCATCACGACTTCCCGATATGAAGGATTCGGTCTCCCTATTTTGGAGGCTATGTCGTGCGGTTGCCCGGTCGTGACTTCGAATGGCGGTTCTCTGGCGGAAGTTGCGGGAGACGGAGCCCAGGTATTCGATCCGATGGATGCAAGGGGGATGGCGGAGGCAGTCGGCAGGCTGCTGAGCGACGCCGATGAAGCCAGGCGATGGCGCTCCCGTGGATTGGCTCGCGCTTCCGAGTTTTCCTGGTGCAAAGCTGCCGAGCAGACTATCGCCGTGTACCGAAAAGTTTGCCACTCCACCATATGCGATCAAGAGCCGGATTTGGCTTATCGCCATGACCCAGAAAGCACGCATTATTAAAAGGGTCGTCGATACTGTCGGCGCCTCCGTTCTGCTCGTGGTGCTTGCGCCACTAATTGCCGTTTGTGCCCTGCTTATTAAGTTGCAGGACGGTGGGCCAGTGTTTCACCGCCGCCGGGTTGTCGGCCCTAACGGCGAGTTTGACGCTTTCAAGCTGCGCACTATGTGTCCTCGGGCCGATGACATCCTTCAGCGCGAGCCGACCCTCCGGCGCGAGTTCGAGCTGAATTCCAAGCTGCGAAACGACCCTAGAATCACGCCTTTTGGAGCCTTTCTGAGAAAGCTGAGCCTCGACGAATGTCCCCAGTTGTGGAATGTCCTACGTGGGGAGATGAGCCTCGTCGGCCCAAGAATGATCACTGCCGACGAACTCAAGCGCTACGGCGAAGCTGGTTGGATCTTCCGTGCAACTAAGCCGGGTCTCACCGGCTTCTGGCAAGTTCAGGGAAGACAGGAAGTCCCTTTCGAACAGCGCGTGCAGATGGATTTGTTCTACGTGCAGAACTGGTCTCTGCGCCTCGACTGCGAAATTCTGCTGCGAACGCCATTGGTAGTGCTTCGCGGCGTGGGAGCGTATTGAATGGCAAGTGTTCTCGTCACAGGGGGAGCCGGGTACGTCGGTTCGGTCTGTTGCTCGGAACTGCTACGTGCTGGACACTTTGTTACGGTCGTGGATGATCTTTCGACGGGCTTTCGTGAAGCTGTGCCGCCGGGAGCAGTGTTCTTCCATGCGAACATCGCAAGCGCGCATGTGTTGCGGCCACTTTTCTCCCAATCGCAGTTCGATGCGGTCTTCCACTTCGCAGCTAAGGCGCTCATCCCTGAATCGGTATCGAATCCCGGTATCTTCTTTCAACAAAATGTTGCTGACGGAATCGCTTTTTTGGAGCTGGTTCGCTCAGCAGGGATTCGGAAATTTGTCTTCTCCTCCTCGGCCGCTGTGTACGGTGCACCTGGACGAATTCCGATTCGCGAAGAAGATACTAAGAACCCGTCAAACTCCTACGGTGAAACCAAACTAATGTTGGAGCGCGCGCTGCACTGGTACGCCTCTGCCTATGGCTGGAGTGTCGTAGCCATGCGTTACTTCAATGCTGCGGGCGCGACCGATATCGCCGGAGAAAGGCACGATCCAGAAACTCATATCATTCCTCTCTTGCTGCAGACCGCTGGCTGTGAGCGCGAGTTCTTCACGATTTACGGCGATGATTACGACACTCCAGACGGTACGTGCGTGCGCGACTATGTTCATGTGCTGGATATTGCCCAAGCTCACATCCGCGCTCTCGACCTTGCCGATCAGCCGGGCATGCAATCCTTCAATATCGGCACAGGGACCGGATATTCCGTCCGGCAGATTTGCGATGCCGTGACTGCTGCGACCGGCCGCACGGTGCGCATCCGTATCGCACAACGTAGACCCGGCGACCCTCCAGTCCTGTGCGCCAGCCCGTGTCTCATTCAGGCCGTACTGGGTTGGAAGCCCGAGCATTCTTCTTTGGAGGAAATTATCTCCTCGGCTTGGGAGTGGAAACAGAAGCAACTGGGCGGGCTGGCATTCGCGGCAGACTAGAAAATCGGGACCATAGCTCCTTCCATTTGCTCAGGTACCTTGAAAGCATTCCTTCTAGCTGCTGGACATGGCACGCGCTGGCGGCCGCTTACTGACCACACTCCCAAATACTTGTTGCCTTGCTGCGGAGGCC
>Ga0066709_100004846_pt1 | contig 10875 bp, 5 predicted proteins | sample GraSoiAngelo_158_FD_79665 | JGI IMG/M metagenome (GOLD analysis project Ga0066709, IMG submission 79665) | Grasslands soil microbial communities from the Angelo Coastal Reserve, California, USA - 14_1009_16_30cm | ecosystem: Environmental > Terrestrial > Soil > Grasslands | place: USA... | reverse complement strand
GTCGATGGCCGAGGCGCTCCAGCGGATTTCGCCCGCGGCGATCGAGTGGAAGCTCGACGGGGCCCGAGTCCAGATCCACGTGCGGGGCGAGGAGGTACGCGTCTTCACCCGGAGTCTGGACGACATCACCAGTCGCGTACCTGAGCTGGTCGAGATGGCGCAGTCGCTGGGGGTGTCGTCCGTGGTGCTGGACGGCGAGGCGCTCGCCCTGCAGCCGGACGGGCGACCGCATCCGTTTCAGGTCAGCGCGAGTCGCTTCGGCAGTCGGCTCGACGTGGAGCGCCTGCGGGCGACGCTGCCGTTGAGCCCTTTCGTGTTCGACATCCTGCACCTGGACGGGCAGGATCTGGTCGACAGGACCGCCGCCGAGCGTTTCGCGGTGCTGGCGGCAACGGTGCCGGAACGCTGGCGCGTGCCGCGGATCGTCACGTCCGATGTCGCGGAAGGGGAGGACTTCTTGCGCCAGACCGTTGCGCAGGGGCACGAGGGTGTGCTGGTCAAAGCGCTCGACTCAATGTACGAGGCAGGCAGGCGGGGCGCCGGCTGGATCAAAGTCAAGCCAGTGCACACCCTGGACCTGGTGATCCTGGCCGTGGAGTGGGGTCACGGCCGTCGCCAGGGGTGGTTGTCGAACCTGCACCTGGGTGCGCGGGATCCGTCAACTGGAGAGTTCGTGATGTTGGGCAAGACCTTCAAGGGCTTGACCGACGCCATGCTGACGTGGCAGACGCAGAAGCTGCAGGAGTTGGAAACGCACCGCGACCGGTGGACCGTCTACGTCAGGCCGGAGCTGGTGGCTGAGATCGCGTTCGACACGGTCCAGCGTAGCTCGCGTTATCCAGGCGGAGTAGCGCTCCGCTTCGCCCGAGTGGTCCGGTACCGTCCTGATAAGCGTCCCGAGGAGGCGGACACTATCGAGACGGTCCGGACACTTGGCTTTTAAGAAGTTCGGCCGACAAGCCGCTTATCGGCGAGTGTCGCAGTCGGCCGAACTTCTTCCGACAGACGAGACTCTAGTGGCGCGGCTGCCACACTGTATCGCAACAACGTTTTCAGCCGCGCCACTAGAGTCCGGCGGCTTGCCGGAGGGCGTCGATGAGGAGGGGCGACGCCAGGAGGGCGATGGTGCCGAACGGGGCAGCGACAGCCATGAGCAGCGTTCGCATGGGCGGATTGGCAACTGGCGCTTCCGATCGGGGAGTGGATTCATCCATCGCTATGGGTATCGGCGCACGCACCCGATTGGGCCAGTCCCAAGGGCGCACCGCGGCCCAGAGTTCCCCCGCACGGGGGGCACCGCCTGCCCCACGCGGGGGATCCCCGCTCTACGGCGTCCTACGTTCCAGGCCTCAGCCGGGCTTCAGGTAGACAGCCGCCAGCGGAGGGACCGTGAGGGTCAGGCTGTGCGGCTGGCCGGACCAGGCCTCGTCGCGAGCCCACACTTCGCCGCCGTTACCGATGTTGCCACCGGCGTACAGGCTCGAGTCCGTGTTCATCAGCTCGCGCCACGGCCCGCCGGTGGGCACCCCAACGTGGTATTCGTAACGCGGCACTGGCGTGAAGTTGAGCACCACCGCGAGCACGTCGTTGGGGTCACGCGCCCGCCGCATGAACGCGAACACGCTGTTTTCGTTGTCATGTGACTCCAGCCACTGGAAACCTTCCCAGTGGAAGTCCACTTCGTGGAGCGAGGGCTGCGAGCGGTACACACGGTGCAGGTCCGCCACGCATCGTTGCAAGCCGCTCTGGAGTGGATACTGGAGCAGGTGCCAATCCACGCTCCTGGCTTCGCTCCATTCGTCACCCTGGCCGAAGTCGAGGCCCATGAAAAGCAGCTTCTTGCCGGGGTGGCCGAACATGTAGGCGTAGAGCAGGCGGAGTGTGGCGAACTTCTGCCACGCGTCGCCAGGAATCTTGTTCAACATGCTCGCTTTGCCGTGGACGACCTCATCATGTGAGAACGGCAGCACGAAATTCTCGTGGAAGGCATACAGCAAGCTGAATGTCAGGACGTTGTGGTGCCAGCGTCGGTGGACCGGCTCCGTCGAGATGTACTCCAGCGTGTCGTGCATCCAGCCCATGTTCCACTTGAGGCTGAAGCCCAGTCCACCCATGTACGGTGGTCGTGTCACCTGGGGCCAGGCAGTCGATTCCTCCGCAACGGTCAACACACCCGGGCACTCGGTGTGGACGACCTCATTCATGCGCTGCAGGAAGGAGATCGCCTCCAGGTTCTCGCGCCCGCCATACTGGTTTGGCACCCACTGGCCCGGCTCGCGTGAGTAGTCCAGATAGAGCATGGAGGCGACCGCGTCGACGCGCAGACCGTCGATGTGGAACTGCTCGACCCAGTACACCGCGTTCGAGATCAGGAAGCTGCGGACTTCGTTGCGGCCGTAGTTGAAGACCTTCGTGCCCCAGTCCGGGTGCTCGCCCTGGCGCGGGTCGGCGTGCTCGTAAAGCGCGGTGCCATCGAAATTCGCCAGGCCATGCGCATCGCGCGGGAAGTGCGCCGGCACCCAATCGAGCAAGACGCCAATGCCGGCCTGGTGCAGGATGTCGACGAACGCCCGGAAGTCGTCCGGCGATCCGAAGCGACTGGTGGGCGCATAGTAGCCGACGGTCTGGTAACCCCAGGATGGATCGAACGGATGCTCGCTGATCGGCAGCAGCTCGACGTGGGTGTAGCCCATCATCTGGCAGTAGTCCGCGAGCTGGTGGCCCAGATCGACGTAGGTCAGGAACCCGTTGGTGTCGGGCACGCGCTTCCATGAGCCGAGGTGCACTTCGTACATGCTGATCGGTGCGTCAAAGGCCTGGGCCCCGCCCCGTCGAGAAATCCACCCGTGGTCGGCCCACTGGTACTTGCTGAGGTCCCACACGACCGAAGCGGTGCGCGGTCTGAGCTCGGCGGCGAAGCCGAGCGGGTCGGCCTTGTCGATGCGGTGCGCCGAGAACCGCGGCTTGATGCTGTACTTGTACAGCGCGCCATGCCCGAGCCCGGGCACGAAGCCCTCCCAGATACCCGACGACTGGCGAGACTTGAGCGGCGTCGCGTCGGGATCCCACTCGTTGAAGTCGCCGACCACGCTGACCGCGTCGGCATTCGGGGCCCAGACGCCAAACACCACCCCAGACGTGCCGTCGACCGTGACGACGTGCGCACCCAGCTTGTCGTAGATGCGGACGTGAGTCCCCTCGTTGAAGAGATAGAGGTCGAAGTCCGTCAGCAGGCTATGGGTTGCGCCAGCGGCGGGTTGGGTTGCCTGCAGCATTGGTATCCTCAGCGTTGAATTGGTGGCACGCTCCGTGCCGGCCCGACTACGAGGCTTCTAAAGATGGACTCAACTCCTTCGAACGGCAGCGGCATGCACGCGCGCTCCCGAAAAGCTAACACGGGCCCGAGCCAGGCGCCGAGTGGCGGCGATGGCCAGCTGCGGCGTAGCGCTGCCGGGGCCAACGGCAAGCGATCGTCCAGGGCGCTCCTGCCGGCCAGGAAAGGGGCCGCCGTCTCGCTCCCGCCATTTGAAACCTACCCGGCGCTCGTCGTCGAGAACGTCCAGCCCGAAATCGACGGCGGCCGCTGGCCGATCAAGCGGGTCGTCGGCGATAGCGTCGACGTCTCGGCCGACATCTTCAAAGAAGGTCACGACCTGATCCAGGCACGCGTGATATACCGCCCGATCGGCATGCCGGCATGGAACGAACAGCCGATGCGACTGGTGGAAAACGATCGCTGGGTTGGCACGTTCAAAGTGGACCAGAACACACGCTATGTGTACAGCGTGCTTGCCTTTACCGATACGTATGGCTCATGGCGGGCCGACCTCCAGAAACGCCTGGCGGCCGGCCAGGACGTGACCTCAGAGCTGCTCGAGGGCGTGCGACTGGTCGACGAGGCGGCCGAGCGGGCGACGGATGACTCGGAGCGCGGTCGCCTGGAGGCGTATGCGAAGCGCTGGCGCTCGGTCGACAGGCGCGAAGCTGCCGAGCTGGCCATATCCGCCGAGCTGGGCGAAGCAATGGACCGCTGGCCGGACCGCGGCGACGCCACGCGTTACCGGCACGAGTTGCCGATGATCGTGGATCGGTTGCAAGGTCGCTTTGCGGCCTGGTACGAAATCTTCCCCCGCTCGCAAGGCACCGATCCCACGCGTAGCGCGACCTTCCGCGAGGCCGAGGCGCGCTTGCCGGCGATCGCGGCGATGGGCTTCGACACCCTGTACATGACACCCATTCACCCGATCGGCCGCACCAATCGCAAGGGTCCCAACAACACGCTCGTCGCCGGCCCGAATGATCCGGGCAGCCCGTATGCGATTGGCAGCCCGGCCGGCGGACACGAGGCCATCGCTCCCGAGCTCGGCACGCTGGACGACTTTCTGCACTTCCAGCAGACCGCCCGCGAGCACGGCCTGGAGCTGGCGTTGGACTTCGCCATCCAGGTGTCGCCCGACCACCCCTGGGTCGACGAGCACCCGGAGTGGTTCTATCACCGCCCGGACGGCACCATAAAATTCGCCGAGAATCCACCCAAGAAGTACGAGGACATCTATCCAATCAACTTCCGCTCGCCAGATTGGAAGAACCTGTGGGCGGCGCTGCGCGACAACGTGCTGCTGTGGGCCGAGCGCGGCGTTCGCGTGTTTCGGGTTGATAATCCGCACACCAAGCCGCTGGCCTTCTGGGAGTGGATGATTGGTGAGGTCCAGAGCATCCATCCGGACTCCATCTTCCTGGCCGAAGCGTTCACGCGACCGAAGGTGATGCGCCAGCTGGCCAAGGCCGGTTTCACCCAGAGCTACACGTACTTCACCTGGCGCAATACGAAGTGGGAGCTTCAGGACTATCTGACCGAGCTCACCCAGACGCAGATGAAGGAGTATTTCCGCGGGAACTTCTTTGCCAATACGCCCGACATTCTCCCCCACATTCTGCAGCTCGGGGGGCGGCCGGCGTTTCGCATGCGGTTGGTGCTCGCGGCAACCCTCTCGTCCGTCTACGGAATTTACAGTGGCTTCGAGCTGGTGGAGAACACGCCGCGCGGCACGCCTGGCGCTACGGAGTACTACCAGGACTCGGAGATGTACCAGCACAAGGTCTGGGACTGGGATCGCCCCGGCAACATCATCGAAGACGTCACACGCATCAACCGTATCCGGCGTGAGAACCCAGCGCTCCAGCTGTACGACAACCTGCGGTTTCACTTCAGCGACGGTGACCAGCTGCTGGTGTACTCCAAGGCGACGCCGGACCGCGGCAACATCATCGTGTGTGTGGTCAATGTCGATACCTACTGGGCGCAAGCCGGTTGGCTGGAGGTGCCGGCGCACGAGTGGGGCATCGCGGCCGACCAGCCGTACGTCGTGCATGACCTGATGACTGACGAACGCTTCACGTGGCGGGGCAACTGGAACTGGGTGCGCCTCGACCCGCACGACAGGCCAGCGCACGTGCTGCGCGTCGAGATTCCGCGTTACTGAGTGTCGTGATCGAACAGCTGCGCACAGCGCGGTGGTTCGGCGGCAAGAGTCGCGCCATTCGCGAGACGCGCGTGCTGGATCGCGCCACCTGGTTGGATGGTGTCTCGGTCTGTCTCGTCGAGGTTCAGTACGAGCGCGGCTCGCCCGAGACCTACGTATTGGCCGAACGGTTCGACGAGCCGTCCGTGGCTCGAGGGCTGCTCGAGCGTTTCGCTGGTGCGTCGCTCGAGACCGAACGCGGCGGATCGCTCGAGTTTCGCCCGACCCACTTGTTTCGAACGATCCCCGTGGACCGCCTGAGCGAGGTGGCTGCGCTGCGCGGCGAACAGAGCAACACGTCAGTGCGCTTTGACGACCAGCTGATCCTGAAGCTGTTTCGCCGCCTCCAGTTCGGACCCAACCCGGACGTGGAGGTAGGCTGGTTTCTCACTGAGCACAGCGACTTCCGCGGCACACCGGCGGTGATGGGCAGCCTGGCGTACATCGACCCGCAAGGACGTGAAGCGTCGCTGGCGCTGCTTCAGCGCTTCGAGCCGAATCGCGGCGACGCGTGGACCACCACGCTGCAACGTTTACGTACGGTGCTGGAGGGGGGCGACCCCGCCGAAAGCGTCGGGGCGATGGCCCGCCTTGGCCAGACGACGGGTGACCTCCACCTCGCATTGGCCAGCGGAACCGGCGACTTCGCAGCCGAGCCGATCTCGGACATCGATATTGGGGACTGGCGGCAGGCCATCCACGATGAGGTCCAGCTCGCAGCGGAGGGTCTGGCAAAGCGGGACATTCAGGTGGATGGCGCCGCGTTGCTGAAGCGCGCCGATGGCATTTCGGGGTTGAAGGGCGCGCTGAAGACGCGTCACCATGGGGACTACCACCTGGGCCAGGTGCTCGAGCGCGGCGACGGGTCGTTCGTCATCATCGACTTCGAAGGCGAGCCGGCCAAACCGTTAGCGGTCCGACGTGAGAAGCGCTCGCCGCTGCGCGACGTGGCGGGCATGCTGCGCTCCTTCGATTACGCGCGCCACGCGGCGCTCCGCGCGCGAGACGCCTCGGACGCCGGCCGCCTTCGGGCCGCCGCGGCATGGTACTCGGCCGTGCGCGAGGCGTTTCTCAGCGCGTACTTTGAGACGGTGAACCGCGCCGCTCCGTCGCTGCTGCCAAGCGACGTGGATGCGCCTGTGGCCGCGCTCGAGCTCGAGAAGGCCGCGTACGAGGTGTTGTACGAGCTCAATAACCGCCCCGACTGGCTGCCGATCCCCCTGGCCGCGCTCAGAATGTTGTAGCCGCTACCCTGTGTCGAGATGCCGGTGATACCGCGTCGCCGTCCACCCGAATGCCGCTAGCGGTCTGGCCGGGTCGCCCGGACCCGCTTGGGGCCACCTGGGATGGTCACGGCACCAACTTCGCTGTCTTCGCTCCGCAGGCGACGCGGGTCGAGCTGTGCCTGTTCGACAACGCCTACGGCAAGGAAACGGCGCGAATCACGCTGCCGGAGCAGACTCGCCTGGTCTGGCACGCGTACATCAACAACATCGGACCCGGCCAGCTGTATGGCTACCGCGTGCACGGCCGCTATGCGCCGCGCGAGGGACTCCGCTTCAACTCCAACAAACTGCTCGTCGATCCATACGCCCGCGCCATTGCCGGCAAGGTCGATTGGAGTGCTCCGATCTTCGGCTACCGACTCGGCAGCCGAACCGAAGACCTGACGCGCGACGTACACAACTCAGCCCGTGGGATGCCGAAATCGGTTGTCGTCGACGATCGCTTCGACTGGGGTGACGATCGACCACCCGGTGTGCCATGGGCCCAGACGATCATCTACGAGACGCATGCAAAAGGCATCTCCATGCGTCATCCGGAGGTGCCCGAGAACGAGCGCGGTACGTACCTCGGTCTTGCCAGCGAACCCATCGTCGAGCACCTGCGGTCATTGGGCGTGACGGCGGTCGAGCTGCTGCCGGTGCACCACTTCTTCGACGACAAGTTCCTGCTCGATAAAGGTCTGGCGAATTACTGGGGCTATAGCTCGATCGGCTACTTCGCGCCGGCCGCTCGCTATGCCACCGGCGATCGCGGAGAGCAGGTCACCGAATTCAAGGCGATGGTCAAGCGCCTGCACCAGGCAGGACTGGAAGTGTTCATCGACGTGGTCTACAACCACACCGCCGAAGGCAATCATCTTGGCCCGACGCTGTCATTCCGTGGGCTGGGGAATCCGACGTACTACACGCTGATGCCAGACAACCCGCGCTATTACCGCGACTTTACGGGCACCGGCAATTCGCTCAACGTGACCAGCTCACAGGTGCTCAAGCTGATCGCCGACAGCCTGCGCTACTGGGTCCAGGAGATGCACGTCGATGGGTTCCGCTTCGATCTGGCTGTCACGTTGGGGCGCGAGCCGGATGGCTACGATCCGGGCGCCGCCTTCTTCGACATCGTTCACCAGGATCCAGTGCTCGCGCGCACCAAGCTCATCGCCGAGCCATGGGACGTCGGCGACTTCGGTTACCAGGTCGGCAACTTGCCGGTGCTGTGGAGCGAATGGAATGGCAAATACCGCGACAACGTGCGCAAGTTCTGGAAGGGTGACCCCGGCCAGATCGCCGAGCTTGCCTACCGCCTGAGCGGCAGCAGTGACCTGTATCGCCTGAGCGGACGCGGACCGACTGGCAGCATCAACTTTCTGACCGCGCACGACGGGTTCACCTTGCGGGACCTGGTGACCTATAACGACAAACACAACGAGGCCAACGGCGAGAACAACCAGGACGGCGCCAACGACAACAACTCCTGGAACAGCGGCGTCGAAGGTCCGACTGAAGACCCCGGTGTCGAAGATCTGCGAGCCCGCCGCACGCGCTCGTTTCTGGCCACGCTGTTCTTGTCACAGGGTGTGCCGATGCTGCTCGGCGGCGACGAAATGGGTCGCACGCAGCAGGGCAACAACAACGCGTATTGCCAGGACAGCGAGATCAGCTGGTTCGATTGGAACCTGAACGACCAGCAGCGCGACCTGCTGGAGTTCACCCGTGGATTGATCGTGTTCCGCGGTGAACACCCGGTGCTGCGCCGGCGTCGGTACTTCGAGGGCCTGTTCTTGCCGGGTGCAGATATCAAGGATCTGACCTGGTTCAAGCTCGACGGCACCGAGATTGTCGATCAGCAGTGGTCAGATCCCGAGGTCCGCTCGATGGCGATGCGGTTGGCCGGTGAAGCGATCGACGAACGCGAGCCGGAGGGCGGCCGCATTTCGGATGAGACGCTGCTGGTGCTGCTGAACGCCTACCACCAGGCGCTGGAGTTCAGGCTACCGGATTCTGGTGGTGTCGAGGGCAGCTGCTGGGAGTTGCTCATGGACACCACCGATGCCGCACCTCCGCGACCGTCGGGTCACAAGCACGCCGTCGGTGCCACGTTCTCGCTCGCGCCGCGCGCGTTGGCCCTCTTCCGGCGCGTCGAACCTTGATCAGGTGCATACTTGACCCACCTGGGGGGATTGAGTCGCCCGCGCATGGGCGCATGTTGGCCGCTTGCGGTGCGACCGCCGCTGACCGTGCGAAGCGATGAACTACTGACGGTGACTCGACTGCGCACCCGAGCGGAGCGCGCGTGATCGTCGTCGGGCTGATGTCGGGGACGTCAGTCGACGCCATCGACGCGGCGGTCGTCGACATCACCGACGAGGACGAGACGCTGATACTGCGGCTTCTGGGCTACCTGGAGTCACCCATCGCCGACGAGCTCCGCCAGCGGATCTACGCGCTGTTCAGCCCCGAGCAGAGCCGTATCGACGAGGTCTGCGAGGTGAACGTGCTGATCGGCGAGGCCTTCGCCAACTCCGCGACGCTCGCATTGCGGCGGGCCGGTGTGCAGGCTGACCTGATCGCCTCTCACGGACAGACCGTCTGGCACCAGGTGACGCCCGGTCACACACGCTCCACGCTGCAGCTGGGCGAGCCGTCGGTCATCGCCGAACGGCTGGGCGTGACCACGGTGGCCGATTTCCGCCCACGCGATGTCGCCGCCGGCGGTCAGGGCGCCCCGCTCGCTTCCTGGGGTGACGCGCTGCTGCTGGGTGATCAGCAGCTCAGCCGTGCCGCGCAGAACATCGGCGGCATCGCCAACGTCACGTGGGTACCGCCAGGCGCGCAGTGGGAAGCGATGCTGGCCTTCGACACCGGGCCTGGCAACGTGCTGATCGACCATGCCGCCTGGCGGCTCAGCAGCGGCATGCAGCGCTTCGACGTGGACGGCGCACTCGCCGCGGCCGGACGCGTCGACGACGTGCTGCTGGCCGAGCTACTCGGCCATACGTATTTTCGGCTTCAACCGCCAAAGAGCACCGGCCGAGAGGTATTCGGCGCACCGTTCGCCGACCGGTTCATCGAGCGCGCACGGCAGCGCAGAGTGACGACCTACGATATCCTCGCGACGTTGACGGCGTTTACCGCGCACTCCATCGCTGACCAGTATCGTCGCTTTCTGCCGGGTCGACCCGACGAAGTGATCCTCGGCGGTGGAGGGTCACGCAATCCGACCCTGGTGCGGCTGCTGTCGCAGCTATTGGACCCTGCCCAGATCCGCATACACGAGGACTTCGGCCTGCCGTCACTGGGACGTGAATCGGTCTACTTCGCGTTGATGGGCTACGAAGCGCTGCACGGCCGGCCGAACACCGTCCCGAGCTGCACGGGCGCGAGTCATCCGGTGGTGATGGGCAAAGTCGTGCCGGGCGCGAATTACCGGAAATTGATGGCGCAGTTGGTCGCGAGCGACCAGCGACGACCGCGCCGGCTTATTGTTCTGCCAACGCCAGTGTCATCCTGAGCGAAGCGAAAGATCCGCTACTCGTTACGGTGCTCTGGCCGTAGCCGTCAGACGGCCGAAAAGCGCGTCGGCGGCGGCCTGGAGGTGGACGGGACGGTCGCCGTAGACCGTAAGGAACGTGCCAATCTCGGTGGCGACCGCGGCGTCGTACGGCCCTCTGAGACCTACTGCGACGATGGGCTTGCCGGTCGAAGCCAGGCTTCTCGCCAGCGCCTGCTGCTCAGGATGTTGGGCCAGATCGAAAGTCCCGAACACAATGAGATCGGCCGACTGCGCCGCGGCTGGCGCGGTGCGAGGCGAGGCACCAAACGTCGACGGGGCATACTGTCGGACCGCATCCAGCAAACTCCCGGCGAGCTGGTCGTCGACGACGTCGCTACGGGTTGGCGCGTCCGCCTCGACCACGAGCACTCTGTACGCGGGGTTGATCGGAAGCAGGCCGGCGGCATCGCGCTGCACGCTGACAGCCTTGCGCGCGATGTCGAGCGCCAGCGCCCGATGCTCAGGGCTGTTGAGCACCGACACGTCAGGCGGCGTTGGCGCGGCAACGGCACCCGGC
>Ga0066709_100004844_pt1 | contig 10875 bp, 9 predicted proteins | sample GraSoiAngelo_158_FD_79665 | JGI IMG/M metagenome (GOLD analysis project Ga0066709, IMG submission 79665) | Grasslands soil microbial communities from the Angelo Coastal Reserve, California, USA - 14_1009_16_30cm | ecosystem: Environmental > Terrestrial > Soil > Grasslands | place: USA... | reverse complement strand
GAGACTTGGGAGGAAACCGGCTACTTGCCGCCAGCGTGGTACCACCGCGAGCGGGGGACGAGCTTCGACGGGATGGGCCCGCCCGGCTCCACCGTCCGGCTTTACTACGCCGATTTCGCCGGGCAGATCGTCCTCCTCCATGCGACCAGCCGAAGGCCGGGAAGGGGAAGTTGCAGGAGCGTACGAAGCGAGTGGTCGAGCAGAGGCTCCGTCAGTGGCGCGAGTGGTTCCCGAATGGAGCGGACATCGATGACGCGGGACGTCTCGTCATGCGGTCGAAGAGTGGAGGCGAAACGTGACTGTGCGAAGGTCTGACATCAAGGGCTACATCCAAGAGCGCACGAGAGGTCGGTCGGAATGGCCCTCTGAGCGCTATCTTGCTCTTCGGGTGGCAAGCCGGGTCGCCGCGCAGCTCGACGAGCTGCGCGCGCGGAGGGGCCTCAGCTACGCAGCTCTGGCGAGCCGTGCGGGGACCTCGAAGGCGCAGGTGATCCGTCTTCTCAGCGGCACATACGACGGGATGACGACGAGGAGCATTGCCAAGCTCGCGTCAGCGCTGGGCTCGGACGTGGATGTCAGCGTCCGGCCGCTCGACAAGCCGAGAGCGACAGCCAAGCGAATAGTGCAACCTCAGCGCGTGATTACGCGGGGTCGTGCGCGGTACGGAGGCCGTCGCGCAGCAAAAGGGCTGCGCGGTCGAGGCTAGCTCGCCGCGATACGCTCCCGAAGGACCTGCTGCAGGATCCCGCCCTGGCGCACGTAGTCGAGATCGGTCGGGTCGTCGACGCGCGCGAGGACGTTGAAGGTCTTCCTCTTCCCGTCCGCTGGTGTCGCCTCGACGCTGAGCTTCGCCTTCGGCGCGAGCTTGTCGAGCCCGCGAATCGTGAAGGTCTCCTGACCGGTAAGCCCGAGTGACGCCATCGTCTCGCCGGGCATGAACTCGAGCGGGATGATGCCCATCATCACCAGGTTCGAGCGGTGAATGCGCTCGAACGACTCCGCGATCGCGGCGCGCACGCCCATGAGGATCGGCCCCTTCGTCGCCCAGTCGCGCGAGCTCCCCGAGCCGTATTCCTTGCCCGCGAAGACGAGTAGCGGCACGCGCTCCTTCTGATAGCGCTCCGGCGTCGCGAGCGGACCGGAATTACCGATAACGCGCAACGCGAGCGCGCCCTTCTCGGCCCCGTGACAAATGCCTTCGGGATGAGTTCGAAATTGACTCGCGGAGCGTATCGTCCGCGAACAGGAGAGAGGTGGGTAATGGTTCCGACAAGAGTTGCTAGGTCCGCGGCGTTGAGGGCGGCAAAAACGAAACGGAGCAACAAGGTGCGTCGAACCGCGATCGCTAGGAAAGCGGTCAATATGAGGGTGGCGAGAGCTGCGGTTCGCTCGGCAATTGCGAAGCGGGCTGTTCGGTCGAGATCGAAATGATCAACACGACCACCGGTTAGATCGGAAGCGCCTATCCAAGCATCGGTCGGAAGTGGGAAGGTCGCAGCGCGCGAGGATCTGCTGGCTTTGCGCGAGCAGCTAGGCGAGATCGTCGCTAGCGGGAGTCATGTCCAAGCGCGACAAACTGGGCCTCGTATGTCGCGATCTTTCGCGGATCCATGGGTGGAGTCGAACCAGGTCCTGGCTGCATTAGGTAGCCATAGCTCCAGATACGCGTCAGCTTTCGCGGCGGTGGGATTGCCCCGCTCTTCACGAGGTGGACGATCGCTCGTTCCGTCACGCTTCCCATCGCTGCGACGACCTTCGGTTGACCTTGCTCAAGCTCCCAACGAAGGACGGGTGCCCAAGTCTCGAAGAGGCCGAATTTCGTGCTATCAGGAAGCTTCCGCCACGTCGCATAGTCCACATGTGACTTCGAGAGAACGCCCACGTAGCACTGCCATCCGCCGGAAGTCAGCGGCCCACCTCCCTTGAACCCAGCCTTGTAAAGCGCTTCCCGGAACCGTTTATCGCCGGGACTGACTGCCCACTGATCCTCGGGCGTGAAGCCCCGCGAGTGGTCGCGGTCGACAGCCTCGACTCGCCATTGGCTGGCGGCTTCTGACAAGAACCAGACGTTGGCGTCCGGATCTCCCAACCAGCCGGTCAGCCAAGGATGGTCCGTGCGATGGTCGGCGAGTTCCGGATGCGCACGAAAAACTCGGTCGATTCGAGCCGTCAGTTCCGTGCCGTAGTGAGCCGTCTCCACCGGCACCCGCGACAGTAGCGCGTCGAGACCCACCGCTGTGTGCTAGTCCCCGACGCCTACCCAAGACCTGCCGCAGCATATTGCCTGGCGACGGCTTGGAGACCGGTCGATGAAGCGGTTCCAATCGGTGGGTCCTAGATCTTCTCCATCATCGCGGCCAAACCCTCGGCCGCGGCCGAGCGCTGTGCAGGGTCGTCCGCCGTCTCACCGTACAGAGCGATGCCCCACTTGCCGCTGCGGCTCTCCACTTCTGTGACGACCGCCTCGGCGACGAAGCGACGGAGTCCCGAAGAAACCTTCGTTACCTCTAGCGCCGTGCTCAGGTCTTCATCCGAGCCGGCGAATAAGGTTCCGATTTTGCCGCGTCTCCAGATCACGAACGAAGATTGACTTCCTTTGTCTATCCGGCCAAGACCGATCGCGTCAGTCTCAAGGGGAGCCGAGGCCGGAACCAGCCAGAGCAGGCCATGTTTGAAGCTGAGCATCGCGTCCCGAATATCCCAGGGCACGAGGGACTCGACAGCGAGAAAGTCGTCGCATGCTTGGCGCACGCTGTCCCGAAGGCCCGCCGCGAGCAGGTCGGCTTTGGCAGGCACCATGATCGCGCGGAGATCCGTCGAACCGGGAAACCGAATGATCTCCGCGAGTCTCTTTGACCACTCTCCTTGGAGCTCCCCGAAGAAGGCCGGTCCACGCGCGTCGACCAGAGAGAGCGCATCGATGAGGTCCTTCCCAGCCCGCCAGCCTTGAAGGCCGCTCACCAGAATCTCAAGGTCTTCCGCGCCCATCGCGGCCTGCGCCCACGCGTCCCAAGCGAAAAGTCGGCGGAGATCCAAGTATCGGACTCGCTCCGCCGAGTTCGAGCGGGGTTGCGCAGAAAGATGTTGAATTCGGGACTGGATCAACGCAACTCGTGGTGGGGCATCGCCAGTCGCGACGCAAGTGCGCATCAACGGGTACCCGATCGGCCCGAGCCGCTTCGAACCGAAGCGTCGCCGGTCTCGTTCGACGTTCCCTGTCCACGTCGATCCGCCTTCCAGGACGAGCCGCTGGATGCCGAGATTGACAAGGCGAGCCGTGTTGAGTAGGTTACTCAACTACAGGACGCGTCACAAGTCCTTTCCCTATTCGCGGCCATCCGAGCAGGGCCGCCCAGCCAGGGCGCGTTCCGACATCGCGGCCATAGAGAGGGACCACATCGCCGAGGAGTGGTCCAATGGCCGAAGACAAGAGCGAGTTAAGTCAGGAACCATATGGCACGTTCCTTCGCCGACGGCGACTTGAAAAGAAATTGACGCAGCGAGAGTTCGCAGATCGCGTCGGCGTCGACTTCACCTATTTGAGCAAGGTCGAAAACGGCAGATTAGCGGCGCCATCAGAGGCCACAATCGGCCAGATCGCCAAGGCCCTCGGAGATGATCCCGACGTTCACTTGGCGCAAGCCCGAAAAGTGCCGCTCGATCTGCGAGCAGCCGTTGCGGAGCTTCCGGTTGAAGCAGCCATGCTTCTGCGAGAAATGAGAGCCAAGAGAGTTACTGGCGAAACCTACACAGCGATGCTTCGTACGTTGCGCGATGCACCCAACGCAACAGCTGGGCGCGGCCGTAGGCGTAAGTAGGCGGATCCGCCACTTGACACCCACGACAATTGTTGAGTAGTTTACTCAACTAGGACCGGGGAGACGATCCCCGTCGGGAGCTGAAGCGTGTTGTTGCCCGAGCGATTCATTTCTCGCTCCGAGATCGACCGTAGGACGTCGACAGTTTTGATCGCCGCACGCCAGGCTGGGTTGTGGGTTGGCACCCTTCCCGTTCCGGTCGAGTTGGTCGCCGAGTCGCACCTTGGACTGCACGTGCTGTGGGAAGCCTTCGCTGAAAGGACGGTTGACGGGCCGAGGCTCTTGGGCGCTCTCTTTGCGAGGTACCGAACGATCTGGCTCAACGAGTCTGAACGGCCGCTCTTCGAAGCGACACCAGGGTTAGAGCCATACACGATCGCTCACGAGATCGGCCATTTCTGTCTACATGTCGACCCCGCATTTGAATTCCAATCAACTCTGCAGCTGCAGACGGAGACCGCCGACGTGCTCTGTCGCGACGGAGACACAGGGTGGCGCGAGGTTCAAGCGGAGATGTTCGGTGCCTCCCTGTTGATGCCGGAAGACTTAGTCCGACGGTACGCGGCTGGCCTCGTCACGCGCGAGTGGCCGAACGTCTACCGACTTAAGGCGGAATTCGGTGTGAGCGTTACCGCGATGAAGAATCGGCTCCGGGGACTTGGTTTTGAAACGCCGGCCGACTCCGGCAGCGTCATTCGGCTCCAGATTTGAACGAAGTCCCGCCGACCTTCTCTGTTGGTCGTAAACCGGAGGGCGTCACGCTCCGGGCAGATCCTTGGATGCCTGAATTTGGTATGGGATTCGAGGCGTTCGTTGAAGAGGAAGATGAAGGTCAGGTCGACGCAAAGGTCGAGTCGGAAGATTGGAGTCGTCCGGTCGTACCCGCGGCACGGCCACCACGGGACTTGTGGTTCGTCGATGGGGTGCGTCGTGTCGACCTCCGACTCATCGCCAGTCGGGGGGGCCAACGTTCGCCCGGACTCATCGGGAGCTTCGCGGTCGGGTCTGTCCGGTGCGCGGAACGAGCGCGATTCGGCGAGGTGATGGTTGGCCGAAGCGTGATTCTCGGAGGGGGTCTCGTCCCCGAGCGATTTGAACTCAGAAGGGGCAGCACGATCCTCGCGTTCGAACCGCTGACAGTGCCAGGAATTGAACCGGACCTGCCTCTCTGGCGGCTGCAGCGGCTGATGCGCGATGCGGAGGCCGCGCTGGCGGCCAGGATCGCGGGCGCGGAGCGATCGGTCATCCTCGCGGACGGGCCCCTGACCTTTCACGAACCCACGAAGTGCCCAATCGTGGGAATGGCGAAACGCTTTCACCGGCTGTACATTTCAAACGAGCAAGGCGAACTACTCAGTCATCTGGGGAAGGGACAGCGCACACCGCTCTTTCTACTCGGCCGTCCCGAGAGTGGTGTGCGCCGATACGCCTGGTACGCGCGAATCGCTCATTTGCCCGCGCCTTGGCACGACCAGACCGCCATTGTTAGATGCGAGGTCCGAGCAACCCTGCCGATCGACGAGGCGATCGAACTCGCGGATGAGGTCACGGCCCGTTTGCCCACCTACGCAGGTCGTCGGGCCGACCCGCGGACGCCTCAGAACCTCGCCCCGATAGCCGGGCTCGAAACCTGGCTCCGGCATCGGATGGGGGATACAAGGCTCGTGCGTCGTGCCGCTCTCAGCTGGCTGCGCGCGACGGAGATGGCCCCATGAGAGTGGAGCCCGCCAAAAGCAGCGAACCCGTAGGCATGGTCATCGGCACGGAAGACTCGACCCCACTGCGATTTTGGGTCGGTGTACCGGCCGATGCGTACCTCCAGCTAGACGACCCTGTGCTCGTGGAAACTGAGGTGCCGGGTCGCGGACGTGTACGGATCTTCGGTCTCGTCCAGGACGTGAGGGCTCGCCATGAGGGAGCGACCTTCGATACGGACGTCTTCCTCGTGAATAGTGGCGTTCTGCCGGTCGAGACCGCCGTCGCTGCTGAGGTCGTTGCGACACGTTTCGAGCCGGAGATCTATGTGCCTCCGCTGCCAGGTTTGCCTGCGGTGCGAGCTCGAGGCCGTGATCGGGACGAGGCCCTCTACTTCGATCAGATGGTCCGCCGGATTCCGGCCGGCCTTTCGCGAGACGGCGAGCCGATGTTCTTGGACCTCGACTTCCTGGACGGCGGTCGCGGTGCGCACATGAATATCTCGGGTATTTCTGGCGTGGCAACGAAGACGAGCTATGCACTCTTCGTCTTGTACGCGCTCTTCCACTCGCCGACCCTTGGAGCCTTCCGTCCGAATACGAAGGCGATCGTCTTCAACGTGAAGGGCGAGGACCTCATGTGGCTCGACCGACCGAACCTTCGGCTCACTCAGACGGCGCGCGACGACTACGAGAAGTTGGGTCTACCAGTCGGCCCATTTGAATCGGTCGGGCTGTGGGCCCCCGTCCGCCAAGGCACTCGCGGGCACGCCGTCCCGTCGGTTGAGAGTCGGTCCGAAGGCGTCACGGCCTACTACTGGACGATCAAGGAATTCATTCGGGAGCGCTATCTGCGATTCCTCTTTGCTGAGGCGGAAGATGAGCGTTCTCAGATCGCTGACCTCGTAGCACGAATCGAGCACTATCTTGACCGCGAGTGCGTTGACGACCCCGACAATCCCGCGACCGTCGTTCATCGTGGCGTCGCAGTCGCCGATTTCGAAGCGCTCTGTTCACTGATTTCGGACCAGCTCGAAGACGAGCACTCCAGGTGGCGGGGTCGGCTGGCCGACTCAACTGTTGCGGCCTTTCAGCGCCGCCTAGACGCTGCCAGGTTCCGGGTGGGCCACCTGATATGGGGTCGCGAAGCCGAGAACGCAGCGGCCCATCGTATTGACTTCGAGGCGAACCAAGTGACGGTCGTCGATATCCATGATCTCCACGACCGGGCAAAGCGCTTCGTGACGGGAGTGATCCTCAAGCGCTTGTTCGAGCACAAGGAGCGGATAGGCCGACGAGAACCATTGCACATCCTCGTCCTCGATGAGTTGAACCGGTATGCACCCCGCGAGGGACGAAGTCCGATCAAGGAAGTCCTCCTTGACGTCGCGGAGAGGGGCCGATCGCTCGGAATGATCCTGATCGGGGCCGAGCAGACCGCCAGCGAGGTCGAGGGGCGGATCATCGCAAACGCCGCGTTCCGCGTCGTCGGCCGACTCGACACCGCTGAAGCGCTGCGCAATGAGTACGGCTTCCTCCCGGCCGTGACTCGACAACGCGCGGGGATCCTCAAGCCAGGATCGATGATCCTCCAGCAACCTCACATTCCCATTCCCATCCAGCTTCGCTTTCCTTTCCCCTGCTGGGCGACGAGGTCCGAAGAGGCGACGCCAACGCGCGACAGCGATGCCGTGTTCGCGCGCTTTCGGACGCCGTAGCCGCTCCGTTGAAGCTGCTGCACACGTCTGACTGGCACATCGGCAAGACGATCAGAGGACGTTCGCGTATGGACGAATGCGTCGCCGTTCTCGACGAACTAGTCAGACTCGCTGCGCAGGAGCGTGTCGATGCTGTCCTCGTCGCCGGGGACAGCTTCGAGCAGCGAGTCCCTTCACCGGATGCGCAAGAGTTGTTTTTCGCGACGCTCATCGGTCTCCACGAGGCAGGAGCTCAGGTCGTGATCATCCCTGGGAATCACGATTCGCCGGCGCTGTTCAGAGCCTTCGCACCCCTTCTGAGCCGCGTCGGGGTTCGCGTTGTTCATGAAGTCAAACCGCCCGGTCAGGGAGGCCAGGTTCTTGTCCCGAGTCGCGATGGCCGGACCTCGACCGTGGTGGCGTGCGTGCCTTTCGTGCCAGAGCGGCGATTCGGTGATGCTGCCGCGTTGTTCGAAGCTTCTGAGAACTGGCCTCAGGCGTACTCCGCCGGAATGAGCGAGCTTCTCAGGGCGATGACAGCGAATTTCAAGCCCGAGAACGTGAATGTGCTGATGGCCCACCTCTTCACCGACGGCGCGACGCTCGGCGGGGGCGAGCGTGAGATCACCATCGGCGCCGACTTCGCGATCTCTCCGAGCCGCCTTCCGCCGACCGCAAGCTATGTCGCCTTAGGTCACGTCCATCTGGCCCAAACGGTCAAAGGCTCTGCGGCGCCTGCCCGCTACGCGGGCTCGTTGCTCCAACTCGATTTCGGCGAGACGGACCAGGTTAAATCGGTCTTCGTTGTAGAGACTGAACCCGGAGCGCCCGCCAAAGTGCGGCAGGTTCCCCTCGCGGCGGGCAGAAAGCTAGTGAGCATCCGTGGCCGGATCGAAGACCTTATTGCGCTGGCCCAGCCGACCGGCGACGCGTACTTGCGAGTCTTCGTGCAGACCGACGGGCCTGTGCCGGGGATGGGGGACCGTGTCCGAGAGATGCTCCCGAATGCGGTTGCGGTCTTCCTCGAGTACGACCGCGGGGAAGCGGAAGAGGCATCCGTCCCGGTGTTGAGCCTGCAACCTCGTGATCAATTCCTCGCGTATTACCGGAAAGCACACCTCGCCGAGCCGCATGCGTCACTCGTTACGGCGTTCGAAGAGGTTCTCGAGCTCGAGCGGGGATCGCTCTAGTGCGGCCCCTACGGCTGGCGATGAAGGGCTTCACCGCGTTCAGGGAACAACAGGAGATCGACTTCTCGCACCTGGAGGTCTTTGCGATCGCGGGCTCGACGGGCTCGGGTAAGTCCTCGATCCTCGACGCGATTACCTACGCGCTTTACGGCGAGATCGACCGCGTCGGTATCCAGTGTGGGCAACTCGTGAGCCAAGGTCTGTCCCGGATGGCGGTCACATTCGATTTCAGAGTCGGCCGGGACGACTTCCGGATCACGCGTTCCACACCGGCGCAAGGGCCGGCGCGCGTCGCGCTCGAGCGACTCGTCGGCGGCGAGGCCGAAAGCTACGGCGAAGGCGCCGATCGCGTCCGCGAGGTGCGCGAGATCGTCCGCGGCATCATCGGCATGGACTACGACGGCTTCACTCGCTCGGTGATTCTTCCCCAGGGAAAGTTTGCCGAGTTCCTGACGGGGGATCCCAAAAAACGGAGAGAGATTCTCACCGATCTGCTGGGTCTAGGGCTGTTCGATCGCATGGGGAAGCGCGCGAACAGCATCGCGAGGGATGCTAAGTACCAGGCCGACGCGAAGCGCGTCGTGGTCGAGCGTGAGTACGCCGATATCACGGAAGACTCTCTAGCCGCAGCACAAACTCATGCGAAGGCAATGGCGAAGCGTCAGGCGTTGCTCACGGAGGCCGCGAGGGAGGTTGCCGCACTGGCTCGTGAGGGGGAAGAGTCGCAGCGAATCGTGGAGGAGTTGCGGCAGTGCGGACGGGAAGCGCGCTCGGCCGCTGCTACCGCACAAGACGCGGTAGAGAGTCTAGGTAAGTTGACCACGCTCGTTTCCGCAGCCGACGTTACCGTGCGGGCGCGATCCGCATCTGCGCAGAAGTCGGAGAAGACGTTTGCGTCGAGTACGGCCGCTCGAGAAGCTGCTGAGGCAAAGTGGGGAACGCTCGTCGAGCTAGTCAAAGCGCGCGCAAAAGCGGAAGAGCTCCCCAAACTCGAGGTCGCGGAGCAGTCAGCAAAGGACCTGGCCGCGAAAGCGCGAGCCAAAGAAGCGCCGATGCTAGAGATCCTCAGCAAGCGGGTCGCGAGCCTCGCGGCCGCCAGCGCCGCGGCTGCTGAGGCAGCCCGGATAGTGCTGTCGGCGAAGGCCGATCTCGAGGAGATCGAGCATGCAAACAAGGTGGCGGCGCTTGTGGTCGGACTGAAGAAGGGCGATCCCTGTCCGGTCTGCGGCAAGCCGCTGGGATCGGTTCCGCGTCCGGCTATGGCAGAGCTGCGATCGGCGAAGGCCGCCCTGGTCGCCACCGAACAGCGGAAGGCGAAAGCCGACGAGTTGGCGACGGCCGCGCGGATCGCGGTTGAGGGTCAGAAGAAGGATCTCGCCGCCGTGAAGATCGAGATCGACCGCTGCGATCGGGAAGAGAAGCAACGTTCGGCGGAGCTCGCATCTGCCGTGCAAGCCCTCAAAACTTTTCTCGGAGGCAAGATGCCTCCCGATCCTTCCGCCTTCCTCGGGCAGCGCGTCTCCGAGCTGACGCGGCTGACCACGGCCGAGAAGGAGGCCGCGGAGCAAGCTCGCAATGACGAACGTGACCTTGCCGAGGTTGAGCGGGACCGGACGCGTTTGGATGCGTCGATCACGCGCGAGCGCACCCGGCTGGAGATCAACGCCGAGCCGTTGTTGGCGAGAGCTACGAAGCTCGGCCTGGGCAGGGGAAACGTCCCAGAACGCCCGGCGCTGCCGCCCGTCGGCAAGGGCCTCGCGGCGCTCGTCGCGGCCGGGCGCGCTACCGCGGGATTTTTCGCGACGGTCGCCGACCAGGTCGGTCGCCTCGCCAACGCTCGGTCGACGTCAGGCCCGACGCTCCTCGCGAAAGGTCTGAAAGCTACGGGGGGACTGGTGCCAGCCGCGGCCGATATCGGCGATCTCGATGAATCGGTGCAGGCAGCCCTGAAGGCCGCGATTGGGGAAGCCGCGGGCGCGAAGGTCGCGGCTAGTGCTCTGAGCGAACGGCTGGCCAGCCGCAAGAAGTTTGAGCAAGAGATCGATGAGCTCGCCGACCGCGCGCACGTCTTTGGTTTGTTGGCTCTGGAGCTGCGAGCTGATCGGATTGTGGCGTTCCTCCAGGCTGAGGCGTTACGGGTCATGGCGGCTTCCGCCTCGGCTCACCTCGGACAGCTGTCCGACGACCGCTACGCGCTCGTGTGCCGAGAAGATGATCAGTTCTTCGTCCTCGACAAGTGGAACGGCGACGAGGAGCGAAGCGTGCGCACGCTTTCCGGCGGTGAAACGTTCTTGGCGTCGCTCTCGCTGGCGCTCGGCTTGTCGGAACAAGTGCGCTCTCTCGCGGTGACCGAGCGGGCGCGTCTCGACAGCCTGTTTCTCGACGAAGGTTTCGGGAGCCTCGATCCGGAGGCTTTGAAAGTCGTGATCGAAGCGATTCATCAGCTTGGAGGAGACGGGCGCCTGGTGGGGGTGAT
>Ga0066709_100004843_pt1 | contig 10877 bp, 8 predicted proteins | sample GraSoiAngelo_158_FD_79665 | JGI IMG/M metagenome (GOLD analysis project Ga0066709, IMG submission 79665) | Grasslands soil microbial communities from the Angelo Coastal Reserve, California, USA - 14_1009_16_30cm | ecosystem: Environmental > Terrestrial > Soil > Grasslands | place: USA... | reverse complement strand
TTCTTCATGGCGCCGACCAACGTCACGATATCAGCAGAGGACAGATTACGTGGGTTCTTCTTGGACCCGAGCTTCGCGTACAAGAGGAACTTTCGCGCTGTCGTTTCTCCGATTCGCTGGAAGTTCTTGCGCAAGAATTCTTGCAGAGTCTTTGCGTTGGTGAGCTTGAGCATCCGTTGGACGGTCTCCACATCAACTCCATGAGGGTGTGGCAATGTCTCGGTGGGCGCAGGCGGCACCACTGTGGTCCCTCTTGTGAAGTGATATAGTCGTCCGCGAGGATCTACAAACGTGAGATTGGCGTAGGGAACAATGATGGCGGTCTGCTTGAAGTATTCGAGGATCCTCGGCATCGCCCTGGAATAGTCTGCTTCAGTCTTGAACTCGATGATGGTCCCTTTCCAGTGAGAACCGTTCGACCGAGTCTTCTTCTTCAGTACGATCGGCTTGTTGTTCTGGATGTCGGTTCGCAGCCCAATCTCGGTTATCCTCTGTTTGGGATTGGTACTAGAGCTGATTTGGGCCTCGCCATGCGTCGTAATTTGTCCATACAACAACGCCATCTTCCCCCCGAGCCCGAAGGTGCCGCGGGTCTGGCGGAGCTTGTACTTCGAACCATAGAGAACCTGGCCGAACGCCGATGGAATGACATCCCCGGGGACTCCGATGCCATTGTCCTCGATTCTTAGATCATAAACTCCAGGGCCGTCCAATGGTCCTGATTCGTGGGATAGCCTGACGTAGATGTCGGGTGGGATGCCTCCAGTCTCGCAGGCGTCAAGCGAGTTCTCCACGAGTTCTCTGATAGTGGAGTAGATCGATCTGGATGGGCTGGTGAAGCCAGCGATGTCTCGGTTCCGATAGAAGAAGTCGGCCGCACTAATTTCTTGGAAGACTTCGGCGACTGTCATGCTCTCGGCCTAGAGATTGCCGCGGCCGTTACGCCTTTTTCTTGGCTGGCTCTGACCCTTCCCACAGTCCTAGAGCTTTCTCCTTCTTGACTTTTCTTCTTCTCTTCTTCAGGATCTTATAAACGGTCCCGTGTTGCCGGCCCTCGATCAACTTCTCCAACGCGTCCTTGGCCATTGATACAGATTCGAAAGTTCCGATGATCGAGATCGTGTGTCCGCTAACCGAGACCAAGGTCCCGGTCAATTCCTCGATATTCCGTCGGGCCCTTCCCTCCTTGCCAATGATTCGGCCGTCGACTCGCCGGATCTCCGCCTCGTTCTTGCCAAAGTAGTCATGCAGGTCGACGATGTCGAAAGTATAATCCTCGTTGAATAGCGAGAAGGCTCTCGGTGGGGAGAATCCTCTTCCTATCGCCAGAACCATATCCTTTGCTCTCAAGGCGTAGGAAGGATCGGGAGAATCGGGTTTTACTCCAATGTCGACGGAGCCTGACTCGCTGTCAATCTTCAGATCAACAAACAGCTTCTGCTCGATCGTTGACTTCACTGATCCTTTTGGCCCAACAAGTACTCCGATCCTCTCTTTCGGGATCATAGCGTTCATTCTTGTTTCTGCCATCATTCTATCTCCGGAAACACCTTTTCGAACGGGCGGGTCTTGACTCCCAGTCCCGCGAAGTAGTGGTTCAAGTTTTCCACGTCCCTCTTCAAGAACAACTTCGCCTCCGGATGGTCCATCGTGACTGCTTGGGCGAAATCGATGAAAACGGGGTATCCGTCTGGGACCAGGATATTGTACTCGCTTAGATCCCCATGAACCAGCTTCACTTTGTCGTGGAGGGTCTTCAGCATTTCTAGGGTTTTCTTATACCATGCAGCTGGCGCTTCAAGGGGTACTTCACGCAGGTGCGGCGCAGATTTTCCCTCTTTTCCGATGAATTCCAGGAGGATGACGTTTTTTTCAACATATATCGGTGCGGGCACCGTGATGGCCTGACCAGCTAGCTCCAGGTTCTTGTACTCTTTCAGAGCCCACATATCAACCAGGGATCTCGTGTCGTGAGGGACGTCCTTGAACCTCGGATCCCCCAGAATGTACTTCAGTCTCCCCTGTCTAAAAATATTGGAAGATGTCAGGAAGATCTTGACCGCCACCTCCTTGCCTTGCGGGTCGAGTCCGTGATAGACCCGGCTCTCCTTACCTGCCTTAAGGACCCCAGTTATTTCTTTCAGCTTTCCGATGTTGAGAATCTTTAGGATTGTCAGAAGGGTCCGCTTGTCAAAGACTTCTTCGAGAGTCTCCAAGTCCTCGCTTGACTTTATCCTGACGCGTCGCTCTCGGTCGTATCTCTCCTCACGCCTTTTGAGCTTCTCGTCAACTTTGTCAGACAAGGGTTTCACCCGAATTCATGTCGAGGTTTCGTGACTGAAACATTGTCAAGGGAGACAGCTTTTCCATCTTTGCGGAAAACGTTTACTGATCTTCCGACGCCGGTTGGGGTACCGTAAGTCCCAAGTAGAGTTTTCCAAGTTCGCGATGTTCGAGTAACGCTTTCGCCGTTCCTTGGAAAAGGGTGGTTCCATTCACTAAGAGGCACGCTAAGTGCCCGATCTGGAGGGCCCGCGTCGCGTTTTGTTCCACGAGCAGGATAGTGATGTCCGAATCCTTCGCAAGGTATGATATCGTGTCGAGGACTTGAGTAGCAATGATCGGCGCTAGATTTGCTGTGGGCTCATCAAACATGATGGTATTGGGCTTCCGCAACAGTGCCATGCTCATCGCAACCATCTGCCTCTCGCCCCCGCTCAGGTTCGACACTTTTGTGTTCATGTATGAAGAGAGTTTGGGAAAGATCTCAAGCGCCCTTCTTGTTCGTTCCTGGATTTCTTCTCGCTTCACGGTGTAGCTTGCCATCTTGAAATTCTCTGCCACCGTGAAGTGGGTGAATGTGCTCTCTGTTTGAGGTAAGTAGGCTACTCCTAGGCGGGCTATCTCGTGGGGTGCGAGATTAGAAATCAGTTTTCCATCCAGCGTGACATTGCCTCGATAGATATTAGTGAGACCCGCGATCGTCTTGAGGAGAGTGCTCTTACCAGAACCATTTGGTCCGACGATAACCGTAATCTGGTTAGGTTGTGCCTCTAACGAGACATTGTCCAGGATCTGGAGGTTCCCATAGCCTGATGAAACGTTGTCGACCTTTAGCAAAGTCAGCCGCCTAAGTAGGCTTCAATGACTTTCCTGTTGTTCATTACGTCATCTGGCGAGCCGGAAGCGATGAGCTTGCCTAATGCCATGGCGAAGATCTCGTCAACGTATTTCAAGGCGATGTCCAGTCTATGCTCCACGATGAAGAATGTGAGACCTAGCTCGTCTCGCAGCTTGAGGATTCTCGAGAATATTTCGTGTGCAAGTGTTGGATTCACTCCGGACACTGGCTCATCCAGAAGTAGAAGTCTTGCGTCGGACATCAGAGCCCTCCCGATTTCGACTAGTTTCATCTGCCCTCCACTGAGGAGATAGGCGGGTTGGTTCCATAGTCTTGAAAGTCCAAGAAGATCTAGTATCCTCCCCGCTTTCTCGGCAGCGCGCTTCTCAGCCTCATGCCATGAAGGAGCGAAGAATTCTTTCCACGTTTTCAAGGTACTGCCGAGGAGGGATCTGAGGAACTCGATCAAAGCCTTTTCGCCAAATAATCTCGTTATTACTGATCTTCTTCGAATCAGGTTTCTCATCGTGGACAGTCCTCGTATGATTTGCCACCCAGACGCAGTGTCTTGCCAGGGGCGGAAAAAGTCTTCCCGGGACCTTAGACCGGCTGGGCGGAGTGAATTCCAGAAGCCTTCGCCGAGATTCTCTTTTTCCGCAACGAGTAGGTTTTCCAGAACGGTCAGCTTCCAGAATAGCGCGGGAATCTGGAATGTTCTTGCTATACCCATCTTGTACAACTTGTGAGGGGCGAAGCTGGTTACGTCTTTGTTGTCGAAGATGATTTTGCCAGAGTCTGGCGAGTAGAGGCCGCTGACGACGTTGATTAGGGTTGACTTGCCCGACCCGTTTGGGCCGATTAGGATGCTGACCTTTCTCTCGGCCACTTGTAGTGATATTCCGTCGAGGGCATGAAGGTTGCCGAACGATTTTCGAATATCCTGCACGGATAGAATAGCGTCGGCTGCCAATGGGAACTACAAATAAAGAAAAGGAGGAGGGGGGTTTAGGTTTTCTCTATCCGTTAGTACGGGTTGAAGTTCTGCAGCGTGTTTGAGGTTGCGTCCCAGAATCCACCGTACACCCAGGTCGGTGAACCGCCGCTTGGCGTGATCACTTTCCAGATTTCGTATATAGTGGCTACTCTGTCGCCGCTCGGTTCGAGGGATGCGGGTCCGGTGACTCCGTAGTAGCTGTTCGCTACGCCTAGCATGACCGCTTGTATCTTGGTGCCGTCGTATGCGCCTGCGTTAAGTGTGGCAAGTGCTCCGAGCCAAACGTCATCATATGCGCCTCTGCAGTAGTTGTCGCATACGACACCGGTGTAATTGCCTGAGAAGTTCTTTTGAAGTGCCAGGGTCTTGGTGGTGTTTTGGAATCCGTAGATTGTTGATGGTAGGCGGATGTTCGATAGGATTGGTCCTGAGGTGGAGTTGCCTGAGAGGACTGTGTCTTGCGCTTGGCCGTCCGTACCGGTCCAAATGTGGGTTGGACTTCCGGAGCCAGGTAGCGTGTCAGTTGTGAGAAGAGCGTTAGTTGCGACATTCGTGCTCTGGCTTATCTCTATGACTATTTCTCCGAACTCTTCGAACGAGATTGCATCAATTGCTACTTTGTTGGTATTGGGTCCCGTATTGAGGGTCTGGTAGGTAGAGGTCAAGGTTGGAATTATCGTGCCGAAGGTTTTCAATGTGGTGTCGTATCGTAGAACGCAGACCGTGTCTGACGCGACGCAAGTGCCATAGTTTATCGTGCCAGTTCCGGCGAAGTTGACTGCTGTGGCGTTTGCCAGTGCGTCTCCGTAGGTATCGTGTCGCTGTAAAATGATTACTTTTGTTGCTCCCTCTGCTTTGAGCATTGCCGAATCCGCTTGGCCCTGCCATCTGTCGTTTGGTGCTGTTCTGAATAGATAGTCGTTTGGAATTGCAAGGGCGACTGATGTCGAAGATGGGCTGATCAAGGCGATGTGGTTGGTGTTGGCATACTGGAGTATGTTTTGGGCTGCGCCGCTGTTTAAGGGTCCGACGACCACTTGCACTCCAGCCGCGGCGAAGGTTTGTAAGCCAGAAAGAGCCTTAGCGCCATCGAGCGCATAATCGGTTACAGACACTGCAAATTTTACATTACACGCGGCTGTTCCACTGGTAGCGGCTCCTTGCGGCGATGCCAGGTACGAATTAATGTCCGCGACTGCAAGTTGTGCCGCGTCTCTTGCTCTTGTGCCTTGGCTTGCAAGGTCGCTGGATAGGTCTGTGAGCATTCCGATTGTGAGGGTGCGGCCGGATGAACAGAGTCCGCTGTTAAAAGACCCGCCAGCTAGGAGGCCGACGTAGGTTACACCAGCCCCAGCGCCAATTCCCACTATTAGTAGGATTAGGGCTACGGCCAGGGAAACCGTTTTTTTCCCGGGTGCTGACATGGGTTGAGATTGTGGTTGCGATTGCATTTGTAATCGGGCTGTCGGCGCCGCAAATATAAGCTATATTCCGTTCAGGGACACGTCTCAGGGGACCCTGGTCAATTGGTATCGCAATACGTCTTGGACGCCGTCGTCTACGCCTCACTCTTCGGTCTCATGGCCGTTGGGCTCACCTTAACGTACTTGACCACCAAGGTTCCCAACTTCGCCTACGGCTCTTTTGTGACAATCGGCGGTTACACCTCCTTCTCGGTGTTTCGAATAAACCACGTTAACCCCTATTTCGCAGTCCCGCTTGCATTTCTCCTTGGTGCCGTAGTCTCCGTCGCAATGTACTTGGGAGTTCTTCGAACTCTGGCAAGGAGAGGTTCATCGCTAGTCGCCTTGATGATCTCAACATTGGCGATCGACATAGCATTCGTGGGAATATTCGGAATATACTCCGATTACATAGGATCGTACTACAGAATTGAGAACACCAAGAACTTTTTCCGACTTCTGGCGGACTTTTCACTCTTCGGATTGCCTGGTTTGTTTTACGTCACACCAATATCCCTTGCCACGATAACCATTGCCCTATTCCTATTCCTCACCAGAACGAAGTTTGGTGTTGCAATGCGTGCGTCTGTTGAGAATCCCAGCCTAGCTCGGGTGCTAGGAATTGACGTCGAGAGAGCGTACATATTTGCATGGTTTCTCGCAGGCGGCTTTGCGGCTACCGCAGGATCGTTTTCTGTTTTGTGGCTTCAAGGAGGGACTACCTTTGGCTCCGGACTCATCGTCGAGATATTTGCCGCAAGTGTCCTGGGGGGGCTGGCTAGCGTATACGGCGCTGCGCTTGGAGGACTGATAATAGGCGCTACCGAGATTTTGTTGACTCAGACGGGCATAGCTGTTTTCGGATCATGGATTTCTATTTACCAAAAGGGATTCCCGCTCCTCATCATGGTCATAACTTTACTCTTGTTTCCTCGAGGTCTTGTGTCCATTAACTGGCACAGGATCATACGCCCGATTGCTGTCTTTGTTGGTTTGATAGGGAATCGTTTGGGCGAGATCTTTCGATTTGTGCGAGGGGAGTAGTTGGACGTTCCGACTTTCTTCCTTTTCGGTGTGAATATTATTCGATTCATGATTGATCTGATGATCGCCTTTGCGCTATACCTCGTTGTTAGTCTCTCGTTAAATCTTGAAGCTGGATTTGCAGGGGTTCCCAACTTCGGAAAAGTCATGTTTGTAGCGGCAGGAGCAGTTGTCGCGGGCTCAGTATCTGGTCGTCTTGCTGCTTTCATTCTCGGCGTGAATACACATGGAAACTACAATGGGTTTATTGCTCAGATAATTACACAGCTTGACAGCTCGCTCTCGGGAAACGCTGTCCTGTCGATTGAGATCTTGCTGCTGGGAGTTCTCCTTGCCGCAGCTATTGGTGCATCCCTTGGGTTCCTTACTTCCTATCCGGCGATCAGGCTGAGAGAGGACTACCTGGGGATGTTGCTGCTTGCGTCAGCCCAGTTGTTTCAGATTTTCCTGGGTGGCTACGAGCCACTGATCGGTGGGACTCAGGGAATTGAGGTTCCCAATCTATTCGGTTGGGCCGGCAATGGGATTGAGGTTCGGGATGTAGTTGTCCTTGGATTCTTAGCCCTGTTTGCAGGTCTTGTCTATTTCTATGCGGAAAGGGTCGCTAGATCCCCTCTTGGACGAACACTAAGGGCGGTGAGGGATAACGAAGTAGCGGCGAGGGCATTAGGCAAGGACGACGTTGCCATACGGAGAAACGTGATTATCATAGCGTCTGCAATTAGTGCCATGGCGGGGGCACTCCTTACATTCTACGTTGGGGCAGTTAACGCTGAGAGTTGGACTCGCATAACTTGGACGTTCTGGATTTGGGTAATGCTCATCATTGGCGGGGCCGCGAACAACGCTGGAGTTGCTCTGGGAGCATTTTCATTTACTTTTCTGTTTAAGGTAGTGGATCAGGTAAAGTTCTATTTCCAAGGGTCCATACCTTTCGACGTTAACTGGCTGGAATACTTGATGTTCGCTTCTTTGCTGATCTTGATCCTGGCCTTTCGGCCAGGAGGAATTCTGCCCGAGAAGTCGTCCGTCACCCTTCCGTGGAGAACAGTTGCTGAGATCATGGGTCCCAAGTCAAAAGCGAGAAGCAGCTCAGGCCCGCAGTTTGGCACGCCAGAACGGGCAAAAGGTGACCCCGATGAACCCAGCTCCGCGCCTACCACCTAAACAGACTATCGTCATAGCTAGGCGGCTTGTTGTTGCTAGACAATCTCTTGCCTGGGAGACGTACGCTGGATTGCTTGGGATTCTAGCTTGAAGGGTTTTCCCTGAGTCAGGACTTTGTCGGGAACTTGTTCCTTCCATCGACGGAGCCACTCAAGGTCATCTTTGGCTTCGCGCAAATCGTCTGGTAGCATTTGCGGAATCTCATCTGAGATCGGATACCAACGATCGCATTGCGGACAGACGAGTAAGCCCTCGGTAATCTCTTCTTTCTCTTCGAAAACGTGAAGTTCGAGTGGATAATGCTTATCGATCGGGCAGGCAAGTATCTCCATCAGGCGTCTCTTCAATCGGACTCTGAATCGAGGTTTTCGCTTCGTGAAATAAGGTTGACTATTACCTAGCTCGTGTTCAACGTCACGAGCGTCTTTGACTTGCCGGATCGAAGGGCTGCGTCGCAGACCCGTATTGCTTTGAGGGCGTCCTCTCCTGAAGGCGCTTCCTCTCTGTCCCTGACTATCGTCGTAATGAAGTTCTCAAGCTCGAGTTTGAGAGGCTCAGCCCACGGTGCGAATGGTTTTACGAGTCGTTGCGAACTCTCCAGTGTTATCTCCTGTGTGATGTAGTCTAGGCTAATTGTCGCTTCACTCCCGGTAATGATTAGCGTTCGGACCTTCCGAGGGGTAAGCCAATTCGCGTCAAGGAAACCTGTAGTGCCTTCGTCGAAGCGTAGCATTATCTCAGCGTAATCTTCGTAAGAGTGAGTTCTCAGAGAGCCGGTCTGGGCGAAGACCGCAGAGACCTCTTCTTCCAGCAGGTAGCGCATTGCGTCGATGTCATGTATTGCGGTGTCCTTGACGACGCCCACATCTCCGATCCTTATCGGCCATCTGGCTACTCGACGGCCTGTCGCAATTATTACGTCGCCCACTACTCTTTGCATCAACATCTTCTTCACAGCTCTTACTCCAGGGTTGAACCTCTCGATGAAACCAACAAGGAGTTTCACCCCCGCTTTCCTCGCCGAGTTCAGGAGCTTGTCCGCGGCCCGCTCTTCGCCAGTCATAGGTTTCTCAACTAGCAGGTTCTTACCTGCTTCAATCGCCAGCAAGCCAACCTTGAGATGAGTCTGCGTGGGGGTGCAAACGGTGACCGCTTCCAGGTTCGGTACTCGGAGAAATTTGGATAGATCGGAGAACCATGGGACACCATACTTGATGCCAATTTCTTTCGCTCGCTTCTTGTCAGCGTCGCAGATCGCAACGAGGTCAGCCATTCGACTCTGACGAAAGACGCGGACCTGGTTTTCGCCCCAGAAACCTGTGCCTATGACGCCAACAGCTACTCGTCTCAAATATCGAAGCTGCCTCTTCCTATAGTCGTGTAGAAGAGGCCCGCCTTCTCAACATTTGAAGCTTCCAGAACTCTGGTCAGATCGCATATCGCCCCCGGTCGATTCATTTCGGTTGCAAGTTGATCTGGGTCAAGTTCGGAGGCGGACGATTTGGAAAGCGCAACAACTATGCAGTTAGCCTTCGCTACGGCCTTCATGAGGCTACTCTCGACCCGAGCATGCTCACCAACCATCTGTGCCCAGGGCTCGGTCCCAGTCTCGCCCGGGTATAGCGATATTCTTGCGCCTTTTTTCCGAAGCAATTCGATAATTGGGGGCGACTCAGGTTTAGACCAGGGATTCTTGAGTAGCCCATCTGTTCCGAGAATCGCAACTCTCGATCTCCTAAAGGGATATCCGCAGTGGCCAAGCGCTCTCCTTATCATTTCCACGATCTGAGATTGGTACTCTTCGTTTACGGATTGAGCTGCTCGCAGGAGTCTCGGGCCGTTCCTTCGTTGTGAACACGACAGGGCTATGCTTGTTCCGATCGATTCTCGCTCGGGGATTGGGTTCGATCGTTCTGTGGGGGTGATTCGAGTATCTCTACAGAGCTCGAGCACTTCATCATAGTTGATTCCATGTCCTTCTGATATCTTCGCTAGCTCCAGTTCAAGCGCCCTGGCCACCTCTCGACTAACGGCGGAGTAGAGGCCGGATGCTTCAGCAACTTCCACTTTCGAAGTTAGGCTTAGTGCCGGAAAGACTTGAAGGAGATCCTCTTGGAAAGCGGTTGAGACCGCGTCGTCGAATCCAGCCAGTACTTTCTGTTTTTCTTTGAACTCTCGGATCCCTTCACCCGCCCAGAATAACGGAATGTAGCAGAGATTCATGTCAGCTCCGACTCTTAGACCGCCGTGTTTTTCTATCGTTGACTTTACGACGGACGATGTGTAGCGAGGTTTGCAAAGACCCGCGAAGGCAATAGTGGTTCCGGTTGCGAGTCCGGGGGCCAGATTCCGTATGGTCATCTGAAGCGCGTTGGTTTGCTCGGCGCTGGAGATGTGGGTCGTCAGAATTAGGGTCCTAACTTCGGATAGGGGCAGGCAATCATAGTCCGGCGCTATCCGGATTTTCCCTGACTTCCTGAAGATCCCAAGGAGCCAGAGAGCCTCTTCTAAGCCGGGCCGATTCGTATGTGTTCTGCGGTCGTCCCCGAAGGGTCCTACCAGATAGTTGGAAATGCCCGCTTCAGCATAAAGAACGGAGAGGAGAAGAGCCTCCGGATTATCGCCGACAATAGCAACGGAATGATTTTCTTCCATAGACCCTTCAGCTAGTTCAGCAACTCTGGTGGGGAACCTCGGGGTCGTCCGTGATCTGCTTAACCGATTGTATCTGATCTGTTGAAAGATTTCCTCGTCTGCGGCGACGTGGTTGCCTGCGTTGGGCGCAAGATCTGTCAGTGCTTACCATGAATATTCGAATTTCATCTTTTTTGATTCTTTCTGATCTGGGAATGTTTTCTATCTCTTATCTACCCAGGACGATCTTAGAGAAATTGACCTGGGATTCGCGCGCATGAAGGTTTGGATCGACATTCTAACCCCGAAACATGCGCTCTTCTTCGAGCCACTATATCGAGATCTCGCCCGAGCCGGGCACCAACTGCTACTAACAACAAGGATCTATCGTGAGGCTCAAGAAGCACTAGAGCTGAAACGGTTACGATTCCGTGTTGTCGGAGAACATGGAGGC
>Ga0066709_100004840_pt1 | contig 10880 bp, 12 predicted proteins | sample GraSoiAngelo_158_FD_79665 | JGI IMG/M metagenome (GOLD analysis project Ga0066709, IMG submission 79665) | Grasslands soil microbial communities from the Angelo Coastal Reserve, California, USA - 14_1009_16_30cm | ecosystem: Environmental > Terrestrial > Soil > Grasslands | place: USA... | reverse complement strand
CGTGTGGTCGGGCTTCACTCTCAAGTGGTTTACCGACCCGTTCGGAGTCACGGCACTGACCTCCGCCGTAAAGACGTCCCTGCTGTCAGCGACGATCGGCGCTGTCATCTCCACAGTTCTGGGCACTTTGATCGCGCTTGCATCTCATCGATACCGATTCCGCGGCAGGTCGCTGCTCGACGCGGTGATGGTCATGAACATCGCCGCCTCCGAGGTGGTCATGGGCGCGGCGCTCCTGACCCTCTTCCTCACCGCCAATGTTCCGCTTGGATTCCTCACCATAGTGTTGGCCCAAGTCATGTTCTCGATCCCGTTCGTGGCCATCACGGTGCGAGCGCGCCTGGTGGGCTTCGACAACGCGCTCGAGGAAGCCGCCCAAGACCTCGGCGCCACGCCGTTCTCGACCTTCATGCTGGTCACCCTTCCGATCATCTTTCCGGGTGTGCTGGCGGCGGCCCTACTCGCCTTTGCGCTCTGCCTCGATGACTACGTGATCACCAGCTTCGTGTCCGGTCAAACCCAGACGTTCCCTCTGTGGGTCTACGGCGCGACGCGACTTGGAGTGCCGCCGCAGGTCAACGTCATCGGCACGTTCATTTTCCTCGCCGGCGCGTTGCTCTCAGTCGGCTTCTCGCTCATGCGTGGCTGGCGCAACCGCCAGCTGGCACGCGAGTCGGCCGTTTGACGCCCCGCATCGGCGGGATGTACGGCCCGGATGTCACGTTCCTCGGGGTCGAGCGGTGCGACCTGGACGAGCCTTCGAGCTTTGCCGGGGCCGACGTGGTGATTATTGGAGCGCCATATGACGCGGGCACCTCGTACAGGCCCGGCGCTCGTTTCGCCCCCAAGGTCATCAGAACCGCCGATTACAACCCCCAGGATTCGTCGCGGCCCCACCTGGCTCTGCGTGTCGATCCGCTGCGCGACCTGCGAGTGGTCGATGCCGGAGACGTCGAGATGCCCGGCGTCGAGGCCCGCGTTCCGCTGGACGCGCTGGAGAACGCGGTGAGGACTGTGGCGGAATCTGGCGCGATCCCGGTCAGCCTGGGCGGGGATCACACGATCACGTGGCCTGACGTCACCGGCGTCGCCCGCGCCAGGGGTTGGGGACGGGTGTCGGTGATCCATTTCGACGCGCACGCGGACACCGGGCCGACCCAGTTCGGCAGCCTCATCGGCCACGGCCTGCCGATGCGCCGCCTCATCGAATCCGGCGCGTGCCGCGGCGATCGGTTCATCCAGATCGGTCTCCGCGGTTACTGGCCGGAGCCTGAGACACTTCACTGGATGGCCGAGCAGCACATGCACTCGTTCGAGATGCACGAGGTCGTCCGCCGCGGTCTCGATGACGTGCTCGACGAAGCCTTCGCGATCGCTGTGGACGATTGCGACGGCGTGTTCGTGTCAGTCGACGTCGACGTGGTCGACCCGGGTATGGCGCCCGGCACCGGCACACCCGAACCAGGCGGGTTCACGTCGCGCCAGCTCCTCGACGCGGTGCGGCGTATCGGGGTCGAGATGCCGGTTGCAGGCATGGACGTCGTGGAAGTATCCCCGCCTTACGACGCCGCCGAGATCACGGCGTTCCTGGCCAACCGCGTGGTGCTCGAAATGCTGGCCGGCATCGCGTTCCGCCGGCAAGGCGGGACCTGGGCGACCATCCCCGGGACGCTGCTCGAGGGCCGGACGTGAAGGACGTCCTGAGGCTTCTGCAAGCCGAACAGGAGACCGAACGGCGCTTCGTGCTGGAGGTGGCCGGCGATCCGGATCCCCCCACCGGTTGGTCGGCGGCGATGACGATGTTCCACCTGGCGCAGTGGCGCGACCGTCTGTGGAACGGGCTGACCGAGGCGGCCGCGGGCCAGCCGGTGAACGCGCCGCCCGGTGACATCAACGAGCTGAACGACGCGGAGATGGCCGGCGCGGCAGGGGTAACGCTGGCCGACGCTGCCGCGCGGTCAGACGCTGCGCTCACGTCCCTGATCGCCCTCTGGGAGACGATGGGAGACGTGCCGTTCAAGTGGTACCTGGCGAGCACGACCGGCGAGGCAATCGTCCGCAACAGCTACCTCCATGCGCGCGTCCATCTCGCCGAGCAGTTCCTGTTGCGGGGCGATGCGGAGCGCAGCCACCGTGTGACTGAGGAGACTGCCTCAGAGCTGCGCGGGGCGGACGCCTCGCCGCACATCCTTGGAGCCGCTCTCTACAACCTCGCAGGGGTGCGCGCCACACAGGGCCGCAGCGATGAGGCTTTGACGCTGCTGGAGGAGGCGCTGCCGATGCGCCCAGACCTCAAGTCAGGCGCCGCGGAGGACGTCGACCTGAATGCAGTCCGGGATTCGCCGCGCTTTCGCGCCCTGGTCGAGAGTACTTAGACGGCGAACGGCTTGACCAGGGCCGCGAGCTCCTCGAGCCGCGTCAACGCCTGATCGCGGCCGTCGGGCGGAACGTAGTAGATGCAGCGCTCGACGCCCGCATCCGCGTGCCGCCGGATCTCTGCCGCGTCCGCCTTCGGGTAGGTGGTCACAGGAAGACGGCCGCGGCCCGCGGCCTGGGCGAGCTCCTGCAGCTGGGGAATGCGGCCGAGGTCGTCGCCGCGGTTGGGCATCCAGCCATCCGCATAGGCGACGGCGCGCTTCAAGACGTTAGGGCCGCTGCCTCCGAGCAGCACCGGAGGGTGAGGCTTCTGAACCGGTTTCGGCCAGCACCACATGGGTCCGAAATCCACAAGCTCACCGTGGTATTCGGCCTCTTCCTGGGTCCAGATCGCCTTCATCGCCTCCACGCGCTCGCGCATCAGCTTGAATCGCGACTCGAAGTCGGTTCCGTGGTCGGCCATCTCCTCCTTGTTCCAACCCGCCCCGATCCCGAAAAGGAACCGGCCGTTGGAAACGTGGTCGACGCTGGCGACCTGCTTGGCGGTGTGGATCGGGTCGCGCTGGACCACGAGGCAGATGCCTGTTGCGATCAGCAGCTCCTTCGAGGCAAGGGCCGCCTCCGTGAGGGCGAGAAACGGGTCCATCGTGTGCCAGTAGTGCTTGGGCAGCTCGGCGCCGCCGGGCCACGCCGAAAGGCGGCTGGCCGGGATGTGAGAATGCTCGGCGACCCACAGCGATTCGAACCCGAGCTGCTCGACGGCCGGGGCGAGCTCGGTCATGGAGATCGCATAGTCGGTCGGAAAGATGGCGATGCCGAACTTCATGCCTCAATCGTGACAGGCCCAGGCACAACGCCCAGCCCCTTTCAGGCCAGGCGCCTGACCTTACCGGTGGGCTTCAAGGACGAGTTGGGATTCTTGCGCGACGAACCAGGAAATATCGATTGCCGGTCGAGGGCCTGCATGAGTGCAGCCACCACCTGCACATCGAGATGGCTTCCGGCCTCTTCCTGGACGACCCGCCGGGCTTCCTTGGCACCGCACGCTTGCCGGTACGGCCGATCCGTGGTGAGCACGTCATAGGTGTCGGCGACGGCGACGATTCGCGCCTCGATCGGAATCGAATCGGCGACCAGGCCGTGCGGATACCCGCTCCCGTCCATCCGCTCGTGGTGGTACAGGACGCCGAGCAGCTCGCGCTTGAAGTGGCCCCCTCGTTTGAGGATCGTCACGCCGATCTCGGGATGCGTCTTCATCAGGGCGGCCTCCGACTCGTCGAGCGGTCCATGCTTCTCGAGGATCGCGTCCGGGATGCCAAGCTTGCCAACGTCGTGGAGCAGGCCGGATCGCGCCAGGACGCGCAGCTCAGTGGCCGTCATCCGCATCTGCCGTCCGATCTCCACGCACAGCTGCGCGACCCGGCGATTGTGACCCTGGGTCTCGCGATCCTTGACCTCGACCGCCGCCACCAGCGCCGCGATGACTTCGAAGTCGAGCTCCTCGACGTCGATGGAGACCTCCAGCTCGAGAGCCGTTTCGACCACCGACCTGAACGATCGCGCGCGCGAGCGCTCGACTATCAACGCATACAGAGCGAGGGCCACCGCCGCCAGCATCAGCAGGTGGTAGTACCACCAGCCGACGGTCCACGTCTGGAAAACCACCATTGCCGCGGCGGCGTCCGCCAGCAGCACGAAGGCGGCGAGAAGGAACGCCTGGCTGGCGAGGCGCGCCCTTCGGTAGATGCGTGCCTGGCGCATGGCCGCGAAGAAGAACAGGCCGATGCTGAGGATCGCCATCCCGGTGCTGTACGCGGGTTGTGTGAGCGGCAGCTGCGCGATCAACCAGGTGCGGTAGATGGCCACACCGGCGTAGGCGGCGAGGCCGATCACGACTAACAGGACGAGCCAGCCGGCGGGCCAGAACGGGAGGCTCCTTTCTAGCCGTGCCAGGCCAGGGAGATAGCTGGTGGCGAAAAAGAGCGCGGGGACCGCCAGGCTCAGGTAGGCCGAGACGGCCACAGCGCTTCCTGAGTATTCCTGGAAGAGATTGGGGACGAGGATTCCAGGGGTGGTGAGCCCGTGCACGGCGAAGATCGCGCAGAGCGACATGAAGCCGAGGCAGAGGAACAGCACGCGATAGAGTCCGATCTGGATCGTCGCCAGCGCCAGGGCCCCGGCAATGATCGCGGCCACCATCGACACCGCTGAGACTATGTAGAAATGCTGGTAGGGGACCACCAGGGTGCCGCCTCCGCCGGCCGCTGCGAGTGGCACGAAGCTGGCGGGGACGAGGAGCCCGAGAAGGACCAGGGCATCGGGCCAGTCTCGAGTGCGGACGGAGCCCCCTCGGAGCCGCCCTGAACCAGGTCGAACCGACCGCGTCGCCGGCGAGCGCACAAGCACGGTGGCCTCCCCCTTTCAAGCAGGCTTACCGATCTTGGTTACGGGACGACAAGCCGCGCCTTCGACGAGCGTGCTTCGAGAGCACGGCTTGAGATCCCTATCAGCTAGAACAACGAGCCGGGGCGGCCGTCGGGTCGTTGGAGGGCGCTCCAGCAAACGCCCCTCTCCCCAACCCTGCGCGCAAGCGGCGGTAAGGATGGGCCCTATTGATCGCTCCCCTCGAGGGGAGAGGGAAACCTATTCTTTGAACTCGAGGCAGCGCGTGCCGGTCAGGTCGATCCAGTATCTGCCGCGTCCGCGGACGATTCGCATCAGCACCTGCTCACAGGCCGGGCATCGCACCACCACCCCGGGCGCGTTCAGATACACGTCGACTCGGCCGACCGCGTGAACCTTGCCACACCCCGCGCAGGTGGTCTCGGCGTTGGTCATCTCCATCGTGAAGATCTCGCGCAGGAGCCCGGCGATTGCATTGCCGTCGAGCTTCAGATCCGATTGCCGCATGGTCATCCTCCTGTGGCTCCAAACCGCTCAGTCCTGATCCAGGCCGGGTCGTAGCCGGACTCCACCAGCAGGCTTGATGCCGTCTCGACAAACGCCGTCGGTCCACAGATGAACACCGCCGGGGCATCCTTTTTGGGCCAGGCGACCTCGGCCACCATCTCCCCGTCGATCCTTCGCGAGTATCCCTCCCAGCCAGCGGGCTGGGACCGTGTGAGCGTGTGGGCGACCGCCAACCCCGTGTCATCGGCGGTCAGGCGCGCCAGCTCGTCCTTATATATGACGTCCTCGATCGAGCGCGATGAATACAGGAGGCGAACGGGGGCGGCGGCTGCGGTGGCTGCATGGTGGCGGATCATCGCCATGAGCGGCACGATCCCGGAGCCTCCCCCGATCAGCAGCAACGGCCGCTCTTCGCCCGCCCTCCAGACGAAATATCCCCCAATGGGTCCTCGAAGCTCGACCTTCTCACCGGTGCGAAGCTCGCCGACCAGGTAGGGCGAGACCTCACCGTCCGGCAAACGCTCCACCGTGAGGGTGACCTGCGCCGACTCAGGCGCCGAGGCGATCGAGTAGCTCCGCTGGGCCTGATAGCCGTCCTCAGCGGTCAGGCGAACGTCGACATGCTGACCGGCCAGGTGGCCGGGCCAATCGGGGACGTCCAGCACCAGGCTGGAAACGCGGGGCGTCTCCTGGATCAGCTCGGCCACCTCGCCGAGCTGCCAGGTCAATCGCCCCAGTACCGCTGCTCGCGCCATGGGTCGCCCCGGTTGTGATACCCGTTGGATTCCCAGAACCCCGGCTCGTCCTCGGCCTGCAGCGAGATGCCGCGCACCCACTTGGCGCTCTTCCACAGATAGAGGTGTGGGACCAGCAACCGTGCGGGCCCTCCGTGCTCGGGGTCGAGCGGCTGGCCGTCGTACTCGAACGCTATCCACGCCTGCCGCCCCCTCAGGTCGTCGACCGGGAGATTGGTCGTGTACCCCCCATCGCAGTACGCCACCGCATAGTCCGCGGCCGTCTCGACCCCCTCCAGGATGGTCTCCACGGACACGCCGGTCCACGAGGTGTCGAGCTTGGACCACTTGGTGACGCAGTGGATGTCCACACTGACGGTTTCGCTCGGCAGCCTTCGGAACTCGTCCCAGGTCCAGGTCTTCGGCTCATCGAGCTCTCCCACGATCGAGAAGCTCCACTCCGACAGCGGCACCCGGGGAGTCGGACCGGCGGAGAGCACGGGGAAGTCGTCGACCACGTGTTGACCGGGAGGGACACGCGAGCCGCTTGCTGTATCGCGCCTCTTGCCACGGAACCCACGCGAGATGAATGCCATCAGACCTCGTTCGAGCGCTCTGTCAGAGCGATCATAGGAAATTGATCCGCGTCAGTCTCCACAGCCTACCCGGCGGGTAGAGTGGGCTTCCGGTCACCAGCTCCACGTCCAGCGAATAGTCGCCGATCGACAGGTGCTCGCTGCCCTCGCGCGTGCCTGCGGCCAGCGGCTTGTCGACTGTGAGCGTGGAGGCATCCAGGCGCTGGCGCAGGATCATCCCCGGCCATTCGGCCAGGTCGACGTCGACCGTCGAGACGAGGTCGGACTGGCCGCCCCATGGTGTGACGTAGCTCGCGACGGCCTGGTTCCTCGCGATCACCCGCCGCACGTGCAGGTTTGACTTCATCGACGCGATGAGGCTCTTGGCCGCCGCAAACGCCCGCGCCAGACTCGGCTGACCCATGACGCACCCGAAGAGGGTGAGCGGGTGCCCGTCCACCTGCGCCGTAGCCGCGAAAAGGAAGTTGGCGCCCTCCGCCAGGCCCGAGCCGGTCTTGATCCCGATGATCCCGCTCTGGCCGAGCACGCCGTCGACGTTGTACACGGTCTTGGCGATCGGCAGGTCGGCTTGCGGCATGGCCACGATCTGGGCGAAGACCTCGAGCCTCATCGCCTCCATGCCCAGCGCCATGAGATCGCCCGGGGTGCTCACGCTTTCGGGGGAGGCTCCGCTGGTGTCGGCGAAGGTCGTATGCGTGAGATGGAGGTCGGATGCCCGCTTGTTCATCGCCACCACGAACCTGTCGATCGAGCCCGCGTCCCATCGCGCAAGCGTCTCGGCGAAGTTGTTCGCGGAGGGTATGAGCAGGCCCTCGAGGAGCTCGAATTCAGTCAGCTGCTCGCCAAGCTGGACCTCGACCACCGATTGTTTCTCCGCCAGATCGGCTTGATAAGACTGAACGTCTGCGTCGGTGATCGTATTGACGGTCCTGGCTCGTCCTTCTGTAGCGGCTTGTCCGTAAGGACGATCAGAGCCGTCATGACCTTGGTCACGCTCGCCGCGGCAAGCGGTTTCTCGTTCTCCGAGCTCGCGATCAAGCCCAGGCCCGAGACGCCGACAACCGCCGACCCCGTGGTGGGCCACGGGATCGTGGGCATCGTGCCGGGCACAGTCTCCTGCACAGGAAGGGAAGCGGTCGGCGAAACCGCTGGAATCGGCCGGAAGTAGTTGAAGGCGCCCAGCGCTGTGACGAGCGCCACGAAACCGGCGGCGAGCTTCCACCACAAGACGCAAACATGATGAGGACTCGGGGAACACGGCCTTGGGCGTGGGTAGACTTCGGAGCTTGAATCTGGAGGCGGTCGCACCCTTGATCGCCGCCTCGATGTTCGGCCTCGTCTCCGGCTTCAACGACGGTGGCAACCTGATGGCATCGTTCACGTCCGGCCGGGTCATCAGCCCGCGGGCGGCCGCGCTGCTTCTGCTGGTCTGTCTGGCAGGACCGCTTGCGCTCGGCACGGCCGTCGCCCAGACCGTAGGCACCAATGTGATCGACTTGCGGGGGCAGGGCGAGCTCAGCTACATCCTGATCACGCTGGCGCCGCTTTGCGTGGTGCTGCTCTCCGTGTCGTTCGGGATCCCGACGAGCATGACGCTCGCGCTGGTCGGATCGATGCTGGGCTGGGTGCTCGCCGGCGGTGACGAGAGTGACATCCACTGGTCCGGCGTGGCTCGCGTCCTCGTCGGGATGCCCGTGTCTGTGTTGGGCGGCGGCGCCCTGGCGCTGATCGTGTACGGCGCGACGCGGCGCGTGCTTGGCAACCGCCCTCACGCGTCGCTGCTCGCGGTCGCGAGGTTCCAGTTCCTCACAGCGGCGATCCAGGCATTCGCTTATGGGGCCAACGACATGGAGAAGACCGTCGGTCTGATCGCGGTGGGCATGTCGTTTCCAAATCACGGCCAGCTGGTGGCCTTTTTCGGGGCGGCGCCTATCATTGGCGCATTCGTCTCCTTCTACGTCGGCGCACTCATCGGAGGATCGCGGGTCGCTGGTCGCGTCGGACTCGGCGTCCTCAAAGTGCGTCCCATGCAAGCGCTCTCGCAGCAGCTCGCGTCAGGAAGTGTGGTCGCGGCGTTGGCCGTGGCCGGAGCGCCCGTTAGCATGACGCAGACCATCGACGGAGGTCTGGTCGGCGTGGGCGCGGCGCTGCGCGCGTCATCGGTCCGCTGGGGGATCGTCCGCGAGATGCTGGGCAGCTGGCTCTTGACGCTGCCGTTGGCGCTGATCCTGGCCGGTGCGCTTCACCTCGCGTTCCGCGCTCTGGGCATCACCCCATGAGCATCGGCCGCACGTTCAAGGCATTGACCAGGTCGAACGATCGCCGGTTCGTCGAGCTCTTGAGCAAGCAGGCTGAGCTCACCGTCAGGGCGCTTCTGGTCCTGGAGAAGTTCGGGCGCGAGGCGAACGGCAATCCCGAGCTGGTGGAACAGCTGAAAGAGATCGAGCGGCAAGGGGACGCGGCGCGGCGGGTCCTGATCGATGAGCTGCTGCATACGTATGCGACGCCGTTCGACCGCGAGGACCTGTTCGCGCTATCGCGCGCCATCGACGACATCCTCGACGCGGCCAACGAAACCGCGGTCGAGCTCGCGATGTACAGGATCGGACCGCCCGAGGGGATGAGCGAGATGACGAAGGTCCTCACCGAGGGCGCCCGACACATCAGCGCCGCGGTCGGTGAGCTGCTGGACCATCCCGGCGTGGCCGCCGAGCACGCAGTCCGCGCGAAGCGGTCGGAGAACCGGATCGACAGCCTCTATCACCAGGCGGTCGGTCAGCTGTTCGACAGCAAGGCGGAGATGAATCAGATCCTGAAGGCGAGGGAGATCTATCGCCACCTGAAGAACTCGGCCGACCGCATCGACAGGGCCGCGGACGAGATCTCAGTCATCGTGATCAAGCGGAGCTAAGCCCCTAAGCGCGAACCGGCGGAACAAAATCCCAGCCGTCCCAGGTTTTTATCAGGTGATGAAAGAGCTCGACGGAATCCACCACATCTCGTCCATCACGGCGGACGCGCCCAGGAACGTGGCCTTCTACGCCGGCGTGATGGGCCTTCGACTGGTGAAGAAAACGGTGAACCAGGACGACCCCACCGTCTATCACCTTTTCTATGCGGACGAGAACGCGAGCGCCGGGGCGGATATGACCTTCTTCGAATATCCGGGCGTGATGCCCGGGCGCGCCGGCGCTGGAATGATCCACCGCATCACGTTCCGGGTCGGTTCGGAAAAAGCGCTCGATTTCTGGGCGCAGAGGCTGGCGAGCGCCGGCGTCGAGTCCGAACGAGCCGAGGACAGGCTGAGATTCGCGGACCCCGAAGGCCTGGGGCTGGAGCTGATGGTCAGCGACGTCGCCGACTCCCCGCTGATCGCCGACCACCCGGAGATTTCCCGTGACCTCGCCCTGCAGGGTTTCGCGGGCGTGCGCGCTTATTCGAATGCCCCTGAACGCAGCAGCTCTCTTCTCGAAGACGTGCTTGGCTTCCGAAACATCGGAGCCGGCCAGTACGAGTCGCGCGGCGAGCGCCGCGGCTCCTTCTATATCTACGACGACGCCCCTCAGACACGCGGGGTTGGCGGCGCCGGGACCGTCCACCACGTCGCCTGGTCGTCGACCATCGAGGATCACCCAGCCTGGCACGACAAGGTCGTCGCGGCAGGCGCGCGGCCGACGCCGATCATCGACCGCTTCTACTTCAAGTCGCTCTATTTTCGAGAGCCAAGCGGAGTGCTCTTCGAGATTGCGACTCTGGGACCGGGATTCACCACCGATGAACCTCTAGAGCACCTCGGCGAGCGCATCTCGCTGCCGCCGAACTTCGAGCACCTTCGCGACCAGGTCGAGCGAACCCTGACGCCGCTGCCCAACCCGCGTGCAGCCGCCCGGGCATCCAGTAGCAGCTGAGCGCCATCAATCGACCGCGTTGATCGCCTCCGCGATCCGCGCCCGAACAGCGGCAGAAGCGAGCCCGCGCACCGCGAGCGTTGTGCGGCGCCGCACGACGTCTTCGACCGTCGTCGCCCACTCGCGCTCCACGGCGTGATAGGCCTGGGCCCAGACATCGGGGCCATCGGGATGGATCCGCTCCATGGCGTTCGCGTGCCGCAGCCGCTGCCCCAGTACCTCGAACGAGTCGCGACCGTAAATCTGAGCCAGGTGCAGAGCGACACCGGGATCGATGTCGCCATCGAAATCCTCGAGGCCGCCCGCCGCTTCGGGCAGTGCATCGTCGACCAGCCGAACTCCCGCCAGCCGCGGTT
>Ga0066709_100004839_pt1 | contig 10882 bp, 8 predicted proteins | sample GraSoiAngelo_158_FD_79665 | JGI IMG/M metagenome (GOLD analysis project Ga0066709, IMG submission 79665) | Grasslands soil microbial communities from the Angelo Coastal Reserve, California, USA - 14_1009_16_30cm | ecosystem: Environmental > Terrestrial > Soil > Grasslands | place: USA... | reverse complement strand
GGCGTTGCGCGCCGGACGACCGCTCGATCGCATCCTGATCGCGAAAGGTCTGGCGGGGCCGCGGGTGCAGGAGATCATCGACCTCTCGCGCCAGCATTCGATCCCGGTGCGATTTGAAGCGCGTCCGGCGATTGACCGGCTGGCGGGAAGTGCGGCGCATCAGGGCGTGGTGGCGCTGGGGGCGGCGAAGCAGTATGCCGATCTGGATGACATCGCGGGGCATGCGCGAATGCTGGTGGTGCTGGACAGCCTCGAAGATCCGCACAATCTCGGTGCGGTGATTCGCACGGCGCATGCAGCGGGGGCGGACGCGATTATCGTCCCTGAGCGACGTGCCGCAGGTCTGACCGAGACCGTGGCTAAGGCGGCGGCAGGCGCGCTCGAGCACCTGCCGGTGGCGCGCGTGACCAACATCAACCGCACTCTCGAAGAGTTGAAGAAGAGCGGATTCTGGATTTACGGAGTGGATGAGCGCGGGGATCAGGACTACGACCAGGTGGATTATGCCGAGCGTGCGGTCGTGGTGTTCGGCGCGGAAGGCAAGGGCCTGCACCACCAGGTGCGCGAGCATTGTGATGTGCTGGTGCGGGTTCCGATGGCGGGGAAAATTTCATCGCTGAATGTGTCGGTAGCGGCCGGCGTGGTGCTATTCGATTGGAAACGGCGCGCGACGTCGCGTAAGCAGGCAGAACGCTAACCCGCAGCTCGGGATCGCTCAATCCCAAACGCACCGAGGACGTCCGAGAGCGTGACGATGCCCACCAGACGGCGCGGATTATCGCGGCGGACCACGGGCAGGACATCCAGATGCATGGCGCCCATGCGTTGCAGGGCGATATCCAGCGAATGATCGGCGTGAACGTGCGGGAAATCGTGCGCGCTCCAGCCGGTGGCCGGCAGAATTTGGGCGAGCGGGCGGTTGGAGGCTCCCTGATCGACGTCACCCTCGAGTTGCGCGGCGGTGATCATCCCGATCAGATCATCGCCATCGGCGACGGGCCATGCAGCGGCGCCGAGTTGACGAAGATTCTCGAGGGCGACCGCGGCAGTGACCTGAGGAGAGAACGGTTCGACATCCCGCCGGATGGCTCGTTCCACACGCATGGCGCTCTGCCTGGCGCGGGTTTCGCCGCTCGGAAGGTGGATGCCGTCCTGGGCGCACAGCGCTTCATAAATCGGCTCGCGCTGCAGCCGGTAGGAAATGAAAAAGCTGATGAGGTTGGAAATCATGAGGGGCACGATGATGGAATAGTCGCGTGTGACCTCGAAGATCATGATCACGGAGGTGAGCGGCACGCGCACGATCCCGGCGAATGCCGTGCCCATGCCGACCAGGGCGTAGGCTCCGGCAGACGCGGTGTATTGCGGGAGCACCGCATGCGCCACGCTGCCGATCGCGCCTCCGAGCATGGCGCCGATGAACAGGCTTGGACCGAAGATGCCGCCGGCATTTCCGGAAGCGTAACACGTGGTGGTCGAGACGAGCCGCAACACGAGGAGCAGGACCATGGCTTTGAGCGCCATTTCGCCATTTAACGCCTGGCCCACGTACTGATAGCCGATGCCGAGCGATTGCGGGACGAACCAGCCCATCACGCCTACAGCCAGGCCGCCGGCCACGGGCTGAAACCACTGAGTCCATTTTGGCCGCGCGAGAAACCACGCGCGCATGCCCAGCAGAAGTTTCACGAAAGAGGTGGACACCAGGCCGCCGGCCACTCCCAGGACTGCGTACACGCCGAACTCCAGCGGGTGCACGAGCTGATAGGGCGGAACGTGGAACAACGGTTCGTCGCCGAGGAGCAGGTGAAGCACCATCCAGGCTGTTGCCGAGCTCAGCACAACGGAGCCGAGTACGGGAGCGTGGAGGTCGCCCATGATTTCTTCGAGCGAAAACAGGACGCCCGCGATGGGCGTGTTGAACGCCGCTGCCACGGCCGCCGAGGCCCCGACGGGGATCAGCGCTTTCACTTTCTCCGGGCTCAGGCCGAGGCGGCGACCCAGCACCGACGCGAGGCCGGCGCCTACCTGCACGGCTGGGCCTTCGCGGCCGAGTGTTATGCCGCTGGCGAGCGAAATCGAGCAGCAAGAGAATTTTCCCAGCACTGTGCGTAATCGGATGTAGCCGCCGCGTACGAAGAGCGCTGCTTTGGTTTGTGGAATGCCGCTGCCGCGGGCATTAGGGAAATAGTGAGATAAAAGATAGCCGGTGACGAGCGAGCCGGCGACGGGGACCAGCAGGCGTCGCCACGGTGAGCCGCCCGGCGGATACATGCGCGCGCCGAGATTACCCGTGACGACGATGAAAGCTACGACGACCGCGCCGACGACGGCGCCGATGAGGAGCGTCAGGGCGAGGAAAACGCGGTCTTCGTGCTCACGCAGCCGCATGGTCCAGGTGTCCAGTGAGAATTTCACCGTTCTGTGAGCACTAGATTCGATTTTACGCGGCGACGGGCGCGCAGTGCCAGCCGGGGCGCTGGTAGAATCTAAACTTATGCGAAAAATTGCACCGCTTGTCGCGTTGGTTGCGACAGCCGGCGCGGGGTTGTGCGCGCGCCAGCCTGTGCGGGCGCGTCATGGCATGGTGGCGTCGCGCGAGGCGCATGCGACCGACATTGGGGTCGCGGTGCTCGAAGCGGGCGGCAACACGATCGATGCAGCGGTGGCGGTGGGTTTTGCGCTGGCGGTGACACATCCCTCGGCTGGCAATCTGGGCGGCGGCGGTTTTCTGCTGGCGCGCTTTGCGGACGGGCGAACGGCATTTTTCGATTTCCGCGAGCGCGCGCCGGAAAAAGCATCGCGCAACATGTACATCGGGCCGGATGGAAAAGTTACGCCGGACAGCCTGGTGGGTTATCGGGCCTCGGGAGTGCCGGGAACGGTGCGGGGCCTGGAATTGGCGCATCAGAAGTACGGGCGCAAGGCATGGCGGGATCTGGTCGAACCGGCGGTAGCGCTAGCCTCGCGAGGCTTTCCGGTTTCGTACGGCCTGGCAAGCTCCCTGCGGTCGAAACATACTAGCGAGAGGCTGAGCCGTTTTCCAGAATCCAGGCGCATCTTTTTGAAGAATGGGAAGTTTTTCGAGGCCGGCGAACATTTGGTGCAGCCCGAGCTGGCACGTACGCTCGAGCGCATCCGCGACCGGGGCGCGAAAGGCTTTTACGCAGGCGAGACGGCTGAGCTGCTGGCCGCGGACATGAAGGAACACGGCGGTCTGATTACGCTCGACGATCTGAAAAACTACAAAGCCATCGAGCGAGCGCCGCTTACCGGGAGCTATCGCGGATATGGCATCGTGACCGCGCCGCCGCCGAGTTCGGGTGGCGTGGGCATTTTGCAAATGCTGGGGGTGTTGGAAGGCTCAGGCTATGAAAAATCGGGTGCGGGATCGGCGGCTACGCTGCATTTCATGGCGGAGACCATGCGCCGTTATTTCGCCGACCGCAGTGAGTACATGGGCGATCCGGATTTCTATCGCGTGCCGGTTTCGGGTTTGCTGAACCCGCGTTATATCGCAGGGCTGCGTCAATCCATCGACCCTGAGCACGCCACACCGAGCGCCGCGCTTCATCCCGGCAAGCCTGCGTCCTATGAAAGCTCCGAGACCACTCATTATTCGATCGTGGATGCCGAAGGAAACGCCGTGGCCGTCACGTACACGCTCAACGATGGGTACGGGAGCGGCGTGACGGCGACCAAGCTGGGATTCCTGCTCAACAACCAAATGGACGATTTTGCCGCCAAGCCTGGCGAGCCGAACGCCTACGGCCTGGTACAGGGTGAAGCGAACGCCATACAGCCGCGCAAAACGCCGCTGTCTTCGATGACACCAACCCTCGTGCTACGTGACAGAAAGCTGTACCTGGTTGTGGGCTCGCCGGGCGGACCCACGATTATCAATACGGTGCTTGAGGTTATTGTCAATGTGATCGATTTCGGCATGAACGTGGCCGACGCGGTGGATGCCCCGCGCGTGCATCATCAATGGATGCCGGACGTGCTGAAGATGGAGCGCGGTTTCTCGCCGGATACGGTGGCGCTGCTCAAGGCGCGCGGGCATACGATCGAGTTTGAAAATTCGCAGGGCGAGGTGGCGGCCATTCGCGTGAACGATGGGTGGCTCGAGGGCTCGGCCGATCCACGCACGGAAGGCACGGCCAAAGGATATTGACCGCATGAATCGCGTACTCTCGACGCACTTATTCGTCAACCACCGGCTGTCGATCGCGTGGCTGAATCGCGTGATGCAGGCCGGCATTCCGGCGGTCGAAATTTTTTGCGCGCGGCAGCATCTGGATTATCGTAATCGTTCGCAGATCGACGAACTCGGGCACTGGTTCGAGGATTCCGAATTGAAGCTTCACTCTTTGCATGCGCCGATGTACAACGACGAGTTCTGGGGCCGATCCGGGCCGCATTCCATCATCACGATAACCGAGCCGGTGAAGGGGCAGCGGATCCAGATGGTGGACGAAATCAAGCGCGCGCTCGAAATCGCCGAGGTCATTCCGTTCCGGTACCTAATCCAGCACTTGGGTGTCTCGGGAGAACCTTTCAATGAACGTAAGTTGGATGCCGCGTTCTCGGCGCTTGAGGAATTGAGCATTTTCGCGAAGCAGCGCGGCGTGGAAATCCTGCTGGAGAATATTCCGAACGACCTTTCGAGCGCCGAGCGGCTTCACTACTTCCTCGATGTGACGCATCTGGACCTGGGATTCGTGTTCGATGTGGGGCATGCCAACATGGGCGAGGGAGTGGAAGCCGCGTTCGAGATCATGAAGGACCGCATTCGGTCTACGCACCTACACGACAACAACGGGCAAGACGACAAGCACCTGTTTCCGTTCGTGGCTGACGGCGGGACAGTGGACTGGAAGCGGACCATGGCCCTGCTGCGATCGCGGCCGAACCAATATCCCCTGCTGCTCGAGCTGCGCGAGGTAGAGGGCATGGAGCATCCGCTTGATCGCGTGAACGAGGTTTTCGACCGGCTGGAGAACCTTCGTGAAGACTGAGCGGATCAGGATCGCGGACGCCAGCCGGCACGTGGGAGAAACGGTCGAGATTCCCGGCTGGCTCTACAACCTTCGCAAATCCGGCAAGATCGTTTTTCCGCTGCTGCGCGACGGCACCGGCCTCATGCAGTGCGTGGCGGTGAAGAGCGCGCTGCCGGAGCCGGTGTTCGAGACCATCAAGGAGCTGACGCAGGAATCTTCCGTGATGTTCACGGGCAAGATCCGCGCCGACGCGCGCGCGCCGGGTGGTTACGAAATGGATGTGGAGGACGTGCTCGTCGTCCAGCGCGTTCCGGAATCCGATCCCTATCCCATCACGCCCAAAGATCACGGCGTGGACTTCCTGATGGACCACCGGCACCTGTGGCTGCGCAGCCAGCGGCAGCACGCCATTCTGCGAGTGCGCCACGAAATCATCCGCGCGGTGCGGGATTACTTCGATTCTCATGGGTTCACGCTGGTGGACACACCGATCTTTACGCCCGCGGCTTGCGAAGGCACCACCACGCTGTTCGAAGTGAATTACTTCGAAGACGAGAAGGCGTATCTGACGCAATCCGGCCAGCTCTATAACGAAGCCACGGCCATGGCGTTCGGCAAAGTTTACTGCTTCGGGCCGACGTTCCGGGCGGAGAAATCGAAGACGCGTCGGCACCTCACGGAATTCTGGATGGTGGAGCCCGAGATGGCGTATGCCACGCTCGAAGACGTCAAACGCCTGGCCGAAGGGATGATCGTGTTCGTGGTCGGGCGCGTGCTCGAGAACCGGCGGGAGGAGCTGAAGGCGCTCGAGCGCGACGTTTCGAAGCTCGAAGCGATACAGGCGCCGTTTCCGCGGATGACTTACGACGAGGCGGTGAAGGTCTTACAGTCGAAGGGCAGCGAAATCCAGTGGGGCGGCGACTTCGGCGGCACCGATGAAACTCTACTGAGCGAGGCTCACGACAGGCCGCTGATGGTGGACGAGTATCCGTCGGCGGTGAAAGCGTTCTACATGGCGCCGAATCCGTCGCGGCCGGAAGTGGCCTTATGCGTCGACGTGCTGGCGCCGGAAGGATACGGCGAGATCATCGGCGGCGGCCAGCGCATCCACGATGCCGATCTGCTGTTACGCCGCATCGAGGAGCACAAGCTGCCCAAGGAAGCGTTTAACTGGTATATCGATCTGCGTAAGTACGGCGCGGTGCCGCACGGAGGTTTCGGCATGGGGATCGAGCGCGCGGTGGCATGGATTTGCGGCCTCGAGCATATCCGCGAGACGATCGCGTTTCCGCGCATGCTGTACCGGTTGCGGCCATAGTTTCAATTCATGCATCAATCGCACATTGCCATCATCGGAGCGCCGCTCGATCTGGGCGCCAGCCGGCGCGGCGTCGACATGGGGCCATCCGCGATGCGCGTGGCGAACATCAACAAGCGCATTGCCACGCTCGGTTACGAAGTAGAAGACCTGGGCAATGTGCCGGTGGATCAGCCGGAGAGCCTGCCAGAGGGTCCGCGCCATGCAAAATATCTGCCACAGATCGCGGCGACTTGCCGGCGGCTGGCCACCATGGTGGAACAGGTCGCCGATGAAGGCAAAGCGCCGCTGGTGATGGGTGGCGACCATTCGATCGCCATCGGCACGGTGGCGGGCATGGCGCATTATTTCCGCAAGAAGAAGAAGCGCATGGGCCTCTTATGGATCGACGCGCACGCCGACATGAACACGCCGCAGACTTCGCCCTCGGGCAACGTACACGGCATGCCGCTCGCGTGCTGTGTCGGCCTGGGCCCGGAGGAATTGACGAAGTTGCTCGGTTTTGCGCCCAAGGTGCAGCCGCGCAATGTGGCGCTGGTGGGGTTGCGCGACGTGGACATTCTAGAGCGGCCGCATGTGCGCGGGAGCGGTGTGCGCGCGTTTACCATGCGGGATATCGACGAGCGCGGGCTGCGGTCGGTAATGGTGGAGGCGATTGGCATCGCGACCGATGGTACGGCGGGTGTTCACTTGTCGCTGGACATGGATTACGTGGACCCGCAGTACGCGCCGGGGGTGGGAACACCGGTGCGCGGCGGCGCTACTTACCGCGAAGCGCATTTGGCAATGGAAATGATCTGCGATTCGGCGCACATGGTTTCGATGGAAGTGGTGGAGGTCAATCCGGTCATTGATGAGACGAACCGGACGGCGGACCTGGCGGTGGAGCTGGTGATGTCGGCTCTGGGAAAGAAAATTCTGTGAAAATTCGCGTGGCGGTGATTTACGGTGGGCGCAGTGGCGAGCACGAGATTTCGCTGCGGTCGGCCGAATCCATCATGAAGGCCATGGACCGCTCGAAGTACGAGATTGCCGAGTACTTTATCTCAAAAGATGGGAAGTGGCGGCCCAAACCGATACTGCCCGAGCCCGGCGCGCACCCGGATATTGACGTGGTTTTCCCGGTTCTGCATGGAACTTTCGGCGAAGACGGCACGGTGCAGGGCCTGCTCGAGCTGGCCGATTTGCCGTACGTGGGCGCAGGGGTGCTCGGGTCGTCGCTCTCCATGGACAAGGAAATGATGAAGCGCGTGTGTCACGAGCGCGGGCTGCCCGTTGTGGAATATGTGACACTGGCGCGTGGCTGCATGGACACGGATGATGTTGTGACGCGGCTTCCGTTTCCAGTGTTCGTGAAGCCGGCGAATCTGGGCTCGTCGGTGGGAATTTCCAAGGCGCGCGATCGCGCGAAACTGGAGAAAGCGCTGGCGCTGGCGGCCGAATACGACCGGAAAATCATTGTGGAGCGGGGAATCGATGGGCGCGAGTTCGAATGCTCCGTGCTCGGCAATGAGAATCCCGAAGCCTCATTGCCCTGCGAAGTTTTCCCCTCGCGTGAATTCTACGATTACGAAGACAAATATCTTCTCGACAAGGCAAAATTCCAGTTGCCAGCGGATCTTCCAGCCGAGAAGACGGCGGAGCTGCGGCGGCTGGCCGTCGGCTGTTACCAGGCGGTAGAGTGCGAGGGGATGGCGCGTGTCGATTTCCTGCTGGAACGAGCGACCGGCCGTCTCTACATCAACGAGATCAATACGATCCCGGGATTCACGTCGATCAGCATGTATCCGAAGATGTGGGAGCAGAGCGGCATGGCTTATCCCAAGCTGATCGACCGCCTGATCGAGCTGGCGCGCGAACGCCATGCCGCCAAAAAGGCCACGAAGTTCACGCGCTAGAATAAGATCAACGCATGGCAACAACGACCCGAACGGTCAGGTACGAAGAGTGGCTGAACATGCCGGTAGTGGACGACGCCATTGAAGAAGTGGTGAATGGCGAGACCCGCATCATGCCACCCAACAAATGGAAGCACACGATCATCGTTGAGAACCTGTCAGACGCTCTCAAAGCCCAAGTGGATCGAAAAGCAGTACGCGTTGACGCCACTGTTTTCGGCCTGATCATCCGCAAGACACCGCTGACCTCCCGGGTGCCGGATCTGGCCGTCTTCATAAAGCAAAACATCGTCGAACAAGACGGCTACATCCATTCGGCTCCCGAGCTTGTTGTTGAGGTACTTTCGCCTGCGGATACTCGCCGCCTGATGAATGAGAAAATCAGGGATTACGAGAGCATCGCCGCGTCCGAACTTTGGATTGTTTCCCCAGAGGCGCAAACAGTCGAAGTATTGTTGTTTCAAAACGGCAAGCTCGTAACTGAACGGGTTGTTACTCAAGGTCAGCTCTCATCGAAGGTGTTTCCGGGCGTCGCCATTGACGTTTCCTCAATCTGGCCCGACTGATGGTTCGTTTTCTCCCCGCGGTTTTACTGCTCGCTTCGTCTGCATGGGCAGATGATCTCGAACCCCAAGTCAAGCGGCTGGTGAGCGCATTCGCGCTGGTGGAGGAGAACGCCGCTGATCCGGTTTCCTCCGAGCAGGTCTTCTACCAAGGCGTAATTCCGGGCATGCTGCGGCGGCTGGATCCCCATTCGGTGTTTTTCGATCCGCACCAGTTCGAGCAGCTCAAGCAGCTTGAAACCTCCACGCGCAAGGGATTCGGCAGCGTGGTTTCCGTGCTGCCGGGCCGCGTCATCGTGCTCCAAACACTGCCCGGAACGCCGTCGGCGAAGTCCGGCATGAGTCCGGGGGACGAGATTCTCGCCGTCAACAACGTCCGGCTGGACCGTTTGGATATGGAGCAGTTGATCGGTCTGCTGCAACAATCAAGGCAGCAGCCGGCGCGGCTGGTGGTACGGCGGCCAGGTAATGCGAAGATGCTCGATTTCACACTGACTCCGGAAGAGATGCAGCAGCCGAGCGTCGAGCGCGCGTTTTTTGTGAAGCCCGGCATTGGCTACTTGCGCATAGCCAGCTTCGATGAAAAGACCGGCGAGCAGATCAAGAGCGCCATCGAAAGTCTGGGCGGCAGAAAGCTGAAAGGCCTGGTGCTTGATCTGCGGAACAATCCGGGCGGGTTGCTGACATCGGCGCTGGAGACGGCCTCCTTGTTCTTGAAACCGGGTCTCCCGATCCTGACGGTGCGCGGCCGCGCGGTGCCGCAGAAAGAAGAGAAAGTTCCGGCGGACGCCAAACCATACGACTTTCCGGTGGCGGCCCTCATCAACGGGAAGAGCGCCAGCGCGTCGGAGATCGTGGCCGGCGCGTTGCAGGACCACGACCGGGGCGTGATCGTGGGCGAACAGAGTTTTGGCAAAGGCCTGGTGCAAAGCGTTTTTCCACTTACCGATTCAACCGGCCTGGCGCTGACCACGGCGCTTTATTACACGCCGAGCGGACGGTCCATTCAAAAGCCGTTCGACCCGTCGCAATTCGCCCTGGGCGCGACGGCGGCCCATCCCAACGCGAAAACCGATTTCCGCACGGACAAAGGGCGTGTCGTCCGTGGCGGCGGTGGCATCATGCCGGACGTGGGGGTCTATCCCCCGGGCGTCTCGCGCTTGAGAGCGGCGCTGGAGGGGTCGGCATCCTTTACTTCTTTCGCCACCGACTATGCGCAAAAGCACCCGGTGACGGACACATTCAACGTGACGCCGGCGCTGCTCGACGACTTCCATATTTTTCTGGCGGAGCGCGGGATTCAGCCCAGCCTGTCCGAGTGGTCGGGCGAACTGGACTTCATCCGCAATCGCCTCAAGACTGAGATCTTTAACCAGACGCTGGGCGTCGCCAAGGGAGACGAGGTGGAGGCGCAACGAGATCCGCAAATTCAACGGGCGGTGGAGCTGATCGCGGGCCATTAGAGCGACGCGGGATTTACCAGCGCGCACCAGAAAAAATTGCAGAGGCAGGAATGCCTGCGCCACTGTCATAATGTAACCGGAGGTTTTCTCTATGGCCACGCTGCTATCCACCGAGCAAGAGACCAATCCCTGGCTTGCGGCGGAAGCACGTTTCGATGAGGCCGCCACACGGCTCAACCTCGACGACGGCATGTGCAAGGTGTTGCGCAGCCCCACGAAGGAACTGACGGTTCACATCCCGGTGATGCTTGACGATGGCCGTCTGGAAGTATTCACGGGATATCGTGTGCAGCATTCTATCGCGCGCGGCCCCGGGAAAGGCGGCATCCGCTTCAGTCCCGACGTAACGCTTGATGAAATTCGCGCGCTGGCGTCGTGGATGACGTGGAAGTGCGCCGTGGTGGGGATTCCGTTCGGCGGCGCGAAAGGCGGCGTGATCTGCGATCCAAGTGTGCTCTCGGATGGCGAACTCGAACGCATCACGCGGCGGTACACGGCGGAGATCATCGACTTTCTCGGCCCCGAGCGCGACGTGCCGGCGCCCGATGTGAACACCAACGATCGCGTGATGGCGTGGATCATGGACACGTACTCGATGCACGTGCGGCACACTACCACGGCCGTCGTCACCGGAAAGCCT
>Ga0066709_100004836_pt1 | contig 10884 bp, 10 predicted proteins | sample GraSoiAngelo_158_FD_79665 | JGI IMG/M metagenome (GOLD analysis project Ga0066709, IMG submission 79665) | Grasslands soil microbial communities from the Angelo Coastal Reserve, California, USA - 14_1009_16_30cm | ecosystem: Environmental > Terrestrial > Soil > Grasslands | place: USA... | reverse complement strand
GTGGCATGTGTTTCGTCATTTTTATTACTTTGCCGCCACAATTCTGGATCGCCTTTATTTGTTGCGCGGTGAATTCGAACGGTTTCGCGTCACAATTCACGGGAAAGAGGTCTTGCAGCGCCAGATGGAAACCGGCAAAGGCGCTATTTTGTTGGGGTCTCACCTGGGCAGCTTCGAAGTGTTACGCGCGCTAGGCGTGATGCAGCGAAGTTTTCCGCTGAAGGTGTTAATGGACACGGCACACAACGAGAATATCACCCGGTTTTTCGACGCGCTGAACCCCGGTATCGCTGGGACTGTAATCCCACCCGACCGACCGGATACGTTGATCATGGTCAGAGAAAGTTTGGATGCGAATTACTTTATTGGCATGTTGGGCGATCGGGTATTCGGCGCCGACAAGACCACACGATGTGACTTTCTCGGTGCGCCTGCCACGGTGCCAGCCGGCCCGAGTCTGCTTGCTGCCATGATGCATTGCCCCATCATTTTGTTCTTCGGCCTCTACCGCGGCGGGAATCGTTACGACATTTACTTCGAACATTTCGCCGACGACATCGTTTTGAATCGGGAGCATCGGGCTGAGGAAATTCAGTCGTGGATGCAGCGGTACGTTGTGCGGCTGGAGCACTACGCGCGTCTTGCGCCCTACAACTGGTTCAATTTTTATTCGTTTTGGGATTGAACAAAAAAGAAGAGCCCACCAAACACTCAAACAGACATGAAAAATTTCACCGATAGACAACACTGACTCTGTCGTATTTTTCGTGTGTTGCGTGGGCAACCACCGCCGGCGAATCATCCTGGGCTCCTGCCATGGCAAATCATACTGCGATTAACAAAGCGGAAATTCGCACGCTGATCCCCCACTCCGGCCTGATGTGCCTCTTGGATGAAGTGGTGCAGTGGGACGATCGATCGATCGCGTGCCTCAGCAGCACCCACCGTGATCCGGCAAACCCATTGCGCCGCCATGGGTGTTTGTCCGCCGTACACGCTTTCGAATACGGTGCGCAAGCGGCGGCTATTCACGGCGGTCTGCGGGCGCGCGCTGCCGATACGGTTGCGCCACCCGGCTATCTGGCTGCGTTGCGAGATGGACGCTTACACATAACACGACTGGATTACATCCATTTGCCGCTTCAAATTTCGGCGGCGCGTCTTTACGGGGAAGGCGCAAACACGGTTTACGAGTTTATCGTTTCGGTTGCGGCGGTTGTCGTAGCAGAAGGCCGGGTAACCATTGTGGAACGCGCGTGATGGGATGATCGGAGTTTTGCGGCTGATCCGACGTCGAGGTGAGGCGATCCTGGCAGCAAACTTACATCACAATGCCGCCATCTACAGAAAGCACCTGGCCCGTAATGTAAGCGGCTTCTGGCGACGCGAGGAATGCCACCGCCGCGGCAATTTCCTCCGGCGTCCCGGTCCTGCCGAGTGGGATTTTACCGTGAATCGTACCCTTGACTTGATCGGATAGCCCGACGGTCATGTCGGTGATGACAAAGCCCGGCGCCACTGCATTGACTGTGATATTGCGGCTGGCCAGCTCGCGCGCGAGCGATTTGGTTAGCCCAATGAGGCCTGCCTTGCTCGCCGCGTAATTTGTCTGCCCAGCGTTGCCCATCAAACCGATCACAGAGCTGATATTGATGATGCGGCCACTGCGTCGTTTGGTCATCGCGCGAACCAACGCCTGAGTAAAACTAAACGCGCCGCGCAAGTTGGTGTTGATCACCGAGTCCCAATCTTCGAGGGACATTCGCATCGCAAGCGCGTCGCGCGTCACACCCGCGTTGTTCACCAGGATGTCGGCCCGACCAAAATCCTCCAAAATACGAGCCCCGATTTTTTGCACGGCTGCATGATCTGCGACGTCGACTGCGTACGCCTTTGCCGATTCGCTCCGAAGGCCGTTGATTTCATCCGCAGTGTTCTTCGCGTTTTCCTCTGTCCGGCTGACACACGCCACACGCGCTCCTTCGCTGGCGAAACGCAGTGCAATCGCGCGTCCAATCCCCCGCCCCGCTCCGGTGACAACTGCAAGTTGATCCTCAAATCTCATGTCGGTGTCCATTTGTAACCACTAATGGACACGAATAAACACGAATTTGTGCTTCTCACAGGGCAGCTACACACTTCAGGTTGGCCATCGCAAGACGTCGACCGCGGCGACCATTGCTCACAATTTACTCCACCGCTCCGTAACGCCGCTGGCGGCGGCCAAATTCTTCGACCGCGGCTAAGAGATCTTGCTTTTTGAAGTCAGGCCACAGCTTTGGCGTGACGTACATCTCCGTGTAGGAAGTTTGCCAGAGCAGAAAATTCGAGAGCCGCATTTCGCCGGACGTGCGGATAAGGAGGTCGGGGTCGGGATAGTAACGTGTGTAAAGATGTTTGCTGAACATCTCCACATCGATCATCGCCCTGTCGATGTGCCCCAGCTCAATGGCGCGAAGCAAACTTTTGATGCCGTCGATAATCTCCAGTCGGCCGCCGTAGCTGAGTGCCAGAATGAGCGTGAGACCAGTGTTGCCGGCAGTTTGCTCGATGCTCCTGTGAAGTTGTTCCTGGGCGCTCTGGGGCAAATCAGTCAACCGGCCAATCGCCTGAAGACGCACATTCTTCTCGAGCAATTCCGGCGTTTTCTCCTTCAAAAATTTTTCCAGCAAACGCATCAGCGCGATGATTTCTGTTCTGGGGCGCTGCCAGTTTTCAGCGGAGAACGCGTAAAGCGTGAGATATTCCACCTTTAACTCGCCACAACCTTCCACACATTCTCGAACAGCCTGGGCGCCGGCTTCGTGGCCTTTGATGCGCGGCAGTCCGCGCGACTTCGCCCAACGGCCGTTGCCATCCATGATGATCGCGATGTGGCGGGGAACAGTTTTAGTGCTCGCAGACATCGTGTACGGCTAACTTCTGGAATTTACGGGCGAGAGGCAAATGATCGAAAATGACGAAGCTCGAATGTCGAATGACGAATTAATGACGAAGCAGAAATGACGAAAAGCGCTCTGCGAATCGAGGAACCCCTTCGAACTTCGTCATTCGGTATTCCTTCGTCATTCGGCATTCGAGCTTCGTCATTTCATAGAACGATCGTCTCGCCACGTGTCGGACCGACACTGACCATGGACAATTTTGCACCGGCCAGTTCGCTGATGTATCTGACATATTTTCTCGTGGCCGAAGGAAGCTGCGAAAATTTGCGTGCAGTGTGTATAGACGTGTTCCAGCCAGGGACTTCTTCGTAGACCGGTTCGCAGTTCGCCAGTTGAGTTGCGTCGCACGGCGGAACATCCAGTCGTTTTCCGTGTAGCTGATAGCCAACACAAATGCGAATCGGATCGACCTGATCTAGTCCATCCAGGTTGGTGATCGCGAGCTCGTCAATGCCGTTGATCATGCCCGCGTAACGAGTCGCCACAGCGTCGAACCAACCGCAGCGGCGTTTGCGTCCCGTTGTCGCGCCAAATTCGCGGCCAAGATTATGAAGCATCTGCGCCAATTGCGCGTCCTCCGTTGGCAATGCGCCGTCACCTACTCGCGTCGAGTACGCCTTCATCACACCGACGACACGATCCATACGATGTGGCGGCACCCCGGTGCCGGTGCACGCGCCGCCCGCTGTCGTGTTTGAGGAAGTTACATACGGATACGTGCCGTGGTCGATATCGAGGAATGTTCCCTGCGCGCCTTCGAACAAAATTTGTTTGTCTCGATCCATCGCCCGGTGCAGGTAAACTACCGTGTTCGTGACGTAAGGCCGCAATTTTTCGCCGGCAGCAAGATACGTTTCGTTCACTTCGCGAAAACTGATCGGCTTCGCACCGAGTGCCTGAAGGATTCTGTTGTTCTCGATGATCTTGGCCTGCAATTTTTTCGAGAACGCAATCGGCTGCATCAGGTCAGACATGCGCAAGCCCGTGCGCGCTGCCTTGTCTCCGTAGGCTGGGCCGATTCCCCGTTTGGTGGTGCCAATCCGACCGCAGCGCAGCTCGCGCTGCTCGTCGAGCAACCGGTGATACGGCAGAACGAGATGAGCGCAATCGCTGATGAGCAAGTTTTTGTCGATCTTGACTCCCAATTGGCGCAAGCCATCTATCTCGGCCACGAGCGCGACCGGATCGATAACCACGCCGTTTCCGATCACGCAGACTTTGCGGCGCCTGAGAATTCCGGACGGAATCAAATGCAACACATATTTCACGCCGCGGTGGATAACCGTGTGTCCGGCGTTATTGCCGCCCTGGCTGCGGACAACGATGTCCGCGCGCGCAGTAAGCACGTCGATAATCTTGCCCTTGCCCTCGTCGCCCCACTGCATTCCAATCAAAATTGTGTTCGCCATGTGAATCGAAAATGGGCAAAAATTTTCCCGACGCATCCTGCGGGACACAGTCGGGACTTGCCCACAAATAATAAGTTAGCCGCATCGCCACGCAACAGATTTTACGTCTACTTTTGCTGCGGCTCTTCGCGGTCTCTCTACGGAAACTGACAGCTCCCCCTACAGCTCATCTTCCAGAGGGAGAAGGGCTCGGCGCCTCTCGTCCGGATTCCACCATGGTGGGCCGAATCGGGCCCATCCCCTCAATATTTGTACTTCGCGATCTGGTGGGGCGAGGCGAACTCCTTTCCTCAACTGGTGTTTCTCTTTTTACAGGCCTGGGAGTTTCAGCAACAGTGGGATTCGGCATCGGAGCGCTCTCGACATCCGGCTCGCGCGTTTTCGTCGATTGCGAACCAGATCGGCTATTCAATCCCTCAGCAGCACGCGCGCCGGCCGCTCGCATTTCTTCAAGCGTGAGTGGTGCGGGGGCGGACTTCTTCTCGCGTGATTTTGACCTAGGCAGCGCGGGCATAGGCGTTTCTGTGGTGACCGGCTCAGAATGCTGCGGAGTTTGCTCGGGAGGTTCCACCTTCTTTTCACGGGCAACGATTACTTCCTGCGCATGTATTTTCCCGATCAGAATGACACTGCAGATAACTGCCCGGAAAAATCGTTTCAGCATGATGCCGCCTGATAAACGATTGATCCCATTCACAAGCCCTCGTTCATGAGACGTCGCCGAATTTAAGCAGGCGGGCGCTGCTGGACCTGAATCACCGGCAACGGAAAGCGCAGCCGCAGTTCGTTTTCCAGGTAAATCTCGACATGATGCATCCCGTACTGTTGAAACTGCACGCCGCCAAAATAATGGACGTTGGTCGCGTGGCCTTCCATCTCTTTCAGCACAAACTCGACCTCCGCCTGCGCGACTACCTGCTGTTCGTCTACGCCTACGAGGCGAGATTTTTGGCGAAATTTGCCCGAGCCGCTGCACCAGCGGGTCCAGATGCAGAGCCGGAAATAATTGATCGGCAATGCGGCCGCCGGGATCACACTCAGCACGCCCACGAGGGTTTGCATTCCGTTGACTTCACAGCGGACGTCCTCGCAAATGACCGCGCTTTGCAGGTCGGGAAGAATGAGGTCGGGTTCCATTTTAGCTGATCACATCATTCCACGCATCAACAGCATCAACAATCCGAGACCGAGCACAATCCGGTAAACGGCGAACGGCACAAATCCACGCGCGCGCACCCAGTTCATGAACCATGCGACGACCGCGAGCGCGACAAAAAATGAAACGACGAATCCAATTGCGAGCACGACCCAGTCATGAGACGTCATCGTGAGCGGCGCAATCTCCGCTTCGTGATGATGCGGTATCACGGACTTCAGAAAATCGTATCCGGTGGCCACGGCCATTGTCGGCATCGAGAGAAAGAACGAGAATTCGAGTGCCGCTGGACGCGACATGCCGGCGATTTGTCCGGCAGCAATCGTGGACATCGAGCGCGACGTGCCGGGGAAAACAGCGGAGAGAATTTGCGCGGCACCGATCCAGACCGCCTGCGGCAAAGTCATTTCTTCCATGTGCGTCGTTCGCGGCCGCGTGAAAACGGCGTCAACGATCCACATGATGATTCCGCCGATAACCAGCGCCATCGCCATCACCCAGAGACTTTCCAGATTCTTACCGATGACTTTCGCCAGAGCCCACGCCGGAACCGCAGTCACGACAAATGCGATCAGCGTCAGACTCAACGGATGCGTGAAGACGGTGCGATCACCGCGTTCGCCCCTCGGAAACGTACGAACAAATTGCACAATGCGGTGCCAAAAGTAAACCGGCAAAGCGAGAATGGCACCGAACTGGATCACGATCGTGTACATTTTCCAGAAACCATCGTGCAGATCGATGTGCAGGAATGCTTCGCAGATCCGCAAATGCGCGGTCGAACTTACAGGAAGAAATTCGGTCAATCCTTCGACGATTCCGAGAAACAAGGAAAGCAGGTAACTGTACATCGGTGAATGATTAAGAAAGTTACATCGTTACATGGTTACAACGGCCTGCATATGCAGTTATCGGTTTGGGATCGCAGAGGCTCTTATGACTTTGTAAATCTTTAACCACTTAACTCCGCGAAGCCGCACTCACAGCGCCTCCATACCCCGTTCACCGGTCCGAATGCGCACCGCCTCTTCGACCTCGGTCACAAAAATTTTGCCGTCGCCAATTTTTCCGGTCTTGGCCTTTTCCAGAATTGCCTCGACCGCGCGTTGGGCGCGATCGTCGGCGATCACCATCTCGAATTTTATTTTGGGAAGGAAATCCACCGTGTACTCGGTGCCGCGATAAATCTCGCTGTGCCCCTTCTGGCGGCCAAATCCTTTCACCTCGCTCAGAGTCATTCCTTCGACGCCTGCAGCTATTAGCGCTTCTCGCACCGGCTCGGCTTTAAACGGCTTGATGATCGCCTCGATTTTCTTCACCGCCCCAAATTAAACCTGCCTGCGTCCGAAATGGCAAGTGAACCTTCTTTTTGCTCCTGCTCACGGAAAAATGTGAGGGGCTGACGAATTATTCTCTCGACATGTAAAGCGCATCCTGGCGAACCGTCAGTCCATGAAAACATCTACACAACGAATTCTCGTGACGGTACTGATGTTTCTCTCTCTGGCAGCTGTTGGACAAGAAGTGCAAGCGGTCAGTCCGGCGCCGGACGGGTGCTATCCCAATTTCACGACAGCGGAAGGGTGCGATGCGCTTAATTTTCTCACCACCGGCGCTGGAAATACAGGACTTGGTTGGCGCTCGCTCTTTTAGATACCACCGGCAGCTTCAACACCGGTGTTGGCGGCGGAGCGCTGGCCCTCAACAACGCGGATTCCAATACCGCAGTGGGCGCTGCAGCGCTTTTGCTCAACACAAGCGGCACACAAAATACGGCCATTGGAACCGACACGCTTGTCTTTAACGACAGCGGCGGCCATAACACGGCAACTGGAGCGTTCGCCCTGTTTGATAACACCACAGGCAGCTTTAACGTAGCCGATGGCGATACGGCGCTTCAGAGTAATACCACCGGCTTCTTCAACACGGCAATCGGCTCTGGCGCGCTCAATCTTAGCCTCGAGACAAACGACAACACGGCCGTCGGGGCTGGTGCCTTGGGTACCAGCAGCGGCAGCAACAACACCGCCGTAGGCCGTCAAGCCGGCTTGACTTCAGGCGCCGGGAGCAACAATGTTTATCTCGGATCAAACATGACCGGTGTCGCCGGCGAGAACGACCATACGAATATCCGCAATATAAATACCGCTTCAGTAAGTGGTGGCGAACCGACACCGTTACCGTTAACTTGACCACTGGTTTGCTTGGTCACCTGACTTCCTCGCGGCGTTACAAGGAGGACATCAAACCGATGGACAGCGCCAGCCAGGGGCTGTTTGCGCTAAAGCCTGTGACCTTCCGATACAAGAAGGAGATCGACCAAAGCCAAAGTCTCGAGTATGGCCTCGTTGCCGAGCAGGTGGCTCAAGTCGATCCGAATCTCGCAATCCGCGATAAGAACGGGCAAATCGACAGTGTGCGGTACAGCGCAATTAACGCCATGTTGCTCAATGAATTTCTGAAGGAGCACAAGGCGTTTGTTGAAGAGAAGCGTAAAGTGCAGAGATTGGAAGCAGCGCTCGATGCCGTAAACCTGCGTTTGAAATCAACAAGAGGCTAAGATTGAAAAGGTGAGCCGCGCAGTTCGAGACGAGCAGAAAGGCGCCGCAAGTAGTCACTAACACTCAGTAAAGTGCGTCTGCTGTAGATACGGCCCTGCGGGCCATCAGTATTATTTCGTTCCAGGGCGAAACGCGCCACAGACGCGTGGCTACCCGGGAATGCCCGTTTCTATTGCGAGTAGAAACAGGTTCTCGATCGCGAGGCGCGTGCGCTCTCCGGACATCAGATTTTGCGGCCGAATTTTTTCTCGAGTTCGGCCAGTGAAATCTGGATCATGGTTGGCCGACCGTGCGGGCAGCAGTAAGGCAAATCGCAATCGAGCAAATCGCGGATCAACTTTTCCACCTCAGGATAGTGCAACGGATCGTTGGCTTTGACCGCGTGACGGCAAACGGTTTTCGCGATCATTTCTTCGCCCAACCGCATCGCTGAAGCGCTGTTACCGGCGCTTTTCAGATCGTCAATTACTTTGCGCATGAATTGCGCCGCATCCGAGACATTGAGAAAACTCGGAAGACTATCGATCTTGAACGTCTCCGGTCCGAAACTCTCAATTCCGATTCCCATCCTTTGCAGGATCGAGAGGTTGCGCTCGATCCAATCGGCGTCGCGCGGCGGCACGTCGAAGGTTTGCGGCAGAAGCAGCTTCTGCGCGGCAACACCTTGGTCTTCCATTCTGCGCCGCAATTCTTCGAAGAGGATGCGCTCGTGCGCCGCATGCTGATCGACCAGGACGAGGCCGTCTGCATTTTCCATCAGGACATACAGCTTGCTGAGTACGCCAATGATTTCGAATTGCTGCGGCGGAGCTTTCGCAGCACGTTGTTGTGACCTGAGTGCAGGCGCGTCGCCTGCGGAGTCGAAGCGGCGCTCTGCAAGGGGGGGCGCCTGCCCTACGATTTCTGGGACTGGTCCCTGCCGGGAATCGGCGGATCCAGCTACAGCAACACCGAGATGCGGTAACTCGCGATGCGTTTCGTCGGGAGCGGATACCTCGGGGCGCAGTGTTAAATTTGGAGCCGGTTTCCCGGGAACAGCAGTGGGCGGCCGGACTGGTGCACGAAATTTTTCCTGCCAGCCAGCCCGAGCCGTTTCCAACGTTTGTTGAATGCAGCGAACGATCGCCTCGCGCACACCGTTCGGATCGCGGAAACGCACTTCGCGCTTTGCCGGGTGGACATTTACGTCCACAGCCGCGGAATCGAGCTCGAGAAAAAGGAACGTAACCGGATATTGCCCTTTCATGAGAGCAGTGTGGTAGCCCTCACGAATAGCCCCGGTCATGAGACTGCTTTCTATTGCGCGGCCGTTTACGAACACGAGCTGTTGACTGCGCGTCTGTCGGCTCAGACCTGCCTGCCCGATAAAACCGCTGATTCGAATTTTGGGCGAAGCAGCGTCACTGACCTCGACGAGGCGTTGTAACAGCTCAGTGCCGTACAAATCCCGGATGCGATCGCTAAGCGTTACCGCAGCCGGTAACTGGAACAACATGCGGTCGTCGCGTATCAACGAGATACCAATCTGAGGATGACCGATGGCTTGCAGATGTAGCTGATGTTCGATATTGCGGCTTTCAGTGTTTTCCGAACGAAGAAATTTCCGGCGCGCGGGCAAATTGTAAAAAAGCGAGCGAACCTCGACTTGCGTCCCGGGCGCTTCACCGCCGTCGCGCACAACTTCAATCTTGCCGCCGTTAACGATAATTTCCGTCCCTGCGATGGCGCGCGCTTCGCGCGTGGTCAGACGAAATCGCGATACACTGGCGATGCTTGGCAGAGCTTCGCCCCGAAATCCGAGTGTCGCGACAGCTTGAAGATCCGCAGCAGAGCGAATCTTGCTGGTGGCGTGTCGCTCAAGGGAAAGCAGCGCGTCGTCGCGGTCCATGCCGCAGCCGTCATCTATCACGCGAACGAGCGAAATTCCTCCGCGACGAATCACGATGTCGACTTTGCGCGCGCCAGCGTCGAGGCTGTTTTCGACCAATTCCTTTACGACCGACGCCGGACGCTCCACGACTTCGCCGGCCGCCACCTGGCTGGCCACGGTCTCAGAGAGCAATCGAATCCGGCCCATTTTGTTCTCGGATTGTAAATTCCAGATCGCCGATTGCGAAAGAAAATCGATGATAAAACCCCGTACCGCGGCGACGAACGGCGGAGGACGCCATCCCTGGGCTTTTGACTTGGATACCTCGCAGCGGTATTTTCAGCGCGATGATTAACGTCACGGACAACGCTGTTCGACAGCTCCGGAGTTTGCTTTCGCAGCGAACGGAAAATTCGCACCGAGGCTTGCGAGTAGAAGTGGCCAAAGGCGGCTGTTCCGGTCTGCATTACGAGATGACACTTGGCGAACGAGAAGAAGGCGACGCAATAGTCGAGCGCGATGGCGTGCAATTTTTTATCGACAACGAAAGCGTCTCCTATTTGCGGGACGCGACCCTGGATTTCACCGACGGTTTGACCGGCACCGGTTTTCGAATCGTCAATCCAAACGCGTCGCGTACGTGCGGATGCGGTTCGTCGTTCGAAGCGGCGCAGTCAGATTAAAACCGGGAATCGTCGCGCGCTGAACTGATGGACTATGGCACTCAATCGTATGATCCGTACGACGAGCCGTATTCCCGTCCGCCGGAGCGCATCAATTATTTCGCGTGGACGGTTGCGATTTTGCTCTTAACCGGGTTCGCGCTCGCAGCGTGGCTCGGAAGTTTTTACATCTTCAGTCAACCGGAGCGGCCTGACAGCTATCGAATCCTGCAAAAGCTGCACAAGATTGAGTCGCCGAAACGCTTTGAATTGACGGCTGC
>Ga0066709_100004834_pt1 | contig 10885 bp, 7 predicted proteins | sample GraSoiAngelo_158_FD_79665 | JGI IMG/M metagenome (GOLD analysis project Ga0066709, IMG submission 79665) | Grasslands soil microbial communities from the Angelo Coastal Reserve, California, USA - 14_1009_16_30cm | ecosystem: Environmental > Terrestrial > Soil > Grasslands | place: USA... | reverse complement strand
CTTACGCCGCGGTCGACTCCGCCGTCGAGGCCATGAAGCGTGGTGCGAAGGACTATCTGCCCAAGCCGTTCACACCCGCGCAGATTCGCAAGGTGATCGAGGCGGCCCGCGCGCGGCGCGAGCTGGAACGACGCCTGCTCGATCTCGAGGCGCGCCTGGCAGACGCGGCGCCGGAAGTCAGCCTGGAAACGTCGAGCGCCTCGATGCGGAGCGTGATGGAAGTCGTCGCGCGCGCAGCGTCCCACGATGTCCCGGTCCTGCTGCGCGGAGAGAGCGGCACCGGAAAGAGCGTTCTCGCGCGCGCCTTGCACCAGATGAGCCCCCGCCGCGATCGGCCGTTCGGCGTGGTCAACTGCCCGGCGCTCACCGAGGAGCTGCTGGCAAGCGAGATGTTCGGCCACGCCAAGGGCGCCTTCACCGGCGCGGTGCGGGACCGCGCCGGCCGCGTAGAGGCAGCCGAGGGCGGCACGCTCTTCCTCGACGAGGTGGGCGAGATCCCGCCCTCGATGCAGGCGAAGCTCCTGCGCTTCCTGCAGGACAAGCAGTTCGAGCGGGTCGGCGAGACGCGCACCCGTGTCTCGGACGTGCGCATCGTCGCAGCGACGAATCGCGACCTCGACGCTGCCGTCAGCCAGGGCCAGTTCCGCGAAGACCTGCTGTTCCGGCTCAACGTGATCGAAGTGACCGTGCCGCCGCTGCGCGATCGCCGCGACGAGATCCTGCTGCTCGCGCGGCGCTTCCTCGCCTTCTTCTCGCGCGCTGCCCGGAGGGCGCCGCCCGAGCTGTCGCCGGAGGCGGAGCGCGCGCTCCTCGAGTACCCCTGGCCCGGCAACGTCCGCGAGCTGCGCAACGCGATCGAGAGGGCCGTCATCCTCACTCCCGGTGAACGTCTCGCTCGCGAAGCGTTTCCCGAGCGCATCGCGCAACACGGGACCGACGCGCCGGCCCTGGGCGGCGACTTCAGCGTCGAATCGGTCGAGCGGGAGCACATCCTGCGCGTGCTCAGCCGCAGCAAGACGCAGGAGGAAGCGGCGCGGATCCTCGGCCTCGACGCGTCCACCCTGTGGCGCAAGCGACGGAAGTACGAGGACGGATAGGTCGCATGGACCTCCCGGAGCGCGAGGCCAGCGCGTCTCGGCGGCCAGAAGACTTCCTCGAGCTGGTCGAGCGCGCCCGCCGCGGGCGGCTCAAGCTCTACGTCGGTTTCGCGGCTGGCGTGGGCAAGACCTATCGCATGCTCGAGGAAGCCCACGACCTGCGGCGCCGCGGGGTCGACGTGGTGGTCGCTTTCGTCGAGCCGCACGCCCGGGCGGAGACGGAGGTGCTCATCGACGGGCTCGAAGTCGTTCCACGCCTGCGCATCGAGTACCGGGGCGTGGCGGTCGAGGAGATGGACCTGGACGCGGTGCTGCGCCGCAAGCCGCAGGTGGCCCTCGTCGACGAGATCCCGCACACCAATGCGCCGGGCTCCCGCAACCGCAAGCGCTACCAGGACGTGCTCGCGCTGCTGGACGCCGGCATCAACGTGATCGGTGCGCTCAACGTGCAGCATCTCGAATCGCTGAACGACCTCATCGAGCGCGCGACGAGCGTGGCCGTCCGCGAGACGGTGCCGGACAGCTTCCTCAAGCAGGCGGACCAGGTGGTGAACCTCGATCTCGCCGTCGAGGACCTGCAAGAGCGGCTGCGCTCCGGGAAGATCTACGCCACCGAGAAGATCCCCTGGGCGCTCGAGAACTTCTTCAAGGACCACAACCTGGCCACGCTGCGCGAGCTCGCGCTGCGCGAGGTGGCCGAGAGCCTCGACCGCGCCGGGGCGGCCAGGCGCGACCCGGAGCTGAAAGCCGCGGGCCGCGTGATGGTTTGCCTCGCCTCCAACCCGCCGCGCGCGAAAACGCTCCTGGCGCGCGGCTCGCGCATGGCCGGCCGGCTGAATACGGACTGGTACGTCGTGTACGTCGAAACGCCGGAGGAGGCGCCGCATCTGATCGATGCCGAGGCGCAGCGGCACCTGCTCGCCAACATCGACAAGGCCAAGGAGCTGGGCGCGGAGGTCGTGCGCCTCAAGGCGGCCGACCCCGCGCAAGCGTTGCTGGATTTCGCCCGCACGCACGGAGTGGCGCACGTCATCGTGGGAAGGTCGCTCCATCCCTGGTGGAGGCAGATCCTGCGCGGATCGGTGGTGACCCGCCTGTTGCGCGAGGCCGAGGAGTTCGACCTGCACGTGGTGTCCTTCCTCGACCAGGAGGGCCGCGCGTGACGCTGCGGACCAGGCTGCTCCTGGCACAGCTGCCACTTGCTGCGGGGCTTGCGCTGCTCGGATTCGTGGCGCTGAGCACGGTGGACGCTCTCGGCCGGAGCTCGCAGCGCATCCTGCAGGACAACTACCGCAGCGTCCTCGCCGCTCAGCGGATGAAAGACGCGCTCGAGCGGGTGGACAGCGCCGCGCTCTTCCGGGCCGCGGGGCAGCCCGAGAAGGCCGACGCCCAGGCGGCGGCGAACATCGGGAAGTTCAACGAGGAGCTCTCGGTGCAGGAGCACAACATCACCGAGCCGGGCGAGGGGGAGGCGACGCACGCGCTGCGCGCGGCCTGGGATGAATACCTCGCGAGACATGCGCGGTACCGCACGCTCCAGGACGAGAGCGCGCTGCGGCGACGGTACTTCGCGGAGATGGAGCCGGGCTTCTCCCGCGCGAAGGCGGCGGCCGAACGGATCCTCGAGCTGAACCAGGACGCGATCGTGCACAAGAGCGACGAGGCGCGCCGGATGGGCGAGCGCAATCGCTCACTGCTGGTGCTCTCCACCATCTGCGCTTTCGGGCTGGCGCTGTTCGCTTCGGTATGGCTCACCAGGCGTGCCTTGCGCCCGCTCCAGCTGCTCACGCTCGCCGTCCGCAGCATCGGCGAAGGGAACCTCGATGCGCGCGCACGGCTGCGCGGCGAGGACGAGATCGCGCAAGTCGGTCGCGAGCTGGACATGATGGCGGACAAGCTTCGCGAGTACCGCAGCAGCTCGCTCGGCGAGCTGCTCCAGGCCCAGCAGGCGTCGCAGGCGGCCATCGACAGCTTGCCGGACCCCGTGCTCGTCCTCTCGGTCGAGGGGCGCGTGCTGAACGTGAACCAGGCGGCCGAGACGTTGCTCCAGATCTCGGCCGGCGCCGAGCCCCTCGCGCGCATGCAGGCGGAGATGCGCGAGGCGGTGGAGAAGGTTCGCACCCACGTCGTGAGCGGCAAAGGCGCGTACGCCCCACGCGGCCTGGAGGAGGCGGTGCGCGTGCGCGCGGAGGGAGGCGATCGCGCCCTCTTGCCCCGCGCCACGCCCCTCTATTCCGAGCAAGGAGGCGTGGTCGGGGCGACCATCGTGTTCCAGGACGTGACCCGGCTTCTGCGTTTCGACGAGCTGAAGAACGATCTGGTGGCGACCGTTGCGCACGAGTTCCGGACGCCGCTCACCTCGCTGCGCATGGCGATCCACATCCTCATCGAAGGGACGGTAGGCTCGCTCACGGAGCGGCAGGCGGATCTGCTGTACGCCGCGCGAGAGGATTGCGAGCGGCTGCAGGGAATCGTCGACGATCTCCTCGACTTGTCTCGAATCCAGGCGGGCAGGGTGGAGGTCTCGCTGACCTCGATATCCGCGAAGTCGGTCGTCGACGCCGCCGTCGCCGCCAAAGCGGATGCGGCTCGCGACGCGGGCGTCCGCCTGGAGGAGAAGCTCGGTGAACCCGTGTTGCCGGTGCTGGTCGATCCCGAGCGGATCGGGCTGGTCTTCGACAACCTCATCGGCAACGCGATCCGGCATAGTCCCCCGGGCGGAAGGATCGAGATCCGGGCGCGGCCCGACGACGAGCGCGTCCGGTTCGAGGTGCAGGATCAAGGCCCGGGCATTCCTGCCGAGTACCGGCAGCGCGTCTTCGAGAAGTTCTTCCGGGTGCCCGGCACCAAGGGAGAGGGCATCGGGCTGGGCCTGTACATCTCGCACGAGATCGTCTCCGCGCACGGCGGCGACATGGGCGTCGATACCACGCCGGAGCAAGGCAGCCGCTTCTGGTTCACCCTGCGCGTCCCCGGACGCGCGTGACAAGGCCGTAGATCGCGACCATTGCGGACCCGAGGTAGATTCGCGTGTCACTCGTCGTAATCGGAGCGGCAATGGCCGCAGTCGCGCTCACGGTGTTGTTTCTCATCGCCGGCGCCGGCAAGGCGCGTGTCGTGGATCGCGCCGCGGTACTCGCTGCGCGAGGCGAGCTAGCCGTAGCGGGTCAGCTCCTGGAACCCCTTGTGGCGTCCTCGAATCCGGGTGCGCTGTTCGTAAGGGCCTGTATCGCTCTCGAGGAAAGCAACTTGGCGGCGGCGTCACGGTTCGCGGAGCAATTGGCATCATCGAGGTCCGGCGCGCCCGAAGTGGTCGTCCTCGCCAGGTTGATCGAAGAAAGGAAGCGCGCTCCGGAGGATCGATGGACGGACGTCGCCGCTCGCGCATGGAGCGCCTCCGGACGGCCGATGCGAGCGACGAAGCAGCTCCTTGGTGCGATCGACGTTCAGCGGCCGATCGATCCGACGGCAATCGCACATGTGCAGGGACGCGGCGACAGGCTGCTGCTCGAGTTCGGCAGGGCTCCGGCGGGATCCGCAGGTCTCATCGAGGCCGCCTTCGCCGAGGCAGACGGGGTGGAACGCTCCCTCGGCGTCCACCTCGTGGCCATGCATGTTCTCCTGCATGAAAAGATGCCGGAGAAGAAACGCACGCGCGCGCGGAGCGCCGCGCTCGACCTCCTCGACGCAATGGCGCGCTCCCATCCGGACGACGGCTATCTTGCCAGCGGCGCTGTCCTCCTCCGGGCAGGTGCTCAGGCGCCGCTCACCGTGGCAGATCTCGCCAGCTTGGAGGAAGCGCTCGAGCGGAACAGTTTCGCGCTTCCCGTTCGTCCTCTCTTCGACGCGTTCAGGGCTGCCTACGCGCAAGTAGACCCCGGTCAGGCGCACTCGCGAGCCTTCTCCGAGACCGCTCGCGCGCTCCCTCTCGATATCCATGTGGTCCTTTCGCAAAGGGTTGCCGCAACTAGCGACTCGGCGCTACGTGACCGTGCGGCGGCCGTGCTCGCTGTCGCCGGCGCTCGCCTGGAAGCGGGCGCGACGCTCCTCGAGCGGATGATCGGTTTGTCGCTGCATACGAAAGGAGCCCGATTGCGCGGAGACGCTGAAGCGATCGAGGTCGTTGGCAAGAAGAGAGCGCGCTTGACCGGCCTGATGGCGAACGGCAATGCCTTCTGGTCGTACCAATGGCCGATCGCTTCCCTGTGGCGAGACCATTTCGTTCGGAACACGACGGACGAGGTGGGCTACTACGAGCTCCTATCCAGGTAGTCGCGTTTCCGCCGCCGAATGATCGCGCAGGCGAGTAGGGCGATCGCACCGATCGCCGCGTCTCCTCCGGTTGCACAGCCTCGGGCCGGAGAGGACGAGGGAGCTGGCGTACTTGGCGCGCTCCCCGTGGGGGCGCCGGCATCCGAAGATCCGGCATCGGGTGTCCCCGCGTCGGGAGCGTCGGGAGCGCCAGCATCAGGAGCGCCAGCATCAGGAGCGCCAGCGTCGGGAACTCCAGCGTCGGGAACTCCAGCGTCGGGAACTCCAGCGTCGGGAACTCCAGCGTCGGGAACTCCAGCGTCGGGAATTCCAGCGTCGGGAACGCCGGCGTCGGGCGTGCCGGCGTCGGGACTGGAAGCTGGCCGCCGCGCGAGCGCCTCGAGAAAGTAATGGTCGCCGTAAGCGAGCCCGACATCCACGCCGTGACCTTCCGGGAGGTTCGCGACGCCGTGGAGAAGGATGGCCTGACTGGACGATCCCTCCGCCAGATAGCCAGGCGAAGCGAGCGCGTCGAGCATGTGCGTGGCTGCATCCAGGTATCGCTGTCGATCGGGATCGCTGACGACTCCGCTCAGCTCGAACAACGCGGAGGCGACCGCCGCCGCGGCGGACGAGTCCTTGTATTGGCTCGGGGCATCGAAGTCCCAGTTCGGCACCGGGTCATTGCCGAGCCGCGACAGGTAGTAATCAGTCACCTTGCGGGCGGCGGCGAGCATGCGCGGATCGGCCGTGTACCGGTACAGCATCGTATACCCGTAGATGGCCCAGGCCTGTCCGCGGGTCCACGTCGAGGAATTCGAGTATCCCTGGAACGTGCCGCGGAAGAGGATCGCGCCCGAGCTCGAGTAGTCCACGACGTGGTACGTGCTGCCGTCGGGGCGGACCATGTCGGCGAGCGTCTTGAGCGCGTGACCCACCGCCATGTCGCTCCAGGTCTGCGGTCCGCCATTCGCCGCGCCCCAGACGAGCAGCTCCAGGTTCATCATGGTGTCGGTGACCACGGGTCGATGCCAGTCCGGGTTCCAGTCGCAGCAGATGACCGCGCCGACGGTCGAGTCGAAGCGCGACGCCAGCGAGCCTGCAGCCGTGAGCAGCACGTTCTTGTAGTAGGCGTCGCCCGTGCTCCGGTAGGCGTGGCCGAAACTCAGCTGCATCTTGAACCCGAGATCATGGGTCTGCGTGTTCGTCTTCTGTCCCTCGAGTGCCCGGGTCCATTGTTCCGCGCGCCCCTTCGCTTGCGCGTCGCCCGTGAGGTCGTACAGGTACCAGTTGGAGCCAGGGAAGAATCCCTGCGTCCACGCGACCTCGTTGGTGTTGGAAACCGTGTTCCAGCTTCCGTCTGCGCGAGTCGTCTCCGGCGAAGACACCGTGGACAGGTGCGCGGCAGTCGCCGCCATCTGCTGGTTCGAGAACTGGACCACATGCGCGGCAGCAGCATCGTCGAGCGCGCGCGCGGGCCCCGCTGCGAGGGAGCCAATCAGGGCTGCGGCTGCAAACGGTACGCTCAGGAAACGCATCGACATTCCTCAAACCAGACAAGCTGCGGCCGCATTTCTCGCAAGACACCTGGCGTCCGCTCGCTTGCTCGAGTGGCCGAACCGCAGTTGTCAGGCTCGTGATATCGATCCGGTCGATGAAACTGCGAGTCTCGCCCCTGTGGCTCGCTTTGCTCGGCGCTTGCACCGCGGCAGGGAACGTCCGGCCCGACGTTGCCAAGGATTTCGCGCCCACCGGCCGGCTGCGCGCCGCGATCAACTTCGGGAATCCCGTGTTGGCGCAAAAGGACCCGGCGACCGGCGAGCCGCGTGGCGTGTCGGTGGACCTGGCGCGCGAGTTGGGGCGTCGGCTGGGGCTCCCCGTCGAACTGATCGCCTACGACGCCGCCGGCAAGGTGGTGGACGCGGTCAAGACGAACGCGTGGGACGTCGCGTTTCTTGCGGTCGATCCGGAACGCGCCACCGAGATCGCCTTCACGGCGCCGTACGTGGTGATCGAAGGCACCTATGCGGTCCCCGCGGAATCGCCGTTGCGCGCCATCGAGGACGTCGATCGCGACGGGGTGCGCATCGCCGTCGGTGCGAAGAGCGCATACGACCTGTACCTGACTCGCACGCTGAAGCACGCCCGATTGCTGCGCGCGCCGACATCGCCGGGCGCGATCGACCTGTTCCAAAGGGAGAAGCTCGAAGCGGTCGCCGGGGTGAAACAGCCGTTGGTCCAGCTCGCGAAGAGCGACCCAGGCGTGCGCGTCATCGAAGGCCGGTTCATGGCGATCGAACAGGCGATGGGCATGCCCCGAGCTCGCGAACGTGCCGCGAGCTACCTTCGTCCGTTCGTCGAGGAGATGAAGGCATCGGGCTTCGTCGCCAGCTCGCTGGAAAAAAGCGGCCAGCGCGACGCGGCCGTCGCCGCGCCGTCCCCGGCGCGCTGAGATCCGCGCTGGAAGAGCGTCGCGCCGCGTGGAACTAGCGCGTGACCTTCTTTTCCTCGCGCACCACGTCGCCCTTGGCGTCCTTCTCCTTGGTCTCGGTGGTCTTCGTCTTCGTATCGTTTCCGACGCCCGGCCGATCGCGCTCGACCGTCGTCTCCGTCTTGGCCACCGTCCCACCACCGGCGCGGGCGCGCGCCTTCGAGTGGACCTTGGTCTTGCGGGACGTAGTGCCCGTGGTCCGCTTCTTCTCGATCTGGACGTCGTTCTTGTCTTTCTTGACCTCGACCTTCTCCTTCTCCTCGGCTTTCAGGCCCGACGCCATCAGTGAGAGTCCCGCGAGCGCGAATATGATCCGCTTCATTGGTCGCCTCCTTGTAGGGAGACCAAAGTTGTAGACGCCCGCGCCTCTTCACAACGTCTGGGCGCCCGTCTGCCCGCCGGCACCGGAGCCGAACCGCCGAGGGCTGCGCAGGCGAGCGCTAAAGAAGCTTGTCGGGCGTGATCGGCAGGGTGCGAATCCGTCTGCCCGTCGCATTGAACACAGCGTTTGCGATCGCGGCCGCCGCACCGCAGAGACCGAGCTCGCCGACGCCCTTCACGCCGGCCGGGTTGACGTGCTCGTCCTGCTCCTCGATGAAGTACGGCTCGACGACTCCGACATCGGCATTGCCAGGCACGTGGTAGTCGGCCAGGTCGCGGCTCATGATGCGGCCCAGCTTCTCGTCGTAGACTGAGTGCTCGAGCAGGGCCATGCCGATGCCCCACACCATGCCGCCCATCAATTGGCTGCGCGCGGTGCGGGCGTTGAGGACGCGGCCCGGCGCGAAGACGCCCACCATCCGCGAGACGCGGACGCTGCCCAGGTCCGGATCGACCAGCACCTCGGCGAATTGCGCACCGAAGGCCAGGTTCGTGTACTTCTTCCGCTCCTCGCCGGGAGCCGCCTTGCTGCGGACCTCGATGGGCTTTTCTCCCGCGCGCCGGACGACGTCCGCATAGGTGTCGGAACGGCCCTGCGCGGCGAGGCGCCCTTCCTCGACGCGCACCTCCTCGGTGCGCGCGCCGTGCAGCGGCGAGGCTGGATCGGCGACGGCCAGTTGCACCAGCTTCTCCCGCAGCGCGCCGCAGGTGAGCAGCACGGCCGACCCCACGCTCGCAGCGGTCATCGAGCCGGCGGAGATGGGCGCCTCCGGCATCTCGCTGTCACCGAGGTCGAAGCGCACCTTCTCGTACGGCAGCCCCAGCGCGTCGGCTGCCACCTGCGCCATGACCGTGTAGGTGCCGGTGCCGAGATCGATGGTGCCGCTCTCCACCTGCGCGCTGCCGTCGGGGAGCATCCGCGCAACCGCGCTGGCCGGCGAGAAGTTCGCGGGATACGACGCGGTGGCCATGCCCATCCCGAGGAGCAGCCCCTCGCGCGTCTGGGAGCGCGGCTTCGCCGGACGCTTGTCCCAGCCGAATCGCCGCGCTCCTTCCGTGTAGCACTGGCGCAGCGACTTGCTGGAGAAAGGCTTCCCCTCGCTCGGATCGATCTCCGCGTAGTTCTTCAGGCGCAGCGCGAGTGGGTCGAGCGCCAACGCATGTGCCAGCTCGTCCATCGCCGATTCGAGCGCGAAGCTCCCGCTCGACTCGCCCGGCGCGCGCATGAAGGTGGGCGTTCCGATGTCGAGCCGTACGACGCGGTGCTTCGTCTCGATGTTCGGACAGGCATAGATGTGGCGCGCCTGCAACGCCGCCGCCTCGACGAACACGTCGAAGCGCGAGGTGGCGGAAGTGCTTTCGTGTCGCAGCGCCGCGAGCTGGCCGTCCTTCTTCGCTCCGAGCGCCACCGCCTGCACCGTCTGTGGCCGTCCGCCGACCATGCCGAACATCTGCTGCCGCGTGAGCACCAGCTTGACCGGACGCCCGACTTGCTTCGCTGCCAGCGCGGCGATGATCACGTGCGACCAGGGCGACCCCTTGCACCCGAACGCGCCGCCCACGAACTTCGTCATGACGTGCACGTTCTCTTTCGGAATCGCGAACGCGTTGGCAATCTTGTTGCGTACCGCGAACACCCACTGCGAAGAGTCATAGAGCGTCACGCGATCGGGCGCGTTCCAGAGGGCGATGGTCGCGTGCGGCTCCATCGGGCTGTGCGTCTCGGGCGGCACTTCGTACGCCTGCTCGATGCGCGCGTCCGCCTCGCGCATTCCCCGGGCGGCATCGCCGTGCGCGGAATCGGGCTCCTGCTTGCGTCCCCCGGCGACGATGTCGTGGGGAAAAGCCCGATCGAGGGCGTCCTGTACCCGGACCGACGGCGGTTCCGCCTCCGCGCGCACGCGCACGAGCAGGGCGGCGTGAGTGGCGCGCTCCAGCGTATCGGCCACCGCGACGGCCACCGGCTGATTGCTGAAAAGGATCCGATCGTCTTGGAGCGCCTGCACCACGCGGTCGGGCGGTTCGCCGTGCAACTTGCCCGGCAGACGAATTGCGTTGCGCGGCGTGATGATCGCCAGCACGCCCGGCTCGCGCTCGGCCGCACTGGTATCGATCTCGACGAGGCGCCCCCTCGCCACGCCGCTCGTGACCAGGACCGCGTAGGCCGCGCCGGGCACCTGCACCTCGTACGAATAACGCGCCTCCCCGGTCACCTTCGCGCGGCCGTCTATCCGCACCAGGGGCTTTCCGACGCTCTTCATGCGCCCTCCGCGGAAAGGGTGAGCGCCCGGATCATGGTGCGCTTCGCCAGCTCGACCTTGAAGGCGTTGTCGCGCCGCGGGCGGGCGTCGCGCAACGCCACGTCCGCCGCCCGGCGGAACGTTTCCGCCCGCGGCGTCGCTCCGACCAGCATGCGCTCCGCTTCCAGGGAGCGCCATGGCTTGGTCCCGACGCCGCCCAGCGCGATGCGCGCCACCTCGATCCTTCCGTTCGCCACCTCCAGCGCCGTCGCGCAGGAGGCGAGCGCAAAAGCGTACGAGATGCGATCGCGGACCTTCACGTAGCGCGAGCGGGCGGCGGCGGCCGTGGCCGGCACGAACACCCAGGTGACCAGCTCGCCTGGCTCGAGCGCGAACTCGCGCTCGGGGTGATCGCCCGGTAGCAG
>Ga0066709_100004833_pt1 | contig 10887 bp, 11 predicted proteins | sample GraSoiAngelo_158_FD_79665 | JGI IMG/M metagenome (GOLD analysis project Ga0066709, IMG submission 79665) | Grasslands soil microbial communities from the Angelo Coastal Reserve, California, USA - 14_1009_16_30cm | ecosystem: Environmental > Terrestrial > Soil > Grasslands | place: USA... | reverse complement strand
CCCGGACTCGATGACCAGTTCGCGCCGCTGGCGTCGTTGGAAGCATTCCCGGGCGATCTGGCGGTGCCGTTTCCCAGCTTCGCCACTGCGCCCGAGCAACTCGCGGGACGTGAACGCGAGCTCACTGCGGGTCAATCGGTCGGCGAGTTACAACCTCATGCACCTGTATCCGGAGCGCGGGGTCGGGACTGTCGTCATGGGCAACAGCACCTCATACGACGTCGATGGCGTAACCGACGCAGTCGCGCAGCCGTGGCTTCGTCAACCGTCGTAGACGACGTCGATCGGGTGTTCGGCGCGACCGGAGTCGAGCGCGGCGATCAAGGCGATCAGCCCCCCGCCGCGCCGCCGCGCCGTCGAGCACGAGCTGCTCGGTTTCACAACGCAAATCTGGCGCGCGTTCTGCTGCTGAGTTATCGACGCCGTCAGCCGACGTCTGATACCCGATATTCAGCGTCGTCTTCGTCCGCGGACGCGGCGAGCACACGTCGGGCCGGCAGCGCGGGACGACGAGGCGGCGTCAAGCGAACCACCTCGCTCGATGGCGCGTCTCGACGGCCGCTCGGCGCGCGTCGCGTGCGGAGCCTGAACGCGGGCGCACCTCGCATGAGAAGCGCGGTGCCGACGGCGGAAGCCACGACGACCATTGCCCCCGCAACCGCGTCCAAGAAGAAGTGGTTGCCCGTGACGACGATGATGAACAGGACCAGTAGGGGGTACGCAATGCCGCTGAGCTTCGCGACGAGGGTTCGGCTCACACACACGAGACTCGTTCCGATAATCAAGGCGTAGCCGAAGTGCATGCTCGGAACGGCCGCGAACGGGTTGTAGAAGAGCTTGACGAGCCCGCTGTTGAGATTGAAGTGCTGACCGGAGACCGTGTCGACAATCCCGAGACCCGCCATTCGCGGGGGCGCCGTGGGATAGAGCACGAACACAACGAGCGAAAGCACGGTCGAGACGATGAGCATCGTCCGTACGACGGGATACGTGTTCGGACGGCGGCGGTAGAGCCAGACGAGATGTCCACCCGTGAAACCGAGGTGCATTGTGAGATACAGGGCTCCGAGCACTGGGAGCGCGCCGGGGATCGTGCGCGCCGCGACCTGCAGGTCGCGTTCGACGAAGATATGGAGCGACCGCTCCAGCGACGCGACGTCCGTCGCGTGAGCGAGTGCGGTCCGCACGTCACCGGCGAGCAGACCCCGGACGATCTCGTACACCCCGTAGATGACTACCGCGCACACGGCTTCGGCGAGGATCGACCCCCGCCGGGTCAGGCGACACCGGAGCGGACCGGCAGTGCGGCGAGCCGCGGGCGCTCGAACCGGCGCGGGCAGCGCCTCCAACCCGGGCTCTGACCCCCGAGCGCTGCCCCGGCGCTGGCCCCGCGACGGAGAAATCACCTCGAGGACCTGCACGTCCGAGCCATACCCGTCCATCAAGGCCCCGACGCTAAATGGCGCGGCGGTACCTCGTCACGCCGATTGTCGTCCGGAGATGCGCGGGGGCGTCTGGCAGCATGGACGCCGGCCGCGGGGAGGAGCGAACATTGGGCGCCGACCAGCTGCTCGCGGTGGCCAGGGATCGATGCGGGCTCGACAATTTCGGCGACCGGGCGTTCGAAGATGGTCTCGAGGTGTTGGGAGGCGTCGAACTCCGTGCCTCCCCCGCACGCGGCCATTTCACGCGACGCGGTCACGTAACGGTGTCGGCCGCGCCGCCGTCGAAGCGCAGGTGCGCGCCGTTCAGGTGCCACGCCGGCTCACTGACGACGAAGGCGATGAAGCGACCGACGTCGTCGGGTGTCGTCACCCTTCCCGATGGGTTGGGCATCGCGTCGAGGATCATGCGCTCGACACTCGTCCAGTCGGTTGCGATCCCGTCGCGGCGCGCGCGCTCGGTGAATCGCTCGACGACCTCGGGGGTGGCGATGACGCCGGGGCTCACGCAGTTCACCGTGATGCCGGTCCCGGCAAGATGCTTGGCGAGGCTCACGGTGATCGACGGGAGCGCGCCCTTGGCCGCGTAGTACTCCGGAATCCGATCCCCGGGTCGCGTCGCGCCCACGGTCGCGACGAAGACGACGCGGCCCCAGTGCGCCGTCCGCATGTCGGGCAGGAACGCCTGGGTGACGCGCACTGCGCTCACGACGTTGGTGTCGTAGCTGCCGTGCCAGCTGTCGGTGTCCGACGAGCTCCAGTCGCTGCCGTCCGGCAGGCCGAAGTTGTTGATCACGATGTCGACACGATCGACGGCCGCCCGCACCTCGCGTGCGAGCGCAGCGGTGCCGTCCTCGGTTCGGATGTCACCGACGACTGCGTGGGCGCGCCCGTTGGAATCCGCGATCGCGTCGAGGGTGCCGCCGGCCTGGCCGGGTTCGAGGCCGTGGACGAGGACGGTCACGCCCTCAGCGGCGAGGACGCGGGCAACGCCCGCGCCCGTTCCGCGGTACGAACCGGTGACGAGCGCCACCTTGCCCTCGAGGCCCAGATCCATAACGGCTGCGTACTGTACGTTCGGATCCAGGCCTACGGCGCGCATCCGTCACGCGCCGGCGAGGAGGCGCTTCCTCATGAAGACCACTGAGAAGTCGCCACGCGGCCTGCGGTCGTACTCGACGTAGCCGATTTTCGAGTACAACGCGAGGTTCTCGGTCATCTTCTCGTGCGTGTAGAGATAGATGGAATCGAAACCCGCGTCGGCAGCCGCCGCTTCCGCGAGCTCGAGCAGCGCCCGGCCCAGCCCGACGCCGCGCTCCGTTGGGAGCACCGCAACGTTCTCGATGAGAAAGCCCTCGGCGGTCTCGTTGAGCACGAGGACGCCGACGATCGTTCCGTCCCGTTCGGCGACAGTGACCCGAGCGTTGCGGATGACCTCGGGGTAGTCCTGGGTCATCGGTCCGGGCAGTCGGCCGATGCGCTCGACGTAGTGCCCGTAGGCAGACGCTACGAGTGCGGCGATCAGTGGCGCATCATCCGCAGTCGCGGGCCGAAGCGAGTATCGCCGCTCTTCTCTTGTCATCCCCGCCGTGCCATCCTGGGCGCCTGTGAGCCTGGTCGTCGATGTCGACAGCCATTGGGAGATTACGGCCGAAGGCCCCGGGTACTTCCCCGTCGACGACTACCGGGATGGTGCACCTGACCACTTGGCAACGCTTCGCAACGCGCTCGCGGGCGACGTCATGCGCGCGGTGCCTGCCGAGATGCGGCCCGCCGATCGTGACCTCCTCGCCCCCTCATCGCGGCATCGGACGACGGAATCGCGCGCGTTCATCCCGCACACCGGGCAACCGCAGATGAGCGGGTGGCTTGGATGGACCGAATCGGCATCGACCAGGAGCTCGTGAACCCGGGGACGTATTGGCAGCGGCTCCCGTTGCTCGGCGCCGGCCGCGCCACCGCGGCGATGAAGCTCAACGACTACCTCGGCGAGCAGCTCTGGGATCACCGTGACCGACTCCATGGCGTCGCCGCGGTCGACTTCACCGACCTCGACGCCGCGGTCAAGGAGCTCACGCGGGTCCGCGACCTCGGTTTCCGCGCGTTCTTCCTCTACACGGAGTACGGGCACCCGCCCGGCGGTGTGTCACCGGGTCACACCACGTGGGACCGAGTGTGGGCGGCGGCCACCGACCTCGGAATGCTGGCGGTCATCCATACGGGCAACACCGAGGGCGATTTCGACGGCTGGGCGAACGTCGATTGGAACGCGCCGAACAGCTCGGGTTTCGGTGGGCTGCTCCGCCTGGCGAACTCGCAACGAATGCCGAACGCGCAACGGCTGCTCGACGCCATCCTCTTCGGCGGCGTCTTCGCGCGTCATCCCACGCTGACGGTGCTCGTCGAGGAGATGTGGCACGGGTGGCTGCCGTGGTACGTCCGGCGCATGGACGCCACCACACAGCCCAATCCCATCTTGGGACCGTGGCCGTACGAGTTGACAGCCGGTGAGTTCCTGCGGCGCAACGTCCGGCTGACGCCGCTCCCGGGCTTCGGCGACGGTTACGGCCTCGACGTGCTGGCGGAGCTGCCGGAGATGATCGTGTTCTCCTCGGACTATCCCCATCTCGAAGGCAACGCCGATCCCATCACGCTCTACGGCGCTGCCCTTGACGAGCTCGACGCCGAGCTCCGCTCGCAGTTCCTGGGCGAGAACATCGCTGCCTGCTTCACGCGCATGGGCGACCCCCTGCGGTGACGCCCCGCCTCACGGTGGTCGGATTACCGTGGAGTGGCGTCCAGCCCTGGGTAGGTCGACACACGGTCGAGGGGACGATCTCATGCGATACGTGAAGTCTCTTGCGGTTGCCGTCATTGCGCTCGTGATCGGAGCGTTTTCCGCCGGTCCCGCATTCGGCACGCCGGACCAAATCGCTCTCGTCGCGCCATGGGGAAATACCGCATACAACTCGAGCGGTCCGTTGGTGACGGTCACCTACACCATCTCGGCAACGAACGCGATTCCTCTGAGCGCGGTGCACGGCGTGCAAGCGGGGATCGACCATTGGAACAACTGTCTGTTCGCCGGCAGTGACTCATTCAACGAAACGCTGGGCAGCGACAGCTTCTCCACCACCGACACCGGGTGCTCGACGCTTTCCTTCAAGGGCGATTGGCATTTCGTCCTCGCGAGCGCGGGGACGACGCCGATGGTGAAGATCTCCATCAGGAAAGGCGGCGGCAACATCGCCGGCCAGACGTTCTTCAAATTCGACTCGTCCGGCTTCCTCGATGGCGCCCGAGTGCAGATCAGCGGGAAGGCGTTCGGCGTTCCGAACACCGCGCAGGAAGTCTGGAACGTTGCGGCCCATGAGCTCGGACACGTCGTCGGAATGGGACACAGTGATGTCTCAACCGACTTGATGTTTCCGGTGATCAACGGCAACGTCGCGTTCGAATCGTGTGAGATCAGCGGTGCCGAGGCGCTGTACGGCAGCTGGCTCCCGAGTGCTGGCAGCCCCGCGCTCCCGTCCTCCAGCACGGCGAACTGTTAGCCGCCGCCGGCGCAAGCTTTTTTTCCTCGAGCTGTCGATTTCCTCGCTCCCCGTTCGTCTCAGAGGCGAACATGACCGGAGGAGGAAACGATGCAGTACGTCATGCTGATCTACCAAGGCACCACCCCCTTGCCAACGAGCCCCGATGATTGGGCGACGCTGTCGGAAGAGGAGCAGAAAGCCGTGTACGCCGACTACGCGGCGATCAACCAGACGCCCGGCGTCACGCCCGGCCTTCCGCTCGGGCTGCCCGAGAACGCCACCACGGTGCGCGTGGACAACGGCAAGACGCTGACCACCGACGGCCCGTTCGTCGACACCAAAGAAGCGGTCGGCGGTTGGTTGGTCTTCGAGGCTGACGACCTCGATGCTGCGATCGAGCTGGCGTCGCGGGTCCCGGCGGCTCGCCTCGGCGGCGCGGTCGAGGTCCGCCCCGTCGAACGGTATTGGTAACCAGTCTCGACGAGGTCTTCCGCGAGGAGTGGGGCCGCGTCGTCGCCGGCCTCATCGGCTTCCTCGGCGACTTCGACATCGCCGAGGAAGCCGCGCAGGAAGCCTTTGCGATCGCGGCCGAACGTTGGCCTCGTGACGGATACCCCGACAACCCCCGCGCCTGGTTGATGACGACGGCCCGCAACCGGGCCATCGATCGGATTCGCCGCGATCAGACCCTGGCGACGAAGACGCGCTTGCTGCCGATGCCAGAAGTGGCGGAGACCACCGTGGACGCAACGACGTTTCCCGACGAGCGACTCGAGTTGATCTTCACCTGTTGTCACCCTGCGCTCGCCGTCGAAGCGCAGGTCGCGCTCACGCTGCGCACCCTCGGCGGCCTCACCACCGACGAAATCGCGCGTGCGTTTCTGGTGCCGGAGCCCACGATGGCGCAACGGCTCGTGCGAGCGAAGCGCAAGATCAAGGCGGCCGCGATCCCGTTCCGGGTACCACCTCGCCACCTCTTGCCCGAACGGCTTGTCGCGGTGCTCGCCGTCATCTACTTGATCTTCAACGAGGGCTACGGCGGCCGTGGCGACCTCGCGGCCGAGGCGTTGTGGCTCGGACGCGCGCTCGTCGAGTTGATGCCCGACGAGCCCGAGGCGCACGGGCTGCTGGCGATGATGCTGCTGCACGACTCCCGACGCGACGCGCGGTTCCGCGACGGCGACCTCGTGCTGCTCGCCGATCAGGATCGATCGCTCTGGGACACGGAGCAGATTGCGAGCGGGCGGGCGATCTTGGACCGAGCGCTCGCGCTGGGCGGTCGCGGTCCCTACGTCGTGCAAGCCGCGATCGCGTCGCTCCACGCCGAGGACGCACCGGACTGGCCGCAGATCGCCGCGCTCTACGGCGAGCTGGCTCGCCTCACCGACTCGCCGGTCGTCGAATTGAACCGCGCGGTCGCCGTCGCCGAGACGGACGGTCCCGAAGCGGGCTTGCGGATCGTCGATCAACTCGACCTCGAGGACTACCGCTATGTGCACTCGACCCGGGCTGAGCTGCTGCGCCGGCTCGGCCGGCGTGAAGCGGCGGGCGACTCCTACCGCCGGGCGTTGGTGCTCACCCACGACAACGCCGAGCGCCGCTTCCTCGAGCGCCGGCTGGCAGAACTCGGGGCGGCGCCGGGCGGTCAATGACATCATCGGGCTCGATGAAGATCCTGATGATCGGGGGCACGGGCCCGAGTGGCGTGCCGATCGTGCGGCGACTGGTCGAGCACGGCCACGCCGTCACGATCCTCCACCGGGGCACCCACGAACGTCCGGAGACGCCGGCCGACCTCGAGCACATCCACGCGGACCCGTACGACGAGCAATCCCTGGCCGCGGCACTGGGCGACGTGCAGTGGGACGTGATCGTCGCGATGTACGGCCGGTTGCGCATGGTGGCGAACGTCACGAAGGGACGCTGCCGGCACTTCGTCTCCGTCGGCGGCGTCCCCGCCTACCGCGGTTGGACGGACGCCTCCCTGCACGATCCTCCCGGCCTTCCCGTACCGATACGCGAGGACGCGCCACTCATCGACGAACCGGCGATCGACGAGAAGGGTTACCGCATCGTTCGTACGGAAGTCGCCGTATTCGACGCCCATCCGCGCGCCGCGCACTTTCGCTATCCGTATCTCTACGGCCCGTACCAGCCGGCGCCGCGTGAATGGTCGGTGGTACGGCGCATCGTCGACGGCCGCCGTCGGATCGTGGTCGCCGACGAGGGCCTCACCCTGCACCACCACTGCTACACGGAGAACTGTGCCGCCGCCGTCGTGCTCGGCATCGAACACCCGGAACGGAGCGCGGGGACGATCTTCAACGTCGGCGACGAGGAAGTGCTTACCGTGCGGCAGGTCGTGCAGCTCTGCGCGCGCGAGCTCGGCGCCGAATTGGAGATCGTGTCGATGCCCTACGACCTGGCGGTGCCGGCCTGGCCGCTGCTGGCGCAGCCGCTGCCGACTCACCGCGTGCTCGACCTCACGCGGGTGCACACGCAGCTCGGACACCGCGACGTCGTTCCCGCGCGTCAAGCGGTCCGACAAACGGCGCGCTGGCTGGCGGAACACCCGGCGGCACTCGGCGGAATCGAAGAGCAGGTCCTCACCGATCCCTTCGATTACGCCGCGGAGGACGCGCTGATGGACTCGTGGCTCTCCGCGCGCGCGTCCGTCGACGTGCCCGACTTCGCCGTTCCACCCCGCTGGGGCCTCGCGTACACCGGGCCGGACGGCCGGCCGCGCACGCACGCGGGGTTCGCGGAATGAGCGGTCCGATGGCGGGCGTACGGATCGTCGACTTGTCGATCGCCTTGACCGGCCCGTACGCCGCGGCGCTGCTCGCCGATCAAGGCGCCGACGTGATCAAGGTCGAACGCCCCGGGATCGGCGACATCAGTCGGTGGGTCGGCGTCGCCGTCAACGGCATGAGCTCGCTGTACCTCGTGTGCAATCGAGGAAAGCGCTCGATCGCCGTGGATCTCCACACCCCGGACGGCGTCGACATTGTCCGCCACCTCGCCGTGCAATCCGATGTGTTCCTGCAGAACTATCGCCCGGGCGTGATGGACAAGCTCGGGCTCGGCTACGAGGACATCACGGCGGTCAACCCCAACATCGTGTACGTCTCGCTGTCTGGATTCGGTGCCGAGGGTCCGTACCGCGACCGCAGCGCGTACGACACCGTCATCCAGGCGTACGGCGGTCTCGCCACGAACCAGGCGGACCCCAATGATGGCGTACCCGTCTTCCTCCGCCAGACCGCGGCCGACAAGGTGACGGCGCTGTACGCATCGCAGGCCATCACCGCCGCGCTCTACGCACGCGCGCAGGGACGGGGCGGGCAGCACGTCGAGCTGTCGATGATGGACTCGGTCGTGTCGTTCCTCTGGGCCGACTCGGCCGCGAACGAGGTCCTGATCGAATCAGACGGGTCCCAGCACTCGAGCTTCGTCGCGGGCTTTCAACCGATGCGGTTCACGGACGGCTGGGGCATCGTCACGCCGACCGCGGACCACGACTTCGCCGGCATGTGCATTGCCCTCGACGTGGAGGGCTACGACGACCCGCGTGTTGCCACGATCGCCGAGCGCATCAAGAACCGACCTGCCACGGCGGCGCTCGTCGATCAGTGCTACGCCCGGGCCGCCAACCTGTCCATGGTCGAGGCGTCCGAGCGGTTCGAGGCCCAACGCGTCCCGTTCGCCATGATCCTCTCGCCCGAAGCTCTCACCGACGACCCTCACGCCGTCGCCGTCGGACTCTTCGAGATGCACGACCACCACGTGGTGGGCCAGGCCCGTCTCCCGCGCCACCCCACTCGGTTCGGCGCTACGCCCGCCAAGCTCGAGCTCGGCTCCCCCGCGCTGGGCGAGCACACCGACGAGATCCTCACCGAGCTCGGGATGCGCGACCGCATCGCCGACCTCCGTGCGAGCGGCGCGGTCGCGTGACGTCTTGCGGATATGCCTTCTGTTCGACCTCACGTCCCGAAAGGCGGGACTCCAGGTCGACTGAACGTGATTTTTGCGTAGCGACGTAGATGTCATAAGTGTGGGGTCCCTCGGGACAAGGGAGAGCGCGCATGCGTGCAGGTGTGTTCGTCGGCGTCGACCAGCCGTTGTCACTCGAGGACCTCACTCCTTTGCCGCCCGGACCCAACGACGTGGTCGTCCGCATCGACGCCAGTGGCGTGTGTCACACGGACGCGGCGGTGCTCCACGGTCACCTGCCGTGGGACGCGCCGTCGATCCTCGGTCACGAAGTCGCCGGGACCGTCGTCGAGATCGGCTCGGGGGTCGACCGCGTGCACGTAGGCGACCGAGTCATCAGCTCGGGCCTCCCGGCGTGCGGGAACTGCTTCTCGTGCGTACGCGGCCAGTCGCACCTGTGCGAATTCACGTTCCAGATCTCGGCGACGCCGCGCGCGCGACGAGGTGATGGGACCAGCGTCGCGGCGTTCGCTTCACTCGGCGGGTTCGCCGACGTAATGACCGTGCCCGAGTTCTCGATCGTGCCAGTGCGCACCGAGCTGCCGGCCGAGCAGCTCGCGCTGATCGGTTGCGCGATCACCACCGGGATCGGCTCGGTGTTCAATACCGCGCAGCTGCCGCCGGGTGCGTCCGTCACCGTGGTCGGGCTCGGCGGCGTCGGGCAGTGCGTCGTCCAAGGGGCTCGGATCGCAGGCGCGTCGCGGATCTTCGCCGTTGATCCGGTGGCGCTCAAACGCGATGTCGCGGCTGCTCAGGGTGCCACGGACCTCATCGATCCCGCCGCCGGCGATCCCGTCGAGCAGATTCGGGAACGCACCGAAGGCCGCGGCACCGACCACGCCTTCGAGGTCGTGGGCCGCCCCGACACGATGCTGACCGCATACCACGCCACCCGTCGCGGTGGCGTCGTCACCATGGTCGGGATGCCGCCCGCTGACTCGACCATCGCGTTCAACGGGCTCGAGCTCTTCCTCGACGCCAAGCAGATCCGAGTATCGAACATGGGGTCGAGTCAGATTCGTCGCGACTTCCCGCGTTACGTCGCCCTCGCGGAGACGGGCCGCCTCGACATCGCGTCGATGATCTCGCGACGCATCGTGCTGGACGACGTAAACGACGCCTTTCGGTCAATGGACGCCGGCGAGGTCATCCGCACCGTGATCACCTGAGCGGCCTGGGCGGCTCTCCGGTGGGGGGGAGGTCCGGAGAGCCGCCCGGCATTGCCGCGCCGTGCCCGGGGCAGATACCCGTTGGCGCAGTCGTCCGCAACGTACGAGCGCGCAGTGAACGTCACGTGACCACGACGTGACAGCTCCGTGAACTTGGAACCGCCGCTCAGTCGCGCTCCGCCACGTTCGTCCACCCGTCGTCGGCGATTCGCGTGCTCGCAACGTGATCGCAACACCAGTCGTCGACACTGGGGACGCAGCACGACCGTGACAGGAGGAGAGACCATATGGCTGTTTCCTACTTCTCGTACTGCGTCGAACGGCGGATCGCCGCTCGCGCACCGGCATCAGTCGCAGTATTCGACGGGCTCACCCGCGGCGGCACGTTGCGGGCGTCGCACACCGACCTGGTGTTGTCGCATCGGCATCGATTCCTCACGGGGACGGAGCCGACGACACCGATGTACGTCGCGCACGGCCGGCTCTATGGCACCCGCGGGGTGCGCAGCTTCCCGGTTGAGGTTGAAATCTCGGCGTGGTCCACCACCGAGACCCATCTCGTGATCCGCCCGAGCCGCATGGTGCGAACACGGCACTCGGACCGCTACTTCGATCTCGCGAGCGACGTCGCCGACGCGATCGGCGACGCCGTCTTGCGCTAGGTGAGCCCGCGCGTGCTTGCTCAATCCCGCCCGCTGCGGCACGCGTCATGACGACCGACGTGTTCCGCTGGGTCCGCGCCATGAT
>Ga0066709_100004831_pt1 | contig 10891 bp, 11 predicted proteins | sample GraSoiAngelo_158_FD_79665 | JGI IMG/M metagenome (GOLD analysis project Ga0066709, IMG submission 79665) | Grasslands soil microbial communities from the Angelo Coastal Reserve, California, USA - 14_1009_16_30cm | ecosystem: Environmental > Terrestrial > Soil > Grasslands | place: USA... | reverse complement strand
TTCTTCTCCGTGACGAAGGGCGCGATGGCATAGCCGACCGCGGCGCTGAGCGGCCCGACGAGAACGTGGATCCGGTTGCCGTCGATGAGGCTGCGGGCCTTGGTGAGCCCCGTCGCGGGAACGCCCGCGTCGTCCTCGATGATGAGGTTGACCGGCCGGCCGGCGAGCTTGTTCTGCTGCTGCTCGAGGAAGAGCTGCAGCGCGTTCACCATGTCCTTGCCGTTGGCGGCGAGCGGGCCAGTCTCGGGCACGATCAGGCCGAGATTGATCGGGCCCTTCGCTGCCTGGCCCCGGACTCCGAGCCCGACCCCGAGGCCGAGGGTCGCCGCCGAGAGGACCGCGACCGCGCGCACGCTTCGCATGTTCGTTCTCCTTGTCAGGATCCCAAGCCCAGGTAGCGCGACTTCACCTCGTCGTTCGCGAGCAGCTCCGCGGGAGAGCACGAGTGCACGATGCGGCCGCGGGAGAGGACGTGGATCCGATCCGCCACCTTGGCGGCGAACGGCACGTTCTGCTCGACGAGGAGGATCGAGAGCCCCTCGCGCCGGAGCTCGTCGAGCGTCTTCGCCACCTCGCGCACCACCAGCGGGGCAAGGCCTTCGGTCGGCTCGTCCATGAGGAGCAGGTCGGGGTTCGTCATCAGCGCCCGGCCGATGGCGAGCATCTGCTGCTCACCGCCGGAGAGCGTATCGCCTGGGTGCGCCTTGCGCGCCGCGAGGCGGGGGAAGAGGGCGAAGACGCGCTCCAGGTTCCAGCGTTCCTTCCCGTTCGCGCCCGCCACTCGGAGATTCTCGAGCACCGAGAGAGAAGGGAAGATGCGCCTGCCCTGCGGGACGAGGCCCATCCCCATCTCGACCGCGCGGAACGGAGGCAGGCTCACCACGTCCCTCCCCTTGAAGAGCACCCGGCCCTGGCGCGGCGGCGTGAATCCGATGAGACCGCGGACAAGAGTCGTCTTCCCCATGCCGTTGCGCCCCAGGATCGCTACCACTTCACCCCTCGCCACTGCGAGCGACACGCCCTCCAGGACGTGGCTGTCGCCGTAGTAGCTATGGATGTCCTCGACCGAGAGCATCATCCGGTCCCCAGGTAGATCTCGGCGACGAGCGGGTTCGCTTTCACCTCGTCGCGGTCCCCGTCGGCGATCACCTTGCCATCGTGCAGCACCGTGATCCGCTCCGCCACGTCGAAGACGACGTCCATGTCATGCTCGATCACCAGCAGGCTCATGCTCCGGTCGAGCCCCTTGAGCAAGCCCGTCAGCCGTTGCGATTCCGCGAGCGACAGGCCGGCCGTCGGCTCGTCGAGGAGCAGGAGACGGGGGCGGCTGGCGAGTGCCAGCGCCACCTCGAGCTGGCGCTGCTCGCCGTGCGAGAGCGTCCTGACGATGACCTCGCCGGCGCCCACGAGTCCCACCGACTCGAGCACCGCCCGGGCCCGGTCATACAGGTCCCGATACGACGAGATCGGGCGGTGCAGCCGTAGTTTCGTCGGCAGCGTCCCCTGGACCGCGAGGAGGAGGTTCTCCGTTACCGTCAGGCTCGGGAAGAGCGTGTTGACCTGGAATGTCCGCGCCAGGCCCAGTGCGGCGCGGCGCTGCGGCGGCAGCCGCGTCACGTCTTGCCCGAAGAGGGCAATGCGGCCTGCGGTCGGCGCTAGCTCGCCGGCGATCAAGTTGAAGAGCGTCGTCTTGCCGGCGCCGTTCGGGCCGATGATGGCGTGGCGCTCTCCGGGCGCGAGCGAGAGATCGATCTGCTGCACCGCCCGGAGCCCTCCGAACGATTTGGAGAGCCGCGTGACCGCAAGCGCCGCGACCCCGCTCATCGGCGCGCTCCGCGCACGGCGGCCACGATGCCCTTCGGGGCGAGCACGATGACGCCGATGTAGACGAGGCCGAGGATGAGGAGCCAGCGCTTGGTGTAGATGCTGAGCAGGTTCTTGAAGAGGACAATCACTCCTGCGCCCAGGACCGGTCCAACCAGGGTCCCCGGGCCACCGAGGGCGACCATGAGGAGCGTCTCGACAGAGGTGACGAGGTGGATCTCCACCGGGCTCACGAACCCGTCGTAGTAGGCCCACATCGCACCGGCGAGCCCGGCGAAGGCGCCGGAGAGGATGAACGCCACGTACTTATGGAGCCAGACGTCATAGCCGAGCGCGCGCATCCGGCGCTCCGTTTCGCGGATTCCCTGCAACGAGAGCCCGAAGGGCGAGCGGACGATGAGCGAGAGCAGGCCGAAGGCGATGAGAAAGGCGACGAGGCTCAGGTAATGGAACGGGAGAGGCCGGGCGAACGACAAGCCAGAGGAGAGCGACGGCCGCGCGATCCCGGAGATTCCGTTGTCGCCCATGGTCAACGACACCCAGCGGAACGCGAGGCCCCAGGTCACCATCCCGAGCGCGAGCGTGATCATGAGGAAGTACACGCCGGTGGCCCGGATGGCCACGAGCCCGAAGACGGCGGCCGCGGCGCAAGCGGCGAGGAGAGCGGCGCCCAGGCAGGCCCAGAACGAGGCCTGGTGCTGCGTCGTCATGATGGCCACCACGTAGGCGGCGATGCCGAAGTAGGCGGCATGGCCGAGGGAGGCGAGGCCGGTGTAGCCGAGGAGCAGATCGAGGCTCATCGCGAAGATCGCGTAGATGAGGATCTGCGTCAGCAGGGTCAACGCGTAGGGTGGCAGGAAGGGCGGCGCGCCCACCAGCAGGGCCGCGCAGGCCGCGAGCGCGATTGCTCTGCGCCAGGTCATCTCTTCCCGAAGAGCCCGGTGGGCTTGAGCGCGAGGATGAGCGCCATGGGAGCGAAGAGGGTGAAGTACGAGAGCTCAGGGAACAGGGCCTTGCCGAAGTTGTCGAGCAGCCCGACCAGAAGGCTTCCCACCACGACGCCCGGCAGGCTGCCGAGGCCGCCAACGATCACCACCACGAACGCATAGGGAAGCACCTCGAAGTCGAGTCCCGGGTAGACGCCGATGAAGCCGGCCCCGACCACGCCCCCGAGCGCGGCGAGGAACGCCCCGAGCGCGAAGACGCCCGCCGACACGAGCGGTACGTTGATGCCGACTCCCTGGGCCATCTCGGCGTCGTCCACCGTGGCCCGGATGCTCGCCCCGGCGCGGGTCCTCTCCAGGAAGACCCACAACACGATCCCGACGGCGAAAGCCACCGCGATGATGAAGAGCCGATAGAACTGAACGAAGACGGGGCCTGCTTGCGCCGATTGCGCGAGGAAGGCCGGCACAGCGAGCGTGTACGGATCGCCTCCCCAGACGAGCAGGCCGAGGTCCTGGAAGACCAACGCGAATCCCATCGTCATGAGCACCTGCGGCAGGCTTTGCCTCGAAAGCCGGCGGAGGAAGAAGCGCTCCATGCCGAGGCCGATGAGCGCGACCGAAAGCGCCCCCGACAGGAGCGCGAGCGGGAAGCTCTTCGTCCTCGAGACGGTGGTGAGCCCGACGTACCCGCCCAGCAGGAAATACGAGCCGTGGGCCAGGTTGACGATCCGCATGACCCCGAAGACCAGCGACAGGCCGCTCCCGAGGAGGAACAGCATGGCACCGTACGAGATCCCGTTGAACGCCTGCGTCAGCCAGAATTCCATCGCTCAGGCGTAGACATCCGGGTTGTACAGGTTGGGCGGGCGCCGTCCCTCGATGACGGCCTGGATGTTGTCGACGACGACGTGGGCCATCCGCTCGCGCAGCTCGACCACCGCGCTGCCCAGGTGCGGCGCCAGCACGACCTGGCGGAGCGGCAGGAGCCCGGGATGGACGCGCGGCTCGTCCTCGTAGACGTCGAGGGCGGCGCCGGCGATGCGCCCCGCCGTGAGGGCGCCGGCGAGGGCCGCTTCGTCGACGACGGGCCCGCGCGCCGTGTTGACGAGGATGGCCCCGCGTTTCATGAGCGACAGCTCGCGCGTGCCGACGAGATGGCGCGTCTGCGGGGTCAGGGCGCAGCTCACGGAAACGAAGTCGGCGCGCTGGAGCAGGTCGTCCAAGCCGGCGTAGGAGACCGCGAGCTCGCGCTCCTCCGCCTCGGAGATGCGCGAGCGCTTCGTATAGAGCACCGTCATGTCGAAGCCGCGGGCGCGCCGCGCAATGGCGCGGCCGATGCGCCCGAGGCCGATGATCCCGATGGTCTTGCCGTGGACAAAGGCTCCCGCGAAGTGGAGCGATTGCGAGCCGGGGAAGAGACCGCCGCGCAGCGCCGCGTCCGCCTCGACCACGCGCCGCGCCGCCGCGAGCAGGAGCGCGAAGTGCATGTCCGCGGTGGCCTCGGCGACGATCGGCGGGATGGTGGTGACCGGTATCTTCCGCGCGCTGGCCGCGGCTACGTCGACGGTGGCGGGGACGACCGCCATGCTGGCGATCATCTTCAGGCGCGTCCCAGCCGCGATGACGGCCGCGTCGACCGCATCGTGCATCAGGTGGAACAGGACGTCGGCGCGGCGGATCCGCTCGATGAGCTCCGACCGCGGCAGGATCCGGCGCGCGTCCCCGCCCGCCTCCACCTCGGCCAGGGCCTGCAGGCGCTCCAGCGCGGAGGCGGGGATCGGTTGGGAAACGAGTACGCGCGGTCTGTTCATCGGCATGATCAAAACCTCAGTAGCCTTCTCGCCGCCGCGCCGCCGAGGATGGCAGTGCGGTCGGCGCGGGAGAGCTGCCGCACCGCGGCCACGGCGCGCCGGGGATCGAGGCAGCCCATGTCGAATCGATAATCGCTTCCGACGACCACCCGGTCCTTTCCCACCAGGTCGACGAGGTAGCGCAACGCGAGCTCGTGGTGCACGACGGTGTCGTAGTGGAACCGCCGCAAGTAGCCGCTGGGTCGGCGGCGCGCCTTGCCGCGCGCCTCTCCGCGGACGCGGAAGACGCGGTCGAGACGTCCGATGAGGTACGGCAGCGCGCCGCCCGCGTGGGCCAGGCAGACCTGGAGGCGCGGGAAGCGGTCGAGGACTCCGCTCATCATCAAGCGCGCGGCAGCTACCGCAGTATCGAACGGATTACCGAGCCCGTTGTGCAGGTAATAGGAGCGGATCCGCTCGATGCCGATGACGTCGAGAGGGTGGATGAAGACGAGCGCGCGCAGCGCCTCGGCCCTGGCAAAGAACGGCAAGAGATCCGGATGATCCAAGTCCTTGCCATTCACGTTGGACCCGATCGAGACGCCGCGCAGCCCGAGCCCCTCCATCGCGCGCTCGAGCTCGGCGATGGATTCCGCGACGTCCTGGAGGGGCACGGTCGCGAGCCCCGCGAGCCGATCGGGGCGCTCGGCCAGCGCAGCGGCGAGCTCGTCGTTGAAGGCCCGCGAAAGACGCGTTCCCAGCCGGGAATCCGCCCAGTACACCATCGGTGGGCAGAGCGAGAGCACCTGCATGTCGACGCGCAGCTTGTCCATCTCGGCGATGCGCGGCCGGGTCTCGAAATAGTGGCGGGTGATCGGCCCGTACGGACGCCCGCCGACCACCATGGTCAGGTCGCGACCGTCCCTCCGCACGGACGCTCCGTACGGACCTCCTTCCTTCTCGATCGCCTCGAGGAAGGACCGCGGGACGTAGTGGGCGTGCAGGTCGATGAGCATCAGCTAGGCCTGAGTCGAGCGGTACCAGTCGAGGATCTGCTCGCCCGTCCAGAAGGCGACCCCTGGGTGACGCCCCACGTACTCGAACAGTTCCTCCAGGTACTTGATCTGGTGCGGCACGCCGCTGAGGTACGGGTGGAACGCGACCGAGAGGAACTTCGCGCGGTCCGCCGATTCGGCGTAGAGCCGATCGAAAGCGTCGCGCCCGCGCCGCAGGAACATCTCCGAGGGGTGATGCTGGAGCGAGAGGATGGGGATGTCGTTGATCTCGACCGGATACGGGAGCGTGACGAGCGGCCCGTGGCGCGTCGCGATCTCGGTCGGCTCGTCGTCGTAGACCCAGTCGCCCACGTACTTCACGCCGGCCTCGGCCAGCAGATCGGGCGTGTCGAAGGTCTCGGTGAGCCCGGGCCCGAGCCACCCCACCGGCCGCTTGCCGGTGAACTTCTCGAGTACATCCATGGTCCTCTGGATCGCGTCGCGCTCGTTCTCGAGCTTGTGCATCGGCACCTGGACGTAGGAATGGCCCATGAATTCCCAGCCGCCGTCGCGCGCGGCGGCCGCGATGCGCGGATAGCTCTCGCAAACCTTGGCATTGATCGAGAGCGTCGGCCGGATGCGGAGGCGCCCGAGCGCGGCGTGCAGACGCCAGAAGCCGACGCGCAGCCCGTACTCGTGCCAGCTCCAGTTCGGCACGTCGGGAAGGAGCGACACGCCGGTCGGCGCCGTGAGCGCCTGTCGCGGCATCGGACGCTCGATCTCCCAGACCTCGACATTGAGGATGGGCCAGACGACGAGCCGGGTATCCGCCGGAAGGCGCAAGGGCGGCCGATCGACGATGGCCGAATAAGCGCTGCGTTCGATGGGTTTCACGCTCGACTCCAGTGCACAGGGTATCTCAAGAGCACAGGGCGGCCCTATCGGTCGCCACTGGAGACTTCACAGGCCGAGATACAGCCGCTTCACCAGGTCGTTCTTCGCCAGCTCCTCGCGCGAGGCGCCCTCGAACTCGATGCGGCCGTGGACGATGACGTAGCCGCGGTCCGCGATGCGGATGGCCTGCGCCAGGTTCTGCTCGGCCATCAGCACGGTGAGCCCGAAACGGCGCTTCAGCTCCTCGATCTTCGCGATCACCTGCGCAACCAGCAAGGGAGAGAGCCCGACGGAAGGCTCGTCGACGAGGAGGATCCTCGGCGCGGTCATGAGGGCGCGGGCGAGAGCGAGCATCTGCTGCTCGCCCCCGCTCATGCTGCCGGCGATCTGGTCGCGGCGCTGGGCGAGCGCGGGGAAGGTCTCGAAACAGAGCTCCAGGTTCTCCGCGATGCGGCGTCGTGCATCCGATCGGTGCGCGCCGAGGAGCAGGTTCTCGTCGACGGTCAGGCGGGGGAAGAGATGGCGCCCCTCCGGGACGAGCGCGATGCCGAGCTGGACGATCTGGTGCGGCGCCTTGCCGGCGAGGTCGTGCTCGATGCCGTCGAGCTTCGCGACGATGCGTCCGGCACCGGGCCGCACGACGCCCATGATGCAGTGCATGAGGGTGCTCTTGCCGTTCCCGTTCGTGCCCAGGAGCGCGACCGTCTCGCCCTCTCCCACGCGCAGCGAGAGATCGTGGATCACGCGCACGCTGCCGTAGCCGGCGCGCAGCCCGTCGATGCGCAGGCTACTGGCCAAGGTAGGCCCTCTCCACCGCGGGATCGCGGAGCACTGTCTCGGCCGGGCCGTCGGCGATCTTGCGTCCGACGACGAGCACGGCGATGCGCTCGGAGAACTGCAGGACGGCGCGCATCATGTGCTCGATCAGGATCACGGCGACGCCTCGGCCCTTCATCTCGAGCAGGATCGCCAGGATCTCGTCGACCTCCGACGCGGAGAGCCCGGCCAGCGCCTCGTCTGCGACGAGGAGCTTGGGGTGCGACGCGATCGCGCGGGCGAGCTCGAGCTTGCGCATGTCGACCTGGGTCAGCTCGCGCGAGAGGCGGCCGGCTTTCGCCTCGAGTCCCACCTGCCGCAGGATGGACAGCGCCTCTTCCGTCTCGCGCCCGCGGCTCCGCTGCAAGAGCGGGTGCGCGCGTGCAGCATAGAGCAGCGGGATGCGCAGGTTATCGAGCACGGTCATGCTGGCGAAGGGCCGCGGGATCTGGAAGCTGCGCGCGATGCCAAGCCGGATGCGGCGGTGCGGAGGCAGCGGCGCGAGATCGTGGCCGTCGAACTCGATCGATCCTCCGCCGCGCACCGTTCCCGCGATGCAGTTCACGAGCGTGCTCTTGCCCGAGCCGTTCGGCCCGATGAGACCGACGCGTTCGCCGGCCCCGACCGAGAGATCGACGCCGCCCAAGGCGACGAAGCCTCCGAACCGCTTCGTCACGCCCTTGGCGACGAGGAGCGGGCCGCTCACGTGGGCCTCGCGCGGCGGCCCCGCCGGAAGGTCCAACCCATGATCCCATGAGGAGCGATGGTCACGAAGACGACGAGGAGCGCGCCGACGAGGAACAGGTTCCAGTCTGCGGAGACGTTTACTTGAAGCACCTGCTGCAGCCCGCCGAGGAGGAGCGCGCCGAGGACGGGCCCCGCCCAGTCGTACATTCCCCCGATGAGCGGCATGGCGATGCTGTTCACCGCGTAGGACAGGCTGAACACGCCGTGCGGCTCGACGTAGGAGAGGAAGTAGGGGAACGTCGCGCCGGCCATGCCCATCAGGCCTCCGCTCACCGTCGTCGAGACCAGCTTGAGCCGGAGCGTGGGTACGCCGGAACACTCCGCCGCCACCTCGTCGTCGCGGATCGCCGCGAGGCCCAGGCCGAGGGTCGAGGTCTGCACGAAACGGGCGATGGCCACCGCGCCAGCGGCCATGAGCGCCATGATCGCGAAGAGGAACTGGACGAAGCTGCGGAAGCCGAGGGGAGGGCGGCCCTGGAGGACGACGTACGCGCCGCGCGCGCCGCCGACGTAATCCCAGTTCACTACGAAGGTGAAGAGCACCTCGGCGAACGCGAGCGTGGCGATGGCGAAGAAGACCCCGCGCAGCCGCAGCGTGAGATACCCCATCCCTAAGCCGACGAGCGCCGCCACCGCGGTGCCCGAGAGGATCGAGAGGGTGATGGGCGCCTCGAAGAGCTTGTCCAGCACGATGCTCGAGTAGGCGCCGAGCGCGAAGAAGGCGGCCGATCCGAAGTTCACGTATCCGGTGAAGCCCCCCAGGATGTTCCAAGCGGTCGCCAGGACGACGAACTGCAGGACCGTGTAAGAGGCGGAGAAGAAATAGTCGTTGGTCACCAGAGCCGAGGTCGTCCCCGCGACGAGCAGGGCGGTGCACAGCGCGATCGCCGTGAACGAGGAGGTCTTCACCGGCCGAACAGCCCCGACGGCCGGAAAGCCAGCGCGAAGAGCAGGATCCCGAAGGAGACCGCTGGCGCCCAGGAAGGCCCGAAGAAGGTGGCCGTGAACGAGGTGGCGACGCCGAGGATCGCCGCGCCGGCGAGCGTGCCGGCGATGCTTCCCATCCCGCCGAGCACGGGAATCGCGAAGACGAGGCCGATGTACTCGCGCCCGAGCGACGGCTGCACCGGCTGGATGATGACGAGGAGCGCACCCGCGACGCCCGCGGTCGCGATGGAGATGCCGAAGGCGATCTGCTTGATCCGGACCGGGTCGACCCCCATCAATTGCAGCGCGAGCTGGTCCTGGCCCACCGCCAGGACGGCGCGGCCGAAGAAGGTGCGCGACAGGAAGACTTGCAAGGAGAGCGTCATCGCCACCGAGACCACGAAGGGGACGAAGAGGCGCAGCGGCAGATCGACCGTTCCCAACCGCCAGGTCGTGCCGATATATCTGGCCGTTACTGATCGGTAATCGACGCCGAACGCGAGGATCAGCGCAACCTCGGTCACGAATAGAATCCCGAAGAAGAAGGCGAGCCCGCGCAACGGTTCCCGGCCGCGCCGCTCGAAGGTCGCGTGGTAGAAACGGTACAGGAGCAGTCCAAGGGCGAAGAAGGCGGGCGAGAGCGCGACCGCGGTCACGATGGGGTCGGCCCCCATCGAGGCATTCGCGATCGACGCGGCGTACGACCCGAGGATGATGAAGGCCGGATGCGCAATGTTTACGACGTCCAGCATTCCGAAGGCGATCGAGATTCCGACGCTCACCGCCGCGTAGAAGCCGGCGAGCAAGAGCCCCGAGACGAGCGCGTTGGCGAAGAGCGGCCCGGACACGAGCCGCTACTTGCGATGCTGGTCGTACGGATGGAGGAGCTCGCCCGACTTCCAGCGCGCAGGCCAGAGCACGACCTCGTGCCCGGGCTTCTTCCACTCTTCGAGGCCGTTGCCCCGGATGCCACGATACTGGACGTAGAGTGGACGGCCTTCGGCCCATTCGCCGTTCTTGGCGAAGCGGACGTTGCCTACGACGGTCGTGAACTCGTGCGAGTGGATGTCCTCGGCGATCTTTGCCTGATCGATCTTGCCGACCCTCTGCACCGCCTCGCCGACGATCTGCATCATCGCGTAGGCGTAGGGAGGCAGGAAGAAGCCGAGCGGGTCGAGCTGCTGGGCCGCGGCGAGCGGCTGGTAGCGGGCGAGGAACTCCTCCACGCCGGGGAACTTGATGGTCGGCTCGGGAGCGTACACCTCCCAGGCGACGACGCCGTTGAGCAGGGGTCCGAGCTGCGTCTTGAGGGTCGCGTACTGCACGCCGATCATGGCGCCGCCGAACTGCCTCGTCTTGAGCGCGACCTCGTTCGCAGCGCGCACGATTCCTGCCGAATCAGGCGGGTAGGAGGCCACGAAGACGAGGTCGGGATTGGTCGCCTGGATGGCGCGCACGATCGGCGTGAAGTCGGTCGTGCTCATGGGGTACGTCTTGTCGTAGAGGACCTGAAGACCGGCGGCCTTCACGTTGGTCCGGGCGCCCTCCAGGGCGGCATGCGGGTACTCGGCGTCGGCCCCCACCAGCGCCACGGTCTTCGGCTTCGGGTCCATCGTCATGGCGACTTCGAAGAAGCCCTTGGTGAGCCCGACGGCGGGGTCCGGCCCGTTGGGCATGATCTGGAAGTAACGGTCGTACTTGAACTTGGCGTTGGGGTTGGTCCCGAAGAGCGTCATGAAAGCCATCTTGCGCTGCATCGCGATGGGAATGGCCGGCGCGATGACGTTCGTGCCGTAGCTCGAGACGATGAGGTCCACCTTGTCGATGTCGAGGAGCTTCGTGTACAGCCCCGGCACGTTGGCGGGATTGGTCTGGTCGTCGTAGTAGACAAGCCTGATCGGCCGGCCGAGCAGACCGCCCTTGGTGTTCACGTCCTCGGCCCACATCTGCA
>Ga0066709_100004828_pt1 | contig 10893 bp, 7 predicted proteins | sample GraSoiAngelo_158_FD_79665 | JGI IMG/M metagenome (GOLD analysis project Ga0066709, IMG submission 79665) | Grasslands soil microbial communities from the Angelo Coastal Reserve, California, USA - 14_1009_16_30cm | ecosystem: Environmental > Terrestrial > Soil > Grasslands | place: USA... | reverse complement strand
CTAGGGAGACTTGATCTTGTCAGACTTTTTCCGTAGCTGTTCTAGGAGATCCGCGAAGGAGGAAGTACGGAGGATCTTCGTGAACTGTCCCCGATAGTTGTTGACCAGGCTGACCCCGTCCACAATGACGTCATACACGCGCCAATCGCCGGACTGCTTCAGCAGCCGGTAATCCAGCGGGATCTCGGCCTTCCCCGACACGCTCTTGGTGCGCACCTCGGCATAGTCCCCCTCAAGCCGCTCATTGAGATACTGCACCTGCTCGCCGGAATACCCGGTGATCTTGTCGGCGTAGGTATTGGACAAGAGCGACGTGAAGAGTTCGACAAACTCCCGCCGTTCAGCGTCATTGAGTTTTGCCCAATGTGCTCCCAGAGTCCGCTTCGCCATTTCCTCATAGTTGAACCGCGCACCAATGGTCTTTTCGAGCAGGCGTCGACGTTCCTCGGCACGCTCAGGCTTCTTCAGCTCCTGGTTCTCAAGGATGCCGATCACCTCATTGATCGTGCTCCTCACCGAGTCGCTGGCCGCGCCAGCGGCTGCCGGCGAGGCTCCCACAGTCAGCAGGATGATGGCAGCCAGGCCGGTCCCGACAGCCAGGAGAAGCGACCCGACCATCCGACAATCGCCGTGCAACTTCTGTCGCCGTTTCAGGTCGCCTGTCTCGTGCATGCTCTGGGTCCCTTTCTCTCTCACGCCTGGCACTCAGGTCCCTGTTCCAGCTCGATCTCCTGGCTCAGGGTCGGCATCAGCGTTAGTTCACCTTGCCGTGAATGTACTGGCTGACCAGTTCTTCCAGATTCAGTCCTGACTCGGTATCCCTGATCTTGCTCCCTGCGTGAAGCGGCTCCCCTCCCCCGCCGGGCGACAACGAGACAAACTTCTCTCCAATGATCCCACGGGTCTTGATCGACGCCATGGTGTCGCTGAAGAGTTTGACGTCATTACGGATCGACAGCGTCACCACGCCCCGATCTTCTTTGAGCTTGATTGCCTTCACTCGTCCCACCTCCACACCTGCAATCTCCACTGCAGCCCCCGGCTTCAGCCCTGAGACCGAGTCAAACTCCGCCTCAACTTCGTAGAATTGCCCTCCAATCAGCTCCAGCTTGCCCAGCTTAATCGACAGGTATCCGAGACAAACAAGCCCGATCAACACAAAGACACCGACGACAAGTTCTAATTTGGCTTTTTCCATATCAGCTCCCCGGACATGAAGAGGTGAGCGATACCGTGCCACCTGCTGAAATAAATTCGCGGACGGCCGGATCGTTAATTTTTTGGAAGTCCGCCGACGGGGCCATCGCCACGATTTTGCCATCCTTCAACATCGCCACCCAATCCGAAATGGGGAAAATTTCAGGAATCTCGTGGCTTACCATCACTGCCGTGAATCCAAAGGTCCGGTGCATGGCCACAATCAGATCATGAATGGTCCTGGCCATCAGCGGATCCAGCCCTGTGGTCGGTTCATCGAACAGGATGATCTCCGGTTCCATCACAAGCGCCCGCGCTAATCCTGCCCGTTTCTTCATCCCGCCGCTGAGCTCGGCCGGAAACTTATGCCCCATGCCGGACAGGCCCACCTGTTCCAGTTTTTCTTCGACCCGTCTGGCCACTTCAGTTTCCGGCAGCCTCGACTTCTCCCGAAGCGGAAAGGCCACGTTCTCAAAGACAGTCAAGGAATCGAACAGCGCCGCGCTCTGGAAGAGCATCGCGAACCGTTTGCGCACCTCGTTGAGCGCCTTTCCCCTCAGGTGCGAGATCTCCATGCCATCGACCCACACCTCGCCACGGTCCGGCTGCAACAGGCCGATCATATGTTTGAGCAGCACGCTCTTGCCCTCGCCGCTCGGACCAATGATGGTCGTGAGTTTCCCCTTGGGAATGGTCAGATCCACCCCGCGCAAGACCGGTTGCCCACCCAGCGTTTTTTCCACTCCGACCAGTTTGATCATACCTGGAGTAGGCAAGAGGCTATAGGCGATGGGCGATGGGCACAGAACCCAGCCAGACTCCCCCCCATCGCCCATCACCCATTGCCCATAGCCTCACAAGAGTACCGACGTCAAAACATAATCCCAAATGAGGATCAGCACCGACGACAGCACCACCGCTTCAGTCGTGGCCGTTCCCAATCCTTCGGCACTCATTCTGGTGTGATAGCCTTTATAGCAGCAGATCCAACTCACAATCAGTCCAAAACTGATCGATTTCAAGATGCCGCCGTACACGTCTTTCCACTCCACGGCGGACTCGATGGAACTCCAATAGGCTCCCGGATTGCCTCCCAGCAGATCCACGCCGACCAGATAGCCCCCGTAAATGCCCACCACATCGGCCATGGCCACGAGGAGTGGCACTCCGATCAGTCCCGCGACAAGTTTCGGAGAGATCAGGTACTGCAGGGAATTGATCGCCATGGTGTCCAGCGCGTCGATCTGTTCCGTAATCCGCATGATACCGATCTCGGCCGTCATGGCCGACCCAGCGCGCGCCGTCACCATAAGGGAGGCCAGGACCGGCCCAAGTTCGCGGATCAAGCTCAGAGCGACCACCGAGCCCAGCACGGCCTCTGAACCGAATTTCCTCAGTGTATAGTAGCCTTGCAGGCCCAACACCATCCCAGTGAAGGCCGCAGTGAGGACGACGACGAAGGTGGATTTATACCCGATGAAATGGAGTTGTTTGAAGATCTGGAACGGCCGAAGGGGGGGCCTGAAGAGCCACGCGAACGTCGCCACCAAGAAGATGAGCATCCGTCCCGTCTCCTGGATCACGAACAGAGTCACGCGGCCGATGCGCGCGAGGAGCCCGATCAACACCAATGGGCCCGCCTGCCCGAAGCAATCCTATGCAAGATCATCCAAAAACCTTCCAAAGAAAGTCGTGATCCGTTCAGAGGCAACGAGGCTCTGCGCGCGAAGACGGAGCAGGCCGACGACACAGGAAGGGTGAGCGAGACACGTGAGCGCGCCACGAAGCCAATCGGCCGGCGTGAGAAAGAGATTGAAGTCGAGAGGCAAATCTTCGTCCAGCAGGTCGGACACCGCGCGAATGATGACGAAGGGGACCTGCTGCTCGCGCGCGGTCGCACCGACGGCAACACTCTCCATATCAAGCCCTACGGCCCCGGTGGCCGCAGCCACCTCTCCTTTTTCACAAGCCCGCCAGAGGATCCGCGGGACCGTCACGAACCGACCGGCGCGGGCTGTCACATTCGTCCCACAGGCTGCCTTGATCGCGACGGCGCTGAATTCCGGTGAACAGGCAACGGCCTCGCGTGGGTCGGGTGCACAGACCCTGTCCTCATACATGATGACATCCGTGCCGATCAACAACTCACCGATCCGGCACGACGCCAGCGCACCGGCGAAGCCGGATGAGACCGCCAGGTCCAACGGCTGGGACCGCATGGCGACGCGGCAGACCGCACGGGCCCTCTCGAGTCCCACCCCCATCTGATACAGCCAGAGCCGGCAGTTCCCCCGTCGGCCGATCACGCAGCGGGAACCAGCCAGGCGTCGCTCTCCGTCGACCTGAATCGCCCCACGGACAGCGTTGAGTTCCCACCTGGTTGCCGTGAAGATTCCGACCTGTTTCATCACTTCAGCGAATAGCTAACGGCGGGAGCGTCTATAGCGTGCAGAGCCACTCGCGTCGTCGCGTCTATAGCGTCTATCGCGTCATTGGCGTCTCTAGCGTGCGGCGTCTATCGCGACGCTAGCGTCGTTCGACTCTCGTCGCGGCTCGACTGAGCTTGCCGAAGTCTCGTATCTCGCGAGATACGCTTCACGAGAAACGCTTCACGTTCTTCGGTCGCAATGACGCAAGAGACGCTACAGACGCGCTGCGAGCCTAGCTCGGGAATCGGAAACATCCCGCTTCACGAGCGTTCAGGCGCAACTCATCAGCTCTGGTTTGCCCGCGAGTTCTGAGGTTGCGATACATGGCGAGGGCCCACAGTGGAAAATATTGGCAGTACCAGTGGTAGCGGAGATAAAACACGCGGGGGAAGCCGGTCCCGGTGTGCCGGTTTTCAAACCATGACCCGTCCTGCCTCTGATGCCGCAGGAGGTAGTTCACGCCACGGACCACGCTGATGGAGTCGGTGACTCCCGCAGAGAGCAATCCAATGAGGGCCCAGGCGGTCTGGGACGCCGTGCTGTCTCCCACGCCGGCCATCGTTGGATCAGCATAGGATACACAGGACTCTCCCCATCCACCGTCAGGATTCTGTTTGGATTCCAGCCACGCCGCCGCCTTCCGCACGTAGGGCATGGTCATGTCCTCACCGATTGCCCGCAACCCGGCCAGGACCGACCAAGTGCCGTAAATGTAATTGACGCCCCAACGGCCATACCAACTGCCATCCGCCTCCTGCTCCTGTCGCAGGAACTGCAGGGCCGGCCCGACGGCCGCATGGGTGCGGTCATAGCCGAGCGTTCCCAGCAGCTCCAGGCAACGGCCGGCCAAGTCGGCCGTGCTCGGATCCAACAGCGCCCGGTGATCGGCGAACGGAATCAGATTAAACACCGTCCGATTATTGTCCTTGTCATAGGCCCCCCAGCCGCCGTCCGAACCCTGCATCGCCATGACCCACTGATACCCTCGGGCAATCGAGTGGTGCTGTGCGTCACGGCTCGCCAGTCGGAGTTTGGCCAATGCCATCAGGACCACCGCTGTGTCATCAATGTCCGGATACATCTCGTTTTCGAATTGAAAATACCATCCCCCCGGCTCCGCTTGTGGAGCCGAAACTTTCCAGTCACCGTCCTTGGTGGTCTGGCACGAGATCAGCCATCGAGCGGCTTTCAACAGAGCCGGATGGTCCTGAGGGAACCCCACCTCGATGAGCGCATTGATCAGCAGGGACGTATCCCACACAGGAGAGAAGCAGGGCTGCAGGTGGAGAGTCTCCACCTGACCCCGCCCTTCATTGACGACCTCATAGACTTCCAGCTCTTCGATTTCGCGCAAGGCCTTGACGACCAGCGGGTGATCAACCGAGTAGCCCAGACACCGCAGCGCCACGATCGAGTTGGCCATCGCCGGATAAATGCCGCCAAGCCCCCCACTTCCCTTGAGATGGTCCAACATCCAGTCCGCTGCTTTCGTGACAGCCGCTTTTCGTAAAGTCTGGAGCGGCAGGCGATCGTACAATTTGAGGATCGAGTCCAGTGTGATGAACAGATTCCGCCAGGTCCACCAGGCCGCATCCTTTTTGAACGGGGGGACCTCCCGATACCGGACCCGAGCGCGCGGTTCCAGGTAGAGTTCCTCGATCCCCTGTTCCGCAGGAAGACGACAGATCGGTCTGTGCGCGAAGACGATCAACAACGGGATCAAGACCGTCCGGGACCAATAGGACACGGCGTAGAGACTGAAGACGAACCGTTTGGGGAGGAGCATGATCTCAGGAGGCATGCTCGGGATTCCTCTCCAGTCATACTGATCAAAGAGCGCGAGCGCGATCTTGGTGAACACGTTGGCCGCCACGACTCCGCCTTTTGCGAGGATCGCGTCTCGCGCTCGGATCATGAACGACTCGTCCGCCGGGACGCCCGACAGTTTGAGCGCAAAGTAGGCCTTGACCGACGCGCTGATTTCGGACGGCCCGCCGGAATAAATCGGCCAGCCACCGTCTGGTAGCTGGGTGGTCTGCAGGTATCGAACCGCCTTGCATTCCCGATCCGGATCCACCAGGTCCAGAAACCGCCGCAGCATGAGGTATTCGGAGGTCAGCGTGCTGTCGGCTTCCAGTTCAGCCACCCAGAACCCCTCGACCGGGTGTTGTCGCCCTAAGAGCCATGCTTGGCTGCGACGGATGACCTCATCAAGAGACTCCGACTGCCCGATTGAGCCGCCGACGACCCGTCGTGCGGTCGCCTCGGGTGGAACAGTGAGACGGGGGTTATGTGAAACCAGCCGCAGAGGAGGCAGGAGTCCGGTCCGGGCACCCAGTTTGAGACGTCCCGGCACCGAAGCGAACAGGCTATCGGACAGACGGGTGATGAGATTCTTGATCTTAATCAGCTTCATACGGTCTTCTATGTCACCGGACAACGAGACAAGCAACTGAAGGAAGGGACAACCGCCTATCCACGGCAGGATGCAGCCGGTCGGCCTCGGACAACTTCATCGTTCGCGTTTATAACAAACCGACCCTAGGCTGTCAAGCCAGCGACGCTTCAACCCCTGGAAAGACGACCCTTTTCCTGTGTCGGAACTTCCGGCGACAATCAGGCCGGTTGGAGTTCGGCCAGACGAACTGAGACCAGCGCCGAGATGCCCGGATCCTCCATCGTCACACCAAAGAGAGAATCCGCGACCCCCATCGTGCGCTTGTTGTGGGTAATCACGATGAACTGGGCCCCGTCGGCCAGCTCTCGCAGGACCTCGGCAAATCGCCCGATATTTTCTTCATCCAACGGGGCATCAATCTCGTCCAGAACGCAGAAGGGTGTCGGCCGGATGAGAAAACTGGCAAAGATAAGCGCCATGGCAGTCAGTGTTTTCTCTCCACCGGACAACATCGCGATGTTCTTCAGACGCTTGCCCGGCGGCTGGGCGACAATGTCCACGCCTGGTTCTTCACTGGACCCAGCTCCTTCCTCCTGACCCGGCTCCGGCTCGGTCATGATCAGCTCCGCTCGCCCGCCCGGGAACAGTCGGCCGAACACCTCATTGAACTTGCTTTGCAGTTCATTGAAGGTCTCCATGAACATCTGTTTGGAGGTCCGATTGATCCGGGCGATGATTTCTTTCAGCGCCCCAACGGAGTTGGATAGGTCCGCTTCCTGTGTGGTCAGGAAGCGGTGTCGCTCGTCCAGCTCCTGGTGCTCGCCGATGGCGGCCAGATTGACGGGCCCCATGCGATCGAGCCGCTCCCGGAGGGCCTGCAGTCGCTCTCGACAGGTGCGCGACACGTCTTCCCCGCTGACATTCTCTCCGGTCATCTGTTCCTTTTCCTCGCCCTCCGGCTCCTGCGCAAGCGCTGCCGACAGGGAGAGTTGATAGGTGCCCGCGAGGGTCGCTTCCTGCGTGGCCAGTTGGGTGTTGATCTCAGCCCGACGGACCTCCAAAGCCGTCCGCCCCTCACGACTCGACGCCATGGCCTCTCGGACCACGCCCAGCTCTTGCTCCACTCGTCTCGATAAAGCCGTGTCACCCATGTGTGTCTCCTGGGCCGACACAGACTCCGCCCGGATCTGGACGGCGCGACGACCCAATTCCTGACACTGGGTCACGTTCCGATCCCACGCGGCTTGGCTCTGCTGGGTGGCCGTCACGAGAGCGTCGAGCTGTTGATCAAGAGCCTGGATGCGCGCGCTCCGTTCTTCCTGCTCTTTGACGAGCCGAGCCAGGTCCGCTTCGCCGTGTTCGCGTCGCGCACGAAGCGTCGCAATGGCCAGATGGGCCTCGGTCAGACGGCGTTGCAGCTCGAAACCCTCCTCCTCCATTCGAGCCAGGGCGGAGCCCTGTTGCGAAAGGCTGGCTTCCTGAACTCGTTTCTCCTCCATCAGACTAGCCAGCCGGTCTCGACCGGATCGGATCTCCTCCTCGAGCTGCACTCGCTCCTCTTCGACCATGCGCCGTTCTGCTCCGATCGTCTCGATGCGTTTATCCAGGCCCTCGACCGTCTGTCCTTGGCCTGCCACGTCCTTGGTCAGCGCGAGCATCTGCAGCTCTGCGCCACGGATCGATTCGTCAAGGCGCTGGACGGTGGCTCGCGATCCGTCGTACTCGACCGACAACTGCTCACGACTCCGCCGGCCTTCCTCGACCGCCTGGACCAATTGCGCCAGTTGCGCTTGCAGTTCCTGCACCTCTCTCCGACGCTGCAGCAGGCCTCCGGATGCTCCGAGTGCCCCACCTGTCATGACGCCGGCCGCATCCAGCACGTCGCCAGCCAAGGTGACCAGCGTCGGCCCTGTGGGAGCGGACCACCGACCACGCTCCCAGAGTCCGACGGCGATCTCGAGCGTCTCCACGATCACGACGCCTTCGAACAAATAGGTCAAGACCGCTCTCGAATCCTCCGGAGCCTGCACAAGGTCGAGCGCCCGCCCGACCACTCCGGGCTCGTGTGCCATTGTCGGCCACCACCCTTGTCCCTGCTGAACTGATGCGCCGACCCTGGGACGCATGGGAATAAACGCACCACGTCCAAGGTCTTTGGTCTTCAAAAAGTCGATGGCTTGACCTGCCTGGGCCGGACCATCGACGAGCCACGCGCGCACCCGCTCACCTAAAAGCGCCTCGATCGCTCGTTCGAGTCCGGGAGGCACCACGAGCCACTCGGCCACCGCCTCGCGCACACCTTGGCAGTTCCTGAGGGACGTGCTCTCTCCTTCGCCTTCCCGGCCGTAGCCCATCTCCTCGCGCATGACTCCCTGCAACGCGCGCACTCGCGATTCGGTCGCCGCGAGTTCTTCTTGCTGCCGACCGACTCGCTGCTCCGTGTCGCGGAGACGATCTTCCAGTCGCTGGATGTCCTGGGCTGCAGCGTCGCGCTCCCGCTGGAGATCCCCTCGCAACCGTTCGGCCTCTTTCCGATCTTGGACAAATCCCCGAAGCCGCTTGAACGAATCGGTTCGCTGGCTGTCCATCTCGGCCTGCTCCTCCGCCAGTCGGTCGGCACGACGACGCGCTTCTTCGCGCTGGGCCTCCAGTCTCGCCAGGTTGTTTTCCTCGTTAGTGGTCCTCACCGTGACGTCCAGGATCCCCTGCCGCGCCCGTTCCTCCTCTTCGACGGCCGCGGCTCGCCGAGCAGCCAGAACCTGCTCGTTCTGCTCGAGCTCAGAGAGCACTCGCGAGCCGTCGGCGATGTCGGCATCGATCCGGGACAGCTTCGTCAGAAGCTCCGCGAGGTCCGCCGAGGCCTGTTCGCGTTCCCGGCCAAGACGTGTCGAATCGCCCAACGCCTGGGCACGCTGCTGTTTATAGAGCTCCAGCCGGCCCCGCTCCACCTCGGCAGCCGTGACGGCTTCAGCCTGCTGGTGCTCCACGCGCCCCAGTTCCTCCCGGATTCGGGTGACAGCTTCGTCACCGGCCAGCATCTTCAGCCGGACGGCCTCGAGTTCCGCGTTCAGTCGAGCCTGCTCGGCAGCCTGGCCTGCTTCCTTCGCGTCGAGTTGCGCCAAGTCGGACTCCACCGTCGCCTTGCTCGCGAGCAACGCACGGCAGTCCAGAACGAGCAGCCGGATCTCCAGCGCCTTGGCTTCTTGTTGGAGGTTCTGGTAGGTACGAGCTTGCCTGGCCTGACGTTCCAGCGAGTTCAGCTGCCTGCGCACTTCGACGACGATGTCGCGGACCCTGAGCAGGTTCTGGCGCGTCGCTTCAAGCTTGCGGAGCGCCTCGGCCTTTTGCTTCTTGTACCGCACGATGCCGGCGGTCTCCTCGATGAGCTCGCGGCGATCCTGCGGAGAGGCGTTCAAGATCTGTTCGATGCGGCCCTGCTCAATGACCGTGTGCCCCTTGCTTCCCGCTCTGGTATCGAGGAACAGGCTTCGAATATCCTTCAGCCGGCAGGGCGTCTTGTTGATGAGATACTCGCTGTCGCCGTTTCGATAGAGCCGCCGCGTGATCATCACCTCGTCATATTCGCTGAGCTGATTGGGCAAGGTGTCAAGTCCCACGAGTCGTTCCTCTCCTACCCCGCCGATGACCAGTGAGACTTCAGCCATGCCCAGGGGTTTACGGGCTTCGGTGCCGTTGAAGATCACGTCTTCCATCCTCTCGCTCCGCAGGGTCTTGGTACTCTGCTCTCCGAGGACCCAGAGAATGGCATCGACGACATTGCTCTTCCCCGTGCCGTTCGGTCCCACCACGGCCGTGACGCCTTTCGGGAACGCGATCTTCGCCTCCGCAAAGGACTTAAACCCCGTCAGCTCCAAGGTTTTCAGATACATGCCTTCCCTCCGAGGATGTTTTTCCAATCGCCCTAGCGCTTCAGGTTCAGGCGGTCGCGGCCCTTGTACCACAGCGATTGACGAAAATCAAAGGAAAATACTGTATGCAGGGGTTTTGAATGGGGCCCCTACCAGCTATTGGGGAAGAGCGGACAGACGGGAAGGGAAAGGATTCAGCGGAGAGATTTACGACCCTGAATGCTGTGAGAGTGGCTGGACGGTGACGAGTTCTTTGGGCAACAAAAATTCCACATCCTCTTCAATCACCGTCAACTCTTCGACTTCACCGGCTCCAAACCGTTTCAGATAGGCCACGACCTCTGTCACCAGAACCTCAGGGGCAGAGGCGCCGGCGGTGATACCGACGGCCCGCGCCTCTCTGACCCACTCCGGGTTAATGTCATCCGAAGAGTCAATGAGGTACGACGGAATGCCGCAGTACTCGGCCAGTTCCCGGAGGCGGTTCGAGTTCGAGCTGTTCGGCGATCCGATGACCAGAATGACATCCACCAGCTTGGCGAGCTCTTTCACCGCGTTCTGGCGGTTCTGCGTCGCATAGCAGATGTCTTCCTGGTGCGGCCCCTTGATCCCTGGGAATCGCCGGTTCAGCGCGGCGACAATGTCCCGGCATTCATCCACGCTCAGGGTGGTCTGTGTCACGTAGGACAGATGCTGGGTATTCTCCACCTGCAGCTTCTCGACATCGCTCACCGAGGACACCAGATGGAACTTATCCGGGATCTGTCCCAGCGTGCCGATCACCTCCGGATGTCCGGCATGACCGATCAGAATCAGCTCGAAGCCATGTGCATGGTCACGGTTCACCTCGTTGTGCACCTTGATGACCAGCGGGCAGGTCGCGTCAATCACTTTGAGGCCCCGACGACGCGACTCTTCCCAGACTTCCTTGGCCACACCGTGGGCGCTGAAAATGACGATCGCTCCATCCGGAACTTCGCTGAGTTCTTCCACGAATACG
>Ga0066709_100004827_pt1 | contig 10894 bp, 7 predicted proteins | sample GraSoiAngelo_158_FD_79665 | JGI IMG/M metagenome (GOLD analysis project Ga0066709, IMG submission 79665) | Grasslands soil microbial communities from the Angelo Coastal Reserve, California, USA - 14_1009_16_30cm | ecosystem: Environmental > Terrestrial > Soil > Grasslands | place: USA... | reverse complement strand
GGGATGGATCGGCCGGGGGCCGGCGGCAAGCGAACTCAGAACCGAGTCGCAGGGAACGGGTGTGCTCCCTCACCCCGGGCACGGCGGTGCGTCCGCCCCACACAGCGTGAGCCCCTCATCGTTCTGGACGCCTTCGGTATAGACCGACCGGGGGGTGAAGCCGAGCAAACGATCGGCTTCGTCGAAGATCGAGGGCGCGCTGGACCGTGTGAACGACAGCCTGGAGGTGACGCATCCGCCAGGGAACACGTAGTAGAGGACCGTCTCATCCGGATGGTTCATCCCCGAACCCTCGTAGAGCCGCAACCCGATCGGTCCGTTACCCGGTGGGACCTCGACGGAACCCGCGAGATCGCAGTCAGCGCTCATGGTGACCTCGATCGCCCGTTTCCCGACGCGGTCCGAGTCGAGCCAGAATCGAACCAGGCCCGAGCCCACCTCCGATCCGGCGTAGGTCCATCCCGCCGGGAGTGGCTCGATGCACGGGATGAAAGTCGCAGAGGGCACGGCCTCCGCTGCCAGGATGAAGATCGACTGGCGATACGTCCCTTCGCACGAGACCTGCTCGTAGTGGCTGGCGGTACAGGCCGTCACGCCGAGCGCGAGGGCCGCCACGAGTCCCAGTGCACCGGTCCGGGACCGCCTCACAGGACCACCCGCCAGTTCGCGGCGACCAGGGCGATCACGACGAGGGCGGTGACACACGCACCCAACGAGAGACTCACCCGACGCGCGCTCCATCGCTGGATCCCGACCGGCTCGCGCTCGGGGGCGAGCGCCCGGAATCGACGGGGAAGATCGCGTCCGTCGCGTTTCGTTGCGATCCGGAGCTGGGTGGGGGTCGCGACACCGCGCGTGGCGGCGAACGCTTCGGCGATCTCGTCGTCCGTGAAGAAGCGTCGCGCCGCCCGGTACACGCGCTCGGCGTCGCTCCCGAGCGCGAGGACCAGCATCATGTTCGCGAGGTCGACCGCTTGGCGCCACGGCGAAGGCCGGACCTGCACGAAGAAGACATCGATGAGCAGCACCTTTCCGTCGCGCACCATGAGGTTGGCCGGCTTGATGTCGCGATGCGCGACACCGGCGTCCCAGAGACGGCGGATGAGCATGAGGCCCTCCTCGATCACGCTCTCGTCGACGTCCGCATCGCTGATCTCTCTCGCGCCTTCGAAGAACTCCATGACGATCAAGAACTCGCGTTCGGGCGTGATCTCGACGATGCCGAAGGGCTCGGGCACGGCGACGCCATGGTGGCGCAACAGGAGCAGCGTGTAGTCCTCGTACTCCACGAACCGACGAACCGTCTGGAACGGTGACTCGTCCTCGAGTGCCCCGTAGAGGATCGTGCGACCGAGCTTGTACCAACGGTCGGCTCGCACGTGGTTGGTCGCGTAGAGCTTCGCGAACACCGCTCGAGGGGGAGTGTCACCGCCGGTCGTCACCGAGAGGCGAAGCGGCGTCGACCCCCCGGAACCTTCCAGCCCGACGGGGCGCACATCCAGGACCGTCATGCCGAGCTGGTCGTGCACCGCCGCCCTGATCGCGTCGCCGCGCTGGCCGCCGACATCCAGGTGGGCCGTCCGCCCACGCCGGTAGGTCACAGGGAAGACGTTGTTCGGCGCCACCAGACGGAACGCCACGACAGGGATCGTGACCCCGAGGATCACGGCGCCGATGACGTCGGTGGGATTGTCGAGCGCGAGGTAGAGGCGGCTCGCTGCGAAGAGCGCGATGCTCGCACCTGCGACCCACATGCCCCTCGACCTGGGGTGTCCCGCCGGCAGCAACCCGCAGGCCATCGCGACGAGCGTCACCGTGAGCGCGGCCACCGGCGCGGAAGGGAACGAGAACCCGCTCCATGAACCCAGGATCCGAACGCCGACGGGACGCGCCACGGCGACGAAGATCGACAGCTCGTAGACGCCGGCTTCTAGAGCGACGACGCTGACGAGGAACGCCAAGAGGTGGCGCCAGCGTCGGAACCCGATCAGAGCGACCAGGGTGGCCAGTCGGAGGATCCCGACGGTGGCTCGTGATGCCAGGAAGCGGTTGATCCAGAGCACGATCGAGGTGAGGCGTCCGGCGCGGACCACCGCCAACGCCCGAAGGATCGACGTGTTCCGGCGGTCGAACCAAGCTCCGACGGTCACGTGGCCGAGTGCCAGGATGACGATGGCTCCGAGTGCCAGGGTCAGCAGCACGAGCACGTGACCGCTCGTGCCGAGGGAACGGGGGAGGGGCGGCGGCTCACCCGAAGGACGCCGGCGCCTGCCTACCGTCCGCTGCTCTCTCGCCGAGCTCATCGGATCCCTCCGGGGTCCATCCTCGGCCGAGGCAGCGGACGGGTGCAAGCGGCGTCGGTCGATGCGGTCCGCGCCCTCAGATCAGGTCGTTCGACGGATCAGGGTTTGACGTTCTGGTTCATCCGGAACACGTTGTCGGGGTCGTATGTTCGCTTCAGGTCGACGAGGCGGCGGTACTTCGCGTCCCCGTAGATCGAGCGGACGACATCATCGCCGGACTCGACCATGTCGTTCACGTAGTGACCCGCGGCCGTGAACGGCTGGAGCGCCGCCATCGTCGTCCGACCCCACTCGACGTGCGCATCGTCGAGCGCCCGGTCGTCCCATTCGGCCTCGACACCGAGCCAGAACGGCGCCTCTCGCCCGGTGAACGCCATCGCGTCGGGGTCGATCCGCGAGATCGCGCCGCCCTGGAGCCACAGCGTGATCGTGCAGCCCGGCGTGGGCGCCGCCGCCAGGCACCGGAGCCCGGCGTCGAGGTACCGGTCGGAGAGCTCCGCGAGGAAGCCGCCCTTCATGTAGAAGCGCTTGCCCCAGGCCATCTCCTCGTCGACCATCGTCTGCACGTCCAGGTACCGCCGCGGCTCGATCGTGTCGACCAGCGGACCCAGGTCGCGCAGCGAGCGCAACGCCTCGACGGCATCGTCGGGCGAGCCCGAGTGCGTGGCGGCCATCCAGACGACCGGTCGGCCGGCCAGCTCGGCCGGGAACGGCGGGTCGCCCGGAGCCAGACCGAACCCGAACGACGTCATCACCGCATCCGGTGCGGTCGGTGCCCACTCGCGGACGCGCGCCGCCACCTGGGGCGCGCGCTCGGGAGGGAAGAGCAGCACTCTCTGCGTGACCGTCTGGCCGAGCTCGTGGAGGCGGAACTCGAACGCCGTCACGATGCCGAAGTTCGGCCCGGCGCCGCGCATCCCCCAGAACAGGTCGGCGTTCTCCTCCGCGCTCGCGCGGAGCTGCTTCCCCTCGGCCGTCACGAGCTCGACGGCGAGCATGTTGTCGATCGAGAAGCCCCAATGCCGCTGGAGCCGGCCCATCCCACCGCCCAGGGTCAGCCCCGCCACGCCGGTGTGGCCGACGACCCCCCACCCGGCACGCGAGCCCGAAGGCCTGCGCCGCCGCGTCCAGGTCACGCAGGAGGCTGCCGCCGGCCACGCGCGCCGTGCGAGCTTCCGGATCGACCCGCACCCCTTGCATCAGCGAGAGGTTGATCACGATCCCGTCGTCGCACGTGGAGAAGCCGCCGACGCTGTGCCCACCGCTCCGCACGGCGACGACCAGGGCTTGGTCTCGCGCGAACCGGATCGCCGAGATCACGTCCTCGACGCCGGCGACCCGCGCGATGAGCGCGGGTCGCCTGTCGATCACCCCGTTCCACACCAGCCGGGCCGTCTCGTAGTTCGCGCTCCCCGGCGGCACGATCTCGCCGTGGAAAGCTCCGCCGAACGATGCGAGCGCCGCGGTGTCCATCGCGTGCGAATGGCGGATCAGCGTTGGTTGTAGGCGTCTTCCAGGGGCTTGATCTCGAGCTTCGTCATCTGGAGCATCGCCTGCATGACGCGGTTGGCTCGTTCGGGGTCGCCGTCGCTCACCATCTCGTCCAGCACGCGCGGAACGACCTGCCAGGTGACGCCGAAGCGGTCGACGAGCCACCCGCACTGCTGTTGCGACCCACCCTCCGAGAGCTGGTCCCAGAGCCGGTCGATCTCTTCCTGCGTGTCGCAGTTCACGACGAACGAGACCGCCGACGTGAACGTGAAGCCCGGCTCCGGTCCGCCGTTCAGAGCGATGAACCGCTGCCCGGCGATCGTGAAGTCGACCGTCATCACCTGACCGACGGGGCCGGGCCACCCCTCCTGGTAGTAGGTCTTCCTGGCGATCGACGCGTCGTCGAAGACGGACACGTAGAAGTCCACGGCCGCCTCGGCGTCCTTCTCGAACCACAGGAACGGGTCGATCTTCTGGTTCATGGTTCTTCCTCCCTCCCGGGCCGGACCATCCGGTCCCGGCCGTCCTCGGCCCCCACCCTCCCACAGTCCCGGGCATATCGGCCGCCGCTCCGGCGTTGTTGGCTCCATGTCGTCCCGGGACCAGCATCGACCCGACGACGAGGTGCTCGACGCGTACTCGCGCGTCGTCACCACGGTCGCCGAACGCCTGACCCCGTCCGTCGCGAGCCTGCGCGTCGTCCAGCGGGCCGGGCGCGGCGGTGTCGTTCAGGGGGCGGGCTCGGGCGTCGTGATCAGCTCCGACGGGTTCGCCATCACCTCCGCGCACGTCGTCGCCGGGACCACGCGTGGATCGGCCGCGTTCGTCGATGGACACGAGGAGCGGTTCGAGGTCGTTGGGCGCGATCCACTCTCGGACCTGGCCGTCCTTCGGCTCGATGGACGCGACCTTCACCCGGCCGAGTTGGGCGACGCCTCACGGCTCCGCGTGGGCCAGCTGGTCGTCGCGATCGGGAACCCGCTCGGGTTCTCCGGCTCGGTGACGGCCGGGGTGGTCAGCGCGCTCGGGCGCGCCCTGCCCCTCAGCTCGGGCCGCGCGACGAGGCTCGTCGAGAACGTCATCCAAACCGACGCCGCACTCAACCCGGGGAACTCCGGCGGCGCGCTCGCGGACGGCCGGGGAACGGTGGTCGGGATCAACACGGCCGTCGCGGGGATCGGTCTGGGGCTCGCCGTGCCGATCGACGACGCGACCCGGAAGATCATCTCGGCGTTGATGCGCGACGGGCGCGTCCGCCGCGCCTACATCGGGGTCGCTGGCGGGAGCCGCCCGCTGCCGCCGCGAGCCGCCGCCAGCGTCGGACGCACGATGGGGGTCGAGGTCGTGGAGGTGGTTGCCGACAGTCCCGCCGCGCGGACCGGATTCGTTCCGGGCGACATCATCCTCGAGGCGGACGGCATACCGATCGAGGACGTCGCGGACCTCCAGAGGCTGATGGTCGGCGAGGCGCTCGGCGGCCCGATGCGGGTCCTCGTGTGGCGCGGGGCGGACCCGCTCACGATCGAGGTCCAACCCGCGGAGCTGGAAGCGGCCTGAGGTCACGCCCCGGGCGCGGGGCGGCGAACCCACGTTTGAGTTCGGCTCGGGGGGGAGCACGCCAGCTTGACTCGAACTCAGGAGTGGGTTCGTTCCGCGCCCGATCTTGGCCCCTGCGGGTCGAGCGCGCCGAGGAAGGCCTGCGTCGAGGCGATCGCCAGCTCGTTGCCTTTGCGTTCGAAGAAGCCGAGCGCGGTGCGTGCGGCGTCCGACGCCTCGCCGGTCCGACTGGCTGCCCGCAGCACCTCCGCCAGCTCCATCCAGGCTTCCCCTTGGAAGTTCGGCATCTCCGCGTCCGCGATCATCTCCACGGCTTCGCGTGCTAGCCGGATCGCCTGGTCGTGCTCGCTCTTCCCGGAACGCACCAGTGCTTGGGCAGATCGCCCGAAGACCTGCGAAGCGACATCGTCCTCCGCGGCGACCTCGAGGGCGGTCCGAGCGAACGTCTCGGCCTCGTCGAGTCGGTCGAGGCGGCAGAGCGCGCGAGCGAGGTCCGCGGCGGCCAGCGACTTGTGCCCTTCGTCTCCGAGCCGGTCCAAGGTCCCGTACTGCCTCCGAAACGCCTCCTCTGCGGCCACGGCATCTCCCGCCTGCAGCTCGAACTCTCCTCGGAACTCGCACGCGACCGCGACGAAGAACGCGATCCCGATCCGCGCCCCGAGGGCGATGGCGTCATCGGACAGGAGCCGCGCCGTGTCCAGGTCACCCACCATCGCGGCGCATGCGCTCCGATGCACGAGCATGAGGTGCTCGAAGAGCCCTTCCTGTCCGATCTCGGTACCGGCCGCCTCCAGGGAGGCGAGCATCTCGTCAGGCCGCATCGTCCCGAACATCTCCGCAGCCGATCGGATGGCCATCGCGTGCCCCAAGAGCGACCGCTTCCCAGCCTGCCGTGCGTGTTCGACGGCCTGATCGGCCGCCTGCCTGGCGATGTCGAACCTGCACGGCATCCACTCGATCTCGGCGCGTCGGCGCCACGCGGTCGCGAGCCCCGCTTCGTCGCCCGCTTCCTCGAGCGCGGCGATCGCTCCCGCCAACTCTTCGCGGATCTCCTGGGTCGGTTTCCCGTGCGGATCCACCAACTGGTGCGCGAAGCTCCGTTCGAGGCGAGCGAGCCATCCGATCGACACCTGACCCGCCGCGGCCGCCGCCTCCACGGCCTCCTCGGCCGCGGCGAACGCGAGGGGAGCCTCGAAGGCGTTGCCGTATGCCCGCGCGACTTCGTACAGGATGCCGGGGCGGTCAGCGTGCCCGTCCGGGAGCAGGTCGGCTGCGTGCCGGAACAAGATGGCCGCACCCGCATTGTCGCCGCGCTCCGAGGCGCGGCGCCCGCACGCCGCGTAGTGCGTCGCCGCCCGCAGGCCGACCTCGCGTGCCGCATCGGTCAGCGGACCGAGCTCCTCATGCAACCGGTAGGCGCGCTCCAGGTGGTAGGCGACGATCTCCTCCTGTTCCTCGACGCGATCGCCCGCCACGTCCACGATCCACGCCGCGTACCGCTCGTGCAGGGCGGCGCGCACCGCCTTCGGCGCAGCCTCGTACGCGGCGTCGCGGATCAGCAGGTGCCGGAACCGGAACGCGTCCTCGCCGACCAAGAGCGAGCGGTCGGGCCCGATCAGATCGCGTCGGACCAGCCTCATCACCGTGCCGCGCACGTCGGCGACCCGATCGCCGTCGAACATGGCGTTCAGGGCGCCGAGGTGGAACTGCTTGCCTGCGACGGCCGCCCGCTGGATCACCGCCCGCTCGTCCTCGCTCAGGCGGTCCAGACGTGCGGCCAGCAGCGCCTGGATCGTCGGCGGGACGGACACACTCTCCAGGTCGCCGGTCGCGATCCATCGATCGCCCTCGAGCACGAGCAGGCCGTCGTCGATCAGCATCGAGAGCATCTCCTCGACGAACAGCGGCGTGCCTTCGGCCGCTTCGAGTATCCGAACGCGAGCCTCGTCGGGAAGTGCGGCGCGTCGCAGGAGGTTGGCGATCAGCTCGCCGCAGTCCGCATCCGACAGGCGCTCGAGCAAGATCGTCGCGGCGTTGAACTTCCCACCTCCCCACACCGGACGGGCGTCCAGCAGCTCGGGTCGCGCCATGCACAGCACCAGGATCGGGGCGTCGCGCGACCAATCCGCGATGTGCTCGATCAGGTCCAGGAAGGTCGGCTCACCCCATTGGATGTCGTCGAACACGACCGCGAGCGGACCCGCTTGCGCGACCGACTCCAGGAACCGTCGTACGGCCCAGAAGGTCTCCTCGGCGGCGCTGTCGTGCTCCGCGGCGCCGAAGAGCTGCGCGAGCGTCGCGCACGCGGCGCCCTGATCGCCGTCCCCGAGGATCGCGCAGATCTTCCGCTCGATCTCCTCAGGTGCGTCGAAGTCCTCGAGGCCGGCGGCCTCCTTCACGACCTCACCCACCGGAAAGAACGTGATCCCCTCTCCGTAGGGGAGGCATCGCCCGCGGAGCACCGTGGCTTCGCCCTGGACGGCGCCGAGGAACTCGGCGACGAGCCGCGATTTGCCGACACCCGGCGCACCCAGCACCGTGAACAGCTGGCACGAGCGGTCGGCCACGGCCGCGTCGAGCGCTTGCCGGAGCTGGGCGAGCGGCCGGTCGCGGCCGACCATGGGGGAGTCGAGCCGTCGCGCGACGCCCGCGACCCCGGTCGTGACCTCGATCAGCCGGAACGCCGGGATCGGGTCCGATTTGCCCTTCATCACGAGCGGCTCGACCGGCTCGGCGGCGACCGCGTCGCGCACCAGCCGCATCGTGTCGCCGCCGAGCAGGACGGAGCCCGGATCGGCTGCCTGCTCGAGCCGCGCCGCGACGTTCACCGCGTCACCGGTCACGAGGGTCTGCCCCTGCAGGTCGCCGGCAACGACCTCGCCGGTGTTGACGCCGATCCGCGCGGCGAGCGAGACGCCGTGGTCCCGCTCGAGCTCCTTGTTGAGCGCCACGAGGGCTTCCCGCATCTCGCCCGCCGCGCGCACGGCGCGGAGCGCGTCGTCCTCGTGCACGTTCGGCACGCCGAAGACCGCCATCACCGCGTCACCGATGAACTTCTCCACGGTGCCGCCGTGGCGTTCGAGCGCGGCGCGCATCTCGTCGAAGTAGCGGGCCATGACGCGGCGGAGCGACTCCGGATCCAGCCGTTCCCCCATCGCGGTCGAGCCCGTGACGTCGCAGAAGACGACCGTCACGGTCCTGCGGGTCTCGTGCTGCGCCGGCGGAGGCACGAGAGGTGCGGCGCACGCGGGGCAGAAGGCGAAGTCGTCGGGACTCTCACGCCCGCAGTTCCCGCAGGTCAGCACGGGCAGAGCCTACGTGATGCGTTCGGCCGAAGAGAGCGGGGATGATTGGAGCAGTGATCGAAGAGTTCGGTGATGGCGTCGGAGTCAGGTCCTGGGCGTCGATCCTCGATGACAAGACGAGGGAACAGGCCGCGAAGACCGCCTTGCTTCCGATCCTCACGGAGCCGATCGCGTTGATGGCTGACGCGCATCTCGGCTACGGGGCGACGATCGGCTCGGTGATCCCGACCCAGTCTGCCGTCATCCCGTCCGCGGTCGGCGTGGACATCGGGTGCGGCATGGCCGCCAGGAAAGTCGATCTGGAGGCCGCACAGACGCTCGAGCTCGCGGACGCCTGGGTCAAGAAGTGCGAAGCCTCGATCCCGGCCGGGATGGGGCAGAGCAGGTCCGAGCACTCGTCCGCAGCGAACAGGTGGCTGGCCGCACATCCTCCGCCGGCCACCCTCGCGAAACCGCAGCGGGCAGCGGCACAGCTGGGATCGCTGGGATCGGGCAACCATTTCATCGAGCTGACGAGGGACCGAGACGGTGGAACTTGGATCCTCCTGCACTCCGGTTCAAGGGGTCCGGGCAACCAGCTGGCAACCCTCCATGCCAAGGTGGCGATGGACCTGCACGAGCGGCTGGGGACCGCGCTCGACGATCCGGAGTTGTCCTGGCTGCAGAGTGGGACGCCGGAGTTCGACGCGTACATCGCAGATCTACGGTGGGCTCAGGCTTTCGCGCTCGAGAACAGGAGGCTGCTGCTCGAGGCTGCTCACGATCAGCTGAACGGGATGATCGGTGACGCGGTTCGGACGTTGGACGAGGTCAACTGTCACCACAACTACACGGAGCTCGAAGAACACGGCGGCACGTGGCTCTGGGTCACCCGGAAGGGCGCGATCAGAGCCGGGGTGGGCGACCGAGGACTCATCCCCGGCGCCATGGGACAGCGATCGTTCGTCGTGCGAGGGCTCGGCAACCCGCTCTCGTACGAGTCGTGCTCGCACGGCGCCGGACGGGTCCTGTCGAGATCGGCCGCACGGAAGACGCTGTCCGTCGAAGACCTCGAGTCTCAGATGACCGGGCGGTCCTGGCAGGCGTCAGAGGCGAAGTTGTTGCTCGACGAGGCGCCGCAGGCTTACAAGCCGATCGACGTCGTGATGCGGGACCAGGCCGACCTGGTCCAGATCGAGGTCGAGCTGAGCTCGATCGCCACCTACAAGGGTGTGGAGCGGGGACGACGGAAGGGCGCCCGGTGACCGGGCACCCTTCCGTCGCGCCGTACGCCGATCCGCCCCCCTACGGGGTGGGATCGGCGTACGTGCCGCCGAAGATGTCGGAGTTGCCGAACGTCGGCTGGCAGTCCTGCTGCGGCGCCGGACGCGCGACGGTGCCGCCCGTGATGTTGGATTCCCTCCACGCGTCGATCGCCGAGCAGTCGGCGGCGTTCCTCGCGTCGTTCCACACCGCCGCTCCGTACGTCCGGGTCGCCGCGGCGTACACGTAGTCGCCGAGGAACTCGGCCGACAGCGCGTTGGCGCTGCTCCCTCGGGCGTCGCCGGCAACGCCTCGGTTCAGGGTCGTGAACGCGCCGGTCGGCAACGATCCGCCGGTGTCCGCGTGCTTCACGACACCCACCAGCATGTTCGGGTCGGCCGTGGTGGGGTGGTACGGCGTCGTGAACGCGTTGTAGACGACGTACACGTCTGTGCCGTTCGGTGAGATCGCCGGCGCGGCGTAGTACCCGCGATCACCCGCCGACTCGATCGCCCTCGGAGCCGACCACGTCGCCCCGTGGTCCGTCGACTCCGTGAAGTACACGTGCGGCTGGGCGAGGGCGCCGCTCACATACGTCATCACGATGCGGTCGGTCGCATCGGTTCCGGTCGGGGCGCCGTTCGCGATGTCCACCGACGGCCCCGGAGCGAGGTCGCTCCGCGCTCCGGCGACGCTGTCGATCGTGGGCCGGCCCTGCGCCGGATCGAAGACGCCCGGCTGGCTCACCGGACCGGCGACGGCGACCGGATTGCTCCACGAGGTCCCGCCGTTCGTCGACTTCGACATCAGCTCGAACGGCTGATGCCCGCCCTGTGACTTCGTGCCGATACCGAAGACGTACGCGGTTCCCTGGCTGTCTGTGCGGATCGTGCACCCGTCAACCGGGTTCTTCTGTCGGTTGTTGGCGGCGGATCCGATCGGATGCTGCTTCCAGGTCGTGCCGCCATCGCGGGAGACCTGGACCTTCCGGCCGTC
>Ga0066709_100004826_pt1 | contig 10894 bp, 10 predicted proteins | sample GraSoiAngelo_158_FD_79665 | JGI IMG/M metagenome (GOLD analysis project Ga0066709, IMG submission 79665) | Grasslands soil microbial communities from the Angelo Coastal Reserve, California, USA - 14_1009_16_30cm | ecosystem: Environmental > Terrestrial > Soil > Grasslands | place: USA... | reverse complement strand
GGACGTCTCGCCCGCGTTACGGGTCTGGTCACCGGCCGACAGCGTCCGGGGACGGCGAGCGGAGTCACTTTCGTCACGCTCGAGGACGAGACGGGCATGGTCAACGTCATCGTCTGGAACGATCTCGCCGAGCGGCAGCGCAAGGAGCTGCTGCGCTCGAGCCTGCTTACGGTCTACGGCACGCTCGAGCGCGAAGGCGAGGTCGTGCATCTGATCGCCGGTCGCTTGCGCGATCAGACGGGACTGCTCGGCAACCTCGTGACCCATTCGAGGGATTTTCATTGAGTCGAGTCACGGGACCCGGGCCACGGAGCGGCTTGTGAAACTGCGCGAAGTCGTCGAGAATGACATGAGAGAGATATCGCAGAATGAGACCTAGTTGGGTTCGGAGACCTGTTTTCTCGGTAGGCCACAATGCTCTCGGACCAGTACGCGATCGAAGTCCGCCTAAAGCGGGATGAAGTCCCAAGCTTCGAAGTCTATCCATTTTCGCTTCCTGCTAGTCGCAATCTTGATGTTCTTTCGCTTCACCGAGCCGTCACCTTATTCGTCGGCGAAAACGGCTCGGGAAAGTCGACATTGCTCGAGGCCATTGCCGTCGCTGCAGGCTTCAACCCCGAGGGAGGGACGAAAAACTTCCGGTTCGGCACGCGAATCTCTCATTCCCCCTTGCATGAGTACCTGCGCCTTGTGAAAGGAATTCGCCGGCCTAAGGACGGCTTCTTTCTGCGAGCCGAGAGTTTTTTCAATGTCGCAACCGAGATCGAGCGGCTTGATTCGGAGGGAGGCGGGCCGCGGGTCATAGACTCATACGGAGGGAAGTCACTGCACGAGCAGTCTCATGGCGAATCGTTCATGGCGCTCATGCTAAATCGGTTCGGAGGCAACGGCCTGTATTTGTTGGACGAGCCAGAGGCGGCACTTTCTCCGCAACGCCAGTTGTCTGCACTCGCTCGCATTCACGACCTGGTCAAAGCCGGATCTCAATTCATCATCGCGACTCACTCCCCTATACTTTTGGCGTATCCAGACGCACATATCTACTCCTGCTCGACCAATGGGATTGAACTTACTGCCTATACCGACACCGAGCATTACCGCGTTATGCATGACTTTCTCGCCAACCCTGAGCGCATGCTTAATGTACTGTTCGCGCCTGATGATATCGCCTGATCTCGCGTTCAACACGGACGCACCGCCTGCACGGCTTCGCCAGGCGCCGTCACCTTCAACCGATCTCGGAGGGGTCATCTCATGGTTGGCCAAGACTCGTCGCACTCCAATACCGCATTTACTGCAGGGCTCAGCCAAGAGACTTGGGATTTTGCGGATTTAGGCCTCAAGGCGCGATTTGCGAAGGCGCTTCAGGAGGGAGTGGCTCGATACCCGATTCAACGCCACTTGCGATTTGCTGCGCGGGTCGATCTCGAGGCGCTCTTCGACGATCTTGCCCTCAATCTTGGATGGCAGGCTCAGCGGCTCGACTCCAGTTCGATGATCCTTGATTCACGCGGGCTTTTCGTCTCGATCCATGGAGGCAGGAAGGCGGAGTATTGTTCCTGCGCCTTCGGGATTTGGGCTGAGAGCGCGCAAACGGCCGAGGCTGCCCGAAACGCAATCCTCGAGCGCGTTAAAGACACGAGGGTACGAGAGCCAATGTTCTCGATTGATTGGCACTTTCTAACTTCGAAAGGCGAACTCAAGAGTGCGAGCCTCGAGGAGATGGCAGATGATGTGCTCCATGACGAAGCGTACCCAGACCTGGTGGAGGGTGTCCGCCGGTTCATCGGCCGATACGTCGAGGCTGCGGAGACAGTCCTCGTGCTGCAGGGCCCACCAGGTACAGGCAAGACCCGCTTGATACGCGCATTTCTGGGTGAAATCTCCCGGCGGAGAGGAGGCACGGCACAGGCTCTCTATACCGGCGACATGAAGGCACTCGAAACAGATCAGATTTTTGTCGAGTTCATTACGGGCTGGCACGATGCGTTTGTCGTCGAGGATGCCGACCATCTGCTTAAGCCGCGTGCGGAAGGAAACGAGAACTTACACCGATTCCTTGCGATCGCAGACGGCGTTGTCCGGGCCCAGGGGCGCAAGATAATTTTCTCTACGAACCTTCCTAATGTAGGAGACCTCGACGACGCGCTAGTCCGGCCGGGGCGATGCTTTGCGCGAATGCAAACGCGAGAACTCAACCGGGAGGAAGCAGATAAGTTGGTGGAAGCGCTTTGTTCGGGCAAGCAGACGGCCGAAGATCAAGCCAAGCACCTTCTGGCTGTAAGTGACAAGAAACTATCTTTGGCGGATATCTACAAGGCGGTCGACCCCCCACGGACCCTGGGCATGCGGGCTAGCCTGTCATTCAGCCCGACACCTCGCCGGCGGTGCTGGCGTGCCGTCCGACGGCTTCGCGTCATACCTCGACTATGTTCATGAGGCTCTCGGCGAATTCCAGTGCGACATTCTTTGGCGCCATAAAGCGCTGGGAGGCTGCGACCGGCGTTGACGCTATAATCCAAGCTGTCGCGAGTTGCCTCGACCCTCCAAATCCATGTCCGCCACCGTGCTTCCCGCCGACGTCGACGCCGTCGTCGCCCTCCTCGAGCAGCACGACTACATCGCCGATCGCCGCCTCGCGACCAGCGTATTCCTCGCGCTCAAGATGGGGCGACCGCTGTTTCTCGAAGGCGAGGCGGGTGTCGGAAAGACTGAGATCGCCAAAGTGCTGGCGATTGCCCTCGGACGCGAGCTCGTGCGGCTGCAATGCTACGAGGGACTCGATACCGCCTCGGCGGTATACGAGTGGAATTACCCGCGGCAGATGATCGAGATCCGGCTTGCGGAGGCGCAGGGCAGCGTCGACCGCGACGCGCTCGCCACCGACATCTTCGCCGAGCGCTTTCTCATCCGGCGGCCGATCCTGCAGGCGCTTAGCTCCCACGCGGGCGCCGCGCCGGTGCTCTTGATCGACGAGCTCGACCGCACCGACGAGCCCTTCGAGGCGTATCTCCTCGAAGTGCTCGCTGAGTATCAAGTGACGATTCCCGAGCTTGGGCCGATCAAGGCACTCGCGCCCCCGATCGTGGTGATCACCTCGAATCGCACCCGCGAGATCCACGATGCGATCAAGCGGCGCTGCCTCTACCACTGGGTCGACTACCCGAATGCGGAGCGCGAGCTGGCGATTGTGCGGCGCAAAGTACCAGGGGCTGGTGCGCGGTTGTCGGGCGAGGTGGTCGCGTTTACGCAGCGCCTGCGTGCGATGGACCTGTTCAAGGCGCCGGGGATCGCCGAAACGCTGGATTGGGCAGAGGCACTGGTCGCCCTGGATCGGATCGCGCTCGATCCCGAAACGGTCGCGAGCACGCTGGGCGCATTGCTCAAGTACCAGGACGACATCGGCGCGGTAACGCCGGAGCTTGCCGCGCAGCTCATCGCCGATGCGCGCCTCGAGGCGGTCGAGCTCGGGTCATGACGATGAATGCGCGCCTTGTCGACGGGCGGCTCGCGGAAAACGTCCTTCATTTCGTGCGGGTCCTGCGCGCGGCCGGTCTTCCGGTCGGCCCGGCCAAGGTGATCGCCGCGCTCGAGGCGGTGCAGGCGGTCGGCGTCGAGCACCGCGAGGACTTCCGCGCCGCACTCGAATCGGTGCTGATCGAGCGGCATGAGCAGCAGCCGCTTTTTGACCAGGCCTTCGAGCTCTACTGGCGCAACCCCCGGTTGCTCGAGCGGATGATGCAACTGCTGCTGCCGAAGGTGTATACGCGCGCCGCGCGGCCGGACGCCGAAGCTCCGCTGCCCGCGCGGCTGGCCGAAGCGCTCGCGGCACCGCGCGGCGAGAGTCGCGAGATGCAGGAGCAGGAAGTGAGCGTCGACGCGCTGTTCACCTTCTCGCCGCGCGAAGTGCTCCAGAGCCGCGACTTCGAGACGATGACCGTCGCTGAGCTTTCCGAGGTCAGGGCGATGATCGCGCGACTGCGGCTGCCGTTACCCGAGCACCCGGTGCGGCGGACCGTCGCCGCGAGGCGTGGCTCGAAAGTCGACCTGCGGGCGTCCCTGCGTGCGATGGCGTCTGCGGGCGGAGCAGTCGTGCCGCTCGCGTGGCGTGAGCGGCGCCGGCGTCGCCCGCCGCTGGTCGTGCTCTGCGACATCTCCGGGTCGATGGACCGCTATTCGCGCATGCTGCTCTTTTTCCTGCACGCGATCACCAACGATCGCGACCGTGTGCATACGCTCCTGTTCGGAACGCGGCTCACCAACATTACGCGTCATCTGCGCCGGCGCGACGTCGATGTGGCCGTTGCGCGGGTGGCCGCGGCGGTCTCGGACTGGGCTGGCGGAACGCGCATCGGCGCTTGTCTCGGCGAGTTCAACCGGAGGTGGTCGCGGCGCTTGCTCGGCCAGGGTGCGGTTGTGCTGTTGATCAGCGACGGGCTGGACAGTGACGTTGGCGAGGGACTCTCGCGCGAGATGGAGCGCCTGTCCAAGTCATGCCGGCGTTTGATCTGGCTCAATCCGCTGCTACGCTACGACAAGTTCGAAGCGCGTCCAGCCGGCATCCGGGCGATGCTGCCGTACGTCGACGATTTTCTGCCGGTACACAATCTGGAGAGCCTCAAGCAGCTGGCAGCAAGCTTCGCGGAGCGGCACACGATGCGCAGCGCCGCGCGCGGACCCGTTTTCGAGCGCGGCGGTCGCGCACACGTGCTGGCGGCCTGAGATCATCGAGCGAGTTCGATGCAACTGATCAGCAGCCGCACCGTGCCGGCATCGGTCGAAGCGACGTGGGCGGCGTTGAACGACCCGGAAACGCTCAAGGCGTGCATCCCCGGGTGCGAGACAATCGAGCGCGCATCCGACACCGAGTTCCGCGTCGCGATGACGGCGCGCGTGGGTCCGGTCTCCGCCAAGTTTACCGGCCGGATCATCCTTGCCGATCTCGTGCCGCCGACCTCGTACCGGCTGAGTTTCGAGGGGCAGGGCGGGGGCGCGGGATTCGCGCGCGGCGAGGCCAAAGTCGCGCTGGCGCCGGAGCAAAACGGTACGCGGATCGAATACACCGCGAACGCGCAGGTCGGCGGCAAGCTCGCGCAAATCGGCTCGCGCCTGGTCGACGCCGCGGCCGCCAAAGTCGCCGACGATTTCTTCGCGCGGTTCGTCGAGCGGGTCGGGGGTCCCGGCGCGGCTGCGCCGCCTACCGAGGCGCCGTCGGCGCTGCGCGCGCTCTGGTGGCGACTTGCCTTGGCAGCTGCCATCATCGCTGCCATCGCGATCTATTGGTTGACCCGGTAAGCGTAGAATGAAATCGAACGCATCCCGTCCGTCTTTGTCCCACTAGCTGGCAGCGAATCCTTCCTCATCACGCGTTATCGCCCCTTATGGATAGTGTCGACCTCGAAGTCCTGCGCAAGAGCGCCGAATGGCTGGACGCAGGCAGGCGCGTGCTCCTGGTCAGCGTGGTCAAGACCTGGGGCAGCTCGCCGCGCCCGCCAGGGGCGATGCTCGCGGTGCGCGAGGACGGACACGTGGTCGGCTCGGTGTCGGGGGGCTGCATCGAAGACGACATCGTGGAGCGCTCGCGGCGCGAAGGCGCATACGTGACCGCGCCTCGGGTCGTGACCTACGGCGTCACCGCGGAGGATGCGCGCCGGTTCGGCTTGCCGTGCGGCGGAACGATCCAGCTCGTGCTCGAGCCGCTGACCGCCAAGAGCCGCATCGGCGAGTTGCTCGGCGAGGTCCGGGCAGGCCATCTGGTCGCACGCACGCTCGATCTCGACAGCGCGGAGGTGCGTCTTAAGCCCGCGCGCGCCGCCGACGGACTCACCTTCGACGGGCAGGTGCTGACGACGGTGCACGGCCCGCGCTACCGGATGCTGGTGATCGGCGCCGGGCAGCTGTCGAAGTATCTGGCGCAAATCGCGGTCGGGCTCGACTATCAGGTCACGGTCTGCGATCCGCGCGAGGAATATACGGAGACCTGGGACATCCCGGGCGTGACGCTGGTCAAGACGATGCCCGACGACACGGTGCTCGAGATGAAGCTCGACGAACGCTGCGCAGTCGTCGCCCTCACACATGATCCGAAGCTCGACGACCTTGCGCTCATGGAAGCGCTGAAGTCGCCGGCCTTCTACGTCGGAGCGCTCGGCTCCCGCGCCAATAACACCAAGCGGCGCAAGCGCCTCGAGGAGTTCGAACTGACGCCCGAGCAGATCGCGCGCCTGCACGGGCCGATCGGGCTCTACATCGGCAGCCGCACGCCACCGGAAATCGCGATTTCGATTCTGGCAGAGATCACGGCGGCGAAGAACGGCGTGGCGCTTCCCGACATTGCGCAGGTTGCGGTCGCGAAGGAGAAGCTGGGACCGTCGGTGGCTTGCGCCACGACCGATGCGTAACGGTTTGGTGCCGTCCGGTCGAATCAGCTGACCGTTGGTCGCCCGGGTCGCAATGCGTCGAGCGTACCCCCGAAGTCGATCCTGGCCGGCGGCTCGAACGACAGATTGGCGCAGACCGCCTCGAAGCGCCGAAAGAGATCCTCGCGGTCGCGACCGCCGAGGTTTATCGTGGCGTAGCGATAGCTGCCCAGCCATTTCATCTCGCGCGCGCGGCTACTGCCCCGCTTGATGAAGGTCTGCAGGCCGGCATCCGGATGTGTTGCGCGGAGCCAGCGGATTTCCGTCCGAGAGGGCGCGACCTTGACCGCGCCGTCGAACTCCCGAAGTACGAAACTGGCCGCAGCGCCACATGCGCCCGCCCTTGCAACCCAGCGCGGCTCGCGGCCCACCGCAAGATCGGCGAGTAGTCGATACGGGTTCGTGCCGTCGACCTTCTGGTACAAGTCGGCGAACTGCGCGGCAAGTCGAGGATTGATCTCGATGATCGTGATCGCGCCGTCGCGCGGGCGCCAGAACAGCTCGACGTTGAACATCCCGTGATCGAACCCGATCGCGGCGAGCGCACGACAGGCGACGCCCTCGAGCTCGCGCTGCACCGTTTCGGGCAGTCGGCTGGGGTAGTCAAAACGCTGGAACGCGATCGTGCCCGGATACATGACGGCATCGACGACGCCGAAGCAATGCGCGGCGCCGCGATCCACAAAGCCGTCGACGTTGACCTGCACCCCCTCCAGCGGCTCCTCGCCGATCAGGTGATGCGCGTCGCACGCGTCGGTGTCGGGAACGAGATCGCGCATCAGGTCATTGAACGGCTTCACCAGCCGGCGGATGATGTGCTTCTCCCACGGTCCGAACTCGAGATGGCTGATGAGCTCCGCGGCGCGATCGACGCGGCGCGCGAGCACCGAGTACGCCGCTTTGACCGGTTTCACGAACAGCGGATAGGGAAGTTGCGCCGCCGCCGCATGATCGATCGTCCACGGAATCGACACGTGACGTGGAGATGCATGCGGAAGCGCGGCGCTGGTAAGCTGCCGCGCGAGAATCTTGTGCTGCCCACGGACGACTGCGAGCGGATCGGTGCCGGGGAGGCCGAGCTCGCGAGCGAGCCGCGCAGCGATCAGTGCGCCATACTGCTCATTGGTGCTCACCACGCCGGCGATACGCGCACGGCGGTATCTGTGCACCAAGCGATCGATGTACGCCCTCGCATCGAGCCAGAGGAGGCGGGCGTTCTCGGGAAAACGGAAAAGGTCGAAGCCCTCGGAGAGCACTTCGAACTCGTCCCGGAGCGGCGTAGCGCCGCGCAACGCGCTGCGATCCCAGCACTCGGGAAAAAGAAAGAGGAGCTTCGGTCTCATCCGGCGGCGAAGCGGCAGCGCGAAGCATAGCAAATCGCATGCGCCCGCCGCGCGGTCAGACCAGAGCGACGCCGAAGATGACCACTACGGTGAGGCCGATCGCGGCTCCGAGGAGGACGCGGCGCAATGCGCGCCTGGAGGTTTTGGGAATGGGCATGAGACATCACGGGACGCTTGGCTCGCTATCCCATGTACGCTGATCAGACCCGTTTGGATCGCAGATAGTTCTACGCCCGCCTGGACCGCAGGTGGTGCAGAAGCACGGGGAAGAGTGCGAGCAACCCTAACAGGCTCAGAGCCAGCAACGCTTCCGGCGCGAGCAGTCCGCGAGTCGACTCGATGTTGCCGAACGCCTGCCCGAGATTGGTGACGATGAGCGTGCTCGGCAGGATGCCGAGCGCGGTCGCTGCCACGAAGGTCCGGACGCGGATTTCCGTGAGAGCAGGTATGAGATTGACCAGAAAATAGGGAACAAACGGCGTCAGGCGCAGGAACAGCAGCCAGTTGAAGCCCTCGTGCGTGAACTCGTCGTTGATGCGCTCACCGACCCGCCCGAGGCGGCGGCGTGCGGCTTCCCCGAAGAGGTAGCGGGCGGAGAGGAACACGACCGTCGCACCGAGCGTGGCAGCGGTTACCACCAGCGCGGATGCGACCCAGCGCCCAAAGAGGAAACCGAACGTGAGCGAGAGCACCGTCCCGCTGGGCAGGCTCAGTGAGGCCGCGATCGCGTACACCGCGAACGCGAGCATCAGCGCTTCAGCGTAGTTGCCGTCTGTGAACGCGCGCAGCGAAGCAGCATGCTGCCTGGCGGCGTCGAGCGTGAGATAACGGGTCCCGCCGAAGGCGAGGAAAGCGACGATCCCGGCGGCGAAGAGTACCAGAAGCGCGACCTTCGCGCCGGCTCGTCCGCGGCGCGCGGTCGGTGTCATTGCCGCTCGATCTTCGGATCGAGCGCGTCGCGCAGTCCGTCGCCTAGAAGGTTGAACGCGAGCACGGTCAGGAAGATCGCCAGGCTCGGGAACAGCGCAACGTGCGGCGATGTCATCATGTCCGCCCGCGCTTCGTTGAGCATCGCGCCCCATTCCGGCGTCGGCGGCTGGGCGCCCATGCCGATGAACGACAGGCTTGCCGCGGTGATGATCGAGGTCCCGATCCGCAGCGAGAAGTACACGACGACCGCGGCGATCGTTCCGGGAAAAATGTGGCGGGTGACAATTGTCCAGTCCGATGCGCCGATGCTCCGCGCCGCTTCGATGAATGTGAGGTGCTTGAGCCCAAGCGTGTTGCCGCGAACGAGCCTGGCAAACGTGGGGATGCTGAAAATCGCCACCGCGATGATCACGTTGAACATTCCGCCGCCGAGGATCGCAACGATGCCAATCGCCAGCAGAATCCCCGGGAACGCGAACAGCACATCGCAGATGCGCATGATGATCCGGTCCCACCAGCCTTCGTAATAGCCGGCGATCAAGCCCAGAGCGGTGCCGACGAGCGCACCGACGGCCACCGACACGAAGCCCGCGGTGAGCGAGATCCTCGAACCCACCAGGATACGGCTGAAGATATCGCGTCCGAGGGGATCGACGCCGAACCAGTGCTTGACCGAGGGGAGCGCGTTGAGGCTGTCATAGTCGAAGAAATTCTCCGCGTCATACGGCGCGAGCCAAGGTGAGGCGAGCGCGAGGACGACCAGCAGCAGCACGAACGCGCCCGCAACTACGGCCACCGGCTGGCGCAGGAATTTCCGTCGAAATTCCGTCCATGGCGTGCGCACCGCAGCCGCTGCGGGCACGGCCGGAATTTCGGCGTCGACCCGCTGGAGTTCCTCCTGCTCGTCCATGGTCTCAGCGATAACGGATCGTCGGATTGATGACGGCGTACAGAACGTCGACGGCCAGGTTGATCAGCACGAATTCGAGCGAGAACAGTAATACCAATCCCTGAATGACCGGATAGTCGCGCATGTCTACCGCGTCGATGAGGAGCCTGCCCATCCCCGGCCAGTTGAATACCACCTCGACGACGATCGACCCGCCAAGGAGGAACCCGAACTGCAGTCCCATCATGGTCACGACCGGAATCAATGCATTGCGCAGGCCGTGCTTGACGACCACGACTGTCTCGGGCAGCCCTTTGGCCCGCGCGGTGCGCACATAGTCTTCCTGCAGAATGTCGACGAACGACGAGCGCGTGAAGCGTGCCATGATCGCGGCGACCGCGGCACCGAGCGTCAACGACGGCAGGATATAGTGGCGCCAGCTATCGGCGCCGACGGTCGGCAGCCAGTTGAGCTGCACCGAAAATATCTGCATCAGGACCATGCCCAGCGCGAATGCCGGGAACGAAATGCCCGTCACCGCGAGGGTCATGCCGACGCGATCCGGCCAGCGGTTGCGCCAGACCGCGGACAGGACACCGATGAACATGCCGATCGCGACCGACCACGCCATTGCCATGGACGTCAGCCAGAATGTCGGCATGAAGCGCTCGGCGATTTCCGTGCTCACCGGACGTTTTGTGCGCAACGACCTGCCGAAGTCGCCCTGCAGCACGCCCCGGCTGAAGCGCAGGAATTGTTCCGGCAGCGACTTGTCGAGACCGAGGTCCTGTCGCACCAGCGCGACGGTCTCCGGGTTGGCATCTGGTCCCGCGGCAAGGCGGGCCGGATCGCCGGGCAGCAGATGTACGAACAGAAACACCAGCACGCCCACCAGCGCCAGGGTGGGAATCAGGCCGAGCAGGCGTTTGGCGAAGTACTGCAGCATGGGCGCGCGTTCACGTGGAGCGGAGTTCGTCGCTACGTCGCGTCGTTCCCGCGAATGCGGGAACCCAGCGTCGTTCGTCGCAAGACACTGGATCCCCGCTTGCGCGGGGATGACGCATTTGTTTCCGATCGCGGGCCGCTGTGCGACCCGCCCTCGGACAAATGCGTCACTTCAAATCAATCTCGGTGAAGTTGAAGGACGCGTCCGGGATCACGTAGACACCCGTGAGCTTCTTGTTATGAACAGACAGATGCTTTTCAACGACGAGCGGCGCCCAGGGCGCGTCCTTCCAGATCGTCTCCTGAGCATCCTTGTACAGCCTCGCCTTCTCGGCCGAGTCGGTCGTGAGTTGCGCGCCCTTGATGTC
>Ga0066709_100004824_pt1 | contig 10894 bp, 9 predicted proteins | sample GraSoiAngelo_158_FD_79665 | JGI IMG/M metagenome (GOLD analysis project Ga0066709, IMG submission 79665) | Grasslands soil microbial communities from the Angelo Coastal Reserve, California, USA - 14_1009_16_30cm | ecosystem: Environmental > Terrestrial > Soil > Grasslands | place: USA... | reverse complement strand
AGGTGGTTAATTTCCTGCACGAGTTCGAAGAGTCTCGTTGGATCCTCTTCGATCACCGCTTGTTGACAGAGTTGAAACCAGCGTTCCCGGTCGAGCATGACGCACCTCGGGGCGCCCGTGAGGCAATTGGAATGTCGTGACTTATTTAGCAAACCGGCCATGTGGCACCATAAGCATTTTTGCGGATGTGCATCCCCATTTCACCCTAGGAAGGCCTGTCTCATTCATCCATCGCCCCACCCACAAGAAAGCGGAAGCCAACATGCGAGGTTCACCCCTGCGAGGTCTTCGCTTGACCCGGTGTTTCCACCTCGGCCGCCGCGGCGGAGACGATCGCCAATGTATTTCTAAGTTCCTCGATGCGCCGATGCAACAGTCCCCGCAGCTCTCCGAGAATAGACTGCGCTTGCACTTCGTCTTCTGCGGCAATCGCCCGCGCACACAGGTCCATCACGCGCTCTTCAAATCTCATGGCATCTCATTGTCATTGGGATCGGCCAGAGCGAGTGGCCTATAGTGATGGCAGAGTATAGTAGGGTCCATACAAGATTTCCTGTATTTTTCAGACTGTTAATGGGCGGTAGGCAGAACGGAACCAGAAATGGGCAGAATCTGGTTCCTGACCTGAAAACCTCTGGCGGCTGAATCGATGATGCCGAAGATACTCGTCTTCACACAACCCGGTTGCTTTTCGTGCGAGATGCTCAAGGTCTATTTCGAGGCCCACGGCATGTCTTATGACGAGCGCGCTATCAGCGTCGACCTTTCCGCCAGGGTCGAAATGCTCGAGAAACTCGACAGCAACACCACTCCCACGGTTGTAGTCTTCTCCGGGGATCAAGTCGAAGTGGTTGTCGGCTTTGATCCCGAACGTCTTGACCAGTTACTCGTGGAGACTCCATCATCGGATGCGATAGTCGAGTCCTGATTGCCCTGACCCTGATCGACTAAACCGGATCTACCCAACAAAGAGGCCGCAATCCAAGATTCCGCAAATCCTAAGGCGCATCCCCTTCGCGGTTATTTCTTTATCTCCGCCGCCACATTTTTGTGGGGTGTCTGTGCCGCCCTCGGGCGGGCGGTCTTCACGGGAAGACTATCTCTAGGAGGAGCCGCGGTTCGCCCTATCGAGCCGCTGATCCTTTCGCAAACGCGCACTACGTTTTCCCTGATCGTTCTGCTGCCCATTTTGCTCGGTACCCGCGGTTGGCAACGGATCAAGCTCCCGCGTCCCGACCTCATCCACTGCTTGATTCTGGGGATGTTCGGCGTGGCTGCGTCGAACTACTTCTACTACGTCGCCATCCAGAAAACGAACGTCGCGACCGCCATCATTCTGCAGTACACTGCGCCCGTCTGGGTCCTGCTGTACGTGGTAGCTCGGGGGCAGCAGACGTTGTCGTTGCGAAAGGTTGCAGCGGTTGCTCTCGCCCTCACCGGAATCGTGCTGGTGATTGGCATTGTGGGAACGCACAGCAGTGCCACATCAGCGTTTCGCCTGAGCTCCTACGGAATTCTCGCCGCCCTGCTCGCTTCATTTTCGTTTGCCTTCTACAACGTCGGAGGACACAGCATCCTCGCCCGCTGCGATCGCTGGCGCGTCCTGCTTTGGACGCTGACTTCCGCCACCGTTTTCTGGCTGATTGTGAATCCACCCTGGAAGATCGCTGCCGCCCACTATGCCGCAGGGGAATGGGCATTCCTCTTTGTGTTTTCGATGCTCTCCGTGCTGGGCCCCTTCTCCCTCTACTTTCTTGGGCTGCAGCACCTCGAGCCTACTCGCGCCATCATCGCCAGTTGCCTGGAGCCGGTGTTCTCCATTCTGTTGGCGGCCGCATTGCTGGGAGAGATCATGCGTCCGATCCAGCGCGTTGGGATTGTCCTCGTCCTGGCGGCAATCGTGATCGTGCAGCAGCCCCCAGCGGCCGTGGCAGAAGAATCCGTAATCCTAGATCCAGTGAACTGAGAACTGAGAACTGCTCGCCTCTCCCTGCTACACTTTTCACCGATGCCGCTCCTCACACACCTTGAATGCACCCGCTGTGGAGAACACTTTCCCGCCGACCGTCCGCAGACAGTCTGTCCGAAGGACGCTGGAATTCTCTACGCGCGCTACGATCTGGCTTCCATCAAGCGCACTTTCTCGGCGGCTCGCCTGGCCGGACGCGCCCCCACCATGTGGCGCTACGACGCGGTTCTGCCCGAAGCCGACCCAGTCTCGCTCGGCGAAGGCTTCACGCCCATGCTTGCCAGCCGCGAGTGTGCCAACGTGTTCATCAAGGACGAAGGCCTCAACCCTACCGGATCATTCAAGGCCAGAGGACTCTCAGCGGCAGTGACCATGGCTCGGCATTTTGGGCTGAAGAAGCTGGCCATTCCCTCCGCCGGCAATGCCGCCGGAGCACTCGCCGCCTACGCCGCCGCGGCCGGACTGGAAGCTCACATCTTCATGCCGAATGATGTTCCGATCGCCAACCGCGTCGAGTGCGATTATTACGGCGCGCAGGTGACGCTGGTCGACGGCCTCATCAGCGATTGCGCCCGCAAGCTCGGCGAGTTGAAGGATTCTGAGTCCTGGAAAAACGAAGGATGGTTCGACGTGAGCACCACCAAAGAACCATACCGCGTCGAAGGCAAGAAAACGATGGGATATGAAGTCGCCGAGCAGTTCGGCTGGAAGCTGCCCCAGGGGATCATCTATCCGACCGGCGGCGGAGTCGGCATGCTGGGCATGTGGAAGGCCTTCGAAGAAATGCAAGAACTGGGCTGGATTGGGTCGGAGCGCCCAAAGATGGTCAGCGTGCAATCATCCGGTTGTGCCCCAATCGTTAAAGCATGGGATGAAGGCAAGCCGGTATCCGAAACGTGGGCGAATGCGGCGACGGTTGCGGCGGGCTTACGCGTTCCCAAAGCCCACGGCGACTACTTGATTCTCGATATCTTGAAGAAGAGCAGCGGAACTGCCGTTGCCGTTACGGACGATGAGACTCTCGATGCCACGCGACACTGGGCAAAAGTGGAGGGCATCTTCGCCGCCCCAGAAGGCGCAGCCGCGCTCGCCGCCTACCGCAAGCTAAGAAGCACCGGATTTTTCAAACCCGAAGACACTGTAGTTCTCTTCAACACAGGCTCGGGTCTGAAGTACCTCGACGTTCTAGATCAAAATGTGGCGCGGGCGCCGTCGCCCGCGCAGCCGTCCTCTATGACACCAGCAGCCCGCCACATCGGCGGAATTATCGGTCCGTATTAATCCCAATCTCGCACTCCGATTGAGATCCCTCCGCGTTCTCTGCGGCCGTTCTCCGCGACCTCTGCGATTCAGACTTTCCTCCGTGTCCCCTGTGTCCTCCGTGGTTAAAATGAATGTTTCTATGACCACCCGCCTCTACTACCACGACTCCTTCCTCTACGACTTCGACGCCGAAGTTCATGAAGTGACCGACAGCCCCCGTCCCGCGCTCATTCTCGACCGCACGGCCTTCTACCCCACCAGCGGCGGCCAGGTCTCCGACACCGGCTGGATCATCCCCAGCGTCGACGCAGACTCGAAACTGCGCGTCACCGAAGTGGCCGACTCGCAACACGGCAGGGTAGTTCATTACCTGGAGGCTCCACCCAAGAATCTGCAACCAGGAACTCGCGTCCGCGGCCTCATCGACCCAACTCGACGCCGCGACCACATGCAGCAACACTCGGGCCAGCACGTTCTCTCCGCCGCGTTCGTGCGGTTGTTCAACATGCCCACCGTCTCCTTCCACATGGGGGGCGACTACTGCTCGATCGATCTCGAAACGCCCTCCCTGACCCAGGATCAGATTGAAGCCGCCGAGCGCCTGGCGAACGAGATCATCCTCGAAAATCGTCCAGTCGACACTCGCTACGTAACCCGCGAAGAAGCGGGAAAGCTCGGCCTGCGCAAGCTGCCGCCGGCCGAGCGCGATGAATTGCGGCTGATCGATATTCGCGACTTCGATCTCACCGCCTGCGGCGGAACGCACGTGAGCCAGACCGGACAGATCGGCTGCATCCTTCTGCGCAAGAGCGAGAAAGTTCGGCAGGGATGGCGCGTCGAATTTGTTGCCGGACAGCGCGCCGTAACCACCGCCCGACGCGACTACTCCACGCTCACCGATACAGCGGCGCTTTTCTCCTCGCATATCTACGATGTGCCGCAGCAAGCGCGCAAATCACTCGATGAGATACGGTCGCTGCGAAAACAGCGCGAGCAGTCCCAGGAAGAATTCGCCGCAGCGCAGGCCGCGAGTCTGCTGGCAGAGACTCCAGAAGCCAACGGCCGCAAGCTGGTAGTGCGCGTGTTCGCTGACCGTGACCTGAACTTCATCAAGCTGCTGGCCCAGAAGTTGACGCGGCAGCATCCCGCCGTGGTCGCTCTGCTCGCCACGAAATCACCGCAGCCGTCCCTCGTTTTTGCTCAGTTCGTAGGGGGGCCGCAGGACATGGGTGCGCTGATGAAGGAAACCATGGCAAAACTGGGAGGCCGCGGCGGCGGCAGCAAAGACATGGCCCAAGGCGGAGCATCCAAAGCCGAAGAACTCGATGCGACATTCGAGGAACTTGCCCGCCAGCTCTCCCCGCTGAAGTGAGTAGCGCCGCCGTCCCGGCGGCTGTCCGGCGGGCGTCCTCGCCCGCCGCGCCGAGGGCGAGACGACCTCCCGGACAGCCGGCAAGATGCCGGCGCTACGGTATTAGAAGGTCGAGCCCAAATAAAAAAGCCCCGCTGCGGAGCGGGGCTTGTTGTAACTTTCTCTAAAGAACAAATGCTACTTAGGCTCGTGCTGGCGCTTGCCGCTGGCCTGTCCGGTCGCGACATCCCGGGGCGATTGCACTTTGGCCTTATCCGCAGGCGGATTCTGCCCCTTGCTCGGTCCCGCGTTGTTCGGTGTCGTCACATCGGCCTTGCCATCCCCGTTCACATCTCCAACAGCCACATGCACGTTGTTTGAGCCCGCCCCCTGGGGAGCAGCGGTCCTCGCGCCCTTGGCCGTGGCGAGATCCCAGCTCGCCGCGCTAGTTTTCGCACCTTTGCCCTTGGCCACGTCCCAGTCATCCACCGCACTGGTTTTCGGGCCCGTCTTAGCAGGCTGAGCAGCCTCTCGTTTGCCCGAAGCCATACCCGTAGCTTGATCACGCCGAGCCTGCACCTGATGAGTCGCAGCATCGTTTGACTTCTTCTTCTCGCTACTTTGGTCCCCACTCGACTGCGCAACCGCGACAGCCGACAAGCACGCCAACCCCACAACCAGAATCTTTCTCTTCATCTTTCCTCCTGTAAGTAACTGCACGGAATAGGACTATCCGGTAGGTTTCAGAGCCCAGATCTGCCAATCTCGGTCGCCTAACGATCGAATGATATTGAAGGGCAAAGGGACCATGGGCAAGTTACTTACGGCACATTCCCGGAGTGCTTCGGGAAGGCGTGCAAATCACTCGGACGACCACGGGTGGCGGGTTACTGCTTTGCTCCATCGTTCGCGCCCTTCGCCAGATCCAAGCCGAACTGAGGATGCTCGAACGTTCCCCCAATGTGCACCGGCACAATTTCTCCCTTCTTCTTTTTCTTGAAGAATGGGTCCATAACTTTCAGCAGCAGAGCCTTGATCCCGGAGGTAGTTTTCGAAATCTTAGAATCGACCCGCAACGTCCCGTGCAGATCGATCCCGTGATTGATGATGTTGTAGGTCACGTGCAGGCGTGCCTCGGCCCCCGGCACGCTGAATGACAGGTCGGAAAATCTGGCAACACCACCTTCGAGCGTGACCTGTCCCTTCAGGTCCGAGAGCACAGTTTCCGGGTCGTCTTTGTCTTCCCCACGCGCCCCGGCGCTCAGCTTGTTCACCTCATTCTGCGTCTCCGGCTTGGTGAAACTACCTTGGTCAATGCCGAACTCACCCTGAAGTCTTACTTTCTTGAGGAACGGTTCTTTCCCGGGAGGAATCTCCGCCTTTGCCTTCAGAGATACCGGGCCCGACATTGGTGATCGAGGCCTTTTTACGAACAGTCCAAGGATGTCCTCGATCCGCCCACTGGGCGCGGACAAATCCAGCATAGCGGCCTTGCCCTTGCGCCCCTCAGCTCCGGCGATGCTTCCTTCGACGATCACGTGAGTGCGGCCGAAGTGAGCGTCCAGGCGCTTCAGATAGGTGTCGCCGTGCGCAGTGGCGTCGACGTAAGCGCTGAAGTCAGTGAGCAATTGAACTCGATGGCCTCCAGACCTGACTTCGAAATCAGGAATATCGGTCGATCCCGAAATGTCGATGTGCTTGAGCGGGCCCCCGAACTTGCCTCGCGATGCAAGCGTCCCCGCAATGCCCCCGTAGACGCCGAGGCCGGCGTGTTCAAAGGTGTAATCGCCCGAGATAGGAGTCTCCCCGGGGTCGCCTTCTTTCCACAATCCGAATTCGCCAGACACGGTCAGCTCGCCCGGTGGTTCGGGATTGTGCAGCTTGAGACGATAGTGGAGCGGTCCGCTCCATCCCACGTTGCGCAGCGAGGCCGCGTGAATGTCAAAGCGCAACGGCCTCTTCTGCGGATCTCGTGAAGCAAAATCCACGAGCGTTCCGTTGGCGATGATTTCATCGACCACAATTTTAGAACGCTGCGTATGGAAGGGTTCGTGGGAACCGAAGGGCGGAATCGTGACATGCGCGCCCTCGGCAGTAATGCGGCTGACGTGGCGCGAGAGCACGCCCAAGTAGCTTCCGCGGATGGTCAGCTTCTCGATGGTAATCAGGGGCGGATTATTTGCGCTGCCGTGACGAAATGTCAGGTCTTCGACTACACATCCCGGGAAAGGGAAGTAGGTTCGATGAAAGCTGCGACTCGTGACCGTGCTGTCGCTGGCCTCTGCCAGATCCTGAATGATCGGTCCGCGAGCAAACGGCCCAATCGTGTTCCACAAGAGGAAGCCGAGCCCCAGCAGGAGAACCCCGGCGCCAATCGCGATTTTCGTCTTCCGGGAAACCGGGGCCTTCGTACCCTGACGTCGTTCCTGCGGTTTCGTTTGAGTCGCGGCAGGGGATGACATAGAACTTGGACTCCAGAGTCCGGCCTCAGGTTGCTGTTGGAAAAGGTTGCCGGACCGCCGGTAAACCGAAGGACACAAAGGAACACGAAGGAAGCCCTCTGGATTCGTAGCCTTAGTGTGACTTCGTGTCCTCGGGGGTTGATGAACTCAGCAGGCTGCTGAACAAATTTGTTCCATGACTTTGTCGTGAGTCCTATGATTTTGTTTTGAAAGGGCGCGGCTTGCGAGCCGCGCCGTCGTTGCAGCCAAAATCAACCGCCGCGGCTTCAGCCGCTGAGCTGACATGCGGTCTGCAAAATGACCTTTTCGGAGCCCCTCAGGCGACTACCCGGCGTTGGTTGTTTAGGGGTGGCCGCGGTGATAAGCTAAGTTTCGTTCGGGCGGGAGTAGTTCAGCGGTAGAACGCCAGCTAACCCCAAAACCCGTTTGGGCACTCCCGCGCTTTCACTCACGCCCTGCCATCCTCCTTTCGGCCTCTCCCCGGCTAACGGCCGATTAGTTGGCTTGAGACCGAGATTTCGTTTCAAATCGTATGACATCAACCACTTGCCGAGAAAACAAAGCCCGCCACGGAGGTGCCTGAGGAATGCTGCCAGAAAGGCGGCCTCGACGCATTCGATGACGACCTCGGGGGCACGTTTATGACACGGTCGCCAGTGCTTGTTCGCTTCCACCACTGAAACTGGCATGAAGACAAAACCCAGCTCACGAATCGAACCCCGTTATCAGTGAGCGGTATCGGGAGTGGCTGTTGAAAAACTCCCTACTCCGAAATTCACGAAAATAAAATTGCGTGAAGAAGCCCTACCATCCATTTCCTCGGGTCGCCGAGACATTTTCTATCCCCCCCAATTCTGCCTCTTTCAGGGGAAAAGGGAGTTTTTCAACAGCCACAGGATGTTACAACAACTGACTTGATGCTCCATCGAATCGCGAATCAGTAGGGCTATAATCTCGCCAGCCGATCCATGGATTTGCAAGCTGTCGCGTTCCCCGCTCTAGCTAGTCGCTGCCGACGAGGGATGGGTACAGTACCTGTCTGAGGCCGAAGAACTATCCGTGTGGACGACAGTCCGCAATCAAGAAGTACAACAGGCGACGTGTCGTTTCTCTACGACAGCAACGATCGAGCTAGGCAAGTGGACGGCATCAATCCCGCGAAGCCTGCGGGTTTGTACGCAAAACTAGTCAGGAGAAAGGTTACAGTCAGCCTATCGCTTCGCCCCGTGAGCGAAGCGCCGTTTCAGTTTGTATGCGATGTGATAGAGGAAGAAAGCATGTACTCTTGGCTGTCCTGAAATTACCCTGTGAGCACTCCGAGCTTGATTTGGCTTCTGTTCGCGTTTCAATACATCCGCGTTGGCAACGGAGGACGTACTCATGAAAAAGCAGAAACGAATTCTTCTCGTCCTGATGGCGGGCGCGACGCTGATCGCGACCCAGGCAGGGTGCAGGCGAAGGCCGATCAAGAACGAAACCGCAAAGAAAATCGTCGGCCAGAAGCTCCACCTGCAAGGCTACTACCGGCGCTTCCCGTGGAAACAGGGTGGGCGCCAGGAAGCGATGACGATGGCCCTGGCGGGTACTACCGTTCCCTTAGCGCAGTATTCTTTCACCGCTTCCAAGGATGGTCAGAATTACACAAGTGTGGTGATCGGGACCAGCCCATTCTCTCAGCCGCTGACCGGTTCCACGATCACTGCCGTGGTCGTACCGCTGAAGGTTACGATCGGCTCGACGACATTCTATCCCACGGTACCGAATTCCTGAGACTCCAACGTATCCGCATTGAGCCGGTTTCGGCAGTCACCGCTTGCGAACGATATTCCTGATCTCACGATGAACGGTGTTGACCTGGGCAATGTGCAGTTCATCAACGGTCAGCGCCGGGCTGAGTTTTGGACGACCATTCAAGGCTCCACCGACTATCAGAATGAGCTGCACTATTCTTTTGCCAGTCCGTACACGCTGACTGCTGCTCTGGTTGCTGCGCATGGGACCACTGCCGGCAACGGCTGTGCGCAGATCGGAATCTTGTCGACAAACTGGCTCGACGGGATTCTGCAGAGCACTGTTCTTCCCGCGCTCACCACCTCCGGCGTGGTTTCGCCCACTGCGGTGGTGCTGTTTCTCTTCAAGAACACCGTGCAATCTGACTCGGACCCGCCTGACACAACGAGTTGTTGCATTCTGGGTTATCACAGCGCGGTGGGAGCTCCGGTTCAGACGTATGCGACCATCGACTGGGACACATCAGGGAATTTCAGCGGCGTGTCCGATGCCTCCATCGCCAGCCATGAAATCGGAGAGTGGATGGACGATCCACTAGCCTACAATGTCACCCCACCCTGGGGGAACGTTGGGCAGGTCTCCGGCTGTCAAGGCAACTGGGAAGTCGGCGACCCCCTCTCGGGAATCTTGATGCCACCGATCACGATGAACGGAAAAGAGTACCAGATGCAAGAACTCGCCTTCTTTAGCTGGTACTTCAACGAAGACGGCGCTCCTTCGGTCGGCGCGGGCGGCAAGTTCTCATCCAACGCAACATTCCAAGGGCCGGCTAAGGCATGCCCACCCGGAGGAACCAACTGATGGTCGGTCCTAGCGGATGATTTTCGAACTTGTCTGCTGGTGCCAGGCGGTTCTGAGTCTATTTTTCAGCAGTTTACAGCCTGAATCTTGGTTCCCTCCGAAGTTGATGAGTGCTATGACGATGTTACGACAACAATCGGAATTCCCTCAGATCACGCATCGGCTGGTTTTGACAAATCGATTCGATCACAATGCGATGAGGAAGCCAATCGCACTCGGATTGTCGGGCCTGCGGTCGGCTAATGGATTGCTCAGGTCACTGAGCTTCGTAAATTTGCAGCTCCAATTTTGCATCCGGTTTGCCTTTGCCTGAAACGGCGACGTAGAGCCGTTTCAGGTCGGCCACAAAAATTGACGATTTAGCGCGGTAGGCGGTCGGCACCTCGGCGATATGCTCGTAATGGTCGGCATCGCGCTGTTCAAAAACATACACAGTTTCGCTCCCAGTCACGTAAATTCGTTTGCGTGAGACATCGAACGACATATCACTGTTGACACCGACACACGGGAGAGAAGCCACGGGTTTACCGGTGTCGGTATTAAAAACGATGAACCGTGCCGGGTTGCGGGTGGCGATAAAGAGCCGATGGTTGGGTTCATCAAGCACCATAGGATGGGCTACGTGCGCGTCCGGCAAGGGCCACTTGGCAACAAGTTGGCGAGTGTTTAGATCAACGACACCCACCTCGTCTGTGGCGGTGAGGTTTACGTACAGCTTTTTGCCAGCGCGGTCGATGACCATTCCCTCATTGGAACTTCCGGGCAGTCCCGCGATGTCGCCGACGTGCTTGAAGGATTTCGTATCTATTATGCTGAGCACATGTGTCGGCGCATTGGAACCGCCTCCACTTTCCACATAGTAGTATTTATTCACGGGATTGAGCACTCCGTGATCTACGCCCTGACCCAACTTGATGGTTTTAACAATCTTGTACTTCTTGCAATCCACAAGTTGGACGGCACTATCACCCCCGTCCGTCACCACCAGGTGATTCGACTCCGGCAGATAAACCATCATAAGGGGCTGCCCGAAGCCATCGATACTTTGAATCCGCTCTCCCGTCCGGAGGTCGAACACCTCGACTGACTTGTGTTCCTCAGCCGCGAGAAACAGTCGGTTACCCTTGACGTCTAAACCAAAATGATCGAAATCACCCGTGAATCCCGGCATCGGGGTTGTTTTAATCAACTTCAGTGGTAGCTTTTCCTGCGCCCTCACAGCTAGCGAGCACAGAGCCAATATCACGACGTAAATCT
>Ga0066709_100004822_pt1 | contig 10896 bp, 7 predicted proteins | sample GraSoiAngelo_158_FD_79665 | JGI IMG/M metagenome (GOLD analysis project Ga0066709, IMG submission 79665) | Grasslands soil microbial communities from the Angelo Coastal Reserve, California, USA - 14_1009_16_30cm | ecosystem: Environmental > Terrestrial > Soil > Grasslands | place: USA... | reverse complement strand
GGAGGGGGTGAGGCCGGTGTTTTGATACGCGGTCACCGCGCCTAGAGTGGCAAGCAAAGTACCAGCGCGGTAGACACGGTAGCCGGTCACCCCGACGTTGTCGGTCGAAGCGCTCCAGGACAGATTGATCTGTGAAGAGGAAACGGCCGAGGCGGAAAGTCCGGCCGGGGTTGACGGAGCGGTCGTGTCGACCGGAGCGACAGCTGTTTTCAGAACGATACCGGCACTATGGCCGCTCAGGGAGATCGAGCTCACGAGCGGGAGCGAGGCGAGTGGCGACAGCAGGTTGTCGTGCGTGAGCTGCCGGCCCGCCTGCGGCAGGGCCACCGACGCCACGTTGCCGGTCGGATTGACATACACGTAGCCCTTCTCGAACTCCCTCGAGTAGATATTCACGCCGGCGATCGTCGTAACGGTGTACGAGCCCAGGGCCTTGCCCAGGTCGATGTTGTCGTACTCGTCGTACCAGATGATCTTGTTGTAGTCGCTATCACCGCCGTGGAAACTGAAGTAGGCATTGTTGAGTACATCGTTCTTGCCGATGAGAAAAGATCCCATCGAGTACCAAAGAGTCTGCCAGAAGGTGACGGGATTTCCGAAGTTGTCCGACCCCGACTGACCCGCTGCAAGCGCTGTGCTGCTCACCATAGCAGCTTTGGTGTGCGTGAGAGCTTTCATCGTGTCGATCTGGCTTTTCCATTCCGACTCCTGGAGGAACTGGGTCGCCCAGGGTCCCCACATCACGGCGAAGGCACCTTCTTCAAGGAACACGTCCGGAGGGCTTGCACTGGCATCGAGAGAAAGCCACGCGGCACTCCCGATAGCCGTACGGGTCTCGCCCTTATTGCACCAGAGTTTCTGGCCGTAGCCGTGTAGCCCTGTTGATATGGCGCTCACGAAGGTATTCATGGCAGCGGAGAACGTGGCGTCGGTGGGATACTTTGCGGAGGTCGCGTTGTAGCCGGACTGAGCCTGGTCTGCGATGCAGTCATCGGTGAAGACACCGTCCGCGACCCAGGGCTGATCAGCGACGTCGGCCTTGAGCGCGGTCACCCAATACGACTGGTATGCGGAGGAGCCAAAGTCCATGAGGTAGAAGTAATGATTGGCGCCGGGATTCGAGTAGACGTTGTTGTAGATGCGGTTTCCTCCGGAATCAAGCTGGAAGAGTTCGGGATGATTGCCGTTCAAACTCCCCATGGGGTGTCCGCGCGAGACGTTGTACCTAGCGAGCGTGTTGATGTTTATCGCGGAATTGGCGTCTTGATCGTTGTACATATTCGGGCCGTCTACGTAGAGGTAGATGTTCATGTTGGGATTGAGGGCTTTGATCGCCGCCCAGGTGTTCGAACCGATCTGGTTGTAGCGGAAGCGGTCAAAGTCGAGCAGATCGAATTTCGCGAGCCTCGCCGCGTCGGAGGCGACCAGAGTGGGGCCTCCACCATAGTAGAGAAGGAAGGTCTGGATGGTCTTGCCCGGCGCGGTTTGCGCCGCGACAGGCAAGGCTACGCCCACGAGAAGCGCAAAGGCCGCCGCGCGTATTGCAACAGCTGCGTGCCTGCATACCGTGGGGATCGATAGGTAATGGTTCGAAAGATTCATGATCGCCTCTGTAGTTGATTCGTTACAACAAGTGGCATCATCATGACAAAGGCATAAACCTATTACGCTGCCGGAATTCACATAAGTCACTAAGGTAACTTCGAAAAACCTTAGGGACTCTTAGGGTTTGCCCCGACGTAGCCGGAGTTAAAGATCAGCCGGAACAGTTCGTTGTAGTAGCGCTGAAACTACTAACTAGCTCGAAAGAGCCAAGGGTCTGCGAAGCCCGAAATCGCACTGAAAAAGAGAGAAATTCACGCGAGAGATCCCGTGTTTCCGCAATCCGGATTCCGTCTCGTATAGGAGGCGCCGCCTGCGGAACGTGAAGACGGGCTGCAATCAGTAAGCGCGCAGATGTCTGCAGCGCAAAGCCGACGCGCGGTACCGGACGAGCCGCGTAAACGCGATTGGGTTTCGAGGACGGATCTGCCGGTGTCTAGCGGTCGGCCTTCTTTCTGGTAGTCCGATCGGATCAGACCGCGAAATCATCCATAAACGTCGTGCGGCTATCCTTGCGGTCTATGCGTTTGCAATTCAGCTCACTCGTGCTGTGTGCGGCGGCAATGACGCTGCCAACTGCGGCCTTTGGCCAGTCTCGCGAAACTCTCGGGGAAGGCGATTCCGTCCGCATCACTGTTTTCCAGAACCCCGATCTGACGACCGAGACACGTATCTCCTCGCGGGGCACGATCACCTTTCCCCTGATCGGCGAGGTCGTGATGGCCGGGCTCACGCCCGCGGGAGCGGAGGCGGAGATTGCCAAGCAATTGGTCAGGGGAAGGTTCGTGCTGAAACCCCAGGTCAGCCTCAACGTCGTGCGAGTGCGCAGCCGGCAGGTATCGGTGCTCGGACAGGTCGCCCGCCCGGGGCGCTACCCGCTCGACGACACCAGCTCGAATCTGACCGACATCCTTGCGCTCGCCGGCGGGGTGACCCCGGCAGGGGACGACCATGTCACCGTGATGGTCACGCGCAACGGCAAGACGGCAAGACTGGAAATCAATGTGCCAACCATGTACCGCACGGGCGATTTGTCACGGAACCTTCAGCTGGAGAACGGCGATACGATTTTTGTGCAACGCGCTCCCGTCTTTTACATCTACGGGGAGGTGCAGCGCGCGGGGTCCTATCGCCTGGAGCAGGCCATGACGGTGATGCAGGCGCTCTCCGTCGGGGGCGGGGTGACGCCGCGCGGCACCGACCGTGGCTTGAAGATCCGCCGCAGGAAACCGGACGGGACATTTCAGGCGATCGACGCGCACCTGACCGATCCCGTGCAGCCCGATGACGTGATTTACGTCCGGGAAAGCCTGTTCTAGGGAAGCGCGAGCGACTTCATCGGACGCCGGCACATCGTGAGCATCCACCAATTTCTGCTCGCCCTACGCGCGCGCTTTGGCGTATTTGCGATATTGCTGACCGCCACCGTATTAGCCGCCACCGTGGTGAGCTTCCTGCTACCGAAAACCTATCGAGCGACGGTGTCGCTGCTGGTGGACGCCAAGAACGAACAGTCGCTGAGCAATGTCCTCCCCCTGATTCTCCCGCAGGAGAAACTCAGCTACCTGCAGACGCAGATGGATATCATCACCAGCAAGAGAGTGGCGCGCAAGGTGGTGCAGGACCTGAAGCTCGCGGAGAACCCTTCGACGCGCGCGGACTTCGAGAATGCGGCGGGAGGCTACGGGTCGGTCGAGGACTGGTTGGTCGATAGCCTGCTCAGCAAGCTCAAGGTGGAAACCTCGCAAAGCAGCATCATCCAGGTCACGTTTTCATCCGCCGACCCCCGCCATTCGGCGGGTATCGCCAACGCGTTCGCCAAGGGCTACATCGACACGATGCTCGAGCTGCGCGTGGAACCGACGCGGCAGGCTGCAGAGTGGTATGACGAACAACTGAAGACCTTGCGGGTCAATCTCGAGGATGCCCAGGCGAAGCTGACGAATTATCTCCAGCGGGAGGGAATTGTCTCGGTTGACGAGCGCTCCGACGTCGATAGCACCCGGCTGGGAGCGCTGTCGGAGCAGGTGGTGAAAGCGCAGGAACAGACGTTCCAATGGAATGCCCGGGAACAGCAGGCGCGCGAATTTCGCAAACGCGGCGGGTCCCTGGACAGGCTGCCGGACGTTCTCGACAATCCGTTCATTCAGAGGCTGAAGACAGATCTCCACCAGGGAGAAGCGAAACTGCGCGAATTGGCCACGCAGTACGGCAGCAACTATCCACAGTACCAGCGTCAAGTCTCCGAGAACCGCAGCCTGCGCGAGAAGCTCGACGCAGAAATGAGGAAGGTTGTGTCGGGAATCGAGAGTTCGGCGCGCCAGAGCCGCCAGCGCGAGGCGGATCTCACGAAAGCGATGGCGGCGCAGCGCGCGCGATTGCTCGAGCTCAAGGACAATCGAAATGAATTCACGGTGCTCAGGCGCAATGTGGAGTCCGCGGAACGGGCCTACGACACCGCCATGCAGCGCCACGTTGTCAGCCAGGTCGAGAGCCGTGCGAGCCAAACCAACGTTACCGTGCTCAACTCGGCAGCCGTGCCGGGGAAACCTTCTCTGCCCAAAATTCCCCTCAACATCGCCCTGTCGGTGGTGGTCGGAACGATACTCGGTATCGGCATCGTGATGCTGATGGAGATGTTCGACCGCAGGGTGCGCTCGCGCAGCGACCTCGATCTGGACGTCCCGCTGCTTGTCGTGCTCAATGCCTGGCAGCCTGCTGGAAACCGCCTGCTCGGCCCGCCTAGGGACACCGCACAAGCCTTGCCGAATCCAGGCTGAAGAATGCCGGTGAATCCCCAGGAGAATGTCTTGCCGATCGAAGGATCGGGGCGCGTCCTTGCACGTTATGACCGTCGCATCGGCAGCATTCTCGCGGAAGAGGGGAAGCTCGGCGTCGAGGGCATCGAGCAGGTCATGCAGTTGCAGCAAACGAACGGATTGAGGTTCGGCGAAGCGGCGCTTCGTTTGGGGTTGATTACGGAGGACGACCTGCGTTGTGCGGTCGCCAAGCAGTATGATCTTCCCCACCTTTTGCCCGGCAACGAAAGCATCAGCAACGAACTCGTCGTCGCGTACGAACCGTTTCATCCCCGTGCCGAGGAGCTGCGGGCGCTGCGCACCCAGTTGTTGATGCGTTGGTCGAAGGCCGGGGTCAAGCACCGGGCGCTGGCAATCGCCAGCCCGGGCTCGGGCGAAGGACGCAGCTATGTGGCCGCCAACCTTGCCGTGGTCTTTTCGCAGCTCGGCGAACGCACGCTTCTAGTCGATGCCGACCTGCGTACGCCGCGACAGCATCGGATCTTCAACGTCCCCGACCGGGTCGGCCTTTCGGCGGTTCTGTCCGGCCGCGCCGATCGCGGCGCAGTGGCGCCCGTCCGGGAATTCGGGAGGCTTTCGCTTCTGCCAGCCGGCGCACCCCCGCCCAACCCACAGGAGTTGCTGTCCCGTCCCGCACTCGGCGCTTTCCTGCAGGAAATGTGGACCGAGTTCGACGTCATCCTCTTCGATACGCCACCGGCGAAGCTCTACGCGGATGCGCAGAACGTCGCTTTCCGGGCAGGTAATGTCGTCATGCTCGCCCGCAAAGACCACACCCGTCTTGCCGATACGACCGGCGTCATCCGGGAGTTGGGCGATACGGGCGTTCGCGTGGTCGGGACCGTATTCAACGCCTTTTGAACCGCCCTGACCAGAATGTCCCTGGTTCTGGAGCGGCGGGTTCCCCCTGGGTTGGTGTTCGCCGGGATCGCGCTGCTCGGCGTCTTCTGGGGGTTCGTAGTCGCACTCACCGGGCTGAACGCCCTGTACCTGTGCGCGGCACTGGTGGGCTGCGCATTTATCATGCTCGATTTTCGCATCGGGGTGGTGCTCCTCATCCTGCTGATGCCGATTTCGAGCAGCCGCTTTTTTCCGCACGCGATACTCGGCATTAATGGCCTCAATCCCTTGAACCTGCTGCTGGTCGGGGCGCTGGGCTCGTACCTGTTTCGCGGGCTGTCCGAACGCAGCCTCGGTCGCTTCATGCCGCGCCCGCTGCTCTGGCTGTATATCGTGCCGATCCTCATCGCCGGGGCGCTGGGGGTGCCCCACTTCGGCGACATCCCGCCCATCTTGTTTAACCGCCTTCTCGAGTTCGACACTGTTACCGGCTACGTCCGTGAACTGGTGGTCAAGCCGCTGTTGATCGTGATTTTCGCGCTGCTGGTCGGTGCGGCGGTGTCGAGGTCCGAGAAGCCGGAAAAATTCCTGATTCCCACGCTGATCTCGATCTGGGTGATGTGCTTTATGGTCATCGTGTATGTTTACCAATCCGGGGTTTCGCTGGCCGAGCTGGCGAGCAGCACCTCGCGCGAGTTCCTGTCGACACTCGGCATGCACGCCAACGAGCTGGGTCGAATGTACGAGGTCGCCTACGCGCTGCTGCTCTTCACCTGGGCGGAATCGAAGGAATCAAAGCTGAAGTTCGCCCTGTTTGCGTCGATGGCGCCGGTCGTGTTCGCGCTGATGCTCACGTTCTCGCGCGGCGCCTTCTTGGGTTTCATCGTGGTCAACGTGCTGTTTCTGCTGTGGCGCCGAAACTTAAAAACCCTGATCTTTGGCGCTCTCCTGGCGGCCATCGCTCTGTTCCTGCTTCCCGGCGCCGTGTACGACCGCGTTACAACCGGGTTTGGACACGGGTTTGGAAGCGGAACCGACATGATCAGCGCGGGGCGCATCGAACATCTCTGGCTGCCGCTTCTCCCCGAAGTGCCGCGAAGCCCGATTTACGGCCATGGCCTCGGGTCGATTCTTTGGTCCGAGCCCATGCGCAGGGGAGCCGGCCTAGCGATTCTGGTGGCCGGGCATCCGCACAACGCGTACCTGCAGGCGCTCCTCGACATGGGAGCGGCCGGCCTGATTCTCGTTTGCGCCTATTTCGGCCACATCTGGAAGGGCTTTCGCGCATTGAGTGTTGACCCGGCTTTGAGCCCCACCCTGCGTGGATTCTACCTGGGGGCGGCGGCCGGATTGGTGGCCATGTCGATCTCTTACCTCACCGACAGCAGCCTGCTGCCGAGACCTGAGCAGACCTTCCTCTGGCTGGCGATCGGAATGATGTACGGTCAGCGCGTCAATGCGCCGGTTCACAAACCGGGGACCGGGTGATGAGCGCCCGACTTGAAGCACGGGCGCGCGTGCCGAGCGTGTATGGGCTCGGGCGGCGCGCTCTTTCCCTAGGTGTAGCGAACGCATTCGACTATGCCTTTCAGTTTCTGCTCCCGGTAGTACTGACGCGCTGCCTCGATCCCTCAGCTTTCGGGCAGTACCGCCTGCTGTGGCTGACGGTGGGGACGGTGATGGCTGTCGTGACGATGGCGGTGCCGGGGAGCCTCTATTACTTCCTGCCGCGATCGGAGGGCGCCACCAAGCGGCTCTACATCAACCAGGCGCTCGTGTTCCTCACGGCTACCGGCCTAATAGCGGCGTGGGCCGTCAGTTCCTGGAATCCCTGGTTGCCCGAAACGGTGCGCGATCTCGCGCGGCACGAGGCTATCGTCCCTCTATTCGTGTTGCTGTGGCTAGTCGCGTCGCTCCTCGATCTACTGCCCACGGCCGAAGAACGGGTAATGTGGCAGGCGAAGGCGACGATCAGCCTCGCGGCATTGCGCGCCGTAGCGCTGTCCCTCGCTGCTTTTCTGACGCGGGAGCTGGAGCCGGTGCTGCTGGTTCTCCTCGCGTTCGTGGCGTTCAAGGTGGCGTTGCTGTTGGGCTACGTCGCTCACTATCATGGCCTGCGCGCGCCGCTTCTGCGCTGGCGCACATTCTCCGATCAGTTGAGGTATGCGGCTCCGAACGGCGCCGCGGGCGCCTTGTACGGTCTGCGATTTCAGGCCGACCAATGGGTGGCGGCGACGCTCTTCTCCGTGGGCATGTTCGCGTCGTTCTCGATCGCCACGATACTCGGGTCGCTGGTGCAACTGTGCCGTCAGTCGGTCTTTCACGCTTTCCTGCCGAGCTTGAGCCGCCTTCAGGCCGCTGGAGACATCTCCGGTATGGTCCAGCTCAACAGCCGCGCCAACGTCATGATCGGCGCGCTCGTCAATCCGCTGCTCGCCTTCGCCTTCGTCTTCGCCGAGGAGATGGTGACGATCATCTATACCGCAGCCTACGTGGACGCGGCGCCGGTGATGCGGGTCTCCATCGTCGGCTACGCGGCCCTCGTCTTCGATCTCACCAGCATCGTGCTGGTACTGCGGCAAGGCGCGTTCATGATGCGGGTGAGCCTGGTTACCCTGGTCGTTTCAGTCGCGCTCAGTTGGTTCTCGGCGCACGCCTTCGGCTTGGCGGGGGCTGCGGCGGGCACTGTGACTGCAATCTATATCGACTACCTTCTCGTACTGCGCCGCATTGCCTCCCGTACCGGGATTCCGGTCCGGCGACTGCACGACTGGCGCACGCTCGGGCAGTTGATGCTGTTTGCCGCTCTGGCCGCGGCGTTCGCCTGGAGCGTGGTCGGCCGCTATTTCGCCGCGAGCGGGCCGCTCGTTCGCCTGATTGTTGGCGGAGTGCTCCTGGCGGCTGCCTATGCCGCGATGGCGGCGTTGCTCGGCAAGGGCCGAGGTTGGTTCGTTGCTATCCGTAATTCCGAACACGGACTTTGAGCGGGAGCCATGGCGAGGGTGATTTTTGTCACGGCTTCGTTCACCTACGGCGGGGCCGAGCGCCATTCGATCGCGGTCATGAATCGCCTGGCGGAGCGCGGCCACGAGTGCCACGCGGTATACATCAAGAACGTGGACACCCAGCTCAATCGCATTCAATTGCGCGACGGCGGAACCGTGCGCTGTCTCAATGCGGCCCGCTATTTCGACAGACGCGCCCTGGTCGATTTTGCCGCTCATATTTCCCGCATCAGGCCGTCGGCGATCGTCTCCGCGAATCCGTATGCACTGATGCATTCCTGGCTGGCCTTGCGTCTTACGCGCCTGCGCGTGCCGCTGATTGTCACCTTTCACTCGACACGGCTCCTCGGTGCGAAGGAGCGGCTCCAGATGATGATCTATCGCCTGTTCTTCTGGATGGCGGATTGTTCGGTTTTCGTATGCGAAAAACAAAGGAGGCACTGGCTGCGTCGCGGGGTGTTCTCGCGGAGAAACGAAGTCATCTACAACGGCGTGGATACCGAGGAGTTCTGCGACGGAGGGAATCCCAGGGAGCGCGCGACATTGCGCGGCGCGCTCGGCTTTTCCGACGCGGACTACGTGATCGGCGTACCGGCGCTGCTGCGCCGGGAAAAGAACCATTTGCAATTGGTCGACGCGATCGCCACGCTCCGTAAGCGGGGTATCCCGGCCCGGGCGCTGCTGATAGGCGACGGCGAGATGCGCGCAGCGATCGAGACCCGCGCGCGCGAGCTCAATATCGAGAGCGATGTCGTGATCACGGGGCTCCAGCGTGAGGTCCGCCCCTACATCGCCGCCTGCGATGCCATGGCCTTGTGCAGCTTTACCGAGGCGTTTTCTCTCGCGGCGATCGAGGCCATGGCCTTGAGCATGCCTCTGGTCCATTCCGATGTCGGCGGCGCGGCGGAGATGATCGTCCCGGGGTGGAACGGTTTTCTCTTTCCGGTGGGTGATACGAGAGCCCTCGTCGACAAGCTGGCGACCCTGGCGGACCAGACAGTTTCCAGAAGGATGGGAAAAAATGCCCGCGACGTCGTCGAAAGGCTCTTTTCGGAAAAGACGATGGTAGACCGGTACGAACGCCTGCTCCTGGATCTCTGCCGGGCCCGCTCGGGCGCCAGGGAGGCGATGGCCAATTGACGGTCCGTCCGGACCATCCGGGGGCTCACACACGCTACACAGTGAACTCCGACAATACCGTCGGTCCCGCGCCAGTGTTCATTCCGGGGCGCGCATCGGAAAGGACGGGGATGGCGACGACGTACGAAGCGGTACAAGAGCGCATCACGATCAGACCCCGAACCTGGCTCGTCACCGGTGTAGCCGGATTCATCGGCTCCCATCTCCTGGAAGCCCTCCTCAAGCTGGATCAGCGGGTCGTCGGGCTGGACAATTTTTCCTTGGGGAAGCCGGGCAACCTGGTGCAGGTGAAGGGCGCCGTCACCGAAGGCCGGTGGGAGAATTTTCGCTTTATCAAGGGCGATATCCGCTCGCTCGATACGTGTCGCCAGGCGTGCCGCTCGATGGATTTCGTGCTGCACCAGGCGGCGCTCGGGAGCGCACCGAGGTCGATTTCAGACCCGATCGCCGCCCATGACAACAATGTCACGGGGTTTCTCAACATGCTGGTCGCTGCACACGGCGCCGGCGTGTCGCGATTTGTCTACGCCGGATCGAGCGCAACCTACGGCGACCGGCCCGGGCTGCTGAGGGTCGAGCCCGAGATCGGCCGGCCGCTGTCGCCTTCCGCGCTGACCACATACGTGAGCGAGCTCTACGCGGAGATTTTCGCGCGCTGCTACGGATTCGGCTCGATCGGGCTGCGCTACTTCAACGTGTTCGGTCCGCGCCAGGATCCCGACGGGGCGCACGCCGCGGTGATCCCGAGATGGGTTGCCAGCATGATCCGCGAGGAACCGGTCTTCATCAACGGCGACGGGGAAACGGCCCGCGATTTCTGCTATGTCGACAACGCAGTCCAGGCGAATCTGCTCGCGGCCATGGCCGATGACGCAGCTGCCGTCAACCAAGTCTACAACATCGCGCTGAACGAAAAGACGACTCTCAATGAGCTGTTCGACATGATCCGCTCGTTGCTCGCGCCGCGTTTTCCCCACGTGCGCGGGGTGCGCCCGATCCATCGCGCATCGCGCGCCGGAGATGTGCGCTTGTCGCAGGCCGCCATCGACAAGGCGAAACACCTTCTCGGCTACGAGCCGGCGTGGAGAGTACGGCCGGGGCTGGAACGGACGATCGAGTGGTATGCGGCGACGCTCGCGCCGCTGCATACGATCGACGAGCTACTGCTCGAGCCGCGAGTCAGATTCCACGGATCGTAGTGCAATCGGCGTGTCGCGGATCACGGACCCTTAATAGTTGGGGGGTAATAATCCGCGCTGAACAGGGGGGGCTCGGAAGGAGCAATCCATGCTGAAGATCGGAAGGCGTGCAGGCGCGGTGGCGCTGTTTGCGATTTCCGGGCTCGCCCTGATGTCGACCCAGGCTCGGGCGCAACTGGGACTGGGCAGCCTGATCGTGACGATGACATCCCCGGATTCCGGGTCGCCTGTCTCCGGCACGGTCCCGGTCAGTGCAAGCGTAAGCATCATCGGTCTTATAACCGTCCGCGG
>Ga0066709_100004820_pt1 | contig 10899 bp, 8 predicted proteins | sample GraSoiAngelo_158_FD_79665 | JGI IMG/M metagenome (GOLD analysis project Ga0066709, IMG submission 79665) | Grasslands soil microbial communities from the Angelo Coastal Reserve, California, USA - 14_1009_16_30cm | ecosystem: Environmental > Terrestrial > Soil > Grasslands | place: USA... | reverse complement strand
CCATGCGTCCATGAGAGAATCTTATACTGGACTTCGCGCCACTCGGTGAATTGACTGAGGTAATCGATGATCCGCTGCGAATTCGTGCGAAAGTAATGCGGTCCATAAGTGTGAAGAAGCACGCCAGCAGCATCATAATGATCGTAGGCGTTACCCCCGATGTGATTACGTTTCTCGACGATAAGGCAGGTCTTGCCAAGTTGGCTGGCAATCCGCTCGGCAAGCACTGAACCCGCGAAACCCGCGCCGACAATAAGGAAATCAAACATTCGGAATCCGCTCTGCCACTTTAGCTGGCGTCCATCAACGCTCGGTCCTCTAGCGGCTGGCGCTTGTCCGTCGCGGCTTGTCCTCCGGCCTCGTCGCACAGATAGTAGGCTAGGCTTCGAAACATCTGAGCCTGTGCCCAACGGTGCATTGGAACGTTGTCCCAACTAAAGTGCAAACGACGAGAACGGAACGATCCGTCTGACTTGATCCAGCAATCCAGGATATGCTGAACTACTCTATGCAATGTTTGCTCTAGTTCCGGAAATTCTCGCCGAAGCAGAAGACATAAATTGATGCACTCCGCACAATCATAAAGTTCCCTCTTATATACAGTCAGCCGGGGTGCTTTTGAAAACGGCTTCGGGAGCCCATCGACGTCAAAGAGATTGCGCAGGTAATAGTTCACCCCGTTCTCTAGCGCACGGCGGATTTGTTCGTCGCCGGTCAATTGCTGAATCTTGGCCAGGGCCTTCATGACGAAGCAGGTGTGATAGTGATCGACAAAATCCCGCACCTGATCCATGGCGTAACACCACGAGCCATCCGCTTGCTGCGTGTCGAGCACGAAGTTCAGGTTCCGTCTGGCCCGTTGTGCATAGTCATCGTTAGAAAATACCTGGCCTGCACTGGTCAGTAGAAGAGCCCGATAGGCCGAGGCGTTGACTACGCCTCCGACATCGTCAAAAGGACTATAGGAGCAACAGCTTGCCCTGTCGCCGGTTCTGAATTCTTTGATGTCATTGCATGCATGTTGCGCAATCGATTGCAGGATCTCCTTCCACTCTTCGCGCTCCTCAAGCTGATAAAGCTGCAGAAATGCTTCGTAAACATACGGCGTTGTGGTAATCAGTGGAGTGCCTGCCTTAATCGTCCCCGCCCTGGTCACCCAATCGAAAGGATACCCCCAGGCATATTCCTTGAAACCGGTTGAACGCGTTCGCTTGAGCATGTCGAGAAAATGAATGGCTCGTGCCAGATATCTTGGGTCACCAGTGGCTTGGTAGAGAAAGGCAAAGCCCATGGCATAATGCGCATCGGCGATTGGAAAGCGCAAGCGGTGGTGAAAGCAGCGGCGTGCTGAAGGCAAAAAGGCCTCACAGAAAATCATTGGGGCTACGGCCATCGTTCCAAGACCCTTGTTGCGGTAATAGAGTGACTTGGCCCGGCCGCCGAGGGGACCGGCAAAGAAGCTCTGATGATCCCATGACGTTTCGCCGTAGGTATCCAGCCATGTGGTGAAGCCAGTCAGGGCGCGAGATGTCCGGCCTATTAATTCCTTGGATCTTTTCGTTATCTCCATTTGATCTGGAGTTTCTGCTCGTCGCGCTGTACTGCCGCCGGAGCTAGTCGGATACTCTGACTTAGTTCCGCTGGGTCGCCACACGGAAGCTATCTAGCTTCTTTAACCTCAGGAGACTCCCGAAAATCGCCCTCAGCTTGTTCATTTGTTCCCGCCGGTGAAAACGCATCAACTCAGGCGAAATCGGTCTTTTTGTTCGTCGTAAAGCAGCCCAGCAATACCCTGCCAGCAACGCCAAACCACCTATTAAAAACGGACTCTTGGCGCTTCGATAACAAACCCGGAATAGCTGCCAGACGGGGGAGCCACCCAGGTAAAAGTCTTTTTCGCCGTATGAAAAGAGCGATGCGACTACACCCCGTTCTGCAGTACCCAGGGAGCGATAATGATGAAACCGCTTCTCTGGAAACGAACATGTCTTCCAGCCTTTCATTCGGGCAGTCGTGACCGCGATCCAATCAATTCCCCCGGCTGGATTACCGATGTAGCCACCTATTTCTTCGAAGCACTGGCGCCGAAACAACTGACATCCGCCGGCAACATGGTTCTCGCCTTCAAAGCTGTCCCTGGCTGAATCGTAACCATTCTCGACGAAGGGCGTTCCTGCCACTCCCAGCTTGGGATCTTCAGCGAATTTATTCATCAAAAACTCCAGATATTCTGGATCGAACGAGAGGTCCGCATCCAGATTCCCGATCACATCGAACTCACGCGAACTCAACCTTTGTAGGCCGGCATTAAAAGCATCAACCTTCCGTGAAAAGCTCCGCTCGGCACGCTGGGTACGCTGTACCAATTCGATCCACGGATAATCGCGGAGGTAATTCTTCACCAATAGCGCCGTCGAGTCAGTCGAACCGTCGTCAACAATGACCCATTGTTCGGGTATCGCGGTTTGACTGACAACAGAGCGAAGCGTTTTCTCAATATAGGCTTCCTCATTGCGCGCGGGCGTAATCAAGACGTATCTCATCTAGCTCGACGCAGATCTTCCCATCCGATCAGTGATTCCCGTCACGTGCAAGAGGCAAACGACCATCAGAGTAGACTCTGTCGACTTGGTTATGGCATTCCTGTGCTTCTTTATCGCCATATATCTGCGCAAATATCTGGTCCATAAGCCGGGCCGTTAAAATGATTTCCCGATAGGGAACTGGCAGCGGAGTCTTTCCTTGGATACTTTGATAGAAACGTTGGATTAGTTCTTTCATGCCAAAGTCTTGATGAAGCCGCTGCCGTACGAAATTGATCACATTAACGGATGCGTTCCTGAGATATTCCCTGGCATCTTTTAGTGGTGGAAGGAAATAGGTCAGGTAGCTCTTGTAAGCGCGGTTTTCTTTTCGGACCACGGTTCCAGTAATAATATCCGCAGTTATTGAACCGGATGGCCCATAGATACGCAATTGATTCAAGTTCTTGATTTGAGTCGAGAAGCAAAAGAATGCTGTTGTGTCGCTCTTGTCTCGAATCAGGACCCTTAACTCATCCAGGACCTCTTTTGCACCAAGAAGCCGCAGCTGTGAGCTTTGATGGGCGGTCACGATAATTTCAGTCAATTCGTCGTCGAGAAATTCGACAAGTTTGGCAAGCCCATGACTAATGATGTTATGAAACAATTGGCCCGGCAGTCGTCGGACCCAGTGAGCAGGGTTACCTAAAACAGGTCCCACGTAACTTATGTCGCCCAAATCGTAGGACCAATAGCTTTCTAGATGGACCGGTTTTCCGCCAAGGAATCCTGTTCTTGCTAGCCGACGCATTTCCAACATCTCGAGAGTGAACTGATAGTTATGGCCAGCCGTCATCTTCAAATCCCGTCTTTCCGCAAATTCGATTAACGCTTCCGTTTCTTCAGCTGTGACGGCAAACGGCTTTTCCAAATACACGTGGCTTCCAAATTCAAGGCACTCCCTGGCGAGTTGGAAATGACTTTGTGGGGGGGTTGTAATGTGGACGACCTGCGGCTGCGTACTCCGAAGCATTTCCTGCAGATCAGAAAAGCATTCGGAAATATGAAAGCGCTCACCCAGTTGTTTAGCCATTAGCAATTCTCGGTCGCAAACCGAAACGATCCTGCAATTCGGAATCCGACGAATGGCGGCAACGTGTTGGTCTGCCACCTTTCCGCATCCAACTACAGCTATGCGAAGCATCGTTACCTGCTCTTGACCTCAAATTGACCTAAAAATGCTTCCATCGCTTTATCCATGCTGATGCGTGGCTGCCACCGCAACAACTCCTTAAGTTTCCTGTTTGAGTAGCGATTCCCTTTCCATTCTGCAGAACAACGGCGGCGGTTAAAGACGGCAGGTAGCTGGTATTTCGACCACTTTGCATACTTGTCCCAGAGCAAACAAAGCGCACATGTTACCGGATAGGGGATGGAAATCGAAAAACGCCCGGTTTTCTTGCGATATGCCCGCAGAAACTGACGGCTTGTGAGCGACTCATCGTCAACAACGTTGAATGTCTCTGCGTTGATTCCCGGAGTGAGTCCCGCGAGTACAATCGCTTCAGCGCAATTGTCAACAAAGGTTAGGGGGAGACGGTTGGATCCCCCAAGATGCATAAAAATTCCAAAAGTATCAATTCCGACACGTCCGCTTAAGTCTCGCTTGCCAGGCCCGAAGACGGCTCCTGGTCTCACGATGACGTACGGCATCTTATATCGCTCGCCATATTGCTTGACCAATTCTTCCTGCTTGAGTTTCCCAAATCCGTACGCGTCACACCGCTCTTGAGGATCCTCTTCCAATGGACATGTTTCATCCAGGATGGCGCCTCTTTTTAAATTTAGGGTCGAGTAGACTGCAAAAGAACTTACATTGACAAAGCGCTTGGGCTGGCCGTACTCGAGAAAAGCATGCATTAAGTTGCGCGTAGCCAGGGCAGAGTTCATAAATGCTCCAGCGAATGATTTCTCCATCCCAGCGGCGAGATGCAGAATCAGTGAAACCCCTTCGGCCGCTTTTCGACAATTATCGCGCGAAAGCAGATCTCCTTTGATCAACTCTACATTTTTACCGGATGGACATTGGTCCAATCGTTCCTTCAAACGGTCTAAACGACTGGAAGGCCGAATAAAGCAGCCAAGATTGGCGAACCCATATTCGAGCAAAATCTCAACGACCTTTGCACCAATAAAACCACTCGATCCGGTGACCAAAATGCGATCTTCGGGAGAGACGATGTATTCCAAAGTCATTTCTCGGATTGTGGGCGCTCTTTATATTCCGGCTTTTCTTTTTTGTTGCCGAAAAGCTATCGTTATTCGAACCAGAAGCGAACTGCTTGGAAGAAGGCCGGTGCGGTTGGAATTTGCTCCGCTAATTGCGCGGTATGGTCATATGCATTCCCCGGCTCGCATTTGCGCAGCAACGCATATTAGAAGATCGTGGCGCGAACAATCACCGTTAGATCCGAAACTTCCTCGCAGGTCTCGCGGCCCTCACAATCACCACTTCCGCCAAGCGAGTATTACGCAACCGTAGTCCTACTAATGACTAGGGCACAACGACAAGATTAGTAGGCGGAGCTGGGCCGGTCAGCGGATGCGGATAAGTGTAAGGCTTATAGTTAGGCATCGCCGTGTTATAAAAATCGCGATTTCCTTGAAGGGTTGGGTGAGTGCTCGAAACCGTCACGGGATTCCCGTTTGCCGTGTTATTCCAACAATACACTGGTTCCAATGCTTGGTTTGGCCAGGCGACTCCCCCAGTCTTCATATTAACTGGCGGATTATTTGCAAGTAAATCGCCCTTGCCCCGTCCTGGCTGGTCCAGAGCGATTAAGACCTTGTAAATGGTATAGCCGTCTCCTGTATTGAACGTCATGAAGGTGCCAGCTGAACCGGCTCCGATAGTACTATCCACGTGGAATGTAATCATGTTAGCCGTGTTCGCGGTAATGTAAGAATTGTAGTGGTCGCCAGTCGACAATTTTTTTGTCGTATTCGTTACGCTGTAGCCAACCCATTGATTAGGCGTCCAATTTTTTGTCTTGTCGATGAGCGTACCAGCTCCGTTTCCACCTGTGTGAGTCCCGCTGGCGTAGAGACCATGGGAATCGTTAGCATCCCAGCGATTATTGCCATTAGCTCCGCTATCCGCGTTGGCGGCCCAAGTATGAAAAGGGTAGTATTCTCGGAAAACATTTTGAGCTATCGTAGTGTTGTTGAATGTCCCGCTGTAGGTGTTGTCGTGGTAAAGAACCGCTCCTCCTCTGTTCTGACCCACAGTGGCTCCAGTCGTGAATTTGAAAATATTGTTGTAGATCTCAATTGCCCTTGAACCTCTTAGTCTTCCAGGAGATTCAGTCCCATGATTAAGCGGCAGACAGTTATTGAAAGTATTATGTCGAGCAACATATCTGCCCCCGGCATAGCAATCAATACCATTGGTTTGCTCTGTGCCATGATTGTTAAAAGTGCAGTCTTCGATGAAGATAAATTTTTCACTTCCGAAATAGGCGGGTTCCGTCCATGAGCCGTCGCCGAAATTGTTCTGCCCGCCACCCCAATTGGTGTGTTGCACTAAAATAGAGCCAAAGCCGCCTCCACGTGTATCGAAAAGACAATGGTCGATTACCCCGTAAGTCCATCCCCCGATATGAATCCCTTTATCATAAGGCTGGTCGAAATGAATGTGATCAATCCTGTAGGCAAAGCAGGTTCCCTGAGCGTTAATAACCGCCCCGCTGATCGGCTTGGCGGTACGCGTCCCATATTTGACGGTGAGTCCACTGACACGAAACGACTGACCAGCAACCAGTGTGGTGTTTATCACCATGGCAGAGCCGGTTGTAGAATTTATCGGAATGTTGTCGAGGATGATAGTTATATCGCTACCAGCTCCCATCAGGGTGATGCCCTTGGTGACGGAGAGAGTAGAAGTCCAGGTTGCGGTTCCAGCAGGAATTGTGACGATATCCCCATCCTTGGCCAGCCCCACGGCCGTATTGACATCAGCAAACGAAACGCTTTTAGCGTTAACTGTAGCAGCGTCGCCAGATCTGAGAACAGCTAGGAAGAGAGCCGTCGTGATGGCAGCGTAATAGGGTTTGGTCTTACAAATTCCTGTAGCGATCATGAGTGCGAATTTATTGGAAATGATGTGAGCGACGTTTACTAGTGATTATTCGAAATCGCAAGCGTTTACCAAAATAACAATAGCCAGCAGTAGCTGTGCCAGGGCAATTTCGACGCTTTGGGGCGCAGCCGTTACCGTTCTCCCGAGCCTGAGCTCTGAGCCATTCGCTTCTCCCCACTAACCATCGGATGCGGGTACGTAAAGGGCTTATAATAAAGTGTCCAAGTGTTCGGTGCGGTACAAACGTAAAGCTGCCCGTCCGGACCGGGGTGCGTGCTGTCCCACTCGCCCTGGTCCGTCGCCCAGAATGCCACGCCGGGAGTGCATGTTTTGGGTCGATCTGCCAGTACTCCAACTCCAACTCCGTTGGTTCCGTCAAACGAATCATTTTGATTGTGATAATCTCGATTCTCTCGAAGCGTTGGATAAACGCTAGCAACCGGGACTAAGGAGCCGTTGAGCTTATTGTTCCAGGCATAGATCGGTTCCAAAGCCTGATGAGGCCAGGCGCTCCCTCCCGTCACCGTGTTTACCGGCGGATTTCCAGCAAGCAAATCGCCCTGACCTCTACCTGGCTGATCAAACGCGATCAGGAGCTTGTAAATGGCGAACCCGTCCCCGGTGTTAAACGCCTTTGGACCAGCATCCGGCGTCTCCCTGGCGAAAGTTATCGTGTCATTTGTGTTCGACAGTATGCGGGAGAGATGGGGATATCCACTTTTAGCAAGTTGAGTTGTATTCGTGAGCATGTAGCCAACCCATTGATCGGGTTTCCAGCCAGCTCCCGACGATACGAGCGTGTCTGATGCATTGGCTCCGGTGTGCTTTCCGCTAGCGTAAAGGTGAGGCTTGTGACCGGTGGCACTTGTTCCATTTCCTTCCGTGTCATTGACATCCCACGGACTAGTTCCACTCGCTCCGCCATACATGTGATATGGAAAATCACAGCGATAAACGGTCAGTGGTATATGCGGGCCCCTTGGCCCACTCCGGATTGGGCCACTCCAAATGTTCGAATGATAAATCGTCACCCCGCTCCGGGTAATGCCGATACCCTGAGGAACAGTCACCGTCTCCTTGTTATTGTAAAATTCGATCGCTCTTTGACCGCGGTGGCGGCCGCCGCTCTCCGTCCCGTGGCCGGTTATCATGGTGCAATTGAAAAACTGGTTGTGCCGACTTACATATCTACCCCCGTCTTGACAATCGATTCCACCGGCAGTCTGCGCCGTGCCGAAATTGTTCATGACGTTCTCCTCTATAAATAAGAACTTATCGCTGCCGAAATTCGTTGGGGCCGCCCACTACCCGTCACCATAGTTATTCGTTCCGCCTCCCCATGTCGCACCGTTGTTGACGATGATACTAGGCAGGCTGCCAGTATGGGCGCGTACATCCCATCGGCAATGATCGACAACACCGTAGATCCATCCGTAGAACAGCAACGCATTGTTGTAGAGTTGGTCGAAGTGGCAATGATCAACCCGCACCGACCAACATGTTCCCTCAATTTTGACGCATCCTTGATTTTGAGGCTTGGTTGCGCGCGCCCCGTACCGGAAAGTAAGACCGGTCAGACGAAAGGTTTGACGGGGCGCCACTTTAATTAGCAAGATTGGCTGCCCGCCACCGACGCCGGCATTTTTGCGCTCCCCCGGGGGCCCCTGCCGTCCAAAACGTTGTTGCTTCCCTTTACCTCCTTGCCCCATGCCTCCTCCCTGTCCCATGCCTGCCCTCTGCCCCATGCCTCCCCTCTGCCCCATGCCTCCCCTCTGCCCCATCCCAGGCAATGGGTGATTCCCTCCCGTCGGAACGTCATCCAAAATTACAGTTTTATCGTCGCCCCCACCCTGTAGAGTAATGCCTTTCGTAATAACCAGGGTAGAAGTCCAACTTTCTGTTCCAGCTGGAATTGTGACCGTATCACCATCGGTAGCGGCCACAACGGCTGCAGCAACGTCCGGGAAGGAGACACTTTTGGCTGTAATCACTGCAGCCGTCGTGATATGGCTAGAAACACTTAAGAGGATGGCCACTGCTGCCGTAAGGTGCCCGCCGCCGAATCGATTGAATGAACGCGAGTGCTGAGCCCTATTCGGCGGCATAAGCCAGCTCCTTCTCTTCCTCGGAATCGACGGGCGGGCTAACTTCCTCTGTCGGTGTAGAGCCAATCGTCCCGTAATCCAAAGCGATAATGTAAAACATAAGCCACATCACATTAAGGCCTTTGAACGTTGCTTCGGTCCAGTTGTGAGCGATTACACCAATTAGAAAACCCAACCGAAAACGGCCCCATTCAAAATTCTTTAATAGTTCAAGCCGTATTTTGCGGTAGGTCCCGAGCAGCAACCCACCAAGCATGAGCAGTCCCGCCCAGCCGAGGTTCAAATAGGTTTCTAAATAACCATTGTGCGCTTCCGTCGGGTGCCACAAATGCGCTGCCCACAATTGTTGGAGCCGATCTCCCGACCAAAAGCTTTCAAAACCAACACCGAAAATCGGATTGGTATGAAACGCCAGCAGCTCACCCCATAGGTTCTCCCTTCCTTCTATGGTCGACTCATGACCAGTCAGCTCCACTAGCCACTCAAAAATTCCAAAGCCAAGTTCAGCTACTATCAAGGTAACCGCCGCCATTGCTATATAAACACCAATCGTTCGTTTTTGCACAAACTGAAGGCCAACCGCCAGCATCACTGTAATTCCGATTAGCAGTGAGAGGGTTGGCGTCATGCTGTGCGCCTTGCGAAGAAGATAGGCAATCATGAATAGAAAACCTCCGAGCAGGAACAGCTCGTTTCGTCGGGACTTACTTCGCCTTTGTCGCCAAACCTGCAGCAACCGCCAGAAGAAAAAGTAACCCAAAACCATGCAGACAGCACCAAGGCCATTTTTGTTGTAGTTAAGACCTCTGTTACTGGCGATACCTGTCCACTCATCATAGTGGCGTCCTATGCTGTCAAAATACTTGATAACACAAATAGAAAACGGGACGAGAATGTATGCGCTCCTTTGCATTAGCCTTTTCAACGCCTCGTCCGGATCCGGCTCCGTGAAAACAAGGAGGATCATAACAGGATGACCGAGGACCTTGATCCATCGCTTGAATGCGGTGAAAGGGATGTCTGACCAAAGAGTCGCGAGGAAACAATAGAGAAGGAATGCTACCAACCAGCCGTTGTCACGAAACACTTCTGTCAGGTTGATTTGCCTTCGATTAAGAACGTAAACACCCAAGGCAATCAACGTGAGATAGACAAAAGCGTCGATCGGAGTTCCCTCTTCGGTCGAAGCAGGCCCCATCGGAAGGCCAAAAATACTGAGCCACTGAGAAAGGGGTCTCGATCCGACGAGTAATAGCCACACCAGCGGGATCCACAACGCTGCAGTGATATTGCGGCTTTCTCGAAAGTCTCGCCGGTAAAGGAAGACAGCGAAGGCAATTGTGAGAAAAAGTGCTAATGGAGGAGGCATTTCTTAACTCAAAGCTTAACTACGGAACTCGACCGGAGTGTGGACTGTTCCTTCGAATTGGGAGCCTGTTTTATTATGGGAGACGCCGGCAGCACAGTCGAGGCAACGAGTCCAAGCCGGGTAAAATTGCCCGCTTCGATGCTCTGTAATAGGACACCCATGTCGTCATTCATGAGAAAGTCTATTTCCAAAGGCACAATAGGGTGCGTCATTAGCTCGACATTGCTTGATTTCGCCAATGCCACCACGCGGTCCAGTTTTTTCTCCCGAATGCTCTGGGTCAGATCGAAAAAATAATCCGGGAGGCGATATTTGCGGGCTAACCAGCCGTCGACCAGCCGCCGGTAGGCTCGGTTCAAGGCACTTTTCTCACCAGGCCAGAAGGAGAAGTTCCGGCGCATGCTCGTGCCGCTTGGTATCAATTCGCTGAAAAGTAAATTCGCGCACAGATGCATATGGTGATGCCCGTCAATATGTGATGGCGATTTTCCATATAGTCGGCCAAATTCCTCAGTCTGGACTTTGTACGAGTAAGCAAAAGCTTTTTGCAAAAAAGGATTGTACACTAATTGAGAGTATTTGCTCCGTGTCAGGAAACGAACTGTTCTATGATGGTAGTCGCCAAGTGTTCCGGGATGATGGTCACCGGTGAATCGCTCAGAGAAGTTAAGATGCAAACCGGCATCGATCTGGTTCTGCTTCGCAATCTCCGCTGCGCGCTCTGAATCTTCCATAAAGACCATCGCGCTTAGGGAGGTGATTCTT
>Ga0066709_100004819_pt1 | contig 10900 bp, 10 predicted proteins | sample GraSoiAngelo_158_FD_79665 | JGI IMG/M metagenome (GOLD analysis project Ga0066709, IMG submission 79665) | Grasslands soil microbial communities from the Angelo Coastal Reserve, California, USA - 14_1009_16_30cm | ecosystem: Environmental > Terrestrial > Soil > Grasslands | place: USA... | reverse complement strand
GGAGCAGACCATGTCGATCTCCGCGCGCTGCAGGGCGGCGAAATGATCGGCAGGGTTCGGAATGTTGACGAATTGAATGTCCTTGTTGGGATCGACGACTTGCTTGAGGAATGCGCCGCGCATGTGAATGTCATGCGCGTTACTTCGGGAGGCGGCAATTTTCAGGAGCTGTCCATCGGACTTTGCTTTTGGGACGAGGGTTTTGAAGGCGGCCCAATCCTCGCCCGCCAGCGCGAGCTTGTTGGATGAGATGCACTCCGAACCGCCATTGATTTGGCCGGAGACAGCTACGACGTCGAAGCCTTTGTCGAGTGCCGTCACATAGTGAAGGTAAGTCACCTGTGCGACGTCAATGCTCTTCGACACCAGTGCGGTCAGCACGTCATTGCCGGAATTGAATCCGGTGGCCTCGATCTCGACGCCCTTGGCGAGGCCAGGGGTCAGGGACATCGGCAAACAGTGCGCGCATTTCGCGAAACCGAGCTTGATTTTCGGCGTTTGCGCGGCGGCGAACGCCGTTCCCACCAGCATCATTGCGATCAGAAGAAAGGCTCGGTGGAAAGGTTTCGCCATCATTGCGCTCCGTTGGTGGCGCCCGCGACGCCGTTATTTTCGATCATCCTTCCCTGCGCACGCCGGCGCAATGATGTTTTTGCACACTGCATACAATTTGTTCGATGTGCAATTGTTTTCATCTACATACGGTGATAATTTAGGCAAGCCATTAGCCCCAGAACGGCTAAACTCGAATTCAACGAGGCGGGACGCGTGCGGAAAAAATCGGACGTCGGTACGGGTCGAAAGACACTCAAGCTCAAGCGGACGGGCCTGCATGAGCGCGCCGCGGCACGGATGCGGGCCATGATTATCCGCGGCGAACTGGCGCCCGGCTCCCCAACGCAGGAAACTAAACTCTCCACGGCGCTCGGCGTTTCGCGAACCCCGTTGCGCGAGGCCATGAAACTGTTGGCCGCGGAAGGGCTGGTAGAGTTGCGGCCGAACCGCAGCCCACGCATCGCCGATATCGAAACGGATCGCGTGTTCGAGCTGTTCGAAGCGCTTGCCGGGATCGAGCGGCTCGCTGCCGAACTGGCCGCCCAACGCGCCACCGCACGCGAATTGCAACGTCTGCGCCTCCTGCAGACCCGCATGGAGAGCCATCACCGGGACGGTCGGCTCGATGCGTATTTCGCCATCAACGGGGAGATACACGGCCTGATCGTTCGGGCGGCGCGCAATGCGCCGCTACGCGAGGCGCACGAGACGCTGCTGTCGAGGGCCGAACGCGCCCGCTATCTCGCGCTCGGGGCGGAGCGGCGCTGGAGTAATTCCGTCGAAGAACATGCTGCCATTCTTGCCGCACTCGAGGCCCGCGACGGCGAAACGGCCGGCCGCCTTCTCTCGGCGCATGTGCAACGCACCGGCACCGCGCTTTGGGAGGTTTTGGCCAAGGCCACGGTCAGCAGGCCGGCGGCCTGATGATGAACATCCTGCTCCTCAACCCGAACACGCGCGCCGACATCACTGAACTCATGCTGACGGTCGGCCGGCGCGCCGTTTCGCCGGGGACGTCGCTGATACCCCTCACCGCACCGCGCGGCGTGCCGTACATATCGACGCGCGCCGAAGCGCAGATCGGTGGCGCCGTGGCGCTGGAAATGCTCGCAGAGCGTCACCGGAACGTTGATGCCGCGATTATCGCGGCGTTCGGCGATCCCGGACTTTTCGCAGCGAGGGAATTATTCAACATTCCCGTCGTCGGCATGGCGGAGGCCGCCATGCTCACGGCATGCATGGCGGGGCGACGATTTGGCCTGGTGACGTTCGCGCAGGCGCTTGGCCCCTGGTACGAGGAGTGCGTTCGCGCCCACGGGCTCTGGGAAAGATGTGCCGGCATCCGCATGCTCGACGGCCCTTTCCGTGAAATCGCCGAGGTAGGGACTGAAACGGACGACCTTCTGGTCGAACTTGCGATGCGGGCGGTGGAGGAGGACGAGGCGGACGTTTTGATTTTGGCGGGGGCGCCGTTGTCTGGACTGGCCGAGCGTGTCGCCGAGAGAATTCCAGTTCCAGTCGTCGATCAGGTCGTAGCCGCCGTGAAGCAGGCCGAAGCCCTGCTCGCACTCGGCTTGCGAAAAGCGACGGCCGGCACATTTCGCAGGCCCGACGCCAAGCCGACGAACGGCCTCGCAGGCCCGCTGGCCGCCCGTCTCGAGCATCGCGACGCCTGATCAGAAGGGTGGCCGAAGATGACAAAAGCCCAATTGCTCTTCGATCCTTCGGCCGAATGCGAACAGCCTGGACTCCTGCCCCGGGGCCGCAATGATCTGAACGCCGAACGGCCTTTGAGCCTGACGTCGTGGCGTCGGCAAGGTGAGTACCGGGAAGCCGACGAGCGAGACGATGAAGGGAACGGCGAGATAGTCGATCGGCGGTTCGAGGCCGATGTCGTCAATCTGCATCACGTCACCCGCGTCGTTCTTCCACGGGAAAACCGACGCTGCAGGTACGACAAGGAAATCCTTCCGCGCCAACAGATCACGAAAACTGCGGTAGACGGCGGTACGCCGCCGCTCGGCGGACAGATAATCCCGTGCCGTGAGCTGGCCGCCCGCTTCGATGTTCCAGATAACGGTCGGCGTGAGTTCGGCCCGCCGATCCCGAAGCAGCGCACCATAGCTGTCCGCGACATGCGCGGCCCGCAGCGTGCGGAACGCCTCGATGGCGCCACTGCAGTCGGGGGAGACTTCCTCGATGTCGGCGATACGCGACAGCGCATGGCAGGCGGCGGCAAAGCGCGCGCGGATCTCGTTCGCGACCGGCGCGACGCCGAAATCGGGCGTGATCGCGAGCAGCGGTCGTTTCCCATCGGACTGATCACCGGCCTCGATGCCGGCGGACAAAGGATCGCGGATGTCAGACCCGACGCAGGCGGCGAGCCCGAGTTCGAGATCGTCGACGCTGCGAGCCAACAGCCCGTGTGTGGCCAGCATATCCCAGCCCTGCGGACGGGCAGGCGCAGCAATTCGGCCGGGCGTAGGGCGGATCGAAACGACATCGCAGAAGCTTGCCGGCGTTCGCACGGAGCCGCCAAAGTCGGTGCCGTGCGCGAAAGACGCCATTCCGGTGGCGACTGCGACGGCGGAGCCACCCGAAGAGCCGCCGGAGGTCAGCGCAAGATCGAAGGGATTGCGCGTTGGTCCGCAAAGGCGATTTGTACACACAGCCCCAAAGCCGAATTCCGGCGTGTTGGTCTTGCCAATGATGACCGCCCCGGCCTGCCGAAACCTCCCCACCACAAGTTCGTCCTGCTCCGGGATATGGTCCTTGAACAACAACGATCCGTATGTGGTGCGCAATCCCCTGGTATTTGTCAGATCCTTCACGGCAATCGGAACGCCATGCAGAGGTCCTGTCGGCCCGCGTGCCGCGTCGCAGGCGTCGGCCTGACGGCGAGCACCATCCGCATCGACAGTAATGAAAGCCGAGAACCGGGCGTCGTGCGCGCTGATGCGCGCAAGGTGCGCCTCGAGCGCATCACGTGCAGAAATCTCACGCCGCGCCAAGGCCTTGGCAAGCGCGACAGCCGTAAGCTCGCAGGGATTTTCGTCAAACGTCATGGAGCAAGAATGCACGAACTTCGTGGCAATGACGATAGAGCAGGCACGGGACTTGCTTTCTTCCGGATAGCGGGAGGAGCAATCCATGGCTGAAGCGAAGGGCGGGCGTTCGCTTGTACTTGACGGGATCACGCACCGTTATCCCGGCGGTGCGGTCGCGGTTGAAAACATCAATCTCGACATGAAGGGCGGCGAAATCATCGCCTTGCTTGGTCCGTCCGGCTGCGGGAAGACCACACTCCTGCGCATCGTCGCGGGCTTCATCGCGCAAACTGAAGGGCGTATCATTATTGGCGATGATATCGTCGATGCATTGCCACCTAACCGCCGCGCCGTCGGGATAGTCTTTCAGAACTATGCCCTGTTTCCGCATCTGACGATCGCCGAGAACGTGGCCTATGGTCTTGCCGCACGCGGCATCGACACTGCGACGCGCCGGCGCGAAGCGCAACGCCTGCTCGAACTCGTCCAGCTCTCCTCCATGGGGGAGCGCCTGCCTCGGCAGCTTTCTGGCGGTCAGCAGCAGCGCGTGGCGCTCGCGCGCGCGCTGGCGATAAAGCCATCCATCCTGCTGCTCGATGAGCCCTTCGCAGCGCTCGACAAGAACCTGCGGCTCGATATGCAGATCGAGGTCAAGCGGCTGCAGCGTGTTTCCGGAATTACGACGCTCATCGTCACGCACGATCAGGAAGAAGCGTTATCAATGGCCGACCGCGTCGCGGTTCTGAGCCAGGGCCGGCTGGAGCAGTTCGGATCCCCCTCCGACGTCTACGACCGTCCGCAAACATTATTCGTGAACACGTTCGTCGGTTCGACGAACCGCATGCCGGGCACGCTGGTGTCGACCGATCCGACAGGCGCTAAAGTACGCCTCGACGCTGGGGCGGAGATCATCGCCAGGCCGGCATCGAAGTCCATGGCGGAAGGCGGCCGCGTCACCGTTTGTATCAGGCCTGAACATTTGCAGTTCGTGACCGACGAGTCCGGCTTCGCTGGCGTGGTCGGGATGGCCCTCCCCCTCGGCGCGACCGTCGTGCATGAAGTCACGATCGCGGATGGCTCCGGCGTGAAAGTATCCCAGGCACGTTTTGGCGAGACGCGCCTGCTGGAGAATGGCGTAGCAGTGCGTGTCGCACCGCTCGCTCCAGCTCTCGCCAATGTCTTCCCTGCATCGATTTAAACGTGGCGTCAGCATACAAACGGGAGCAAAACATGATGATCAATCGCAGAAGCCTTCTAACGACCGCATTGACGCTCGGCGCCATGAAGGCGTTCCCCGGACTGAGCTACGCCCAGGCCCGCCCACTGGTCTTTGCCACCTTTACTGGAAGCTGGGAGGAGGCACATAAGGCGGTGCTCGTTCCGGCCTTCCGCAAGGCACACGCCGATGCGTCGATCGTGCTCGACCCGATGCTGTCCGTCGATCAGATCGCAAAAGTAAACGCCGCGCGCGCCAATCCCCCGATCGATGTGATGCTGCACGATCCCGGCCCGGCCCTCGTTGCAATCGGGCAGGATCTCGTCGAGCCCTACCCGGTCGAAAAGAGCACCTACTACAAGGACCTCATTACTGAAGCACAGGAGCCGATGGGGCCAGCGCCGTTCTTCCAAGTGGTTGGCCTCACCTACAACCCCGACACGGTAAAGACGGCGCCAACCTCCTGGGCCGACCTTTGGAAGCCCGAGTTCAAGGGGCGTGTCGGAATCACGAATCTCAATTCGACCCTCGGGACGGGATGGCTTGTTGAGGTCGCCCGGATGCATGGAGGCTCGGAAGCCAATGTCGACCCCGGCTTCAAGGCGCTGGAGGCGCTAAAGCCCAATCTGGCAGCGGTCGCCGCCAATCCAGGCGCCCTCGCAACGCTTTTCCAGCAGGGGCAGATCGACATTTCACCCGGAAATTTCAATGCCATCCAGATCCTAAAAGCGCGTGGCGTGCCCGTTGAATTCGTCGCGCCGAAGGAAGGTGCGATCGCTTTCAAGACCACGATCCATGTCGTCAAGAACTCGCCGAACAGGGATCTCGCCTTCAAACTGATCGAAGCGGCCCTTTCACCGGAGGTCCAGACGACGCTGATGAATTCGCCCTACCTGATCGTGCCGACGAATTCCAAGGTCCCGATGGGCGGCGAGATCGCGCGCGTGCTGGCGAAAGACACCGCAGAATTGAAGAAGAAGTTTGTGTTTCAGGACTGGAAGAAGATCAACGAGCAGCGTTCGGCCTGGATCGAGAGATTCAACCGCGAAATCAAGATCTGAGGACGACGATGGCTGCTGCATCGGCGCCACGCGACGTGACATCATACGGGATAGGGCTCGCTGCGCCGCTGGCCCTGTTCTTTCTGGCGTTCTTCGTCGCACCACTGGTGCAGCTCTTTATTCTCTCCCTACACAACGATTCGGCCGGTACCCTTTGGGGTATCGGCCAATACATTCATTTCCTCTCCGATCCATTCAGTCTGAGCGTCCTCGGCTCGACGCTGCTGCTGGGCGCGGAAGTGACGGCCTTGTGCCTTGTGCTGGGTTTTCCAATCGCATGGCTCTATCACCGCGTCGGATCGCGGGCGCAGACGCTCATCATTCTCATTGTGCTCCTGCCACTCCTGACAAGTGTCGTCGTACGCACTTTTGCATGGATCGTGATCCTCGGACGTCAGGGTATCGTCAACTCGACGCTGCTTTCGATCGGTGCGATCGACACACCGATTCGGCTTCTTTACACCCAGTTTGGGGTGGTCGTTGCCCTCGCCCAGGTGCAAATGCCGCTGATGACATTGCCGCTCATTACGGCTCTCGGTCGAATTGACATGAATCTCGAGGATGCGTCCTGCTCGCTTGGCGCCGGGAGTTGGCGCACCTTCTGGAAAGTGGTCCTGCCGCTTTCCCTGCCCGGCGTCATCGCCGGATGCACGCTCACCTACGCCGCTGCCATTACTGCCTTCATCACCCAGTCCCTTGTCGGCGGCGGACAGATGCTTTTCATGCCAATGTATCTCTACCAGCAGGCCTCGACGCTGCAGAATTGGCCGTTCGCCTCCGCGATCTCGATCATCTTTCTTCTCGCGGTTCTCGCCGTGGTCACTGTATTTGGCATGCTAGGCCAGTTGTCCCGCGGATATGGCGGAGCCTGAACCATGAGCCGTCGGAAACGCACATGGGAAGCCGTTAGCTTCGAAGTCGTCATGACCTTGGTCGCGCTGATTGCACTGGCGATCATCATTGCGCCGTCGCTCGTTGTTCTGATCGTCTCGTTCACAAGCGGCTACTCGCTCAAATTTCCGCCGCCGGGTTATTCGGCGCGTTGGTACGCCGAATTATGGGATGCATGGCAATTGCATTTTGCCGCACGCAATAGCTTCATCGTCGCCATGTGGTCGACGGGCCTTTCGATCGTGCTCGGCGTTGCCGCCGCGCTGGCCATTGCCCGTTCGCCTACGCTTTCAACGCGCGTACTCGATTCGCTATTCATGTCGCCGCTCGTGCTTCCGGCCCTCGCGTTCGGCCTGTCGGCCTTGATGCTGTTCTCGCTGGTCGGCCTGCCGGTTTCCCAACTGACCCTGGTGATAGGCCATACTGTGGTCTGCGTGCCCTATGTGGTACGCAACACGGTGGCGGCACTTGCTCAGCTGGAGCCGACCTTGCTGGAAAGTTCTGCTGTGCTTGGCGCCAGTCGCTCCTACGCTTTCAGAAGGATCGTATTGCCGTTGATTCGTCCGGGCGTGATCGCCGGTGCCTTCATCGCCTTCATGTCGTCGTTCGACAACGTGCCTGTCTCGCTGTTCCTAAGGGATGCGGCAACCGACATGCTGCCGATCCGGATGTGGCAGGACCTCGAGGGCAAGCTCGACGTGACGATCGCCGCATTGTCGGGCGTCCTGATCATAGCTACCGTGGCGCTCATGGCGATCATGGAGCGCGTGACCGGACTGTCGAAACGATTGATGAGCTGACGCGCCTCATGCTCCTCGAAACAGGGAATAGCCCCAGCGGGTGAATTTCATTGGCAGGTGAAAATGCTCGTCCACCTCCGCAATCTTGAAACGGAAAGGCGCGACCGTGAGGAAGCTGGCGCCGGAGCCACCTGCAAAGAATTCGCCGAGGTAAAAGCGAACTTCGTACTCACCGGCTTCGATTCCCAATCCACGTACGACTGGATGGTCGAGCTGGCCGTTCGGGCCGAGTCGACCTTCGGCGATACGCGTGGGAACAGGTTCGATCCGCCATATCTCGACACGCAAACCCTCGGCCGGACGCCCGCTTGCAACATCGACTGCATGAATAGATACTCCACCAGCCATTTGGTCTCCTACCCGTTGGGCCCGGGCGCATGATATACGCTCCCGCGGTGGCTCGGCCAGCACTCCTGCCGGCACTGGCGGCCATCACGTGGCTGCAGGCTCTGGTGGCCCTCGCTTTGTTCGCACCGGGCGCAGTGGCGCCCACCGCCAACCTCGATGTTCCCAGCCTTTCGATGTTCGCCACGGCGGTATTCGCTGTCGGCGTCCTCACGTCTTTCTGGACGGGTGGCCCGATCAACCGTATCGGATCGCTGCGAATGGCAAGTCTGTGCGCTGCTGCGGTCGCGGCGAGCATGGCGTTTGCCGCGCTCGGATCAAGTTCGGCACTCTTCCTGGCAGGCCTTTGTCTCGACCTCGCCTTCGGCCCCGAGACGCCTGCCAGTGCCGCACTCCTGGGTAGACTGGTTACCGACGAACGGCGTGCGCTGGTTTTCTCGGTGCGTCAGACCGGCAATCAAATAGGCGCCATGTTGGGCTCGCTTGTCTTGCCCGCGATAGCCATCTGGCTTGCGCCGCAGTGGTCCTATGCCGCCGTGGGCGCGTCCGCCATCTGCGGGATCCTCGTATTCGAGTGGCTGCGTCCGGATTACGCGGGCCTGACGCAGGCTCCTCGGCAACTCGGCATGCGTGCACGATTGGCGTTGGCGAGCTCCGACCGTCGCATCGCGGCGCTTGCAGTAGCTTCCATACCCTTCAGCGGCATGCAACTCGCCCTCAATACTTATTTTGTTACGCTCAGTGTGCGTGAATTCGGGCTCAGCCATTTGGAAGCCGGCGGGGCACTTGCCTGCGCGCAAGGCGGCGGCCTATTGGGGCGACTTGGCTGGGGATTCCTTGCGATGCGTATTGGTGCTGCGCGATTGATCCTGGTCAGCCTCGGGTTAGGCATGACACTTTGCGCAGCCACGTTCGGATTTTTTGGAGAAGACTTGGGCAAAGCGGGTCAATATGCGCTTGCTGCGGCTTTCGGTCTTACGGCCAGCGGCTGGAACGGCGTATTCCTGGCGGAGGTCGCTCGACTTGCGCCACAAGACCGTATCGGCGAGACAACCGGCGCAGTGCTGACAGCTTCGTACGCGGGTTTGTTGGTGACACCGGTTCTCATTTCGGCCGTCGAAAGCTTCGCTGGTCTTGCCGGCGCATTCGTCGGCCTCGCAATGCTCGCTTTCTGTGGCACGGTGGTGCTCATCCGGGGAGACGCGCGATGAATGTGCATGAAATCGTCGCCGCCGTTTCGACCGGACGCGCGTCGGCCGTCGAAACCGTCCGTGCCGCCCTCGATCGCATCGCTCAAGCCAAGGCGCTTAACGCAGTCGTGACGATCGATACCGAACGCACGCTCGCCGAAGCAGCCACGGTAGATCGTCGCGTCCAGCTCGGCGACAACATGCCGCTCGCCGGTGTCCCTGTCGTCGTCAAGGATAATATCTGGGTCGAAGGCTGGCGTGTCACGCAAGGGTCACGGCTTTTTGCGGACTTCATCGCGCCGCGCGATGCCGTTGCCGTCGAACGATTGCAAAGGGCCGGCGCGGTCGTTGTGGGCATGGGCGCCACGTCTGAATTCGCCTGCAAGGGCGTGACGACGTCGCTCCTCTTCGGCCCCACACGGCATGCGCTCAATCCCGATCTGACGCCCGGTGGTTCGTCGGGTGGCCCGGCAACGGCCGTCGCGGCTGACCTTGTACCGCTTGCTATCGGAACCGACGCCGGCGGCTCCAGCCGTCGCCCGCCGGCACATGTCGGCGTTGTCGGCTTCAAGCCGTCATACGGCGCCATTCCATATGGTCCCGGGTTCGCCGAGCCGTTTTTCGGCATATCCGTCATCGCGCCAATAGCCCGCAACGTCGCGGATGCCGCGCTCGCGTTCGAGGCGATGGCGGGTTTCGATCCGCGAGATCCCGATTCCGCGATGGTTGAAAGCGATGACGTTGATGCGACAGATCTACGCATCGCTTTTTCGCCGACGCTGGCACTCGACACCCCCATCGATGCGGTCATCGCCGATAGGTTGGAAGTTGTCGTCGAACATCTTGGCGGAATTGGATTACAGATTGTCCGACGTGATCCGATCTGGCCGCCTGGTGCGACAGAGGTAGCGTTGATGCCACTGCAGCATGTGGGACTTGCCGCCATCTATGGCGCAGATTTCCAGAAGAATCCGAGGCAATTCGATCCGGACGTGGCCAAGCAGATCGAACGCGGTCTTTCCTGGCCGGGTGTAGAAGTAGCTGCAGCGCTTCGCGCAAGCTCAGCTATCAGCGCCGCTTTCGCAGCATTTTTTTGCGAATTTGACCTCCTTCTGGCACCGACCGTTCCCTGTGTCGCCTGGCCCCTGGTACAACTGGGCCCAAAAATGATCGGAGGGAAGGAAGCAAGTCCCCGAGCTCATGCCGCCTTCACACCTTTCGTAAATCACGCACGACTTCCAGCGATTTCAATCCCGTGCGGCCGTGACGCAAGCGGCCTTCCGTTCGGAATTCAGATTATCGCACGAAGAGGACACGACAGGCTCTTGCTTCGCGCAGCGAAGCGCATTGAGTGCGAAATTGCATCCATGATCGCTTAGATGCGCTTGGTCCGCGCCCACTATCAGGCGTCGAATTAGCGAAACGACTAGAGAATTCCGCAAACCGCCTTATGCGAAAAACGTCACAAACTCGCCTGAGAGTTACCGCTCTAGCCCGCACAAATTCGAAACCGGAAACTGACAAGCTTTCTACTCATTCCTCATCAACCAAGAGATGCCGTCTGCATATTTAACGGCCGCTTTGCGTAGAGTCGAGGTGTGACGCAGTAGCTTTAGGTTCGAACATATCTGTTGCCGCCCCTTTCGTTCGGCGGTGCCTTACTGGTTCGACCATGGCCCCGTTTTCACACCCCGCTCATCGAACCGGACAGGCAGATTTGTCGGGTAGCTCAGCCATTGCTGGCTTTCGCCCCCACAGAACCCACCGTGCGGCGTTACCGCAGTGGGCTCTTCAG
>Ga0066709_100004818_pt1 | contig 10904 bp, 7 predicted proteins | sample GraSoiAngelo_158_FD_79665 | JGI IMG/M metagenome (GOLD analysis project Ga0066709, IMG submission 79665) | Grasslands soil microbial communities from the Angelo Coastal Reserve, California, USA - 14_1009_16_30cm | ecosystem: Environmental > Terrestrial > Soil > Grasslands | place: USA... | reverse complement strand
TGGGTTTGCACTGCTTCCCATATTCTCGGCCATCGACGAGACGGTCCCGAAGAACGCCGGGGCCTTGCGGCGCATCAAGCTGATCACGCGCAAGGGCACGCTCGTCGATGCCGAGCTCCCTTCTCCGACGGGCTGGTCGCTCCATCACGTCGGCGCCGAGGTCGCCGCCGCGGTCGCCTCGGCGCTCGCGAAGATTCTTCCAACGCGAGCGGGGTGTGTGAGTGCCAACATGCCCCTGGTGCAGACGATCGAGCGCGCCGTGCGACATGGAGGTACGATCGAGCAGGTGGAGGTTCGCGGCTACGAGATCTTTTGCCGGGGAGGGGGCGGCGGGACCGAAGGTTCCGACGGCTGGGGCATGCCAGGTACGTTCGCCGCAAGCCCGCTTCCGTCGGTCGAGATGTACGAGGCCCAGTTTCGTGGCGGCATCGAACGGATGGAGCTCGTCGTCGATTCCGGAGGCCCCGGCTGCTGGAGAGGAGCCCTCGGCACGGAGACCGTGATCCGATTCCCCGACGACCGAGGCGATCTCTTCTTCACGGTTTGCGTCGAGCCCGCCCCGGCGGAGACCGATGGCTTCGTGGGCGGCCGCCCCGGGTCGAGCACCGAGGTGCACGTGCTCACCGGCGGCCAGAGGCGTTTGATTCACGACGCCGTCATCGACGAACGGATCGGGTGCGGAACCGAGGCGTGCTTGCGCATGAGCGGTGGGCCGGGCTGGGGCCCCGCCTGGGAACGCGACCCGCGGCTCGTGCTCGGCGACGTGCTGGACGGCTGCGTCTCGGTGGAAGCCGCGGCCCGCGATTATGGCGTGGTCATCGACAGCGGTCGAACGAGCGTCAACGTCGAGGCGACGCGCAAGGCGCGGGCCGGCCACGGGCGCGTGGCCAGACGGTCATGAACCGCATGCAGCGGAGGTGAAGATGAGCGACGTCATCACCGCGGAGATCATCCGTGAGTACCTCGAGACGGTCTCGGAGGAGATCAGCAAGACGATGGAGAACACGTCGGTCTCCACCGTCTTCAGCGAGGCGCACGACTACTCCTCCGGCGTCTTCTACTACGACGGGAAGACGGTCAGCCTCCTGGCCCGTGCCGATGCGCAGCCCGTCCATAGCTACGCCGCGGGCCGATCCGTCGAAGACCTGCTGCGCTCCTTCAAGTACAACCTGAACGAAGGCGACATCATCCTCGCCACCGACCCGTACCACGGCGGCAGCCACATTCCCGACTGGACGCTCATGAAACCGGTCTTCTACCGGAACAAGCCGGTCTTCTTCCCGGCGGTAAGGGCCCACATGATCGAGGTCGGTGGCCCGGTACCCGGAGGCTACAACTCCTTCGCGACCGACGTGTGGCAGGAGGGTTTTCGGCTCGCGCCCATCAAGATCGCGGAGAAGGGCGAGACGCGGCGGGACGTGGTTCGGCTCCTGTCGGCGAACAATCGTATTCCGCAGATCATGGAGGGCGACCTCAACGCGATGATCGGCGCCTGCAAGGTGGGTGAACGCCGGATCATCCGGCTGGTCGAGAAGTACGGGTTGAGCAAGGTCCTCGAAGCGATCGAATACATCCTCGACTACAGCGAGCGGCGGGTGCGGGCGGAGATCGACTCCTGGCCCGACGGTGAGTATCGGGGTGAGAGCATTCTCGATCAGGATTTCGCCGGTACGCAGAACGTCAACGTCATGGTGACGATCCGGGTGAAGGGCGACCGCTGCACGGTCGACTTCACCGGGTCGCACCCGCAGACACGGGGCTTCGTGAACAGCGTGCCGGGCAACACGATGTCGTGGGTCTACACCGAATTTTCGGTGGTGATGCCGGACATCCCGATCAATTCCGGGTTCTTTCGGCCGATCGAGATCATCATCCCCGAAGGGACGGTCGTGAACCCGTTGCCTCCGGCTCCGGTCGGGAACTCGACGATCTGCATCGGCAGCGACATCGGACAGGCGACGATGAAGGCGCTCGAGAAAATCGTGCCGGAGAAGACGGGGTCCGCATTCATCGACCTGACGGTCGATACGGTCTACGGTCACGACTCGCGGTATGGCAATCAGATGTTCATCAGCTTCGACTACGCGACGACGCCGATATCGAGCGGGGCGGCGTGCGGGACGGATGGTTGGGGCGGGTTCGCGGCGCCCCATGCGTCGCTGAAGATCCCGCCCTACGAGCTGATGGAGGTGCAGTACCCGTTTCTGTACCTGCAGGGCGAGTACGTCATCGACACGGCGGCGCCGGGCAAGTGGCGGGGCGCGCCCGGCTACTGGATGCGGCGTGCGAGCACGACGGATCCGGTCGTCAATAACATCTACGTTCAGGCCTCGAGGCATCCGCTGCAGGGTTTCGCAGGCGGGAAGGCCGGAGCGGGGAACTACTGCGTCCTCGGCCACGGGGGCGCGCAGCAGAAGGTGATCCGGGATGTCGCCTTCGGATACGTGCAGCCGCCCGGCGAGGTGCTGTTCGCCCAGAGTGGGGGCGGAGGGGGCTGGGGTGACCCGCTGGAACGGGATCCGGCGCTCGTCCTGCGAGACGTGCTCGACGAGTACGTCTCGGTGGACGGTGCGCGGCGGGATTACGGAGTCGTGATCGACCCGGTCTCGGCGACGGTCGACGAGGAGGCCACCGCGCGGTTGCGAGCGCAGATGCGGACCGGGGCCGGGAGCTCGGGTTCAGACGGGAGGTGAGATGTCCGCCAAGACGCTGATCGACCCGGGGTGGGCATGGGACGACGACTTCCCCCTGGCGCAGGCCGTCAAGGTGGGAAACCTGCTCTTCCTCTCGGGCCAGATATCGGTCGACGCGAAGGGCGAGGTCATCGGTCGGGGAGACCTGCGCACGCAGACGCGACAGGTTTTCGAGAACATCAAGATGCTCCTCGCCAAAGCCGGCGCGACGTTCGACGACATCGTGAAAATGAACACGTACTTCACCACGGACATCCACGACTTCGAGGACTACTTCGCGGTTCGGCGCGAGTACTTCAAGAACTCGCGCCCCGCCAGTACGGGAGTGCAAGTGGTCGCGCTCGCGTTCGAGGGCCTGATGCTGGAGGTGGAGGCGGTGGCCGTTCTGCGCCCGAGGCCGAGGAGGAGAGGTCGTTGAGCACCCTCCGGCACACTCCCGGCCCCGTCAGGATCGCGTACCGGCGTGAGGGAGCCGGCCCGCTCGTCGTCTTTCTTCACGGGATCGGGGGGAACAGCAGCAACTGGCTGGAACAGCTCGAGGCCTTCGGGGGGCGCTTCTGTGCGGTGGCCTGGGATGCGCGAGGATACGGAGCGAGCGACGATCCGCCCGGGACCCTGCGGTTCGGTGACTACGCCGACGACCTCTGCCGGCTGCTCGATCACCTCGCGGCAGAGGCGGCGCACCTCGTGGGCATGTCCATGGGCGGGATGATCATCCAGGACTTCTATGCGCGGTATGGCGACCGTGTGGCGACCCTCACGCTCGCCGACACGTCGGTCGGCCTGGGTGCGGCGGCCGAGGAGGCGCGACGGGACTTCCTGGCCCGCCGGCTCGGGCCCCTCGAGGGGGGGCTGAGCCCGCGCGAGCTCGCCCCGCACCTCCTCGATGTGCTCATGTCGCCGCAGGCGCCGAGCCACATGGCGGAGCGCCTGCGTGCGTCCCTGGCAGCGCTCCGGCCCGAGCCATACAAGCAGGCGTTGAGAGCGATCGTCACCACCGACTTCCGGGCGGTGCTTCCGAACGTGAGGGCCCCGACGCTCGTCGTGGTGGGGGCGGAGGACCGGGTCACGCCGCCGTCCCTGAGCGAGACGCTCGCGGCGACCATCCCGGGAGCGGAGAAGGTGATCATCGAGGGGGCGGGGCACCTGAGCAACATGGAACGCCCGGATGCTTTCAACGCGGCGGTTGGAACATTCCTCGATCGGCACGCTGTCCGGGCGTCGACGCTTGGCACGGGGTAGGGCGCCGGAGCCAGGGCTTCATGGAATACGTGATCGGCGTCGACATCGGGGGGACGTGCACGGACTGCGTCGTGATGGACCAGCAGGGTCAGATCACGATCGCAAAGGCCTTCTCGACTCCGCAGGATTTCTCCGCGGGGATCCTCGATGCGCTCGAGGTCGCGGCCCATCAGCTCGGCATCGACACGCGTACGCTGCTCTCGCGGACGAAGCTCTTCCTTCACGGCACGACGATCGCGGAGAATGCGATCGTCGATGGCAAGCTCGTCACGGCGGGCATCCTCGTCACGCGTGGATTCGAGGATACGCTGTCGCTGATGCGAGGAGCGTACGCGCAATGGTCCGGCCGTACCGAGGAGGAGATGAAGAACATCGTGTACGCACGCCGGCCCGCGCCGCTCATTCCCGTCTGGTTGATCGCCGGGGTCAAGGAGCGGACGGACGCCAGCGGCGAGGTGATCGCCGCGGCCGACGAGGCGGAGGTCGCGCGGGCCGTTCGCACGCTGCTGGAGCGCGGCGCAGAGGCGCTCGGCGTCGCGTTCCTGTGGTCGTTCATGAATCCGCAGAACGAGATCACGGCGAAGAAGGTCATCGGCGATCTCGCGCCGGGGCTCTTCTGCACCGTTTCTCACGAGATCGCGCCGATCATGGGCGAGTTCGAAAGGATGCAGACGGTCGCGCTGAACATCCGGCTCGGGCCGGCGATCTCGACATACCTGAAGACGCTGGAGGAGAAGCTCGACGGCCACGGGCTGCACGGCGCCCTGCTGATCATGCAGGCGCACGGAGGACTCCTCGGCGTGGAGGAGGCGTCGGCCCGGCCCGTCGGGATGATCGAGTCGGGGCCCGTGAGCGGCCTCGTCGGGAGCAAGGTGCTCGGCGACATCATCGGGTTCAGCAACATCATCGGTGTGGACATGGGGGGCACGACGTTCAAGGCCGGCGTCGTGAGCGCCGGCATGATCGACTACGAGCGCGAGCCGATGATCCTGCAGTACCACTATGCCCTCCCGAAGATGAACATCGCGTCCATCGGCGTCGCCGGAGGCAGCGTCATCTCGATCGACCCGACGATGCGGACGCCGCGCGTGGGTCCCAACAGCGCGGGCGCGCACCCAGGGCCGGTCTGCTACGGCTTCGGTGGCGAGCATCCTACGGTCACCGACGTGGACCTCATCCTCGGCTACCTCGACGAGCGCTTCTTCCTCGGCGGGCGTGCGAAGCTCGATCGCGAGAAAGCCTTGAGTGCGTTCAAGGCGACAATCGCCGATCCCCTGGGAATGGAGGTCATCGAGGCGGCGGGCCAGGTCTACCGCCTCACCAACAGCATGATCTACGACTTGCTGCACCGCCTGACGATCGAGAGAGGGCTCGACCCGCGGGTTTATGCCCTCTTCGCCTACGGGGGGACCGCGGGCATGCACGTGACGGCGTTCGCACGGGAGATGGGCGTGACGCGCGTGATCATGCCGCATTCGGCATCCGTGCACGGCGCGTTCGGATTGGTGACGGCCGACGTGACGCATGAGGAGCAAGTGACCCGACCGCTCAAGGTTCCGGTCGCGCCGGAGACCGTCAACGACATCTTCGCGGCGCTCTCGGCCAAGGTCGAGCACAAGCTCGAGTCGGAAGGCTTCGAGACGAGGGACAGGCTGATCAGCCGGGCCATCGACATGCGTTACCGTCGCCAGGTGCACGTGGTGACGACGCCGGTCGAGAGCGCCGGCCCGCTGAGCGAGGCCGACGTCGAGGCCACCGTCGAGGCGTTCAATCGGATGTACGAGGAGCGCTTCGGCAAGGGATCGGGCTACAAGGAGGCGGGGATCGAGCTGGTGAACTTCCGCGTGCGGGGTGTCGGGTCCCTGCGGAAGCCGGAGATCCGGGGGCGGGACCTCGGACCGGCCGATCCGAGCCCAGCTTTCGTGGAGAGACGCCGTGCGTATTTCAGTGCCGCCCAGGGTCTGGTCGAGGCGAGCTGCTACGACTTCGAGAAGCTCAGTCCGGGCAACGAAATCACGGGTCCCGCAATCGTCTGGACACCCATTACCACGATCGCCGTCAACCCTGGTCAAACGGCCTGGTGTGACGTCTACAAGAACCTTCACGTGATGTTCTGACCGCCGACGAAGATGGAGCGTGTGGATCCATTCTCCTTCGAGATCATCAGACACAAGCTGTTCCGGGTCATCGACGAGGCGATCATCACGCTTGGAAAGGTCTCCGGCACGGCGGTGACGGCCGAGGGCCACGATCTCCTGGTCGCTCTGTATCGGGCGGACGGCACCGTGCTGCTGAGCGGCATGGGCTTCCTGCATCACATCATCCCCGCCGCCCAGGCGGTCAAGCACGTCGTGAAGACCTTCGCCGACGACCCGGGGATCTTCGAGGACGACGTGTTCTTCGTCAATGATCCCTATACCGTCGCCATGCACTGCCCCGACATCTTCATGATCTCTCCCATCCACTTCGAGGGGCGGCTGGTGAGCTGGGTCGTGAACTACGTGCACGTGACCGACATCGGCGGCGTCGACTTCGGCGGCTTCTGCCCGAGTGCAACGGAATGCTTCCAGGAGGGCTTCAGCACCAAGGGCCTCAAACTGGTCGAGCGGGGAAAGCTCCGCCGGGACGTGCTCGATACATTCCTGAACATGATCCGGGACCCGGGGATGACGGGCCTCGATCTGCGCTCGCAGCTGGCGGCCGATCACGTGGCGAAACAGCGCATGCAACAACTCTATCGCGACTATGGTGTCGAGGCCGTGGACGCGGTCGGAGAGCAGTTGATTGCGCAGTCGGAACGGCTTCTCAAGCAGCGGTTGCTCGAACTACCCGACGGAACCTGGCGCGCGAGGCAATACCTCGACCTTCCGGACAAGTGCTATCGGCTCGAGCTCGCGGCGACCAAGCGCGGAGACTCGCTGACGTACGACTTCAGCGGGACCGACGAGCAGGCGCCGTACGGCATCAACTGCTGCTACTGGGCGACAAAGGGAGCGAGCCTCGCGCCGCTCTTTCCCATCGTGGCCTGGGACCTGACGTGGAACGAAGGTATCGTGCGTTGCCTCGACGTCGTGGCGCGGCCGGGGAGCCTCCTCAACTGTCAGCGCCCGGCTCCCGTTTCCATCGCGACCGTGGGCGGCGTCCACAGCGTGAACATGCTGTCGGTGGCCGTCCTTTCGAAGATGCTCGGCGCCACCGAACGATACAAGGATCGGGCGGTGGGATGCTGGGTGGGCTCGCTCGTGGTCTATGCGACCGGCGGATTGAACCGCTGGGGCGAATACGTGGGTCAGATGGGAGGCGATGTGTTCGGCATGGGAGAGGGGGCACGCTCCTTCGGGGATGGTGCGGCGGCCGGAGGCCATATCGTCAACGTTGCCCAGAAATTCCCCGACGTCGAGTTCGAGGAGCAAGCGTTCCCGAAGCTGTTCCTCTACCGGCGAGTCGTCCCGGACTCCGGGGGGCCGGGAAAGTACCGCGGCGGGCCCTGCCACGAGCTCGCCGTCGTCCCTCACGGGGGCCAGACGAACAGCTTCGTTGCGGTGATCACGCCCGGCAAGGGGAAGAATTTCCTCGCCGGGCAAGGCATCTTCGGCGGCTATCCGAGCTGCAACACGGACAGCCTGGTCTTCCGGGACGGGAACGTCGCCGAACTTCCGACCGACCTCGGGTCGACTCGGGGTGACGTCGAGGAGGCGCGGGCACGGTCCGTCGAGGTGCACGGCGACGACATCCTCTACGTCCGGCCGGACGGAGGCGGGGGCTACGGCGATCCGCTCGACCGAGAGCCCGCGCTCGTATTGGAGGACGTCCGGACCGGGATGGTCACCGAAGGCCCCGCGCGGGACATCTACGGCGTCGAGCTCGATCGACGGACGGGGGAGATAGACCGCGAGGCAACCGAGCGGCGTCGGATGACGCTGCGCAAGGAGCGGCTCGGGCGCAGCCCGGACATGGAGCGAAGCGTTCGACGGCCCATCCCGCGTACCCTTTTCCGAATGGGCGAATACCTGCAAGTCCTCTCCGCCTCGGCGCGCTCCGTCATCCAGTGCACGTGGTGCGGGAGAGAGATCTGCGCGGCCGAGGCCAACTGGAAGGACCACGCGGTGCGCAGGCAGTCGCTACCCAGCGCGTCGGGACCGCTGCGGCGCGACAGCGGCGAGTTCCATCTCTGGGAGTATTTCTGCCCGGGGTGCGCCACGGCGCTCGAGGTCGAGGTCATCCGTCGCGGAGACGGTCCCTTGCACGACACGGTCGACCGCTGGCCTGGCGGAGCGCGCGCAGATGGCGGCGCGGAAACGCGTGGCGGGTCCTCTCCCGTGAGGGTAAGATGGCGGCCCGGCGGAGGGTCTGTCTGAAGAGGCGGAAGCGACAGCCCAGCTAGCCTGGAAGATGTACGAACCCTATGTGCAGGGCGGACCTCGAGCGCTCGGCTTGGAGCGCGCGCTCGCGCGGGCCCTTCGCTCCCCCTTCATGGCCCGAAAGCTCGGTCAAGCCGGCATCGGTCTGGATGATCTGGTGGGCTGGGAGGGATGGTTGGCCATCCCACCGACGACCAAGGACGAGCTGCGGGCCTTGCGCTCCTTCGAGGAGATGTTCTGCATCTCGCCGCGCAGCGATGTCGTGGAGTTCTGGCGCAGCGGCGGGGTCAGCGGGCGCCCGCTGTTCTATCCGCGCACGAAGCTGGACGTCGAGGAGTCACTCGTGGCGTTCTCGCGAGGCCTTCAGCTCGCGGGAGTGACGCGCGGCGACACCCTGATGTGCAGCCTGCCGCTCGGCATACATCCCGCGGGCCAGCAGATGGTGCGCGCCGCTGAACGGCTGGGCGCCGCGACCCTGTGGGCGGGCGCCGGTAACCAGACGCCGTCGCTCACGCAGGTCGAATTGATCCACGAACTCGGAGTCACCGTGTGGTGCGGCATGGCCTCCTTCGGCCTGCATCTGGCGCATCTCGCCGACGCGGCTGGCCGCACACTCCTTCAGAGCAAGGTGCGCACCGTGATCACGACGGCCGAGCCGCTCTCGGAATCGAAGCGGGCGCTCCTCGGTGCGCTCTGGTCGGCGCGGGTGGTGGACACGTTCGGCATGAGCGAGCTCACGCTCTTCGGCGCGGAGTGCGGCCGCCGTGCCGGGTGCCACATCTGGTCCGACCACGTCTTTTGCGAGGTGCTCGACCCGCGCAGCTCGCAGCCCGTCCCGCCCGGGGAGGTCGGCGTGCTCTGTGTGACCGGGGTCCGGGGAACCGAGGCGACGCCCTTCGTCCGCTGGCTCTCAGGCGACATGGTGCGGCTTGAGTACGGCTGCGCGTGTGACGAGGCTCGGCACCCGCGTCTCGTCCACTCCGGGCGGACGACGGACTTCTTCAAGGTGAAGGGCGTGAATCTGAATCACGGCGAGCTCGAGGACGCGCTCTACCAGGTGCCCGACCTGCGCGACTACCGCGTGACGGTCACGAGGCAAGATGATCTGCGGATCGAGCTGGAATGCGCGGACGGGATGGTCGCTCGCGTGCGCCAGGCCGTCGAGGATCTGTTCGTGCACCGCTTTGGCGTCCGGGCCGAGATCGTGCCGGTCGCGCGTGGTACGATCGTCAAGTCCACGGAGGTCGAGGTGAAGGCGCGCCGGTTCATCGATCAGCGCGGTGAAGCATGAGCCCGCGTCGGGACACCTCATGACCATCACCGCGGCTGACGTGAAGCGGAAGGCGAGGGAGCTCGGAGCCGACCTCGTCAACATCGTCTCGTGTGACGCCCTGGAGGCCCACCCACCCGATCCCGAGTGGCCGCAGGTTCCGTCTCGCATCTCGCAATTGATGAAGAGCTGCGTGCTGACGGCGATCCGCATGCCGTGGGGGATCTTCCTCACCGACAACCGGGCGTGTCTCTCGATGGCGGCGCAGTTGCTCCTCAGAAAGACGGAACGGGTCTCGCTCGCCCTCTCCTACTGGCTCGAGGAGCAGGGCTACCACGCCTTCCAGGTGGCGACCGAGGAGACCGATCCCGAGCTGAAGCGTGGGAGCTACGGCTGGCTCTCCCTCCGCCACATCGGCGTGGAGGCCGGGATGGGCACGCTGGGCCTCGAGGTGAACATCCTGACCCCCGAGTTCGGCCCGCGTGTCTACCAGGGCGCGGTGCTGGTGGACGCCGAGCTCGAGCCCGACGAGCGCATCCAGGACCAGCTCTGCATCGGAGAGTCCTGCGGTCGCTGCCTCTACTCCTGCCCGACGAACGCGGTCCTGCACTGGGGCCTGGACAAGCGGGCGTGCGGCCGGGCGGCGCAGCCCGACGGCATCGCGAGCATCATCCACGGCCCGCTCAAGCGGCTGGCCGAAGCCCGGAACGACGACGACGTGCGGATGGTCTTTCACGGCGCCGAGATGCGAGAGAAGTGGGCGGCGATCGTCCGGCTCGCGACGTCGTACGCGGCATGTCCGCGTTGTCTCGAGGTGTGCCCGGTCGGGTGGGACTACCTCGAGTTCCTCGCCAAGGAACACCGCAACATCCCGGAGAAGGACGACGAACGGATCCGCAAGCTCAAGGACATGACCGCGGCCGAGAAAGCGGGGGGCCGAGCGCACTACGCCACGCCGATGGACAAGCGGTGGCTCGGTGAGGCCGGCTACCACGGCCTCAAACGGGGCCGCGCCGGACCTCAATGAACGCGGAAGCCGTCAAGGACAAGGCCCGCGCGCTCGGTGCCGACCTCGTGGGTATCGCGTCGGCGCAGACCGTCAGCGAGCACCCGGTCCCCGGCTGCCCCTACGGCCCGGGGGATATCCTGACGGGCGCGAGGAGCGTGGTCGTGGTGGCCCGTCGGCTGTTGTGGGGCATGGCGCGCGAACGTACCTGGAACAATCGCAACGTCCACTACGCGGGCGAGATGGCCTTGAGCATCATGGAGGAGCTCACCTACGAGCTCGTCCGCTTTCTGGAGGACGAGCGCCACCCCTCCATCATGGTGCCCGCCGCC
>Ga0066709_100004817_pt1 | contig 10905 bp, 6 predicted proteins | sample GraSoiAngelo_158_FD_79665 | JGI IMG/M metagenome (GOLD analysis project Ga0066709, IMG submission 79665) | Grasslands soil microbial communities from the Angelo Coastal Reserve, California, USA - 14_1009_16_30cm | ecosystem: Environmental > Terrestrial > Soil > Grasslands | place: USA... | reverse complement strand
GGTTTCGTCCTACCCCGAGTCGGGAACTCGGGAAGCCGCGCGCTCCAGGGCGGAGTAGCGCTCGGCGCCAAGGCGCAGGGCCGTCGCTAGAAGCAGGCATGACTCGGCCCGCGAAATATTTTTCTTGGATTGTGCGATTGCCTCGAATCCGGGGTCCAGAATCGGCATGGGCTTGACGGACTCGATGCGCTTGACCTTCACCGTGGCCGTTTTCCCCGCGGCCTTTGCCCATTTCTGAATTCGGGCGACCCGCGCGTATTCCGCCCTCTGTCGGGCTGCGGTCTCCGAGTTCGCGAGCGACTTCGCCCTCGCCTCGGCCTCCATCGCCGCGTCCTCACTCGCGAACGCCCGGTTGAAGTCCCGCGACATCTGAAGGCCGTTGATCTCCGAGAGGTTTCGCGCCCGCGCCTGGTGGCGGTCGAGGCACCGCATCAAAATCTCGAGCGCCTCGGAGCGCGAGATCACGTCGCCCGGACTCGGGTCGTGCGCGCCGGCCGGATCGAGGATCTCGGAGTCGACCAGGGCGTTCACCGTCGATTCCCACGTCTTCGTCGTGAAGGGGGTCCCGAGGCGGAAGGCGAGCACCAGGGCTCGGTAATACTCGCCCCGCGTCATCGACTTGTCGGGCTCGAACTTCGCGCGATCGCCGGTGACGATTCCGTCCCGGCAGGCCGCGAGGGCGTAGCGCGACTGCCATGACCCCGGGTCGAGATCCTCGTAGCGACGGACGTGCTGCTCGAGGAAGGCGAGCGGGTCGACGGTCTGAAGCTGGGAGTAGCTCCGCTCCTCGGGCGTGGGCGCTTCGTCGTCACCATCCTGAGGCGTCACGTCATCCGGGTCGCCGGGGATGTTCTTCCGTATCTCGAGATGGAGATGCGAGGAGGTCGCCCTGCCGGTATGACCGATCTTCCCGAGGGGCTGACCCGCCGCGACGATGTCACCCCGCTTCACGAGCATCGAGTGAGGTGCCATGTGCCCGTAGAGGGAGTGGACCCATTCACCGGACGGGAGGACGTGCCGGATGACCACGTAGTTGCCCCATCCGGTGCGCCATTTGTAGACGGTGCGGAGCCTCGTGCCTTGCTTGTAGACCCGCTTTCCGTTCTCGACGACGGGAAGCCGGAGTTGCTGCTGGCGCTGGACCTTGATGAGCGCGTTGGCATCGGCGACCACGACGATGCCGGAGGCGATCGCGCGTATCGGTGCGCCGCCGCGCCCGCACGCGAGGTCGACCCCGTAGTGGGTCCGATGCTTCTTCCCTCCCCTAATCTTGAGATAGGGGTCCGAGACGTAGTAGCCGGAGGGTTCGCCCTCGTGGCTCTTCGTGTAGTCGAGCTCGTCTCCGACCGGGTAGATGAACGCGCCGGCGATCGGGATCGAGGAATTATCGGGGGCGGCCGAAATCGTCGCGGGCGACGCGAAGAGCGCGGTGGATAGGAGAACCACCGCCGCTGCGATCGCCGCTCTGGCTACACCCCTCGCGGCGCCGGGCTTCCGGCGTCGTAAGGACCGCGGCAACCTAATCGCCCGCCGGGGTGGTCTGTGGGAGGCCGAGGCCGAAGCGGAAGGTCCAATCGAGGATGCGGCGCGCTTCGGCGAAGCGAAGGGCGTTGCTGGGAGCCCCGAGCACGACCGCCGTGACGTCGACGCCGGTGGGTCCCTTTACGTTGGTCACGAGGCAGTAGCCGGCCTCGTGGATGAAACCGGTCTTGCCGCCCGTGATGTCCCACTGGCTGCGGAGCAGACGGTTGGTATTGACCAGGTGGTGGACCCTTCGATTCGAGGTGAACGAGTACTCGGTCTTCTGGGTGATCGCGCTCACCACGTCGCTCTCGGTCGCGGCGCGGAGAATAACCGCCATACCCTGCGCCGTCGAAACGTTCTGCTCGCTCAAGCCCGTCGGCTCGACAAAGTGGGTCTCGGGGACGCCGAGCGAGTCGACCAGGAGGTTCATCCGCCGCACGAACTCGTCGACCGGCACGCCGCAGGTGCGGACGAGCGCCTTGGTCGCCGCGTTGTCGGAGGACATCAGGGCGGCGTGGAACAGGTCGCGCACCGTGATCTCCTCGCGGGCGCGAATGCGCGTGCGGCTCGAATGGTGGACGTCCTCGGGAACGATCTCGATCACGCGATCCCAGTCCGGAGAGGTCTGCAGGAACACCATCGTGGTCACGAGCTTGGTGAGGCTCGCGATCGGAAGGATGCGATCGGGATTCTTCTCGAAGAGGACGCGGTTGTTCGCGTCGACGACGTAGGCGGCCTTCACGTGGAGTCGCGGGATGCCGTACTGCGTCACGGCCGGGAGCCGGAGCGTGGCCGGACGGCGCCTGTGCCGCGGCCGGGGACGGGCCGCCCGGTTGGAGGTGGCGGCGGAAGCAAGCTGGGGGAGGCCCCGGAGGTCGCCGGCGGCCGGTGTGGACTGAGCATCCACAGCCGGAACCCATGCTCCCTCAAGCAATAGGGCAATTCCGAGATTCAGAGCGATGCAAAATGCTCTATTTCGTCTCACCATACTCATTTAGCCCTCATCCGGTTGACTCCCTGTCAGTCTGAAGAAAGGGGACAATCGATTGCCCCCTCCAGGGTTATCGGACTGGGCAGGCCCATATGTAACGTGGCCCTACCATCCCAGGTTGGAAGCACCTAGGAACAGTAGCTTAACATGTGCCGTACCATGGCGCCAAGTCGAGAGAATTTTGAATGGGGAGGGGCGGGCGGTCGTGCCAGGTTCCCGACCCAGCGGAACCCGGCCCGATCCACCCGCCTCACTGTTAATCGGAGTGCGGTGAGTGCCTCTCGTCGCGGGCTCTCAGCTCGTCGCGGAGCGCCCGGATCTCGCTTTCAAGCCGCTGTAAGTCGCCTTCCCGCAAGCGGGTAAGTTGGTCCTGGATCTCATCGAGCTGGCGCTGGACGTCCTGGCGGTAGACGCGGATCCGGTCGAGCTGCTCGCCGACCTCCGGCATCCCCGGCATGTCCCCATCGGCGCGCTCCATCCAGCGCTGCCCGCCGCGGGGACCGATCATCGAGAATTCCTTGGGGCGTTTGCCCAGCGTCACGGAGAGCGATTTCCGCGTCCCGTTTCGGAGGACGACCACCGAAACCTTCGCGCCGGGCTGGAGGTCCCGGACCTGCGAGATCAGGTCGGAGGATTCGCCGATCGGATGGCGGTCCAGCTCGACGATCACGTCGCCTCGGCGGATTCCCGCGTCGGCGGCGGGGCTCTCCGGCTCGACCCGGTTGATGAGCGCGCCCTCGGAATTCGGGAGATCCTTGGCTCTCTGAAGCTCACGGGTGATGTCCTGAACGCGGACGCCGAGATACCCCCCTTGAACCTGGGCTTCCTCGCTGTCGTCGTTCCTGCGAACCCGGATTTCCTTCCGCACACGGTCGGTGGGGGCGCCACTATCGTCATCCCGCACCCGATCCGAAGGGGCGTCATTGTCGTCGCCGCCCCGATAGACCCGGATTTCCTTCTTCGTCTGTGGGGTTGAATCCTCCTCGTCGTCCGGTGGATTGGCGAGCGCGGGGGAGGCAGCGAGGGCGAGGCAAAGGGCCCCGGCCGCGATGCCGGTGAGCGTCCAACGGCTACTGCTTGGCTTCATCATGACCTCCATGTTCCCTTGAGTCGCGTGGTGGGCCCGGCCTCACCTTCCCTCTACCGGGCGGGGGACGTGAAAGTTCCAAGGGGTGGAGCGGGCCGAGCTGCGGCGGGGTAACCAGCCCCGGTGGAGCAGGCTGGCGCTACTTCCCGGGGGCCATCTTGAAGCTGCTACACCTCTTGGGGAAGGCGCCGACCACCCCGCAAGAGGCGAGGGCCGCGGGCGAGAGGTCGCGGAGGTAGAAATTGCGGCTCGCGGGATCGCAGAAGAGCGGGTCGCCGACCAGCGTGTCGGCCGAGGGGAGCGCTCCGACGGCCTCTCCGCTCGGGTCATGGATCAGGTTGCACTGCTAGAGGGGGGATGAGCCGATGCCGGAGACGGCGCGCTGCCCCGCATCCACCACGAAGATGTTCCGTTTGATCTCGGGCGAGACGCGCTCGCTCCAGATCGTCGTGCCCTCGGTCGTCGCCGCGTTCTTGTAGAACGTGTTGCTCTGGACGAGCGGGTTGATGTTCGCGACGGCGCGGCCGATCAGCCCGATCGCCGAGCCGAACCCGAGCGCCGTATTGTGGTCGAAGATCGACAGGAGGAGATTCAGGCCCGACGTGTCCACGTTGAGCGCCCCGCTCGCCTTCGCGCTGTTCTCGATGAAATGGCAGTGCGAGACACCCAGGCGGGATCCGTTCATCGCCGAAATCGCGCCCCCGGCGACCTTCGCGGAATTCGAGCTGAAATCGCAGTCGGCGACGGTGACCTCCGAGCTGTCCCCGTTGATGGCTCCCCCGGTCGCCGTGTCCGCCCGGTTTCCAATGAAGGAGCAGTTGCGGATCGGAAGGTTGGACGACGAGTGGATCAGGGAGATCGCGCCGCCCGAATAACCGGTGTTCTTCTGGAATTCACAGTTCCGGATGAGGGCCGCGGTGAAATTGAGCGAGACCGCGCTCCCTTGGTTCTCGCTGAACGTAAGCTCGTTCAGGTTGAAGTCGACCGATTCCCAAGCGGAGATCGCGCTCTCCCAGTTCTTCTCGAGCGTGCATCCGGCGAAGAGAAGGCTCGTGTCGCGGACGCAGTGGACGCCGCCGCCGGCGGGCGATTTGCCGCGGCGGATCGTGAACCCGACGACCGCGCCGCCGTTGACCCCCTCAATGTCGAGGACACGGACGCTGTCCCCGCCGTCCAGGATCGTGTTGTCCGAGCCCGCGTCGCCGAAGAGGACCAGCCGCTTCTTCACCGTGAACGGCCCTTGGTAGGTGCCCGCGGCCACCCAAATCGTGTCGCCGGGGGACGCCTCGTCGATGCCGGCCTGGAGCGAGCGGTGCTGTTTGGGAACGAAGATCCGCTTCGCCTCCGCCGGGTGGGCGGTCAGCGCGAGGATCGCCGCGAGCGCGAGGGAGAGGGCCGCCAGGCGGGCGGTGCCGATGCGGGCGCGGACGGGAGAGGTACGGGCGAACCCCCGGGTGCTATTTCCCAACCGGGAGTCCCTTCGCGCCTTGGTAGGAGCCCGCCACGACGAGCACGTAGGCGTTGGGGCTCAAATATTTTCCCGCGGCGGCCTTCGCGTCCGCGGTCGTGATGGCGCGGATAATCGAGGGGTAGCGCTCGATGTAGTCGAGGCCGAGGTTGTAGACCTCCGCGCTCAGGAGCTGGTTCGCCACACCGGCGTTCGTCTCGAGGCGGACGGGGAAGATGCCGGTCAAATATCCCTTCGCGGCCTCCATCTCGTCGTCCGTCGGGCCCTCATTGTGGAAGCGTCCGACCTGCTCGAGCAGGGCATCGATCGTGCGGTCGACATTCGCGGGGTTGGTCCCGGCCCGGATCTGGATCGGCCCGGCGCCCACCCCGGCGAGCATGCTCGCGTAGACCCCGTAGACCAGACCTTCCTTGTCCCGGAGATTGTCCATGAGGCGGCTGGAGAGCGAGCCGCCACCCAGCACGTAATTCATCATCATGGCGGCGTCGTAGTCGGGCGCCGTGCGGGGCAGCCCGGGCACCGCCCAGACGACGTCGGCCTGGGATTTGCCCGGCATCTGGACGACCAGGTCCCTGGCCTCCTTCGGCGGATCGGCGTTCGGCACCTGGAAGGGGGGCGGATCGTGAAGCGTCTTCCAGTCGCCGAAGATCTTCTCGATCAGCTCCCCGGCGCGACTCGCGGTCACGTCCCCGACCAGGACGAGGGTCGTGGTGTTCGGCCCGTAGTGCCGGGCGTGGAACGAAGCCAGGTCCTCGCGCGTGATCGCGCTGAGGGTGGAGTCCGTCCCGCCCGGGTTCCAGTGGTAGGGATGTCCCTCGGGATAGAGAAGCTCGTTCGCCCGCCGCGCCGCGACCGACGAGGTCGAGTTCTCGGCGACCTTGTAGTCGATGATCAGCTCGCTCCGTATCTTCTCGACCTGCTCGGCCGGGAAGGCCGGGTTTCGGAGCGCGTCGGCGAGGACGCGGAGGATCTGCTCGAGGTCGCCCGAGAGGAGGTTGCCGGATAGGGAGAGCGTCTCCTGGCCGCCGTCGTAGCGCAGCGAGGCACCCAGGCTCTCGACCGCGGTCGCCTGCTCGAAGGCGCTCCGCGTCTTTGTCCCCTGGTCCAGCATCGAGCCCACGAACGCGGCGAGGCCGCTCTTGCCGGGTGGATCGTAAATTCCACCAGCCTTCACAATTCCCTGCAGCGCGATGGTTGGATTCGCATGGTTCTCGCGCACCAAAAGCGTCAAACCATTCGGCAAGACGCGGCGGGTCGGGGGTCCACTTCCGGCGCGCGGAGAAGAAATCGCGCCTGAAGCGGACCCCCGACCCGCCGCGACCGCCATATCGGATGGCGCATCGGGTGGCGCGCCTTGCGCATCCGCCTCCTGGCGATACATGTGGACAGGGGGGCAGGCCAGAAGTTCGCTGGAGCCGTGATTTCTTTTCTGCACGGCGAAAGCGAAGCTTCTGGCCTGCCCCCCTCCACCAGCATCACCAAGCGCCGAGTCTGCCGGCACCGGCTCGTACCACCCGACCGTGCGCGAATTCTCGACAAGGTACTTCCGCGCCACCCGCTGGATGGCTTCCGGCGTCACCGCCGCGATCTTGTCGAGATAGGTATCGAGGTACTTGTGGGAAGCCACCGTCTCGAAGTACCCCAATTGCTGCGCCAAGCTCCGGATTGAATCCTTGGCGTAGACGAATGAGGCCTGCACCTGCCGCTTTGCCCGGGCCAGCTCCTCCGGCGCGACCGGCTCCTTCTTGAGCCGATCGACTTCCTTATAGAGCCCCGCCTCCGCCTTCTCGAGGGTCGCGTCCGGGGCGATCGTCGCCTGCGTGATCAGAAGGAAGGGGTCGCGGGCCGTCTCGTTGGAGGCGTCGACGTCGGTGGCCAGCTTTCCGTCGACCAGCCCCCGGTAGAGCCGGGAGGTCTTGCCGTGGCCCAAGATCATCCCCAGGACGTCGAGGGGGTAGGTGTCCGGGTCGGTGATCGCGGGGTTCCGCCACGCGACCATCAGATACCGAGTGTCGCCGGGCTTCCGGATCTTGAAACGGCGCTCGCCCATCTGGGGCGGCTCGACGACCTTCATCTCGGGCGGGTCGGGCCCCTTCGGGATCTGGCCGAACGCCTTCTCCACCGAGGCCAGGACCTTCGCCCGATCCACGTCCCCCACGATCACCACGGTCGCGTTGTTCGGGACGTAGTACCGCCGGTAGTAGTCGCGGATCTGGTCGGTCGTGATCTGCTCGACGTCGGTGCGCCACCCGATGGTGGGCCAGTGGTAGGGATGAGCCTGGAAGGCCTGGGCGAACGTCTGGAGATAGAGCGCCCGGTGCGGATTGTCCTCGTTCCGCTCCAGCTCGGACCGGACGACGGTCATCTCCAGACGGTGTTCCTCATCCGGGATGAGGGCGTTGTGCATCCGGTCCGCCTCGAGCTGGATCGCCAGATCCAACCGGTCGCTCGCCAGGACCTCGAAGTAGTTCGTGTAGTCGAGCGACGTGCCCGCGTTGAAGGAGGCGCCGTTCCGCTGGAGGATGCGCGCGATCTCGCCCTTCCCGTACGTAGGCGTGCCCTTGAACATCATGTGCTCGAGGAGGTGCGAGATTCCGGTGATCCCGGCGCTCTCGTTTCTCGAGCCGACCTTGTACCAGACCATGAACGAGACGACCGGCGCCGCGTGCGTCTCTTGGATCAGCACCTTGAGCCCGTTCGAGAGCGTCGTCTCGTGTACGGGCGGCTGTACGGTCGCAGCTACGGCGCTGCCGCTCATGGTCGGTTTCCTTGGCTTGGATGTGCCGGCTTCGGCCGGCGGCGTGAAGGCAGCCCCGAGGAGCAGGGCGGCAGTAAGCGTAACACGCCCGATCATCCGTCGGCGCGCTCGAGGGTCGCGACGCACTCGATGTGGGGCGTGTGCGGGAACATGTCGACCGGCTGGACCCACGCGATCCGGTAGCGCGATTCGCAGAAGAGGCCGAGGTCGCGGGCCAGCGTGCTCGGGTTGCACGAGACGTAAACGAGGCGCGGCGCGCCCAGGTGAATGAGCCGGCTCACCACGCCGGGGTGAAGCCCCGCCCGCGGCGGATCGACCAGCACCGCGTCGATCGTGGGCCGCTCGAACGGGCGGCTCGAATCGCGCGGGCCGAGCCCGAGGCGATCGCGCAGGACCTCCATCGCCTCGCCGGTCCAGAAGGCCACGTTTCGAATCCCGTTTCGCTCCGCGTTCCGCTCCGCGTCTCGCACCGCGACCGCGGACGACTCGATCCCGATCGCCTCCCGCGCCAATCCCGCGATCGGGAGCGTGAACGTGCCGGTGCCCGAATAGACGTCCAGCACCCGCTCCGTCCCGGAGAGGGCCAGCCCCTCGAGGGCCGTCTGGAGCAGCCGCTCCGCTTGCTCGGTGTTCGTCTGAAAAAACGATGCCGATGAGATCTCGAAGGTGAGCCCGCCCAGCGACTCCAAGATCGTGGCGCTCCCCGCGAGCACGCGCTCCTCGTCCCCGATCGCGACCTGGGCCTTCCGCCGCGTCAGGTTGAGCAGGACGCTCGAGACCGCCGGGAAAGCCTTCTGGAGCGAGGCCGCCATCCTCTCGAACGCAGGATGGGGCTCCGTGGCCACCAGGTTCACCATGACCTGCCCCGTCCGGACCCCCTCGCGGACCATCACGAATCGGAGCAGCCCCTCGTGCCGTCGGGTGTCGTAGGGCTGGAGCTGATCGCGCCGCGCCGCCTCGCGCACGTGGGCCACGATCTGGCTCGAGATCGGCGTGGCGATGTGGCAGCGATCCAGGTCGAACGGCCGGTCGAAGAATCCGCGGCGGTGAAGTCCCAGGGTGAGGCGCCCCTCGGAGTCGCGGCCGAAGGAGTACTCCATCTTGTTCCGGTAGTGGTACTGGCTCGGCGCCTGGATCGCCGGCCGCGCCGCGACGCGCACGCGGCCCAGGTGCGCGAGGCACTCCTCCACCTGGCGCTCTTTGTGGCGGATCTGCTCGGAATATTCGAGGTCCTGGAAGCGGCAGCCACCGCAGATCGCGGCGTGGCCGCAGCGCGCGTCGACCCGGTGCGGCGCGGGGCGAAGGATCCGCTCGGCGCGGGCCTCAGCGTACTGGCGCTTCTTCCGGTACACCGTCGCGACGACCCGGTCGCCGGGGAGCGCGTTCTCGACGAACACGACCAGCCCGTTGACGCGGCTCAACGCGCGCCCGCCGAAGGCGAGATCCTCGATCTCGAGCTCCAGCGTTTGACCGCGCCGGACCTCGGTCGCGCCGCGCGAATCGCGCCGCGCCGGATCCATCGAAGCGATGGGGAGGTGCATCACCGGAGTTTACAACAGGCGGCGCCCCATCCGAATGCGCTCGAGATGGAAACTCCGTTTGCCGATTCTTGCATGCGGGAACCCCATCCATCCACTCGTGGCCCGGATCGCCGGAATATCCATGCGCAACGCTTCGAAATTGAGGTTCCTCGCCTCTCCGACGGCGCTGGTCTTCGGGGCCGCCCTCGTTCCGGTCCTCGTAGCCGCCGGCTGGGCGCTCGTCGCCCTCTCGCACCACCCCGACAACGAGAGCGATCAGCTCGCCGCGCGCTCGTTGAGCCGCGCCGCGCCCGCCGTCGAAGAGGCGCTGACCCGCGAAGGGGAGGAGCTCGAGCGCCTGGGCGTCATGATCGTGAGGAATCCGCAATTCTTCGCCGTCCTGAATCTGCCCCGGTCCGACCGGGCGCAAGCCGACTTCAAGAACGCGCTCGAGAACGTGCTCCGCGATTTCCAGCGCGACGCCGACACGCCGATCTTCGAGGTGACGGACGAGACCGGCGCCCTCCTGGCGCGCGCGCTTGAGCCCGCGACCGGGACGACGGATGTCTCCGGCGCGCCCTTCGTGCGCACGGCGCTCGCGGGGCGCACAGGCCAGGGGTACATCGTCGAGAAGGGGAGGGTGTACCGCGTGGCCGCTGTCCCCGTCACCGCCGGCGGCCCGATCATCGGCGTCCTCTGCCTGGGCCGGCTCGTAGGGAACGAGACGGCGGAGCTGCTCAAATCCGCGATCGGCTGCGACGTGGCCTTCACGGTGAGCGACGAGATCCAGGCAACGACGCTCACGCCCTCGCCGCTTCGGAAGATCCTGGCCCAGCGGTCAAGCGAGCGGAGCCTGGCCGGCTCCCGCTCCCGCAAACCCAAGAACGGCGTGCCACCGCCCGACTCGTTCGACGTGATCGGGATCGCGGGGGCACGGTTCGTCGCGGTGAGGCAGCCGCTCCAGGGGCAGTCGATCGGCGGCGAGCTGGCGTACCTCTTGATCCGGCCGGTCACATCGGTCTCGTCGCCGGTGGCCGCCATCCGGGACGAGCTTCTCTACGCCGGCAGCGCCGGGTTCCTCCTCGCGCTCCTGGGCGGAGCCTCCGTCGCGATCGTCACGTACCGCAGGCGCCGCCGCGCGGAGGACGCGCACCGGGCGGAGGTCCACCGGCTCACCGAGGTCAACCGCGTGCGCACGGGCTTCATCGCGAGCGCCTCGGAGGAGGTGCTGGAGCCGGCCAACGCGATCCGGACCGTCATCGAGCTGATCGAGGAGGGCGCGCTGGGCGAGCTGAGCGGTCCGCAGGTCGAGGGATTTATCTCCATGCGAAGCGGAGCGGAGAGGCTGATCCGGGCCGGAAACGATCTCGCCAACCTCGCGCTCCTCGACCGAAACGAGCTCGCGCTCTCGTTCGGGCCCGCCGACGTCGCGAGCCTGGTCGAGAATGCGGCCGTGGTGGTCGTGCCGATCGCCTCGGAGCGGAAGCAGTCGGTCATGATCTCCGTCGAGCCCCAGCTCGTTCATCCCCGGGTGGACCCCGGCCACTTATCCAAGGC
>Ga0066709_100004816_pt1 | contig 10905 bp, 7 predicted proteins | sample GraSoiAngelo_158_FD_79665 | JGI IMG/M metagenome (GOLD analysis project Ga0066709, IMG submission 79665) | Grasslands soil microbial communities from the Angelo Coastal Reserve, California, USA - 14_1009_16_30cm | ecosystem: Environmental > Terrestrial > Soil > Grasslands | place: USA... | reverse complement strand
GGCTTGAGGATGACCTGGTATTGATAGTAATGCTGGAGGCGGTTCGGATTGTCACCGTACCGCCCATCCGTCGGACGCCGGCATGGTTGGACATATGCGGACCGCCATGGTTCGGGGCCTAGCACCCTGAGGAAGGTGGCAGGATGAAAAGTTCCGGCCCCGACTTCAAGATCATAGGGTTGATGGATCACGCATCCGCGAGCCGCCCAAAACTTCTGGAGAGAAAAGAGCAAGTCTTGAAGCGTCACCTAGGGCTCCGTATGTAGGAAGGATCAGGATTGACGGTAACAAATGGCCTCAATTGTTGTCAATCCAACGAACGCGTCTTCATTGACTGTCGGAATCGTTTTTGTTAGTGTTCCGGCTTTCTGTACGCCTCTTCCCTCTTCCTAAAAAAAGGAGAACCACCGTGGCGTCCCAAGCCCTCCTCCAGACCCTGCAGAACAAGGCTGCTCAATTGCGCATTTTAAGTGTTCGTTCCACGACTGAGGTCGGCAGCGGTCATCCGACGAGTTCGTGCTCAGCGGCCGACATCGTGGCGACGTTGTTTTACTCCGTCATGCGCTACGATCCCAAGAAGCCGAAGAACCCGAACAATGATCGATTTGTCTTATCCAAAGGCCATGCCGCGCCCGTGTTGTATGCGGCATGGGCCGAAGCGGGCGCCTTCGATCCCAAGGAAGTGTTGCGGTTGAGAACGCTCGATTGCGATTTGGAAGGTCATCCGACGCCCCGGCTGGACTTTGTGGACGTGGCGACCGGCTCCCTAGGACAGGGCCTGTCGGCGGGCATCGGCCTGGCTTTGAACGCCAAATATCTGGACCACTCCAGCTACCGCACATATGTGCTGATGGGCGACGGCGAATCTGTCGAAGGCTCAGTCTGGGAGGCCGCAGAGTTAGCCCGGCACTTCAAGCTCGACAATCTGTGCGCCATCATTGACATCAATCGCCTTGGCCAGAGCGATCCCACAATGCTCCAACATGATGTGGATGCTTACAAGGCCCGTTGGAGCGGATTCGGGTGGCACGCCATCGAGGTGGACGGCCATGACATCAACGCCCTTCTTGCCGCGTTTGACGAGGCGACCAAAATGAAAGCGCGGCCGACGATTCTTCTTGCGCGCACGTTGAAAGGCAAAGGAGTCTCATTTGTCGAAGACAAGATGGATTGGCATGGGAAGGCATTTAAGAAGGGCGAAGAAGCCGACAAAGCACTCGCCGAACTGAACAAGCAGCTCATCCCCGACGCTGTGGCGCCCCAAACGCGCCTGCCGGTGACCAATGGAAAAACGTTGGGTGCCGCGCGGCCCTTGCCTCCTCCCGACTATTCAGCGAAGGATTCCGTGGCCACTCGAGAAGCCTTCGGAACCGCCTTGGCGAAACTCGGCGAAGTGAATCCTCGCGTGATCGCTCTGGATGCGGATGTGAAAAATTCTACCTTCACCGACCGGTTCGGCAAGCAGTTTCCCGAGCGATTCTTCGAAAACTTTATCGCCGAGCAGAACATGGTGGGCGCAGCGGTCGGGCTTGCCAGCCAGGGGAAGATTCCCTTCGTCGCCACCTTTGCGTGTTTTCTCACACGAGCCTATGACTTTATCCGCATGGCGGCCATCAGCCGGTCCAACGTCAAGCTCATGGGATCGCATGTCGGTGTCTCGATCGGTGAGGATGGTCCCTCTCAGATGGGACTCGAGGATATCGCCATGATGGCGGCCCAACCGGGCGTCGTGGTCCTCTATCCCTCGGATGCCGTCTGCACGCACTGGCTGACAGGCCTGGCGGCGGAGCATCAGGGACTCGTCTACATCCGCACGGGTCGGCCCAAGACGCCGATCCTCTACAAGAACGATGAGCGGTTCACGATCGGCGGATCAAAAATCTTGCGGCAAAGCGGAAATGATCGCGTCACCGTGATCGCAGCAGGTGTCACACTGTTTGAGGCCCTGAAGGCGTATGACGAGCTCGCGAAACAGAATGTCGCAATCCGCGTCGTCGATCTGTACAGCATCGCCCCCATTGACCGCGCCACGTTGCTCGCGTGCGCGCGCGAGACCCACAACACGCTGATTACGGTGGAAGATCACTATGCGCACGGCGGAATCGGCGATGCCGTCCTCTCGGCCGTGAGTGCCGAAGGCGTCAAAGTCCATAAGATGGCCGTGACCGAGATTGCACATAGCGGGAAACCCGACGAATTGGTAGACCGTTATGGCATCAGCGCGCGCCATATCGTGGAGAAGGTGAAGAAGCTCGCATCTTAACGGCGGGTCCTGCCACCACATTATCCAAGCAGTAGTCAGGAGAGATTCAGAACCAGCAGTTTGATCTCGGTCATTGCTTCGATCGCGTAACGGACACCCTCGCGCCCAAGACCTGAGTCCTTCACCCCGCCATACGGCATATGGTCGGCACGGAACGTGGGAATCTCATTGATGAGAACCGCGCCGACGTCCAGATCCTTGAACGCCTGAAACGCCTTGTTGATGTCTCGAGTAAATACGCCCGCCTGCAAGCCATATGGCGAGTCATTGATGCCGGCCAGTGCGTCGTTGAACTTCACGTAGGGCGTGACCGTCACCACCGGCCCGAAGACTTCCTGACAGCTCACCTTCATCTCAGGCGCCACATCTGTCAACACGGTCGCTTCAACTATGCTTCCGTGCCTTTTCCCGCCGATATGCACGTTTGCTCCCATCGCGGTCGCCTCTTTGATCCAGGCTTCCACACGTTTGGCGGCGTGCTCATCGATGAGCGGTCCGATCACGGTGGTGTCGTCGGCCGGGTTCCCGGTTTTCAAGGCTCCAACCCGTTGGATCAGGTGATCGAGGAAGGCTTGATAGACCGATTCATGGGCATAGATACGTTGGACTGAGATGCAGGTCTGACCCGAATAGGCATAGCCGCCGGCGGCACAGCGGTCTGCTGCATGATCGAGGTCTGCATCGGACTCCACGATCACGCCCGCATTCCCGCCCAGCTCCAATACAACGCGCTTTTTTCCGGCCTTGCTCTTGAGCATCCAGCCGACGGCCGCACTCCCGGTAAAACTAACCATCTTGAACCGCTCGTCCATGACCATCTGCTCGGCAAGCGCATTGGTGCAAGGCAGGATGCTCACCATGCCGGAAGGCAGGCCGGCTTGCAGAATGACCTCGCCCAGCAGCAACGAAGTCAGCGGCGTCTGCGGCGCGGGTTTGAGGACGATGGGATTGCCGGCCGCCAACGCGGGCGCAACCTTGTGGGCCACGAGGTTCAGCGGAAAATTGAACGGTGTGATGCCGAGGATCGGACCAATGGGGACTCGGCGAGATATGGCAAGGTGATGATCCGTGCCAGGCGTGATATCCAGTGGAATGACTTCGCCGGGGATTCGCTTCGCTTCCTCCGCAGCCACCGCGAAGGTCGTGATGGCCCGCCCGACTTCCCGCCGGGCATCGGTGATAGGTTTCCCGGACTCCGAGGTGAGACAGCGGGCAAACTCCTCCTGGCGGGTCCTCATCTCACCGGCGATCTTCTGCAATGCGAGGGAACGAGCGTGTGCCGGCAGCTTACGGCTGACCGCGAACGCGGAAACCGCTGCGCGAATGGCTTCCTCGGCCTCTGCTTTTCCGGCCAGACAGACGTCCGCCAAACCCTCGCTGTTGAACGGATTGTGGATCGGACGCGTGGCCCCAGTCTCCACCCACCGTCCGGCAATCAACATTGCGCGCTGCATCACCATCGTCATCACCGTCACGTATTATGATGGATTGGGAGCGACAAACACCAGTACCGTCAAGCGCTGCTGTGTGTGGTTGCGGACGCCGTGTTCCTGACCCGCAGGTGCCATGACTCCCTGCCCAGGACTCAGCACCGCATCTTCGGTGCCGATCTGGAAAGTCCCCTGGCCATCGAGCACGATGTACACCTTGTCTTGATCACCATGGATATGCCCTTTCTGCGCTTGCCCAGGCTCAAACCCATAGACATCGCAAAACAACCGCGAGGTCTGAAAGAGATTGTTCTTCTTCATCTTCTCTGCAGAAAACTGCTTGAAGTCCTCGAGCTTCACGATCTTCATGGTCGACCTGCTTTTTTCATTGTCTTGCGAGCCTCTACCGCCTCAATGACCGGCTCAACGGACACCAAATGCCGTTGCATGCCGAGTTGTTCCGGCGGAACCCCCATCGCCAGACCCAGCATCTGGGGAAGATGTAAGACCGGCAATTCCAGGCGTGCATTGACCGTCCTCCCCGCGCGCTCCTGGTAGATATCCAAACTCATATGGCAGAGCGGGCACGGTGTGACCATCATGTCGGCGCCGGCGTCCTTCGCCTCTTTCAGATTCGTCCCGTTCATGGTCAGGGCGATGTTCTCTTTCTCGAGGATGATAGGAAAGCCGCAGCATTTGACTTTTCCGGCATACTCCACGGACTCCGCTCCCACTGCCCGTATCAGCGTTTCCATCGACGTCGGATGTTCGGGATCATCAAATCCTACATCCCAGGATGGTCGAAGAATGTAGCACCCATAAAAGGGCGCGATATGGAGGTCGCCGAGCGTAATCTGTATTTCATCCTTCAGTCTCTCCATTCCGACTTCGCGCACGACGATCCACAGCAGATGTTTGACCTGCACCATGCCGCTGTAGACCAGACCTTCGGGTGCCAGCAACCGATTCACGCGTGCGAGAAGAGCCGGATCGCTTTTGAGCCTTCGGTTGGCGCCGCCCATGACTCCCTGACAGGTCCCGCAGATCGTCATGATGTCGAGACCCAGCCCTTCCGCTTGGGCGAATGTGCGTGCGCTGAGCGCGAGCGCTCCTTCAGGGTCTGCCTCCCCCACCACTCCGGCACCACAGCAGGAGGATGCGGTCAATTCCGTGACTTCAATCCCAAGCCGTCCGATGATCGCCATCGTGGATTGAAACAACTCTGGCGTGGCTCCTTTGGCGGCGCAGCCTGGATAGAGCGCGTACTTCACACAGGTCCCCCACGGGTCGGCCGTGTCAGGATGCGACGTACATGCTCGACGCCTTGAATCGGCGGGTGCAGCGGATTCGGCACCTTGCCTTTCAGCAACATGCGAATGCCGAGCGGCATGATCTGCGCAAGGCGCGTGAGATGAAGGCCGACCACCTTGAGCGGCATGATGGCTTCATTCAGCCGACCGAAGCGGGCGACGAGTTGTTTGAAGCCCAGTACGTGACGCGCGCCGCCGGTCTGCGTGAACCCCGCTTCGATGGCGGCTCGGCGCAATCGAATGATCGCCTCCATGGGTTGCACGTCCTTGGGGCACACTTGAACACAGAAGTTGCATCTCGTGCAGTCCCAGATGCCGGTGGGCCGTTCAAGCACCGCGAGCCTCGCCGTTTTCGCCGCGCGGCTTTCACGAGGATCGGCGATAAAGCGATAGGCCTTTGCCAACGCCGCGGGGCCGAGAAACCCTTGGTCGGCCTCGTGCGATGTGCAGGCCGCCACGCATGCACCGCACATGATGCAGGCGTCCACATTGTGGAATTGATAGGCGTCGGGCATCACCGGGAGTCCGTGATCGCTCGAACTGTCCCCGCCAAGCCACGGTGTGACCGCCCGGGTCTTGCTCCAGAACCCAGCCATGTCCACGGCCAGGTCCTTCAGGATGGGCAGGTGCCTGAGCGGTGCGATGTCGATCTTGCCATGGCGCTCCCATTCCTTCCGGATCGACGTCCGGCAGGCGAGCTTCTCCGAGCCGTTGATGGTCATCGCGCATGATCCGCAAATGGCGGACCGGCAGGAGTAGCGGAAGGTGACCCGGCCATCCAGCTCATTTTTGATGCGGATCAGCGCATCGAGCACGGTCATGCCGCGGGACACGTCGAGTCGGTACGTCTCCTGATGTGCCGCATGTTCCAGTTCGGGGTTGTACTTCGTGATGATGAACGGCAACCGCATCCCAGCTACCCGATTTCGAGGACTTTCGGGAACTGCGTGAGATTCCGGCATCCATCGTCCGTGACCAGCACCATGTCTTCGATCCGCGTCGCCCCAATCTCGGGATAATACAGCCCCGGTTCCACCGTGACGACGTGGCCGGTCTGAAGACGCGACCCGGTTCGACTGATGCGAGGCGCCTCATGGATATCAATCCCCACGCCATGGCCCGTCCCATGAAAAAAACCCTGCATCCTGCCGTGCATCAATCCGGTCTTGAAGCCCGCGTCTTCAAAACGCCGGTTGACCTGTAAATGGATCGCTTTGCCGTCGGCGCCGTCGCGCACGGAGGCAATGGCTTCTTCCTGGGCCGCGAGCACGGCGTCATACAGCCGCTTCAGTCCCGGCCGCGCCGTGCCCTTCAGCACGGTCCGGCTCATATCCGCGAAGTACCGCGAGTGCGAATGACGCGGGAAGATATCCATGACGATCGCTTCGTGTGCCCGGAGTGGCCCTGTGCCTTCATTGTGTGGATCGCAGGCTTGCACGCCCCCCGCGATGATCGTGTGCTGACTCACGCAGTCCTGCTCCATCAGCCCGACGTTGATGATTTTCTTGATCCGCTCGGAGGTCACCGGCTCGCCGTCATGCACGATGAAGCCGTCTTTGATCGAGGCCTCTCGCAGCAGATCGATCACCTTCTGCACGGCCGATTCAACGGCGCGTTGGGCGGATTCGATAGACTCCACTTCCGCCGGCGTCTTGATGGCGCGCTCCTCGAAGAACGGCTCCCGCTTCGTGCTGAGATCGTAGCCGAGCGCCTGAAGCCGGCGGGCATGTTCGAAGCCGAAATTCTCCGGCACCAACACCCGCGTGACCCCACGCTCCTTGAGCAGCGTGTCCAGCACGTCGATGGCGTTGGGCTGCGAGACACCATGGCGTTTCACCCGTTCTTCATATTCGGAGTAGGCCAGGACGGTATCTACCGTCGCCGTCGCCTTGGCGCGATCCACTTCCAGATCGCTCATGAGAAGAATTTTCTCTCCCTTGACCCTCAGGAAAATAAACGCGTCGGGCGCCGGGAACCGAGTGGCATAGTACAGATTCGAATCCGTCTCGCTCGCGGCGATGATCAGAAGATCCCTGTCATTCGGCATTCATATGCTCCATTCAATTTCATCGTACCACTTGAGAAGTAGGCGAACAAGGCGCCGGACCATTGTTTTGCGATGGCATGAACATCTTGATAGGGAACAAAATCGCATTTTTCATGAGATCCAGCGCCAACTCCCCAGCCGCGCCAATGCTCTGGGCGGCGGATTTGAACGGCAGCGCTGTGACGCTTGGATCCTCCAAGGGACCCTTCACCGCGAACACCGCCGTGACCAGACTCTGACGATCGCCGAGAAACAACTTCCCGACAAATGGGATGGATTGGATGAACTCTCCGTAAGAGCCGAATGGACTCGCCACCATTTTCACGTCGTACTGATCATGCGGGATGTCATACGTGCCCACCGCGGTGATCTTCATGATGGCGCTGTGCATCACATAGTCTTTGATGTTGACAATGCCGTTGTTGATCGCCACGTGCCCTATGAGACAATCGAACGGCATGCCTTGATTGGAAAAGTCGACTTTTCCTGCCAGCAAAGACGGGAGGTTCAGAAGACCGATGATCTTGGCGGTCGCCGAGAGCTTTCGGAAATGCCCCTTTTCGACGGCAATGCCGACTTCGCCGTTCAACGTCTCCTTGGCGCCGGGGGTGCCTCTGAGCGAACCCTCCATTTTGAGGCTGCCTGAGAACGTGGGTGCGTTCACACCCAATGAGTGAAGGAATGCATCCACCGGAAGCGAATCGATATGGACCGTACTTTCAAAAGCGGTTTGAGCCCCGGCGGAGAGATTGATTCTGGCTTGGCCCACAACCGTCCCCGGCGCGGAACTTCCGTTGACAGGGTCGAGGACGAGCACACCATCGCCGGCCGTGACCTTGGCGCGCACTTCTTCAAATTGCAGCCCATGATAGGTCCCATTCCGAATCGCGGCAGTCCCTGAAAACCGCGTGCCTCTGGCAATCGCTTCCACGGCGGTGCGCATGGGAGAGCGTTCGCCCTCCGGAATCAAAATTTGCAGGTCCATGCCGGGAGAATCCATCACTATGTCCACGACCGGAATGCCCCGCCAGCCCCGGATCGCTCCCTTGACGTTGATCAGACTCTCGTCCACTTTAATGCTGCCCCGTTGAATTTCAACGCGGTCGTCATCGAATGCGACGTCCACGCTCAGATCTTCCACGCGATGCTTGAGCTTTTCCATCGTGAATGCGGCGTGCCTCACCGAGGCGCGACCTTTGACTTTGAGGGCCCGCCAATTATCGAAGGGTCCTCCAATCGCCACCTCAGTACGAAAGCTGCCGGCACTGGGCGTGACGGTGCCGAATACGTCTTTCGGTAACGCCCGCAAGCTGACGGGAGGAATATGCACGTTGAGGGCAAATTGCGGAGACGCGTCGATCGCGATACTGCCTCTGGCATGAAGCAGCAAGGGGGGAATTTCCAAAAAGACCCGCTCCAGCTTGGCCCAGCGGCCGGGATTCCACACCGCATTGAACTGCAGCGTTCCGGGGATGCCTGTGGCTTTGCCGATCCCGCCGGGCCCACCCACTGCGACTTGCAACAAGTCCAACGAACCGATCAGGCGCAACGCATCCGGCTCACCGGAAAGCCCCACCAAAAACGGCATCCTCCCCTGTGCCATCTGCGCGTCATTCGTCTTTTCTCCCCACACAGACAACAGTTCCCCCACCTCCGCATCGCCTCCCAACCTCAAGTCATAACGGACCGGCCGATTCAACGGATACGAAATATCCCCGCTCAAGACGACGGCGGACTTTCCCACCGATCCCGCCACCTGTTGGAAGACGATCGATCGGCCGGATGAATGCACTTCGCCATGAAGATTACTGACCGGCAGAGAAAACCGGGCGTCTGTGAACCTCACCTGCCGGGCATCAAGCGACCACTCCACATCCAGATCGTCCAGTCGGTCCAAATGACCGGTGATCAGCACTTTGGCGTCCGCCTCGCCCGACAATCCACTGAGTCCGGCCGGCCCCTGAGGCAGGACTCCCTTCGGTGAAAAACGTGCCACGATGACCGCCAACTCCTGCGCCGACACCTTGCCCTTCGCGGCCAACGTCAATTCCGGCTGGTTCTGGAGACTTGTGATTTCTCCTCGTCCGAATGTCACGTTGGCGTTTCCATACCTCCCGCTAAGATGGTCAATGATGAGGCGATCGTTCTGCACTCGTAGGACCCCCTTCACGTGAGAGAGAGGGGTTTGGTGCTTTCCGATGAAGGCCCTTCCGTCCGAGACATCCACTTCTCCCTGTATCGCGGTCGGCTGTTCTCCAGAGAGGGCACCCGACAGACGGAGCGAGCCAATACGAATGGTGGCGGCGGCCTGCGAGTCCCCCAAAAACTTCAGCGGCTTTTTACGAAAGAGGTCCACGGACAGGCTGTTCATCAAAGTTTCCAGCCGAAAGGGGGTAGCCTTCAATGAGACGGTGTACTTTTTGTGTTCGGTCCCGAGCCCGACAAGAACGCCACTGCCCTTGACCGTGGCGCCTACGGCCTTCAGATTAAATTCCTTGAGGCTCAGAATGCCCCGGTTCCAGCGGTATTCGATGCCGCTTGTGAGATCGGCAACACCACGGACCCCTGACAGCGCGCTATCCTGTTTCACAAAAAACGCCAAGTGCCTGAGATCCAGGCGCTTGGCCTCAATGGTCCCTTCCACGCGATCTCCCGCCTCGTAAGGCGCCACGGTCTGGCGAGGCACTCGCAGGGTCGCTGACAGCATAGACTCGCCCTGATCTTGGGGCAGGGCGGCGAACGCTTTCAGGCTGAACTCACGGGCCTGCGTTTTGTAACTGAGGTTCACCCGCTGCGCCAGCAAGGTCCGTGGCCGCTCGCTTTCAAACGCGTCCTCGATGACGAGTTCTCCATCCGTGATCGTCATGGCCTCGCCCAACATCGGCAGGCTGAAGCTGGATTCGCCGGCCCGGACGAGGTCGCTGGTATTCCATTGACCGTCCGCGCCGCGTCGCATGAAGAGCCGGGGACGGTCCAGCGTGATACGTTTGACCGCGATCTTGCGGGTCAGCAGGGGGAAGATTCTGATCTCGGCGAAGAGCCTGTCAGCCGTCAGAAACGTAGCCTGGCCGTCGCGCTCCTTGACTGACACCCCTTCCAGTGACACTCGCACTTTGGGCAGGACCTCCACGTTCGCTTGTCGGATCTCGACTTTGCGGCCGAGCTGCTCTTCGGCCTGCAGGATCAGGAGGGCTTTATAGTCCAGGCTATTGAGCCAGTAAGGAAGGGAAATAACGGCGGCGGCCAGGACTGCGAGGGGGAGAAGAACGCCCCAAATCAGCTTTCTTCGCAGATTCGACACGTGACGCATATTACCGTATACGCGGACGAAAATGCCAACGGCGGCGCTGTTCAAATCCAATGCCGGCACGTATAATCCGCCTCCATGCCGACACATTGTTCGGTCCTCCCCTCCCGGACACGCTGGAAGATTCTGGCCCTGCTGACACTCATCAGCGTCATCACATACGTGGACAGGGTCAATATTTCCGTGGCCGCGCGACAGATGATGCCGGCTCTCGGACTGACGCAGGTCCAGATGGGATATGTCTTCTCAGCCTTTGTCTTGGGCTACGCCGTGTTTCAAATCCCCGGAGGCTGGATGGGAGACCGATGGGGGAGCCGCGCGGTCTTATCGGGGGCAGTTATTTGGTGGTCGGTCTTTACCGCGTTGACTGCCGTTGCGGGGACCTTGCCGACCGCGGCGTGGCTCGGTGTCCTGGGCTCTCTCGTCCTGATGAGGTTTCTGATCGGCGTGGGAGAGGCCGCCGCTCTCCCGAACTTCAACCGGACCGTCGCCGATTGGCTGCCCCCGCACGAACGCGGTCTGGGCATGGGTATTTCGATCGGCGGAAT
>Ga0066709_100004815_pt1 | contig 10905 bp, 10 predicted proteins | sample GraSoiAngelo_158_FD_79665 | JGI IMG/M metagenome (GOLD analysis project Ga0066709, IMG submission 79665) | Grasslands soil microbial communities from the Angelo Coastal Reserve, California, USA - 14_1009_16_30cm | ecosystem: Environmental > Terrestrial > Soil > Grasslands | place: USA... | reverse complement strand
GCGCCTTCTGAAGACGCCAGAACATATTCCGGCACTTGGTCCTGTCTATGAACGCGAAATTCTGTATCGCGTACTTCTTGGTCCACAAGGGTGGCGTCTACGAGAGATCTGCTCTTCGGGAGCAAAGGCCGCCGGTATACGGCATGCGATTCAGTGGATTCGAGAAAACTATGGCAAAACGATCGATGTAAAAAGAATCGCGGCAAAGGCGGCGATGGGTATCACCACTTTCCATCGTCGATTTAAACAGGTCACTGGCTTGAGCCCCGTCCAGTTTCAGAAACAGTTGAGACTACTTCAGGCGAGAAAGCTCTTGGCATTCAGCGGTCACTCCGTCTCAGACGCTGCCTATACGGTTGGCTATGAGAGCCCTTCGCAGTTCAACCGCGAGTATTCGAGATTCTTCGGCGCACCGCCAGCTCGTGATGCTTCGAGGCTGAGGCAGCTCAACCGCACTGGTAAGCTCGATTGAATACCGCTATGGAAGCTCATCCCGGCGCAGGTGGTTTGGAAAACCGGCTCACGAACCTTACGAAGAGTTCGAGAAATAGGTCCGGGTGTCATAAAACCGCGTATTGTTTGGACCTGGTGAATACACGATGAGTCTTTTCATACCTCCGTCGACTACACCGTTGCCGCGAGCATTTCGCGATTTGTCACACGTACAAGCCTGCGAACGTTCGAGATGGTGACTTCCTCTGCCAACAAACGTTCCAGTCCACCCATGTTTCCCTTTCGAGTTGCTCGAGTAAAGGCTTCCAGAAAGCGTCGCTGCTCGTAGGATGAGACTGGCCTGCTGCGATCGCTGACAATGCGTTTCGACGCACGGGATACCAGTTGGCGAACGTTCGCTTCCGCCATTCGCAGGATATGCGCGATCTGGCCGTAGGAATAGTCGAACGCCTCGCGTAAGACATATGCGGCACGCTCGGTGGGAGTCAGTTTCGCAAGCAGCACAATCAAGCCGAGCTTCAGTCTTTCGTCCTGCTCCGCGTCAGCCGCGGGATCATCGCCCGTGTCTACCGGTTCCATAAGCCAGTTCCCAATGGAAGTTTCGCGACGAACGTGAGCGGACTGAACAAGGTTGAGACAGAGCCGTGTAGTTATCGTCGCAAGAAAAGCGGACGGGTTTTCGACCTTCCTTCGATTCGAAGTCTGCCAACGGAGCCAAGCGTCTTGAACGACATCTTCGGCCGCCATCACGTTTCCGAGCATGCGGTAAGCGATGGCGAGCAGGCGTGGGCGGACTGAAATGAAAGCTGCAAGTCCATCTTCCTGTTCGCTGACTTCTACGTGAAAGTGAAAAGTCGAATCAGATTGCGGTAACAATGCTGCTGCGGTTCCCACGGCACATCTCCTCCCCCAAAAAGGGGCCACTACTAAGGAGGGAGTTGAGCTTGCGTTGAGATCTCGCCTGTTGGCGAAATCACGCTGCAAATTTCCTTAGTTGGCCATGACGCGATTGTGGGATGCCAAGACGTGCGTGCGAAACGTCAATTCGACCGATAATTCGCTCGTGAAATCGATAGATGGCACGCTCCTACTTTTAGAGGAGCAAACTCTACTACCAACTCATTCATGGGGAGCCCGGATGCGTTTTCTGCCGAAAAGCTTCGCGTCAACAGACCAAGCTCCAGGCCCGATCATCGCTAGGGTCGCACCAAAGGTGGCCAAGAGGATTGGAACCCACGAGGTATCAAAACGTGCAAAAACAATCCAGAGTTCCGCGATTGCGACAAGAGCGCCCATGATGGGTGTCCACAATCCCAGAGCGAGAAAGATCCCTGCCGTTGCTCCAACTATACTTGGCGCAGTCAAGATAAGAGGAGACTGTTTCACGAGCGTGGCTATTGCTGAAGAAAAAAGCGCAACGCCAGCCAGCAATCGCTGGACTAACAAAGCTTTACCTGGCCAACCGTTCGCAAATGTCGAGAATAAACGTTGCAAGAGTGCCCTCAGCGTAGAGTAAGAGAGGGAGTACGTGGATGAAACCCCCGAAAGGTGGAACATTACCTCGTACTTTTGGAGGATGGCTAAAGCTGGATAATTCCACGCTTCAGACCGATTGTGACGGCGTGCGCGCGGTCACTGGCGCCGAGTTTGGACAGTATGTTTGTCACGTGGGTCTTGACGGTCGTTTCTCCAATCGAGAGTTGATCAGCAATCTGCTTATTGGCGTTTCCGCCGCCTATCAGCTGGAGAACTTCGATTTCGCGTGCAGTCAATTCGTCATCTGCGGCATGCTCGGCGAGTTCCGCAGCTATTTCTGGAGGGATACGTTTTTTCCCGGCATGAACGCTGCGGATGGTTTCGAGCAGCTCCCTGTGTACGTGGCCCTTTAATATGTAGCCGCGAGCTCCGGCCCGGAGCGCACGTATGACCTGTACATCCCCCGTATACGTCGTTAGAACAATGATCCGAGCATCAGGACATTCACTCTGAATCTGGGTGATCGCCTCAATGCCGTTTACTCCAGGCATTTGAATGTCCATCAACGTTATGTCTGGCCGGTGCGATCTAAATTTTTCAACGGCCTCTTTTCCATTCGACGCTTCCGCGACCAACTTCATGTCCGGTTCGGCGTTTACGAGCGTTGCGATTCCTTCGCGAAGAAGAGGGTGGTCATCAACGGCAAGGACACGGATCAACTTTGGCTCGATGCTCATGACTTAGCCTTATGAAGTGCGGTGGATCCAGCGCCGGAGCGCGCTTTGTAAGCAACCGCGGCAGGGACCGTGATCTGAATTTCTGTCCCGGCTTCTACTTCGCTCCAGAAATCCAATTGCGCTCCAATTCGTTGCGCTCGTTCACGGAGGCCGGTCAACCCCCAGTGTCCGGCACGTCCGCCATGGTTCATTACGTCGCGATCCATCCCTTTCCCGTCGTCACGCACGCGGACGCGAAACAGCTGATCATCGTAGTGAATCTCGATTTCAATCTGGCGCGCACGCGCGTGCTGAAAAGCGTTGCGTAGAAGTTCGCGAGCCATCTGGCCAACTTCCTGCTCCACGATTGGCGACATATTTCGTCGTTCGCCTTCTGCTATAACGCGGAATTCGGGCGAATCATCACCCACATCCGTTGAGGCAAGGTCTTGAGCCATTGTTGCTAGATTTTGGGCAAGGTCGGTTTGCGATGGAGACTCGTGACGCAAGCCCTGAATAGCGCTTCTACTCTCCGTGATTGCTTGTTCGGTTCTACTGATGGCGCCATCGAGAGTTCGAATTGCATCCTGTGTCCTGCCCGGAAGCATGTTCCGCGCTGCCTGAAATTGAAATAACAGTCCGTGCAAACTTTGCAGGAGAGTGTCGTGGAGCTCGCGTGCGATGCGGGTCCGCTCGCCGACACGGGCATCGAGAGTCATGGCGAATTGGCGGCGCAAATAGCGGAGGCGAATCAGGTATGCCATCCAAAGCAACAGTAGGATGGCGCTTGCGCATAAGCCGCGGAACCAATTCGTTTGATAGTACGCTGGCGCGACGGAGAAATTCAGGAGCCCGCCCGTCTCATTCCACACTCCGTCGTTGTTTGAGGCGATTACGTGGAATGTATATGATCCAGCGTCCAAGTTCGTATAAATAGCCTCGCGTTGCGTGCCGGAGTCCTGCCAGTCCTTGTCTTGTCCTTCGAGCTTATAGCGGAAGCGCACTCGTTCGGGAACAGTGAGGCTGGTGGCCGTATAGGTGATCTGCAAATGCGTAATCCGTGAGGGCAAACGCAAAGATGCCAACTTGTCGTATTTTGTGCCATTGGCTGTAACGGATTCGATTAGCACCGGAGGAGGGACGGTATTGCGTACCGCGCGCGCAGGATTGGGATCGATCCATGCCACTCCCTTTGTTGTTGCAAACCAAATGCGGCCATCTGTTGTCTGGACAACGGATGGTGTCGCAAGTGTTCCTCTAAGTTCCGCAGTCAATCCATCCAACAGGCCAAAGCTCTCGAATTCGGCGCTGCGGGAGCTTTCGCGCATGTGGATGATCCCTCGATGCTCGGAAAACCATAGCCCGCCATTGGAATCGGAAACGATTCCGGAAATACCGGCGAAAGCACTACCGTCTGATCCTTTTACGGATTGAAATCGATTGCCATCAAAGAATTCAAGACCGGATTCGCCCCCGATCCAGATCTCCTTGGCTCTGCCGTGTATCGATGTGACGGCACCAATTTGAACACCGTCTTTGTCAGAAAAAATGCTGACCTTGTCTCCATCAACCATTGCGACCGTAGTCGCGAATCCAAACCATGCGCGCCCCTCTGAATCGGTGAACTCTGCCGTCGCAGTTCCCTGCGGCCCGCCAAGGCTCTCGAGACTCGTCCAGCCGGACTTTTCCAATCGGAATGTTCCTGAGTCCATTGATACCCACAACCTGCCCACTCGATCCTGCGTGAGAGCCTTAACTCGTGATTGCGACCTGATGCCGATCCCGCCAGATTTTGGGAGATTGAGCTGGCGCAGTGTCAGTCCTTGCCCAGCCGGCACTATTTTCTGGTAGTTGTAAGCTTCTCTTCCGTGCTTCGGGTCAACCGGATTCCGCCGTTCGTCCGCGAGGCGGAAGATACCGATGTCAGTCGCGAACCATACAGCGCCCTGCTGGTCACGGTAGGCGCAATCAACGATCTGATCACGTAGTTGGTTTGCGACTTTCTCATCCTTTAAGTTCAACAGAACCTGAGGACCGATACCCGCAGCCCAAACTGTCCCTCGGTCGCCCGCTGCAAGTGCGCTTGTCGTAAAAGAGTTCAACGATGGAATCGGGAGTTCATTTTTGGGAGAAATTGGCTGAACAGCGACCGAAACGACAGGACTCTGTCGGAATCGATCCAAGCCGCCGCTCGCGCCGATCCATATATTGCCTTCGCGGTCCTGCAACACGCAGTAGATGTAGTCGCTCGTCAGACCGTCTCGTTGTGTAAACGCCTCGACTTCGGAACTTCGGAACTGCCACGCAGATGCCCCGTGGATCTTCGGATGAGGTAGGCTCTGCGGATTTGGCACGCGACGGATTCCGCTGCCCAAGGACGTAATCCAAAGACTTCCTTGACTATCGAAAGTGATTGCTTGAGATCCCACTAGGACTTCCGGTGCAAGATTTTCATTTTCCCCTGGCAAAGGAACAGGCCGGACTCCATAGCCTGTTTCAGCCATCCATAGCGTGCCGTCAGACGACTCGGCAAAGCCCCTAACACGCTGCAAGCCTTGTGCGGCGATCTGAAACTTGGTCCCACTCTCCGGGAGGTAGGCGACGCTGGTTGGTGTCCCTACCCACACCGTGCCGGCGTGATCGACAAAAACCGTATTAGCTGCAGCTGCAAATCCAAAATCGGCTGCGATTCTTTTCCAGCGGGAACCTTCGAGTCGGGCGAGCCCGTCCTTGCCTGCCGCTGCCCAAATCACACCGTGGCGGTCACGCGCGAACGCCAAAATCGGGGCAGAAGGGAGACCTTCCGCCGTTCCGTATTCTGTCACCGTATCGTTCTTAATGTAGCTGACGCCTCCGTACCAATTCCCCACCCAAAGACCACCATCGGGCGTAGCAAATAGAGAGACTATGTTACGTTGTGGAAAGGCCTGTCCCGATTGCGGTTTGTAGAATTGAAATCGGACTCCATCGAATCGAAATAGGCCGGTCGCAGTTCCTAACCAAAGATAGCCGTCCGTAGTTTGAGCCAGGGCACGCACTTGGCCGGGAGCTCCTTCGATATAAGTCCAGCTGGTGTGATGAAGCTGATCGAGTCTGCGGTCTCGATCAATCGCGTGAAGCGGTGCACAGAGAAGAAGCAACCAACCGTATAGGCAGAAGCCCAACCTGGCGTGACTACGGAAGGTTCGCGCAGGCGAACGCACGAACCCTGATTGCTTCGGAACTCGTCGCAGGTCCGGCATAGAGGCCCGCAAGTTCTCTGATTGTACCGCGCCAGATTGTTCATCACGTTAAACATGCGACACGCAGCGCCCCCGATTGTCTGTGATCCTCCTGAAACGGGAACATGCGCGGGCAATCGCGAAAACCCAGCTCCCCTGCGTGTGCATGCCTTGGTCCGGTCCGGACGCAAACCGTAGCAATCCTGTGGTGGTCCGCCGCTGGACGGCTCAAGCAGCCTTGCGCGTTTCTTGAACGGACTTGAAGAAGTTCAGCAAGTCGGCATTGACTTGATCTGCGTTCGTGGCGGTGAGGCCATGCGGCAAGCCGGCATAGAAAATCTCCTTGGCTCTCTTGATGAGCTTGGCCGATCTCTTTCCTGAAATATTGATCGGAACGATTTGATCGTCCTCGCCATGCATGACAAGCGTGGGCACGTCGAACTTTTTTAGATCCTCTGTGAAGTCAGTTTCCGAGAATGCCTTGACGCAGTCGTAGGCGTTGTTCAGTCCGGCCTGCATCGACTGGAGCCAGAACTGATCGAGTATTCCCTGCGAGACCTTCGCTCCTGGCCGGTTGGCGCCGTAGAAGATCAGTGCGAAATCCTTGTAGAACTGCGATCGGTCATTCGCAAGACTTCTCCGCAATCCGTCAAACACTTCGATCGGCAGGCCCTCTGGGTTGGTAGCGGACTTCACTACGAGCGGCGGAACTGCGCCAATAAGGACGGCTGCAGCCACGCGCTTTGTGCCGTAACAACCGATGTAGCGCGCAACTTCGCCTCCCCCGGTGGAGTGACCTACCATCGTGATCTCTTTAAGGTCCAACGCCTCAATCACGGCCGCCAGATCTTCGGCGTATCCATTCATGTCATTGCCAGACGAAGCTTGACTGGATCGACCGTGGCCACGGCGGTCGTGCGCAAGCACACGGAAGCCGTGCTGTGCGAAGAACAGTAGCTGATTATCCCATGCATCGGAATTGAGCGGCCAGCCATGGGAAAACGTGATGACAGGCCCCTTGCCCCAGTCCTTGTAATAGATTGTCGTACCGTCTTTCACTGTAATCGTGCTCATCTGCATCGTCCTCCTTCAATTTTTGCGGCACCGAAATGCTCGGAAATGTTGATTTAGTTCGCCGGCATCACTACGGGAGCGCTTTTGTCCTTAACCAGGAACACTACGAATTTCGCTGGTTTGGTTTGGCTGGCGTTCCGCCCGACGACGTGGACATCATCTGGGCCTTCATAGAAGGTTTGACCAGGTGTCAGAGTCACTTCCTTTCCGCCTTTGACCTGCATCACGATGGAGCCTTCAAGGACATAGACAAATGCGTGGGCGTTATGCCGATGTATGGGGTCCGAGCTGCCTGGCGGATACACCACCGTGATCATCAGACCTTCCTTGCCGGCGACGTCCGTCAGGTCTTTCGAGAAGAGCGGCGTCACCTTCGCTTCGTTCGGTGCTTCTTCTTTGGGCGCCGCTTCCAACGGAACAGCCATCAGACACACCAACGTCAACACGAGTTTTGTAATCGTCATAAATTTTCCTTTCGTTTGAACGAGACCACTAAGATTCCATTGGTTGCATGCACTGGTGCTTTCAGCTACGCGTAGTGGCGGACGAGTTCCTGTTCAGCACGCAGCCAATCTTCCATGTCATGGCCATCCTGCTGGCCACGCGATTTGTACAAACAGTAGGCGAGTTGAGCAATCTCGTCGTGGGTAGGGGCCTGTCGACCGCCGGTATCTGCTCCCATCCCCCACTCACCAGCGGCATTCGAAGTGACGAAATCAGCTGCTTTTGTCACAACTCTCTCGTCGAATCTCAGACCAGTAACGACCAAGCCGTCTGGAACCTCGCTGATGTGAAGTTCGTTATCCGTCATGGTCTCAGGTTCGTTTCGCCGCAGCTGCGGACGGCAATTTTGCCTTTGGGGGTTGAGACGCGGAGCTCTGGAGCCAGTCTGCAAAGCGCGTCTCGCCGAGTCGGGCGTCTTTGCCGGGGGCTAGCGTGCGCTCGCCGATCTTTGCGCCGGAGTAAAGCGCGTTGGCGTCGGCGACGACTTCACGAGAATCATTCAGCGATGTCAATCGCCGCTGCACAAGTTCAGCGATGCGAAAGGGTTCCGGCCCCCCAATTTCGAAAGTGCCGTTGATGGGCTGGCCGACAGCGATCCTGGCCAGAGCGCTCGCGACATCGTCGGCGGCCATCGGTTGGAAAAGCGCATCCGGCACACGCACCTTCTTCCCGTCGAAAGAAATGTCGGCTAGCTGCTTCAGGAATTCGAAGAACTGGGTCGCGTGGACGATGCAGTAGGGAATCGTTCCGCTTTTGATCAGTTTTTCCTGAACGATCTTGGCTCGGAAGTAGCCGCTCTCAGAAAGCTGGTCGGTTCCAACGACGGATAGTGCGACGAGATGCTTGATGCCTGCGGCCGCTCCATACTTGAGAAGATTACGAGTTGAAGTTTCGAAGAAGTTCATCACCGCCGCATCGTCCCACGACGGGGAGTTCGATACGTCAACGACTACCGACGCGCCTTTTAAGACGTCGGCGAGTCCTTCGCCAGTAAGTGTGTTGACGCCGGAATTGGGAGATGCGGCAATCGCTTCGTGCCCGTGCTCGCTTAGCTTGTTGACGAGCTTCGACCCGATGAGTCCACTGCCGCCAATCACTACGATTTTCATGATTCACCTCTAAGTTCGACCTGATATTTCGACTGCGGCTCTTTCATATTTGCCCGTCGCACCCTCTAAGACCGAAGACCCTTTCGCTTTGTGACAGCGTTCCGATGAATACGTTCGTCGAATCTGAATCGTCATGGACTTAAATTAGGATCTGAGGAAGGACACGCAATCGGCGTCGATACGTCAGGTTTCAAGGAAAGTGCAAGGATGCGCCAGAACGGTCGCGCAGGAACTAACACGCCAGCAATTCGCTAAGCGTTTTTCTAGGCCGCCATTTCGGGTCACTTCGACGATACGAAGTTGCGTCCGCATCGACGAGTCCAACCAATACTTCTGCAACGATCCGGCCGCCGACGGCACCGAGACGATCGCCACCTGCGCAGATAGCGGCTTCGCGAAGAATGTAGTACCACAGAGGAGTCTCGCCCTGCCAACCAACGGAGGCGATGCCAACTTGTTCCGCGCTGATCGGATCGACACCGATGTGACGAGCGACAGCCTCGCCGGACGGCAACCCGACGCCTTGTCCGCGTTGCAGGTCGCGTACTGCAAGGGAATGATAATCTTCAATTTGTACTTCACCGGTAAGAGCAGCTGGCAGGTCAATCAGTTCTCGCACGAGCTTTCCATCGATTTTTTTTGATCGCTGCGCCGGGAGCGTACCGTTTGTGTCGAAAAATAGTCTCCAATCAATTTTGTGCTCAGGCATCACCGGCCGGAATCCCAACAAATTGGGAAAGAGCGGAACAGGTTCAGTGGAAGCGCTCAGCTGGTAGCGGTGCCGAATCTGAGAATGACCATACCGGTAGGCTGCATTGGCAAATTCGAGAGGAATGAAGACGCCATGCTCAAGCCGGAACCATTTGGGACCTTTTTGAAGCACCTGCTCGGTGAGCCGCTGTCCGACGAGTGTGGGCAAAAATTCGTTCAGGATGATCCACTGATAGTGCCGACGCAGTTGGCGCGCTGCCTCGTCAAACACACGGTCATTCGGAGTGCCCGCAAGGCGCGCCTCGTCAACGAACGTGTTGTGGGCCTTCAGCATGGCGAGATGCATTTGCGAAACCAAGGTGTGCGAATCATTCCGTGGGTCACCGATGAGTGCGATGCCTTCCGCATTTCGTTGAAGATCAGCTCCCCCTGGACTAAGCAGAAACTTCGCTGGATCGTTCCACTGAAACAGAAATGGATGACCAACCGGTCCGTCTCCGTAAAGGCACTCCAGGTTGAGTTGCGGACTCCGTGCATTGCGTAGGTCGCTCGTGTTGGTACGGGATCGCAACACGGATCGGTCAGCGGTTATGTCGTGAGCTACGAATTGGCCGAAGATCGGCCAGCCCGCCGCGGTGTCTCCCAAAGACTCAGGAGAGTCTTCGGAACGTCCGCAATCGCAAACACCACCCACGCGACCCAGTGCACGCAGAAAATCCTCATCAGCGCGAAAAGGGGGCAGATCGGGAAACATCCGGTCGTAAGCCAAAGGGCGCAAAGGTGCATCGATCGGTACTTTCTTCTGTGCCCACAAGCAATGACCGCGGACGGAGGAACGGGGCTCACCTACGGGCAATTCCAAGGTCTTGCTCTCACCCGTATCGGGTGCTTTTTCGTTGCTGATTGTAGTTGTCATGTGCGCGCCGCGAACGTCACACTGCCGGCTAAATGGATTCGATTCGGCCAATTTCGTCTCCCACAACCACGCGATAGGTTTTGCGCACATACGTAGCCGGGCCGGACAATGCGGCGCCAGTGCACACGTTGAACTGGGAGCCGTGCCATGGACAGGTCACAGTTGATCCATCGAGTCTGCCTTCGTTCAATGGACCTTGTCTGTGCGTGCATTTGGACTGCGTGGCGCAGAATTTGCCCGCAACGTTGAATACTGAGACGTTGCCAATCAGGAGCGCCGCACCCGGCGGCACTGCGTCTACACGAAACTCGTTCTCTTTGAGATTCCGTGACTGCGAAGAAGAAAGTGCAACGCTTGCCTGCTGTGCATTGATTTGCATATATTGCTTTTCACTCGTTGATCGAAGTCTCGGTGCGCTTGTACTCCATCGCCTCTATGACCGACCAACCTCCCCGGTTGTGACGGTTTGTTTGATAGTTAAGATCGGAGGGCAGTTGTCACAAATTCGAGATGTAACCGGTCATTGATTCGTTCGAGAAAGCACAGGTAAACAAGAGAGATTTGGGGAGGGGGAGATGGCAACTGCACCAGATGAAAGGAATGAGAGCGGAAAAATTCCGCCCGCCAATACCGAAGCCTATTACGAGTATTACGAGGAACAGGCCAGTCAGGAAGAGCTGTACCTGGAACAAGTAGAAGAAAACGTGCGTCTCATCCTAACCACG
>Ga0066709_100004814_pt1 | contig 10908 bp, 6 predicted proteins | sample GraSoiAngelo_158_FD_79665 | JGI IMG/M metagenome (GOLD analysis project Ga0066709, IMG submission 79665) | Grasslands soil microbial communities from the Angelo Coastal Reserve, California, USA - 14_1009_16_30cm | ecosystem: Environmental > Terrestrial > Soil > Grasslands | place: USA... | reverse complement strand
GTGGGCGACGTAGTGGCCCCAATAGAGAAGAGACGGCGGCGTGCGGGTGGGGTTGTCCTTGCGATAGCGATAGACGTCCACCATCCTCTCGCGCCCGTCCACCTCCAATACCGGCGTGAACAGCACCAGGCTGTTCCGGCGGATGGCCTCGATGAACGGGGTGTCCTCGACCGCCAGCCGGTAGCCCAGCTCCATGAGCATCTCCGGCGAGCCCGTCTCCGGCGAGTGCATGGCCCCCGTGCACCAGTAGATGGGCAGGCCCTCGGCCACCAGCGTCCCCGCTTGCGCCTCCGCCAGGCCGCGCGGGTCGCCCAGCCGCGCCGTGATCTGCTTCAGGCGTTCGAGCCGGGCCAGGTTGGCCTCGTCGGAGATCGCGACCAGGACCTGCTCCCGCCCTTCCTCGGTGGTGCCCATGGCGAAGACCTTCACCCGGGGGGAGGCCTTCGCCAGCTCGCGGAAGTAGCCGTGCACGTCCCTGGCATAGGTCAGCCGGTCGGGCGCGCCCACGACGTAACCGAGGACCTTCTCCGGGCTCGGCACCTTCGCCGAAGCCGGCAGGTGGTCCACCAGCTCGGTCAGGAACATCGGATCGGTCGTGTACTGCTTGATCTTCTGCGTGTAGGCAGCGTCGTCGACCTGGGCGAAGAGGGCGCCGGGGAGGAGCGCGAGCACGACGGCGGCGACCTTGTGTCGCATCGTCATCGACGGACTTCCTTCGCTCTGGCTCAGGCCGCGGCGAGCTGCGAGGTGCAGTGGGGGCAGCGCTTGGCCTTGACGGGGATCATGCTGGCGCAGAACGCGCACTCCTTGGGCCCCGCGCCCGGCTTCAGGATCCATCGGTTCACCTGCCGAACGAGCAGGAAGACGGCGAAGGCGACGATCACGAAGGTGATGATCGTGTTCAGGAACACGCCGTAGCGGATGACGGGCGCCCCGGCGGCGGTGGCGGCGGCGAGGGTGGGATAGCCGCCGCGTGACAGGTCGAGGAACAGCTCGCGGAAGTCCACGTGCCCGAGGAGCAGGCCGATCGGGGGCATGATCACGTCCTCGACGAGAGAGTTCACGACCTTGCCGAAGGCCGCGGCCAGGATCACCGCCACCGCCAGGTCCATCACGTTCCCCTTGAACGCAAACTCCCTGAACTCCTTGATCATGAGTCCCTCCTCTGAAAGCAGACCACGATTCTAACGCGGGCCTTGCCTTGCCGGCCCGGTCGTGATTTCCTCAAGGGACCGCGATAGAAGAGGTGCTCTCTCCATGATGCGCCGTCCGGCCACCCTCGGCCTCGCGCTCCTGCTGTGCGCGGGGGCGACGCTCCCCGCCTTCGCAGCCGAGGTCCCGCCCCCCGAGTCGGTCCTCGGCTTCAAGGTCGGCGAGGACCGCAAGCTGGCCGACTGGATGCAGATCGTCGGCTACTTCAAGCAGCTGGCCGCCGCCTCGCCGCGGGTGAAGGTCGAGGAGGTGGGAGCGACGACCGAGGGCCGCCCGTTCCTCCTCGTCACCGTCACCTCCGAGGCCAACATGGCGCGCCTCGAGGAGATCCGGCGGGACAACCTGCGCCTGGCCGATCCGCGCGGAGTCGCCGAGGACGAGGCGACCCGCCTCATCGAGAAAGGCAAGGCCATCGTGGCCTTGAACTTCGGCATCCACTCCACCGAGGTGGCCGCGCCCCAGACGTCGATGGAGACGGCCTACCGGCTGGCGACCGGACAGGACGCCGACACGCTGGACGTCCTCGACAAGACGGTCGTCTTGATGATCCCGTCCCACAACCCGGACGGGACGCAGAAGGTCGTGGAGTGGTACCGCCACTCGCTCGGCATGCCGTGGGAGGGAGGACAGATCCCCTTCCTGTACCACAAGTACACCGGCCACGATAACAACCGCGACTGGTACATGTTCACGCAGGCCGAGAGCCAGCTCACCGTGAAGCACCTCTACGACCGCTGGCGGCCCCAGGTCGTCCACGACCTCCACCAGATGGGCGCGCGGGCGGCCCGCATCTTCGCGCCGCCCTACGTCGATCCCTGGGAGCCCAACGTGGACCCGGCGCTCATCGAGGCCGTCAACGGGCTCGGCTCCTACATCGGGGCGCGCCTGACGAGCGAGGGCCGGAAAGGCGTGGTGATCCATGCGATCTACGACGGGTGGACACCGGCCCGCGCCTATCCCCACACGCACGGGGGCGTGCGCATCCTGACCGAGTGCGCCTCCGCGAAGATGGCCACGCCGATCGAGGTCGCCTTCAAGGACCTCGAGCCGGGGATCGGGTACGACGCGAAGCAGGCGGCCTGGAACTTCCCCGACCCGTGGCCGGGCGGGACCTGGCGGCTGCGCGACATCGTCGACTACCAGCTCTCGGCCAACCGGGCGGTGCTCGACCACGCCGCCCGCAACCACGAGTACTGGCTGCGCACCTTCTACGCGGTGAACCGGCGGGCCGCGGAGCGCAGGCAGCCCTACGCGTTCGTCGTCCCCGCCGCCCAGAAGGACCCGCTGGCCACGTCGCGGCTGCTCTGGGTCATGCGGGAAGGTTCGGTGGAGGTGCACCGCGCCCGCGCGCCCTTCACCGCCGCCGGCCGCAGCTTCCCGGCTGGGTCGCATGTCGTCCTGATGGCCCAGCCCTTCAGCGCCTTCGCCAAGTCGCTGCTGGAGCGGCAGCGCTACCCGGACCTGCGGCAGTGGCCGGGCGGCCCTCCGCAGCGCCCGTACGACGTGACCGCCCACACGCTGCCCCTTCTCATGGGAGTGGAGGTCGTGACGGTGGAGACGCCCTTCACCGCCGACCTCGAGAAGGTGGACGCGGTCGGCGTCGCGCCCGGGAGCATCGAGCGGGGGCGCGGGCGCTTCTTCGCCCTCGGCCACCGGAACGGCGAGCTGGTCGCGCTCGGCCGCCTGCTGCGCGCGGGAGTGCCGGTGCGGTGGGCGACGGCGGCCTTCCTCGACCGCGGCCGGAACTTCCGTCCCGGCACCCTGCTCGTGCCCGAGAACGCCCGCGCCCGCCTCGAGCCGATGGCTCGCGAGCTGGGCTTCACCGCCTCCCCGGTGAACGCCTCCGGGCCGAGCCTCCTGCTGCGCAGGCCGCGGGTCGGCGTCTATCAGTCCTACGTGCCGTCCATGGACGAGGGCTGGACCCGCTTCGTCTTCGAGAAGCAGGTCGGCGTCGATTACCAGACGCTCCACGATGCCGAGGTGCGGGGGGGCGGCCTGCGCGCCCGCTTCGACGCGATCGTGCTGCCCGACCAGTCGCGCCGGGCGATGGTGAACGGCAATGCCCCGGGCTCGATGCCGCCGGAGTACGTCGGCGGCCTCGGCAAGGAGGGCGTGCAGAGCCTCAAGGCCTTCGTGGAGCAGGGAGGCACGCTCGTCGCCCTCGACTCCGCCAGCGACATGGCGATCGCGGAGTTCTCACTCCCCGTCACCAACGTCCTCGCCTCCTTCAACCGTGGCGACCGCCCGGAGGAGGGCTCGGCTGATCAGGCCTCCAAGGACTTCTACTGCCCGGGGGCGATCCTCGAGGTGGAGGTCGAACGCGAGAGCACCAGCCCGCTGGCGCACGGGCTCGAGCCCACCGGCGTGTGGTTCGAGGGCAGCCCCGCCTTCGAGACGAAGAGCGGGATCCTCCTGGCGCGTTATCCCCTGCGAAAGAACCCGCTCATGTCGGGCTGGCTCCTCGGTGAGGAATACCTTCACGGCAAGGGCGCGCTCGTCGAGGTGCCGCTCGGGACGGGCCGGGTGGTGCTCTTCGGCTTCCGGCCCCAGTACCGGGCCCAGTCCTGGAGCACGTACGTCCCGCTGCTGAACGCCCTCTACGCGTCGGCGGCCACCCCGCTCGCTCGATGAGCGGCCCGAAGGCGGGAATGACGCGCCTCCAGCGCAGCGCGGGCCTCCTGGCCGCGGCCCTGGCGGCCGGTCGGCTGCTCGGCGCTTCTCCCGTCCCGAGGCCCGAGGACGTGATCGGCTTCCGGCCCGGCTCCGACCGCAAGCTCGCCGACTACGAGACGATCGTGAGGTACTTCCGGGCCCTCGACGCCGCCTCCGCCCGGGTCATCGTGCGCGACATCGGCCCCACCGCCGAAGGCCGCGCGATGATCGCCGCCTTCATCAGCTCCGAGGCCAACCTCAAGAAGCTCGACCACTACAAGGAGATCGCCCGCCGGCTCGCCCTGGCCCGCGGCCTCGACGACGCCCAGGCCCGCGCCCTGGCCGCCGAAGGCAAGGCCATCGTGTGGATCGACTCCGGCCTCCACGCAACCGAGGTGGCGCCGGCCCAGCACGCCCCCGAGCTGGCCTGGCGGGTGGCCACCGAGGAGAGCGACGAGATGCGGCGCATCCGCGACGAGGTGATCCTCGTCCAGGTCCCGGTGATGAACCCCGACGGCCTCGACAAGGTGGTGGCCTGGTACAACCGGAACCTCGGCACGCCGTACGAGGTGGCGCCGATGGTGGAGCTGTACCACCGCTACGTCGGCCACGACAACAACCGCGACTGGTACATGTTCAACATGCCCGAGTCGCGCAACGTCGGCCGGCTGCTCTACGACGAGCTCTTCCCCCAGATCGTCTACAACCACCACCAGTCGGCGCCCTTCCCGGCCCGCATCTTCGTGCCGCCCTTCGACGATCCCATGAACCCGAACATCCCGGCCCCGGTGATGCGGGGAGTGGCCACGGTGGGCGACGCGATCACGTCGCGCCTGGAGAAGGAAGGCAAGGTCGGCGCCATCAGCCGCGTCGGATTCGACACCTGGTGGAACGGCGGCATGCGCACCGCGCCGTACTTCCACAACATGGTCGGCATCCTCACCGAGACCGCGCTCTGGCGCTACGCGACCCCCCACGAGTACGACCCCGCGAAGCTGCCGAGGCGCTTCCGCAACGGCGTGCCCACCGACACGCCCACCACCTTCTACCCGAGCCCCTGGCGGGGCGGCTGGTGGCGCCTGCGGGACGCCGTCGACTACATCCTCACCGCGTCCCTGGCCACCCTCGACGTGGGCGCGCGCAAGCGGAGCGACTGGCTCTACGGCATGTACCTCATGGGCCGCGACGCCATCGCGGCCGGGAAGAAGGGCGATCCCTACGCCTACGTGATCCCGGCCGCCCAGGCGCAGTTCGATCCCACCGCGGCCGCCAAGCTGGTGGACGTCCTGCGCACGGGGGCCGTCGAGGTGCACCGCGCCACCGCCGAGTTCAAGGCGGGCGACAAGACGTTCCCGCGCCAGTCGTTCGTCGTCCTCATGGCTCAGCCGTTCCGCGCCTACGCCAAGGACCTGCTCGAGACCCAGCGCTACCCCGACCGGCGCGAAGGGCCGAACGGGCCGCCGCTCCGGCCCTACGACATCACCGGTTGGACCCTCCCCGCCCAGATGGGGGTCGAGGGCTACTGGGTGGCCAGGCCCTTCGAGGCTCCGCTGGAGCCGGTGACCGGGCCGGCGGCCGGGCCGGGCGCCGTGGCCGGAGGAGGAAGCATCTACCTCCTCTCCCCGCGCTCCAACGACGCTTTCCTCCTCGCCAACCGGGCCTGGAAGGCCGGCGGCGAGGTGCGGCGCGCGACGGCCGCCTTCGGCGCCGGCGGCCGCGATTTCCCGGCCGGCACGTTCGTGCTGAACGGGCTCGCGCGGAGCGCGGCGGAAGCGGTGGCTCGCGAGCGCGGCCTGCCCGTGCTCGCCGTCGAGTCGGTGCCGTCGGTCGCCGCGCTCGCCGTCATCAAGGCGCCCCGCATCGCGGTCTACCGGTCGTGGGTGCCGAACATCGACGAGGGCTGGACGCGGTGGGTGCTCGAGCAGTACGAGTTCCCCTACCGCACGCTGCTGGACGCCGACGTCCGCCGGGGCTCGCTCCGCGAGAGCCTGGACGTCATCGTCCTCCCCGACGCGCCGGAGAAGTCCATCCTCGACGGCAACGCGCCCGGCAGCGAGCCCCCGGAGTACACGGGCGGGCTGGGCCTGGCGGGCGCCTCGGCCCTCGAGCAGTTCGTCAAGGACGGCGGCACGCTCGTGGCCCTCGACTCGGCGGCCGACCTGCCCATCGACCTCTTCGGCCTCGCCGTGCGCAACGTTCTGAAGGGCGTGCCGGCCCAGGAGTACTACGCGCCCGGAGGGCTGCTGCGGGTGGGCTTCGACCCCGCCCAGCCGCTGGCGTGGGGCCTGCCCAAGGACGGGTACGTGTTCGTCGAGAACGGGCCGGCTTTCGACGAGGAGGCTGCGCGCGGCGACGAGGGCGAGGAGCAGCCGGTCCCCGCACCGACCGGCCGGGCGCAGCCGCGCGTCGTGGCCCGCTTCGCCGACCGGGACGTCCTCTACTCGGGGTGGCTCCTTGGCGAGTCGAGGATCGCGAAGAAGGCGGCGCTGGTGGAGGCGCCGTTCGGCCACGGCCGGGTGGTGCTCTTCGGCTTCCGCCCCCAGTTCCGCGGCCAGCCCCATGCCACCTTCAGGGCGCTCTTCAACGCGCTCCTTCTTCCTTCTTCCGGATGACTCAGACCGCCCGCCCGCTCGCAAACAGGTAGAGCGACTCGAGGCCGCCCGAGAGCGGGCCGAGGAGCCGCCCGAGAAGACCCTGGCTGTCGGCGTGAGTGAGGTCGACGGCCTGCATCAAGCCCTCGCTGAAGCTCTCGGCGTCGACCTTCCCTCGGCCCTTCCTCGCTGCGCGCTGGGCGGCGAGCACGCCCGCCGCGTTCAGGAAGCCCACCGCCACGGCCAGCTCGTCGAGGACCGGACGGCGCCCGGTGCCGAGCGTCGCCACGGCAGCGCGGAGGTAGTTCCAGGCCACGGCGTGGATCTCCGGATCGCTCGGATCCAGCTCGGCCGCCCGCGCCGCGGCGAGGTCGAGGCCGGGGAGCCCGGGGCCGACGCCGTGGGCGTGCGCCAGCAGCCGGAGCAGCCGCCAGCGCAGGTCGAGCCGGAGCCCGCTCGGCCGGGGATCCTCGAGCTGCTCGCGCGCGGCCACCACCGCGAACAGGAAGCCCCGGAAGAGCAGCCGGCCGAGGGCCGAAGGCGGGCGCGGAGGCAGCGGCTGCTCGCTCTTCGCGGCATAGCGGCCGGTCAGCTCGACGTACTCGGCCAGCCGCGGCGGGGGCAGGCGCGCGACCCGGTGACGCGAGAGGTCCTCGAGGAAGCGGGCCATGCGCATCACGTTGGCGCGCAGGTCAGGCCGCGCGGCGCTTCCCGGCCGGTCGAGCATCTCGCGCAGGATGGCTCGCAGCGTCGCCAGCGTGTCCTGAGGGAGAGCGCGGCCGGCCACCAGCTCGACCTTCAGCTCCCGCTCGGGATAGTCGCGCTGCCATGCCTTGCGCAGAGCGGCGATGTCTCGCGCCTGCGCGCCGAGCGGAGCCCCCATGCTCTTCACCACGGTCGGGCAGCAGAAGCTGGCCGTCACGACCGCCGCGCCCTCCGCGGGATGAAAACGCAGCGGGAACAGGCGGCACGTGAGCGGCTTGTGCTCCGCGCCCAGCTCCTCGTGGATGCGGCAGCGGTTGTCGGCGGAGAGGAAGCCGCAGGCGCCGTCGGCGCGCTTGCGGATGCGGGCATAGCCGCCGGGCAGCGGCTCGAAGGGGTCGGCGTCGGCGCCCTCGGGCACGTCCTCGCGCTCGCGGTAGTAGCGCTCGGCCTTCGCCTGCCGGTACGCCTTCACCTCCCCCGGCGTGAGGGCGATGTCCCAGCCGCGGCGGCAGCACCGGCCGCACTGGCTGCACGTGAAGCGCTGGTCCGGATCGAGGCGGAGGGCGCCCATGTCGCCTTATCGCGGCGGCGGCAGCTCCCATGCAGCCGCCCGCGAGCGGTATTCCGTTTCGGGAAGCTGCACCAGTACGGGCCGGGCGGCAGGGTCCAGCCAGCGCAGCAGGGCCTCCATCGGCGACGGCTCGAAAGCGGTGCAGCCGGCGGTCGTGGAGGCGGGGTCCCGGCGGAGATGAAGGAAGATGCAGCTTCCGGCGCCGGGCGCGACCGGCGCGTCGTTGTGCCCCACCCAGACGACGAAACGGTACAGCTCGTCGTCGCGCCGCATGTCCTCGGCCGAGGACCAGTCCTTCACCACCCGCGTCGTGTCGGCGAGCTGGTTGTAGAAAGCCGAAGTGGGGTCGTCGACGCACTCCAGGCTCTCGGTGGCCTGGCGATACGGCATTCGGGTGCCCGGCGGCGCCGAGGGAGCGTAGCCGGTGACGAGGCGCAGGTCGAATGCGCCCGCGGGCGCGCGCCCGTCGCCCTCCTTCTTCACGGGGCCTTCGAGCCGCGCGGGATGCAGCCCGCGGCCCCAGGCCAGTCCGGAGCGACCCAGGGAAACGGGGAAGGCGGGTCCCACCGCGCGCCAGGGCGCGCGCGGCCCGGCTCGCTCGTACCGGCGCGACTCGCCCTGCGTGGCGGACCAACCGGCGGCCACGGAGAGCACGAGCTGGCGGGTCTCGCTCGGCAACGGTGAAGCGAGCAGGAGCGCGAGGAGCAGCGTCACGGGAGCAGTTTACCCGAGGACGCGGCCGGCTCTCGCGTTTGACCGTGCCGCGGGCCGTCCGCTAGACTGGTCCTTCCGCCGTCGTTGGGAGGTCGTCCAACGGTAGGACACATGGCTCTGGACCATGGAATCGGGGTTCGAGTCCCTGCCTCCCAGCCATCCCCTCGGTGACCTAGATCCGGTGAACGACCGCGCTCGCGACACGCACGACCTTCGCGCGCGCGTCGGCGTGCGGGCGCTGGTCGCCTCGCAGATCCGCGAGGTCGCCAACGCCGGCATGGGCGACCCCGGCGTCCTGCCGTTCTGGTTCGGCGAGCCCGACGAGGTGACGCCAGAGTACATTCGCAGCGCGGCCGTCGCCTCGATCGCCGCGGGGGAGACCTTCTACACGCAGAACCTCGGCATCCCCGAGCTGCGCGAGGCGATCGCCGGTTACGTGACGTCGCGGCATTGTCCGGTGGCGGCCGGTCAGGTCGCGGTCACCTCGTCGGGCATGAGCGCGCTGATGCTCACCCTGGAAGCGCTCGTCGACCCCGGCGACCGCGTCGTCTGCGTGACGCCGGTGTGGCCCAATCTCACCGAGAGCCCCAGGATCCTCGGCGCGGAAGTGGTGCGCGTCGGGCTGCGATTCGGTGAAAAGGGCTGGCAGCTCGATCTCGAGCGCCTCCTCGGCGCGCTGGCGCCGGGAACGCGCGCGGTCATCATCAATTCGCCGAACAACCCGACCGGGTGGGCCCTCGAGCGCCAGGCTCAGGAGGCGATTCTCGCGCAGTGCCGCCGGCACGGCATCTGGATCATCGCCGACGACGTCTACGAGCGCCTGTACTACGAAGGCGGCTCGGCCCCCTCCTTCCTGGATCTGGCCGACGCGGGCGACCGTGTCGTCAGCACCAACAGCTTCTCCAAGGCATGGCTGATGACCGGTTGGCGGCTGGGCTGGATCATCGCCCCGCCGGCGCTGATGCCCGACCTCGGCAAGCTCATCGAGTACAACACCTCCTGCGCGCCGGCATTCGTGCAGCGCGCCGGCGTGGTCGCGATCACCGACGGCGAGCCGACCGTACAGCACACGCTCGGGCGTCTCCGAGCGGCGCGCGATTTCCTCGTCGCGCAGATCGACGCCATCAACGGCATCGAAGTCGCCTCGCCTCCGGGCGCGATGTACGCCTTCTTCCGCGTCGAAGGCGTCGAGGATAGCCTCGACTTCTGCAAGCGTCTCGTCCGCGATGCACGGCTGGGTCTCGCCCCTGGCAGCGCCTTCGGACCCGAAGGCGACGGCTTCCTGCGCTGGTGCTTCGCCGCCAGCCAGGAACGGCTGGCCGAGGGCGTCCGGCGGCTGGCGCGCTATCTGAAGCTCCTGTAGGGATGTAGTTCTTCGGACGCCGACTGTTGCACCTCGTCTATCTGCCCGTCGATCCGAAGTGGGACGACCTTCGCGCCGACGCTCGTTTCCGGGCGCTCCTGAAGCGCTGTGGGCTGGTCACACCGGCCGTGCGGGCCCGCTGACGACGTCGCGGAGGGGGCGGCCGAGGATGCGCCCGCGCGCCTGGCCCAAGCGCTGCCGCAGCATTGGAAAAGGTCTTCGTTGGAACGAACAGTCACCGAAGGACTTGGCCGGTCAGATGAAAGTCAACAACAAGTCAACGCCCGGACATGGACCCTTTGCCCGCGAGACGCGTATCAAGGGTCGCTATCCCTCGGGGGTCACCGGGCCATGACGAAGCTCGCCGGCGTGTTGTGTTGTCTTGCCGTCTCGATCGGAGCCCGGACGGCCGCCGCCCAGGGACCCGTGGAGCGGCTCGCCTATGACGACTGCTATGTGGACTACTGGAGCGACGAGCCACAGCTCTGGTGCCACATCGTCGTGGCCAACCCGGATGGCTCGAGCGCGGTGTCCGTCGCCGAAGGCATCGATCTCTCGTGGTCCCCCGACGGATCGAAGCTCGCGCTGAGCGGAGGGCCGCAGCGGGACGACATCTTCGTGCTGGACCTCAACGATGGGACCCTCACCAACCTGACCAATGATCCCGCCGCGGATACGGAACCGGCATGGTCGCCCGACGGGTCGAAGATCTCGTTCACGAGCACCCGAACGGGGACGAGCGAGCTCTTCGTCATGAAGCCCGATGGATCCGGCCTCACGCAGGTCACCCATGAGGTGGGGTTCGTGGGGCAGCCGACCTGGTCGCCCGACGGCGCCCGGCTCGCGTTCGACTGCGCGGTCGTGGCCGGAAACCTGGACATCTGCTCGATGGCGGCCGACGGCACCGATCTCGTCCGCCTCACCGACGATCCGGCCTGGGACTCGGGCGCCGCCTACTCGCCGGATGGGACGAGGATCGCCTTCGCGACGGGACGGTACGGCCTCACCGAGAGGACCGCCGTCATGAACGCCGACGGCAGCGCCGTCAGCCCGATGGGTGACGACGTCGGGGCGGTCCGGCCGGCGTGGTCATTGGACGG
>Ga0066709_100004813_pt1 | contig 10908 bp, 7 predicted proteins | sample GraSoiAngelo_158_FD_79665 | JGI IMG/M metagenome (GOLD analysis project Ga0066709, IMG submission 79665) | Grasslands soil microbial communities from the Angelo Coastal Reserve, California, USA - 14_1009_16_30cm | ecosystem: Environmental > Terrestrial > Soil > Grasslands | place: USA... | reverse complement strand
TCTGGGCCGACTCCGAGTTTGCGCAGGCGATGGGCCAGTTGATTGGCCCGCGCATTCAACTGACGGTACGTGAGCTTCTCTTCTCTGAAGACAACGGCCTCGTCGGCCGGCGTCCGCTCGGTCTGAGCTTCGAACAATTGGTGAATGCAGGCGTCCTTCGGAAAATCTGTTTTGGTATCGTTCCACTCCACGAGCAGTTGCTTGAGTTCAGTCTGCGTCAGCATGGGCAACCCTGCCAGGCGTGACGCCGGCTGAGCGATCATTCCTTCGAGCAGGACACCCAAATGCTTCAGGAACCGCTCTATGGTCGATGCGTTAAACAATTCTGCATCGTAATCGCAATCCACTTCCAGTCCGCCGTTTTCCGCGCGCGCAACCACCACCACATCGCAGCGCGCGAAATCTTCCGCGAAACCGGATCGGATCGAATCTGACGCCGCTTGTGAATCCGAGGAGCCGGAACCCCTGAACACGAATCCGGTGTTGAACAGAGGCGCGTCCGGCGCGCGGTCAGCATGGCCACGCAACTCTGTCAATGAACTCAGCGGGCAATGGCCCAAGGCAGCCGCTTGACCGGCGGCAGCCTCGACGCGACGGACCAATTCGAGGCTCGTTTGGTCCTCTGCCACCTGGGTTCGCAGGACGGCCAGCGCAGGCTTTTCAAGATCGCCAACCGGGCTGAGAATCGAGCCGATCAGAATCTCCTTTTGCCCGGTGTAGCGGGATAGAACCGAGGCGAAGGCTGCCATCAAAACGGAAGAGACCGACACGGCTTCCGCTGTCGCCAACGCCTTGAGTTTCAGGCAAACGTCCGGCGCAAGCGCCATCGAAGCCGTTTCCCGAAGGAACGAGGAGACCGGCGGCCGTTCCCGGTCAAAGGGCAAGGCCAGTGCGGCTGGAAGGTCGGCCAGTTGTTGCCGCCAATAAGTTTTTCGCTCCTCAAGAGTTTTCATTTACGATTAATCCATTCGGCAGACTTCTCCGCGGGTCAACCTCAGCGCACGCGCCACATCAGCGGTCTTTGGAGCCAACAGGAGTTTTCCCGGCCGCCGCGGCCGGCTTGGGCTCGACGATAAAATTTCCCATGACCAACACATCCAGCTTGGCAAACAGAAAAGTGTCCAACGCCTCTTTCGGCGTGCAGACGATGGGCTGGCCTTTCACATTGAATGAAGTGTTCAGTAAGACCGGTAAGCCGCTCAGTTTTTCAAATTCGTTTAACAATTGCCACAACCGCGGGTTGTGCGCCTGCGCTACCGTCTGCGCTCTAGACGAGCCGTCAACATGCGTGATCGCGGGAAGCTTTTCGCGGTAGGGCGCGCGCACCTGTGTCACGAACAGCATGTGGGCGTAAGTGTCCTCCTCGCCCGGTTTGATGTCGAAAAAGCGCGTGGCTGCTTCTTTTGTCACCACGGGTGCAAAGGGGCGGAAAGCTTCTCGCTTCTTCACGAGACTGTTGATTCGGTCCCGCATCGTGGGGTCGCGCGGGTCCGCCAAAATGCTCCGACTGCCCAGCGCCCGCGGTCCGAATTCCATCCGACCCTGGAACCACGCCACAATCTGCCCCTTGTCGATGCGAGCGGCGATGTCTCGGCACAACGAATCGAAAGATTTGACCCGGCTGCTTTGACAGTTTTCCGCCCCGGACAACACCTGCTCGATCTCCTCATCGCTGTATTCCGGGCCCCACAAAGGCACCGTCATTCGAGCGGATTTGCATCCCGGATCCTTTTGGTGGCGGACATATAAAGCTGCGCCCAAGGCCGTTCCGTCATCGCCGGCTGCCGGTTGAACAAACATGCGCTCGAAAAGGCGGCTGCGGTTGATGACACCGTTCGCCGAGCAGTTCAGGGCGACGCCGCCGGCCAGGCAAAGATTGGTTTGGCCGGTCTGATGTTTGAAATGGCGCAGCACGTGCAGTTGGCAATTTTGCAGAACGGCCTGCAACGCGGCGGCGATATCCTGGTGCTGTTGCGTGATTTCCGATTCCGGTTCGCGGGCCGGGCCAAACTGCTCCTCCAGGAATTTCAGAACCCCGGCGTGAGTTTCCCGGTCCAGCGGCGTTTGGTCATGGGCGAAAATCGGGATGATATACGTGCCATCCTCCTTCAGTTTGATGAACTCCTGCATCTTATTGTAATACCGCCGCGGGTTGCCATAGGGCGCCAAACCCATCACCTTATATTCATCCAATCCCATGTAAAAACCCAGATACAAGGTGAAGACTCCATAAAGAATTCCCAACGAATGGCGCGCGGGAACTTGTTTGATAACTTGAATTTCTGCCCCGTGGCCCACCGCCACCGTCATGCTGTGGACCTCTCCCATGCCATCGCTGATCAGAATCAGCGCGTCGCCAAATCCACTGGGATAAAAAGCGCTTGCGGCATGGGCCAAATGATGGTCCACCGGCACGAACTTATCTTTCCAGTTGAATGAAGGGAAACGATCGTCGAAGTGTTTTTGTTGGACTTCCGGAGCGTAAACCTCGTGATACTGCTTCCGCGTAAATTCCTGTTCTTCCAGGAAGGATTTCCAGGGCCCGTACGCGAAGCCGTGCGCCACAAAGTCCACCTCCTGCGGGCGAAGGTTGCCCGCCTCCAGACAGTACTGAATGGCGTGGACAGGGAAAGCGCCGGTGGCCTTTTCGCCGGTGAATCTTTCCTCGGCGGCGGCGGCGAGCACGCCGTTGTCTGCCGCCAGGGCGGCGGCGGAGTCAAAGCCTTGGGCAATGCGATATTCGCGCGCCGAAAGATTCGGGAACTCTTTTTTCTTGAAGCTAACGCTGTTGTCCAATCCGCTAATGCCAATCACATTCATAGGGAGTTTTTCTTTCCTGATTCATTCAACATCGAGGCTCACTTCAGCTCCGCCAACACCTTGTTCGCTTCCTCGACAAACTTAGCGCCGCCATTTAGGGCCACAGCCTGACGCAGAGCTTGTTTGCTCTCGTTTTTCTCTTTGAGTTGATAGTGGGCCATCCCCAGATAGTAATAGAGTTCTGCATCCTTCGTGCGTTTTCCGGCGCTTTCGTTTAACAACTGCGCGGCCCGTTTAAAGTCTCCACGTCGGTAGACGACAATCCCCAGCGTCTTGGCCACTTCGGGATCGTCGGGAAAAGCCTCACGCGCCTTTAAAGCCGGCTCATACGCCTGTTGGTAGTCGCCCAGCCTTTCGGCGCAAATTGTCGCCAGGATCTTGTTGGCCGGAGCAAACAACGGAAAACGGGCGAGCGTCTTCTCGCAAGCCAGCTTCGCGCCGTTCGCGTTGCCCTGCTGCTGGTAAACCGCCACAGCCGCCATCAGCGCCGGGACATAATTCGGATCAGCCTTGAGGATTTGCTCGACCTGAGCAGCGGTCTGTTGCGCCTTCACCGGATTGTTCCACAGCGGGCTTAAGGCAAGGAAACGCCGGGCCTCATCGGACCGGGCAAACGTCGCCCCGGTTTGGAGGGACTTTTGCATCGTCGTTTCCGCATCGGCAATGTTGCCCAGACTGTACTGAGACCAGGCCAGGTCATACAGGGCCTCTGGATTGTTCTCCAAAGCGCGGGCGGCTTCCTGAAGCAGGCTGGCCGCCCATTTGAAGTCACTCGCCTGATAAGCCAAGCGGCCCAGCGTGTGAGCGACAGCGCCATCGGTAGGGGCGAGTTCGCGCGCGTTTTTCGCCAGTTCCAACGCCTTCTTGGCATTGCTGAACCGATCGGCATAGAGCCGGGCGAGCTTGAGCGTTGCCGAAACGTTTTTCGGGTCTTGTTTCAAGGCCCGCTCATAGACATCTCGCGCCTTCTCAAACGAGCCGTCCCGTTCGTGAATCGCCCCCAGGCGCGCGAGCGCAACGCGATCATCAGGCTGTTCGGCCACCCGTTTCTCCAAAACTCCGATCGCTTTGGAGTCAGCGGTTTGGACATCGATCCCCAGCACCGCCAGGCGTCGTTCGGCCTCGTCCTTGCCCGTGAATTCCTTGTTGCCTTGGAGCGCGCGTTGCAAGGCGATCCGGGCCGGCCCTTCTTCAGCCATCATGTAATGGGCCATGCCCAAGTGGAATTGAACTTCCGCGTCGGCCGGCATTTTTTCCGCGCTCTCATGAAGCAGATTCAAAGCCCACGGATAGTCTCCGCGCTTGTAGAGGATCCAGCCCAGCGTGTCGGCCGTGTAGGGTTCATTCGGAAGAAGGTCCTTGGCGCGCCGCGCCAACTTATAGGCATCGTCGATTCGCCCGAGTCGCTCCGAGTACAAATAAGCGAGGTTATTGAGCGCTGCACTGAACTGGGGATCGACGGCCAGAAGCTTTTCGTAGGTCTCGGCGGCAGCGGCGTAGTTTTTCATTTCGCCTTGGATCATGCCGATTTGCATGAGCGCCGTGACATCCTTGGGGTTCTTGGACACGATTCCCTGGAGTTTTTCCAGGGCCTGCTGATATCGGTTGGAGGCAATATAGATTCTGGCGAGCGACAGATAGGCGGGACGAAAGTTGGGCTGCAAGTCGATCGCTTTGAGCAATGCCGCCTCCGCGTGGTCTGCCTCTCCCTTCGCCGCATAAATTTTGGCCGACAGCAATTGCAGTTCCGGTGCCTTGGGATATTTCTCCATCAGTTTTTGCACGCGCTCGAAGGCGAAGGCATACTGTTTGTCCGCGATGTCCAACTCGACCAACTGCTCCAGCGCGGGCTGGTAATCCGCTGCGGATTCGAGGGACTTTTCAAATGCCTTGCGGGCATCGACCTTGTTGTTTTGCTGCAAATAGACCAAGCCCATGTAAAAAGGCACCTCGGGATTTCCTGGGACTATCTCCAGCAAGCGGCGATACACGGCTAAGGAGTCATCAAAGCTTCCACGGGTTCGATGGGCATCTGCCAACAACAGATACGCCGAAATCAGTTTTGGTCGCTGTTTGGTCAACTTCGTAAGTGAATTGATCGCGGAGGCGGTATCTCCTTTGCGAAGGTTGATCTGAGCCAACAGAAGGATCGCCTCGGCATAATTCGGGTCCATCGCCGTCGCTTCATTGAGCCTGACCGCCGCTTTGGTCTCGTCCTTGTTGAGAAGGTGCGCCAGGGCAAGCTGGTATTTGACTTGGGGTGAGCGTGTGTAAATTTTGCCCATCCGCTCGAAGTTCGTGATCGCCTTGGCCGTTTCGCCCTGGGCCAGTCTCAGGCGCCCACTCAGCAACAGCATCTCATAGTTGACTGCGTCCTTTGTGAGAACTCTCTTGATCACTGTTTCACAGTCGGCGTACTTCTTCTGATCGAAGGCAATTGTGGCCAGACGTGCCCAGGCAGGCATGTAGTCCGGAGCTTTCCGAGTGATTTCCTCAAGAACCGGCTTTGCCGCTTCCGCGTCGCCCGCCTGGATCTTGAAATCGGCGTACCGGAGTCGTCGGGCCGAGCGAAGGGGCGCTAGTTCCGACGCTGTTTTGAACGCCTGCTCGGCTTGCTTCGGATCATTCTGCAACAGATAAAGATTTCCCAAAACCTGGTGAGCTGCGCTGGATTTCGGATCCAGCGCGAGAGCTTGTTTGATCTCGCTCTCAGCCGTCGTGAGGTCCGGCCGCCGTAGGTGGAGAAATCCCAATGCCAACTGCAATCCCGCCCCCTTCCCGCCCTGGGAAACAAGGTTCTGAAGCCGCTGCTGAGTGTCATCCAACTCCTTCGCTGTGGCGGAAGCTTCGACCAGAAGCAAAAGAGCTTCATCATTGGTCGGCTGCTTTTGGAGGATATAAATCGCTTCCTCCCGCGCTTCCTTAAGACCCGTGAGATTGAAATAAGTCAGACCCAGCTTCAATCGCAACTCAAGATTATCCGGTTGGGCTTGCTCGGCTTTGCGAAGCAAGGAATACGCTGCCGGCAGCCTCCCCTGTTCAAAACAGACCATGCCCAGTCGCGCGCCGGCACTGGAGTTCTGGGGATCGAGCCGGAGAACGTTCATGTACTCGATCTCCGCCTTTTCGTATTCCTCCGCCTGGAAATAGCGGTTGGCGCGCTCGAGATGGCGGTTTTTCTTGGCGTCCCGCGAACAGCTGGTGCCGGCCAGCATGATCAACAAGGCGACACTTAAGACGGACAGACTTCGAAGTTTATTTTGCATGTTCGATTATCTTTTCTTGGGTACAACGGATCTTCCGACCCTGTCCCCGCTACCGCTCGCGCAAACCAAGGGCTTTTGAAAACAACACCACACAAAGTGGCCGCGAGCACTAATGAATATCTGGCTTTCTTTCTGGTGAATCAAATTGGATCAGGGGCACTTTGTCCGGTGAACTGGCTGTGCCTGTGCGTGGATTATTTTTCGGGCGCTCCAACCGGCGTAACACGAGCAAAAAGGCTAAAAAAGGCACCAGCGACAAAACGAAGAAAATCGGCCCTCCGCGATGGTGAATGGGCGAATCAATCATCTCCGGGCCGACATGAACACAGAGCACCGAAATTGTGAAAATCCGAAAGCCGTTTCTGGCGATGCCCAGCGGAACCACTGCCAGCGCCAGCGCCACCTTCTTCCACGGCGACCGAAGGAAAAGGTGCCCCGCCAGCAAACTCGTAACGAACAGCACCAGCGTCGAACGAATCCCGCTGCACTCCTTGGCGACCTCAATTACAATGCCCGGCAGGTGGAAGAACAGTCCATCCCGGAAAACCGTCGTGCCGGACCAGCTCAGAAGCACTGAGGCGGCACCTGCAGAGGAGTGTTGTAGGAACGTCTCGAACCAGTCCGTGACAAAGGTCGGGAACGGTACCATGAAAACAAGGAAACCGATGGGGAACGCCGCCGTTCGCGTGATGTCGCGGCCGAAGAACAGGACAAACCCGCCGATCACCAAGCTGACGAAGGCGCCTATCGTTATCGAGAGATAATCGGTCCTGGCAGGATGCCAATCGTGGAGGACCATGACCCCATATGCAGCTAAGCAGCCCAAGCCTGCCAGTACGGGAATCGCGGCGTTCAAAGAGATCGGTCCGACCCGGCAGCTTAGCAGTTCATGTCTTTTCAGCCAGAGCAGATAGATCGACATCGCTGGGACGAGGACGACGTGCGAATACAAATCGCTCGCCATTGCGAACCGGGCCAGAGCAATCAGAGGTTTGGCGAAAGCAACGCTCAAAACCGCGCAGAACAAAAGCCATGCCATTAGCCGCTGATAAAAGCGACTGTGTGACGCAAAATCGTTCGGCAAACGGAGTCGCTGTATTAACGTTTGAATCAGTCCCGTCATGGAGTTTCGTCTCTCAAAGTGCAAAAGCCGTCCGACGCGTTCGAATCATTCTCACCCTGGCGCGGAAAAGGTTCGCGCCCTTTTCCAAAAAGGAGTGCAACCGTCGCCATTAAAGCCTGGGGTTCCATTGCATTAGAGTCGCGCCAGGATTTCCGCGATTCGTTGGCCGGCTTTTCCATCCCAAAGCGCAGGGACAGTGCCTTTTTTCCCGCGCCCGTCCAGGACATTCTGGATCTCTTTTCCCAAGCGCACGGTATCCTTTCCCACCAGGATATTCGTTCCAATCTCCGCTGTGATTGGCCGCTCTGTGTTTTCCCTCATCGTCAGGCAAGGTATCTGCAGATAGGTGGTCTCCTCCTGAATTCCCCCTGAATCCGTCACCACGGCCACGGCGTGTTGCTGGAGCCATAGGAATTCGAGATAGCCGAAAGGATCGGTCAGCAGCACATTCGCGCCCACCTCAGACAATTTGAATTCCTCGAGCCGGCGGCGCGTCCGCGGATGGATCGGGAATATAATCTGAATATCTTTGCTGAGACGGTTCAAAGTCGCCAGCAACTGCCCGAGTGTTGCTGGATCATCCACGTTGGATGGTCGGTGAAGCGTCACCAGAATAAATCTTTCCTGTCGCCCGGCCATTTTCGGCTCCCGCGCTTTGTCGAGCAGTTTGACCAGTGTGTCGATCATCACATTGCCGACCCGAAAGATATTGTTCGCACCGATCCCTTCTCGGCGGACATTTTCGTCCGCGTCCTCTGACGGGGTAAAAAAATAGTCGCTGATCTGGTCGGTCAACACTCGATTAATCTCTTCGGGCATGGTCCGATCCCAGGATCGAAGCCCAGCCTCAACATGGCCGACTCGAATTCCCGCTTTGCTCGCGACCAATGCGGTGGCAATCGTGGAGTTGACATCGCCGTACACCAGGACCAAATCGGGCGTGTTGGCCGAAATGACATCTTCGAAGCGAACCATGATTTCGGCGGTCTGCCGGGCATGCGAGCCGGAGCCAACTTCCAGATTGTAGTCCGGCCGCGGCATGCCCAGTTGATCGAAAAAGATCTGCGACATGTTCGCGTCGTAGTGCTGCCCGGTATGGACAAGACTCTGTTTGGCCTCGGGGAAGGCGTGGATCGCATCTATGACGGGCGCGGCTTTCATGAAATTGGGACGCGCGCCTACAATGTGAAAGACTTTCATCGGCATTTAATCCTTTGGAATACAAGCTGTCACAATCAAACCAACTCCAACGGCCACTCAAATTCCGTCTTGAGAACCCAGTCCTTCTGACCGACGCTCAGGATGTGCCCCATTGGGAGTGTCATTCGGACGGGTGGAAAAAGAATCTAGCGTATACATAGGCAATCGCCTCACCCAGCACGGTTCGTACCCCGGCACTGCTGGTCCACCAGTAGTGATGATCGTAGTCATCGTCCGGGGGGGCGATCACACCAACCGCCACATCGTCACCGAGTGCCTTTTGAAAAAGCAATCGGCTTCGACGGGCGTGTGGCCCCAAGGAGACCACGTTCACTGCATGGACGGCAGAGTTGTTTGCCGTCAACCAATCCTTCACGGCCAGTGCAACCGCGTAGGAGCGATCTTTCCTGGTCCTGGGCGCGGACACCAAAACCAGGTGCTCAGGGCCAACGCCCATTTTTCTAAGTATAGCTGCCGCGCATTCAGCATCGGTCTTGTAATCCGACAAGTACGACCCTTTTGGCAATGGCCCTCCGCAGGCAATCAAAAGTCTGTAGTGGCCATTGGAGAACTCACTAACAGCTTGCTCCAGCGCGTAATCAGGCAACCACCCCTCGACGACCAGCGTGTCAGCTTGGACTCGACATGTAACAGAGAGGAAAGAATCGGTTTTTCGCGCGGCTAGCCCGCCACCAAGAAGGAGGACTGCGCAGAGCAGGGCCCAGCCGCGAATGGTGAGCCCCCAACGCTCTTTCCGCTGGACCAAGCCGAATTTGAGGAAGAGTCTCACAGCATCGGTGCGATGGATGGCGCTTGTTTGCCCTTTACCTGGAAGTCAGTATCCCAACCCCAATCATCGTTTCGGACAAACTACAGACGACAAGAATTCAAGCTCGCTTTGAGGCAAAGACGAATAACCGCGAACTTTGGCTGGTGTTTTGAATTAGGAACTGGCCCTTTCCACCATGTTCCTGCTTAGATGCTGGTCCAGAAGAGCGAGTGCTGCAAACATCGTGGCTTGGCCCCAGTGCAACGTCGGGGTCTTGTTGGTAATGAAGGGGTACTTTCGATAATAGAAATAACCCTTCTCGTCCTGCATGTTGGCAATCGTCCAATGCGCGACTTTGACCGCAATCTCGATGCTCCGTGGATGCAGTTCCCGAAGATTGACCAAAGTTTGTATGCCTTGAGAGGCACATTGGATGTCAAGGGGGCGCGTTTTATAGTCGTAATAGCGGGGCGTTCCGTTCGGGCTAAAAAACGTTTCCACGAAGAACCGGTAACCTTTCTCCAATTCCTTCTGAAAAGTGCGATCCTGGCTGCATCGGATGTAGCAATCCAGCGATTCCAGGACATAACCAGTATGGAAGGAATCCACCCAATGAAACTTCGGAACTACGCCATAATACCACGCGCCATTATCCAATTGGGCACGCATCGTAAACTTCACGGCTTCCTTAGCCATCTCCGCATAACGCTCTTTCGGGGCGTGGACGTTGACGCGAGCGAGCAACCCGGCCCCCAGCATGTTCGCATTGTGGACTCCGTACTCGCCACGTATCGGTTTACCTCCCGGCAACGGGATGTAACTTAGACAGAGGTCTCGCTCCGTTTGGATCCAGCCGAGTTCATTGATGATAAACTCCGCAGAATTCCGCGCTACTTCCAGGTAGCGTTTCTCTCCGATGGCCTCGTAGGCATCGAGGAAAGCCTGGCCGATCAAGCTGGTCCAGACCACGGTGGGTGTGCCAGGCGGGATGCGTCCGGCCCGGGACTCATAGTCGAAATGGTTGCCCCACGAATTTCCTTGGAATCCAGGAGAGCGATTCAGGAGCAGCCAGTCCAGGCAGGAGTGCATTTTCTTCAGGTGATCCGCCTTCCCGTAGCTTTGAAAGAGCCGCACGTACCCTTGGGCAAAAAATCCCATTCCTTTGCTGCTGGGCGCGGGCTTGATACGCAGCAGCGGCCGAAGATTGAGGGGAAATCTCCGCACCCCTTGCTGCCAGACCCGCTTCAGGAATGGATTATTCCACGTTACGAAACGCGCATAAGGCGATGATAATCCGTCGAAGGTGTCGTACCCCTCCCAGTTGTTCTGCTCGGCCCACTGCTCGAGCCGGTTCAAAGCATTTCGAATCTTTTCTGCCGTCGTCATTGGATCTTGAATGTCAGTTCTTGCGGACAATTAGTCCATACTCGGCCGGGGATTGTACTCAGAGCGGACCTTTGAAACCACAAAGCGGAACTTGCCGGCAGCGGTTCGGGGGATGTCTGCGACCAACTGCAGTTCGATTTTTGCCTCCTTGCCGAGCCGATCCTGCATCGCCCTGACAAGTTGGTTCAAATCGCGTTCTGAAAGTGGGCTGTTGCCTTGGACCACTTTCACGACGAAGTGGCATCGGTCCTCCTGAACGATTTGCGTCTTCTCAATGCCGTGGAGCGGTTTGAGAGGATGGGTCAGCACCGAGGGAGAAATGTAGCGCCCGTCCGGAGTGATGA
>Ga0066709_100004812_pt1 | contig 10910 bp, 6 predicted proteins | sample GraSoiAngelo_158_FD_79665 | JGI IMG/M metagenome (GOLD analysis project Ga0066709, IMG submission 79665) | Grasslands soil microbial communities from the Angelo Coastal Reserve, California, USA - 14_1009_16_30cm | ecosystem: Environmental > Terrestrial > Soil > Grasslands | place: USA... | reverse complement strand
TTCACCCTGCGCGACGGGCTCAAGTTCCACGACGGGACGCCGGTCACCGCCGAGGACTGCGTGGCCTCGCTCAAGCGCTGGGGCGCCCGGGATGCCGTGGGCAAGCTCATGATGCCGGCGCTGTCGAAGATGGCCCCGGTGGACAAGAAGACGTTCGTCATCGAGCTGGAGACGCCGTTCGGCCTCGTGCTGGACGCGCTGGGCCGCCCCTCGGCCAGTCCGTCCTTCATCATGCCGGCCCGCCTGGCCGCCACCGACCCCAACGACCAGGTCAAGGAGGTGATCGGCTCCGGGCCGTTCAAGTTCTCCAAGGACGAGTGGCAGCCGGGCAATCGTGTGGTCTATGTGCGCAACGCGGATTACGTGCCGCGCAAGGAGAAGCCGAGCGGCGCCGCCGGCGGCAAGCAGGCCCTGGTGGACCGCGTCGAGTGGCGCTACATCCCCGACCCCGCCACCGCCGGCGCCGCGCTGGAGGCCGGCGAGGTGGACTACTGGGAGAACGTGCCGCACGACTTCGCGCCGCGCCTCGAGAAGAACGCCAACATCAGCGTGTTCGTCCCCGACCCCAAGGGCAACCAGGGCATCCTGCGCCCCAATCACCTGCACCCGCCGTTCAACAACAAGAAGGCGCGGCAGGCGCTGCTGCTGGCCGTGGACCAGAAGAACTACATGCAGGCCGTCATCGGCAACGAGAAGTACTACAAGGCCTGCCCCAGCGTGTTCATGTGCGGCGTGCCCTACGAGACGGCGGCAGGGGCGCCCAAGCCCGACCTGGAGCGCGCGCGCCAGCTCTTCAAGGAGTCGGGCTACGACGGCCGGCCCATCGTCGTCATGGATCCCACCGATACGCCGTACGCCCACGCACCGGCCCTCGTCACCACCGAGGTGCTGCGCTCGCTCGGCGCCACCGTGGACCTGCAGGCCATGGACTGGTCCACGATGGTCGCGCGCCGCGCGAAGAAGGAGGCGCCGGCCCAGGGCGGCTGGAACATCTTCCACACGTGGTCGACGTCCTTCGACACCATGACGCCGGTGACCTCCTCGGTCCTCACCGGCAGCGGCGACAAGGCCTGGTTCGGCTGGCCCACCAACGAGGCGATCGAGAAGCTGCGCGCCGACTTCGCGCGGGAGACCGACCCCGCCAAGCGCAAGGCCATCGCCGAGAAGGTCCAGGTGTCGGCGTACGACGAGGTGCCCTACGTGCCCTGGGGCCAGTTCGTGGTGCCGGGCGCCTATCGCAAGAATGTGAAGGGAGTGCTGCAGTTCGGGGCGACGCTGCTGTGGAACATCAGCGTCTGATGCGAACGATCACGGTCGGCGGCGCCCAGCTGGGGCCGATCGCGCGCGACGAGAGTCGCGCCGCGGTCGTGATGCGTCTCATCGTGATGCTGCGGGAGGCGCGCGCCCGCGACTGCGATCTCGTCGTGTTCCCCGAGCTGGCGCTCACGACGTTCTTCCCGCGCTGGTTCATGACCCTGCCGGCCGAGATCGACGCGTTCTTCGAGTCGGAGATGCCGGGGCGCGACACCAAGCCGCTGTTCGACGAGGCGCGCCGCCTCGGCCTCGCCTTCTGCCTGGGCTACGCCGAGCTGGCCGAGGAGGGCGCGACCACCAAGCACTACAACACGTCGATCCTGGTGGACGCGGCCGGGCGCCTCGTCGGCAAGTACCGCAAGATCCACCTGCCCGGCCACGTCGAGCACGAGCCCGCGCGACCGTTCCAGCACCTCGAGAAGCGCTACTTCGACGTGGGCAACCTGGGCTTCGGCGTCTGGCGGCTGCTCGGCGGTCTCGTCGGCATGTGCATCTGCAACGACCGCCGCTGGCCCGAGACGTATCGCGTGATGGGGCTGCAAGGCGTGGAGATGGTGCTGCTGGGCTACAACACGCCGGTCCACCACCCGCCGGCGCCCGAGCACGACCTGCTGGCCAACTTCCACAACCGCCTCGCGATGCAGGCCGGCGCCTACCAGAACGCCACGTGGGTGGTGGGCGTCGCCAAGTGCGGGCGCGAGGAGGGCGTGGACCAGATCGGCCAGAGCCAGATCATCGCGCCGTCGGGCGAGACCGTGGCCATGGCCGCGACGCTGGGCGACGAGCTGATCGTGGCGCGCTGCGATCTGGATCTCTGCCGCTCGTACAAGACCACCGTGTTCGACTTCGCGCGCCACCGCCGGCCGGAGCACTACCGGCTGATCGTGGATCGAACGGGCCCGCTCCCGCCCGCCTGACCTACTTCAGCGTCGCCGTGTGCCGTGCGCCGCGTCGAGCACCGCTCTCAGGTGGACGTCGGGCACGTCGAGCGGCAGCACGCAGCCGGGGCCCAGGATCACGCCGACGCCGTCGGTCTGAGCGAGCGCGTCCGTCACCTCGGCGGTGATCGCGGTCACCGGCCCGCGCTTGAGGGTGGTCGCCTCACCCAGCCCGCCGACGAGGGCGCCGCTCGGCCGACGGCGCTTGGCCTCGGCCAGCGTCGGCGCCGTCCGGCGGTCGTGCCAGTTCACGGCGTGGGCCGGCAGGCCGGCCGCGGCATCGAAGTAGACGTCCTTGCCGTGCACGTGCAGCAGCGTGAACGCCGAGGCGCCGTGGAAGGCCTCGACCACGCGGCGAGCGTACGGCACATCCCAGCGCGCGTGCGCCTCGGCGGACATCACCTCGGGCGAGGCCGCCTGCGTCGCGAAGAAGATGCCGTCGGCGCCCGCCTCCAGCGCGGCGCGCGCGTGCCGCGCGGTCGTCTCGGTGATCGCCTCCAGCGCGGCGGCGACCGCGTCCGGCGCCGAGGCCAGGTCCTCGTGCAAGCGGTCGCCGGCCAGCTTGCGCGCGATCGTCAGCGGTGAGAACGCCGTGTGCAGGATGGGCGCGTCGTCCGCGCGTCCCTTGCGGATGCGCTGCACGGCCTCGAGCTCGCGGCCGAGCGCGCCGGCGCCGGGATCGAGGGGCCGGATGCGCGCCCAGTCGGCGCGCGTCTTCACCGCGTGCTCGGTGCACTGCTTGGCGCCGTTGGGCGAGCCGAGATAGGCGACGCGGCAGCCCCAGTCCTCTACGCAGTAGACGCCGCTCGACATCACCTTGATGAGGTCGAGATCCCATCGCCGGTGGAAGGCCAGCATCGCCTCCGCGAGGCCCTCGGCCGTGTGATCCACGTCCGGCGCGTGGCGCCAGAACGCGACGGGTGGACGATCGACGGCACGACGGGCGACGGCGGCCAGCACGCGCTCACGCTTGGTCATGGCGCGCATGCTACCACGCGAAAATTACGCGGCGCGGGCGAGCAGCGCCTTCAGCTTGTGCAGCAGCTCGGCGAGCAGATGGCGCTTGGGCTTGAGCTGGTCCGTGAGGCCGAACTCCACGCGCCCGCCCTCCGGCGCCTCGAGACCCTCGGTGTCCTTGTTCGCCTGCAGCCGCTCGGGATCGACGCCCGCGTCCTTCACCGTCGACCGCACGGCGGCCAGGCGGTCCTTCGCGAGGCGGTGGGCCGCGGTCTCCGACGGTGGCGTGTCGGCGGCCACCGCAGCGACGACCGCCTCCATCGTCGCCGGCGCCGCACGCCCCGGAAACTGCTCGGCGAACACGCGCTCGGCCGCGGCCGTGATCGGCACGCCGCGCTCGCGCGCGGCGCGCTCGATCTTCTCTCGCGCCTCATCCTGCTTGAGCGCGTCGAGATCGCCGACGGTGATGACCGGCGTGATGATCATCCGGCTGTCGGGCATGTGCTGCAGGAACTCCACGACGCGGCGGACCTGGTCACGGCCGGCCGCCGTGGGCGCCGCGCGACCGGGCTCGAAGCTCGCCGGGTCCACCGTGATGTCGGCGATCTTCGAGTCGCGCGTCAAGTGCACGCGGCCGATCCAGCTCACGGGCAGCGTGATCGTCTTGACGGCGATGGCGCGCACGGCGCCCCAGATCGCCTCCTTCAGCTCGAAGCGCGGATCGTCGAGGCGGCCGCCGACCGGCAGCGTGAGGGCAATCTCGCCGCGGCGGTCCTTCATCAGCGCCACGACGAGGCCGAGCGGCAGCCCGATCCGGTCGCGCGCCTCGTCGTGGGCGCCGGCCCGCTCGACCTTCAGCCGCACGAGGCGCACGTCGTTGCGCGCCTCCATCGCCTCGCCGCGCACGCGCGCGCGCAGGTCGAGGAACAGGCGGCCGTCGCGCGCGCTCCACGCCACGTAGCGCTCGAGGTAGGGGTTCACGCGCGGCACCGTGAAATCGCGCAGGCGGGCCTCCAGGTCCGCGGCGAGCGGTCCGCCGAAGGCGGCCACGGTGCCCGTCAGCTCGAAGGCGCCGGTCGGTCCCACGCGGCTCTTGAGGCGCACGCGCGCCGGCCGCGAGGCCGCCGTGGTGAGATCGGCTACGTCGACGTCGAGGGCGGAGAGCTCCTCGGCGTAGGCCGGGCTCACCGTACGATCGACGAAGCGCGCGGCGCCCTGGCTCACGACGATGCGGCCAACCTCTAGGGACGGCGCTTCGCGCCCCGGGGCCGGCGCTTCGCGCACCGGCGCCTCGATGCTCGCGGAGGGCGAGTCGTCCCCGCGGCCCGCGGCCGGACGGCCCTTCTCGATGGCGCGGCCGGCGAACAGGTCGCGCACCGGCAGCCGTCCGTCGGCCGTGCGCTCCATCGAGACGATCGGCCGCTCGAGGCGCACGCGCCCCACGCGCACGCGGCTTTCTGGCCAGTCGGCGGCGATGTCCGCGACCTCCGCGCGCGGCACGGACACGATGGGACCCGCCTCGCTGGCGACGGCGGCCTGCGTCAGCTCGGCGCGCCCACGGACACTGGCCGCGAGGGGATCGAGACGCGACAGCGTCACCTGCAGCTCGGCGCTGCCGCGCCCGGCGATCTTCACGGGATAGCCGAGATACGGCTGATAGGGGGCGAGATCCGCGCCGCGCAGCGCCAGTCGCAGGTCAGCGGTGACGGGATCGGCGTTCACCGTGCCGCGCGCGTCCAGCGTGCCGCCGCCGGGCGCCCGCGCCGTCAGCCGCACCGGCGCCGCATCCCGCCACGGCCACGCGACGTCGGAGACGACGAGCTGGACGGCGCCGACATCGGCCTGGGCGGCGGGCTTCACCGCGGCGTCGCGCCACTGGAGCGCGCCGTCCTCGACACGCGCCTCCCGAACCGTCACGTGGATCGCCGGCGCCGCGGGCGGCGACGCCGTCGTGGACGCCACTGTCGTGGACGACGCCGCTGGCCGCGCGCTCGCGTCGCTCACGCCCGGCGCGTCGGGCCGCAGTAAGTCCACGAGACGCAGCCGCCCCGCCGCGTCACGCTCGACCCGCGCCGACGGCCGCCGCACGACCACGCGATCGACGACGAGCTGCGCGGGCCACTCCCACGCGAGGCCGCTCGCCTCGATGCGTTCGATCGTGGCCGGCGTGTGGTCGCCGTCGTGGACGGCGAGCCGCGCGAGGCTGGCCGTCCCGTTCGCCCGCGCGGAGAGTGCGCCCTCGAGCCGCGCGGTGATCGAAAGATCGGCGGCCGCGGTGCCGGTGACCCGGCCGGCCGCCGGCAGGAACTGTGACCATGGCGCGAGCTCGGTCCCGGTGAGCCGCACGCGCACCTGCGCGGCGGCCGGCTGAAGCTGCGCCGTGCCGCGGACGTCGAGCTGGCCACCACCCGGCACGCGCGAGACCACCGCGATGCGCGCGGGCGTCGTCACCGGCCACGTCACCTGCTCCGCGGTCGCCCGCAGGCCGTCGATCTCGTAGCGGCGCGCCGGCATCACGCGGCGATCGAAGAGGCTGGCGCGGCCGGCCAGCTCGAGCCGTGCGAGACGGAGCGAGCCGGGGTTCACCGTGCCGGTGCCGAGGGCGAGATCCCTGAGCGTCAGGGTTGCCGCCGGCGTGGTGACGACGGGCTCGGTGCGTCCTGGCCGTACCAGGACCGCGTCGGCGAGCCGTACGTCGCCATCGACGTGCATGCCCTCGCGCGCATCCAGGCGGAGTGCGATCGTCGCGCCGAGACGGCCGCGGTCCACGGTGAGCTGCGCGTCGGGCGGCGTGTAGAGGCGGGCCAGCGCCAGGTCGAGGTTGGCGACGTCCATCGACGCCTGGAAATGGATCGGGTAGAGTCGCACGTCGGTCATCGTCAGCGCGACGGGTGAGCCCGCCGTCACCGACGAGCCGGTGGCCGTGCCGCCGCTTCGCCGCGTGGAGAGGTTGCGCGCGTCGATCTCGATGCGCTCCGAGCGCCACGTGCGCTGCGGGCTGAGCACGCGGTCTTCCAGCGTCACGGTGCCGCGCGTGACGACGAAGCGATCGAGCGTGACGTCGAGCGGCCGGCCGGACGTCTTCCCGGAGCGCGCCACGAGGTCGGAGATGTTGAACTCCTGGGGGCCCGTGCGCACGACGTTGACGGTGGAGTCGGCGATGGTCAGGTCGCGGATCCAGACGTGACCGGCCAGGAGCGACGGCAGGTGCAGGCGGACGTCGAAGCGACCGAAGGTCGCCAGCGTGCTCGTGCCGTCGCGGTCGAGGACGCGCGCGCCGTGCACGGCCACGTGGCCGCGGCGCAATTCGACGTCCACGCGGTCGATGCTCACCGTCCGCCCGGTCATCGCCTGCAGCCGGTTGATCGCGACGCGCCGCGCGATCCCCGACAGACCGCCGGCGCCGAGCGTCAGCGCGACGCCGGTGAGGACCAGGACGACCGCGATCGCGAGCCAGAGGTACCGCCGGCGCATGGCTCCTCCTCAAGAGGGGGGAAGATGACTGCAAGCCACGCGCCGTGCAGATGCGAAGGCCGATTTCGCCCGTGTTGACAGCCCCCTGCGCCCTCTCTATCGTCTGGCGCGATGGAGCGCGGACTCCGCTCGTACGTCCTGCGCCGGCTGGGCTTCGCCGCGCTCATGCTCGTGGGCGTGTCGATGATCCTCTTCGCGATCATGCGGCTGGCGCCCGGCGGGCCCGAGGCCGTGCTGATCGGCGGCGAGTTCTCCGCGGAGGCCGCCGCGCAGATCCGGCAGCGCCTGGGGCTCGATCGCCCGCTCGCCCTGCAGTACGTGACGTGGGCGGGCGCGGCCGTTCGCGGCGACCTCGGCCGCTCGTTCAAGACCGGCGATCCCGTCGCGAGCCTCATCGCCGATCGGCTGGGGCCGACGCTGCAGCTCACGGGCGGCGCGCTGCTCTTCGCGGTCGTGGTGGCCGTTCCCCTCGGCGTGCTGGCGGCGGTCCGCCGCGGCACGGCGTGGGACACGCTGGGCTCGGCCGTCGCGCTCTTCGGCGTGTCGTTTCCCAGCTTCTGGCTCGGCATCATGCTGATCCTGCTCTTCTCGGACGCGCTGCCGTGGCTGCCGCCGTCCGGCCTGGCCGAGTACGGCCGCGAGGGCGATCTGCTCTCGCGCGCGCGGCACGCCGTGCTGCCGACGCTGACGCTCGGCCTCATCCAGATGGCGGCCGTGATGCGCTTCACGCGCTCGAGCCTGCTGGAGGTGCTGCGGCAAGACTACGTGCGCACGGCGCGCGCCAAGGGCCTGGCGGACGCCCGGGTCGTGTGGCGGCACGCGCTCCGCAACGCGCTCATCCCGGTCGTGACCGTGGTGGGACTCTCGCTGCCCACGCTGGTCGGCGGCGCGGTGCTGACGGAGACCGTGTTTGCGTGGCCGGGCATCGGCCGGCTGGCGGTGGGCGCCGTGTTCGAGCGCGACTATCCGGTGATCATGGGCGTGAACCTCATCGTGGGGGCCGTCGTGATCGCCGCCAATCTCCTGACCGACCTCGCCTACACCGTCATCGACCCGCGGATCTCCTACCAGTGAGCGACTCCGCGCTCGTCCGCTTGCTGGCTCACCGCCGCGCGATGATCGGCGCCGCGGCGGTCCTCCTCATGCTGGCGGCCGGCGTGCTCGCGCCGTCGCTGGCACCCTACAGCTACTCGACCCAGTCGCTGACGCAGCGGCTGCAGCCGCCGGGGCCCGCGCACTGGCTCGGCACCGACGGCTTCGGGCGCGACGTGCTCAGCCGCGTGATGTGGGGCAGCCGCGTGTCGCTCCAGATCGGCTTCGCCGCCACCGCGCTCTCGCTCGTCGTGGGCACCGTGCTGGGCGGCGCCGCCGGCTACTTCGGCCGCGCCGCCGACCACGCCATCATGCGCGTGGCCGACGCGTTCCTGTCGGTGCCGGCGCTGTTCTTGATCCTCGTCGTGGTGGCGCTCTTCGGCGCGAGCCTCCTCAACACCGCCCTCGTCATCGCCCTGGTGACGTGGGCGCCGGCGGCGCGCGTGGTCCGGGCCGAGTGCCTGGCCCTGCGCACGCGCGACTTCGTGCACGCGGCCGTGGCACTCGGCGCCGGCCACGCGCGCATCCTCGGCCGGCACCTGCTGCTCAACGCGCTGCCGGTCATCGTCGTCCAGGCCAGCCTCATGCTGGGCCAGACGATCCTCATCGAATCGGGCCTGAGCTATCTGGGCCTGGGCGCCCAGCCGCCGCTGCCGAGCTGGGGCAACATGGTCGTGGAAGGGCGCCAGTTCCTCGCCTCGGCGTGGTGGATCGCGGCCTTTCCCGGCCTGGCCATCTTCTTCACCGTGCTCGGCTTCAACCTGTTCGGCGACGGCCTGCGCGACGCGTTCGATCCCGCGCTGCGCGGCGCCTCGTGAGGGGAGAACGCACCGTGATCCAGTCGATCGTGCTCGCCGCGCTCGTCGTCGCACTCACACTGACCGGTCTGCGGCCGGCTGCGGCAGCCGGCCGCGACATGGTCGTCGGCCTCAGCGGCGACGCCACCTCGCTCAACCCCATCATCGCCACCGACAGCATGTCGTACATCGTCGAGTGGCCCGTGTTCGACAGCCTCCTCGAGCTGGACCAGAGCCTCAACGTGAAGCCGCTGCTGGCGGAGTCGTGGGAGACCTCGCGCGATGGCCTCACGTACACGTTCAAGCTCAAGAAGGGCGTGACGTGGCACGACGGCAAGCCGTTCACGGCGCGCGACGTGGCCTTCACGTTCTACTCCGTGCTCGATCCCAAGGTGACCACGCCGCATCGCGCCTACTTCGACGCGCTGGCCGGCTTCCCCGAGCTGACGGCCAAGGAGAATCCCAAGCGGCCCGAGGAGCTCGCGGTGCGGCCGATCGAGGTCGTGGACGATCACACGGTGCGCTTCCGGCTGCGCTATCCGTCCGGCTCGTTCCTCGCCGTGCTGGTCAACCCGCGCGCCGGCATCGTGCCCGAGCACCTGCTCAGGGGCGCCGACCTCAATACGGCCGAGTTCAACCGCAAGCCCGTGGGCACCGGGCCCTTCAAGTTCGTGGAGTGGCGTCGGGGCGAGCGGATCGTGATGGAGGCCAACGACAAGTACCACGGCGGCCGGCCGGCGCTGAACCGGCTGATCTTCCGGATCATCCCCGATGGCGTCGTGCTGGTCCAGGAGCTGCGCGCCGGCGGCGTGGACCTGATGGAGAACCCACCGCTGACGGAGGTGGCGCGCCTCAAGCAGACGGCCGGGCTCAAGGTACTCGTGGCCGACAACACGTCGTACACGTACTTCGGCTGGCGGCAGGACCTGGTGCCGTTCAACGACGTGCGCGTACGACGCGCCCTCAACCACGCGATCGACGTGCCCAGCATCATCAAGGAGGTGCTGCAGGGCTACGCCGCGCTCTCGGCCGGCCAGTTCTCGCCGAGCTCCTGGGCCTACGACGCCTCGGTGAAGCCTTATGCCTACGACCCGGCCCGCGCCAAGGCGCTGCTGGCCGAGGCGGGCTTCAAGCCGGGCGCCGATGGCGTCCTCGTCAAGGACGGCAAGCCGTTCAGCTTCTCGATCCGGCACGACGTGGCCAACCCGACGGTGAAGGACACCGCCGTGATCGTGCAGGAGTACCTGAAGCGCGTCGGCGTCGACGCGCGGCTGGAGCCGCTCGACTGGCCGACGTTCGTCAAGAAGCTCTTCGCCTCGGAGTTCGAGGGCATCGTGGTGAACTGGACGAATCACCACGATCCCGATCCGTTCGCGTACACGATCTGGCATTCCAGCCAGTGGAAGGGCCGCAACTTCGCCCACTACAAGAACGCGCGCGTGGACGAGCTGCTGGAGCAGGCGCGGCGCACCGCCGTCGTGGCCGAGCGCAAGAAGGCCTACGCCGAGTTCTCGAAAGTGCTGATGGAGGACGCCCCGTACGTCTTCCTCTATTTTCCGCAGCAGGTCTACGTGACGCGGCAGGGCTACGAGGGGTTCGTGGCGATTCCCACGTTCGCCGGCGTCTACCAGTCGCTCAAGGCGGTGCGCTGGACCGGAAAGTAGCGGCGAGCGCGCGCACGAACGCCTCGCGCTCCTCGACGTGCGGGGAATGACCGCTGGCCTCGAACACGGCCAGCGTGGAATGCGGGACCAGGCGGTGGACCTCCTCCGCCTGGTCGACGGGGCAGATCCAGTCGTGGCGCCCCACGGCCACGAGCGTCGGGCATCTGATGCGGGAGAGCTCGCCGCGACAGTCGTAGCGGGCGTACTCGTGGGCGATGATGAACTGGCGGACGGCCAGGCGGTAGCGGATCTCCGAGCGCGCCGCGAGGCTCGCGACGGCCAGGCGCTCGTCGAAGAAGTACAGCGCGCGGATCGTGTCAAACGCCCTCCGGAAGCTGTCGTCGTCCGTGAGCGAGCCGTCCCAGAGCGCGCGATAGGCCGCCCACTGCGCGGGCGTCGCGCGCCGCTTCGCGTTCACCTCGGCGCGAGCCATGAAGTCGCGGCTGGCGGAGGCGCCGACCACGGCCAGCGCCCGCACCGAGTCCGGGTAGCGCGCGGCGTACATCAGGCCGAGAAACCCGCCCCAGCTGATGCCGAGCACGAGCACCGGCCCGAGCCCGAGCGCCTGGCGCACGCCCTCGACGTCCGCCACGAGCTGATCCTGCGTGCACTCCCTCACGTCCACCCACTCCGAGCGCCCGTGCCCGCGGTGGTCGTAGAGCACCAGCCGCAGG
>Ga0066709_100004811_pt1 | contig 10911 bp, 9 predicted proteins | sample GraSoiAngelo_158_FD_79665 | JGI IMG/M metagenome (GOLD analysis project Ga0066709, IMG submission 79665) | Grasslands soil microbial communities from the Angelo Coastal Reserve, California, USA - 14_1009_16_30cm | ecosystem: Environmental > Terrestrial > Soil > Grasslands | place: USA... | reverse complement strand
CGCACGCGGTCATCGGCGCCGAGGCCCAGCACCAGCGCTAGAGATGTCTCCGCGTTCGTCAGGTCCAAAGACAGCGAATCGACGTGCTGCTTTGCCCGCAATACATCGACCACCGCCCTCTTCGATTCGATGGGCAATGCGCGGCCCTCAGCGACGCGCGCCTCGACCAGTTCGCGCACGCGGGCGAGATTCGCCGCCTCCCGTTCGGCGGCCTGCAGGCTGCGCGCCGCGTGGCCGGCGTCCAGATACAGTGACGCGACACGATAGACCACCTCGTCCTGGCGGCGACCCACGTCAATCTCGGCCGCGCGCAGAGCTTCGTTGGCCTGGGCGACCTGGTAACTCAGCGGCCGGTCGTACAGCGACATGACCGTCTTGGCCTGGAAAATCGAAGGCGCACTTCCCTCGATGCTGTTCGGGAATCCGGTGGTCCAGGCGGCGCCGCTGCCGGCGAACACTTTGGGCACGAACGGATCGCGTGTCACAATCACCTGGTTGCGCGCTTTCTGCTGCTCCAGCCGCGCCATCATCAGGTCGGGACTCTGTGCCAGCGCGAGATCGAGAGCCTGCCGCAGCGTCAAGGTTTTCACTTCCGCGGCGGCCGTGAATGCGAACAGGAGGAAGAGGGGCTGTATTCTCATAACGTCCCCTCAAGTGTAGCGATGGCCGCCGGCCTCCAGGGCCGGCTTATTCGTATCTCAAGGCCTCGGTGGGATTCAAACGCGCGGCACGATTGGCGGGCAGGATGCCGAACACGAGGCCCACCAGTAGCGATACCGTGAAGGCCACAACAATCGAGAGCGGCGAGATCGGGATCTGCACGTCTTCGGTGAAGAGGCGAATGCTCAAGGGAATCGCTATACCGATGAGGATGCCAGCCAGGCCGCCTCCCAGGCTGATGATCACGGCTTCGGCCAGGAATTGCTCGAGCACATCGCGCCTCGCCGCACCCACTGCCATGCGAAGGCCGATCTCGCGCGTGCGCTCGGTTACGGTCACCAGCATGATGTTCATGATCCCGATTCCGGAAATGATGAGCGCGATCGCTGATACGACCACCAGTACGGCTGTCAGCACGGCCGCGATGCGCCGGGCGGCGGCCAGAATCGCCGCAAGATTATCCACGCGGTAACGGGCGCCGCTGCGATGACGGCTCTCGAGGATCAAGCGCACGGAATCGGTGAGAGGCTCGACATCCCTGGCGTTGCGCGCCTGCACGTAGAGCGGATCGATGCGCTCAATCGGCGCGAAATACTTGAGGACCGTAATCGGAATGAGCACGTTTTCGCCGGAGAGCTCGGACAGGCCGAAGCTTTCCGTCTTCTCCTTGAACGTGCCGATTACGCTGAACTGAAGTCCGTGCAGCTTTATGGTCCGGCCGACCGCCTGCGCTTGCCCTCCGAACAGCCGCCGCGCAAGCCTTTCCATGAGCAGCGCGACGCGATGCCGCTTGGCCACATCATCAGCATCCAGAAATCGCCCTGCCAGCAAGTCCAGGTTGCGAACCATCGGATAGTAGTGGTCCGTGCCGATGATCGCGACGTCTTCCTCCCGCCCGCCGACCCGCATGCGATCGAAGTTGTTGATGACGCCCGTGGCGGCCACAATGCGCGATCCGAGCTGCTCGCGCACGGCCTCGACGTCGGTCATCTTGACGTAGTCCGCGTCCGAAGTAGCCATGGCCGGATTGTTGCCCGACTCATATTGCGCGTAGATGAGGTTCGAGCCGATCCGCTGGATCTGGTCGAGAATATACTCGCGGCTGGTGAGCGAGATTGTCACCACCAGGATCACCGACGCGTTTCCGATGACCAGGCCCAGGGATGTCAGGAAGGCGCGGAACTTGTTAGCGCGGAGAGCGTCGAGGCTGGACCGCAGCGCCTCGGTGTGGAACATCAGACCCCGATTTTCTTGAGCAAGGCCTCGGCCTGCTCCCGAGGCGGATCATCGGGAGTCAGAGGCGATTGGATGTAGCGCTCGAGCAGACGCCGGGCGTCGTCCAGATTGCGCTGATCCTTGATATACGTGTTGGCTCGCTCGAACAGGACCTTGGGGCTGTTCGGCGCGATCCGCGCCGCCTGGTCGAACATTGCTTCGCTTTCCTTTATGCGGCCGCGCTTGGCCAGATACTTCGCAAGGTCGAGCACCCGGCCAACCTGCCTTGGGGCCAGCTCGGCCGCGCGCCGCAACTGCTGCTCCGCGGCGTCATATTCCTTGCGCTTGTCGTTGAGCTGAGCCTGCGCGTAGTGGCCCTCGGCCGGATCGATTCTGGCAATATGCTGCGCCAGGGTCTCGGCCTTGTGCAAGCCTCCGCCGAGGATCCCGGGCGCCTGCAGATAGAAGTCAAACAGGTCGTTTACGGCCTCGCCGTTATGGGGATCGAGGGCGACTGCCTTCTCAAACAGCTGCCGGGCCTTCGAGGCATAGCCCGGAGCGGTGAACACGCTCGCTGTTTCCGCGCGGCGGCCATAAGAGCGTCCCAGCCAATGGAGCAGTTCGGCGCGGTTGGGCTCGAGTGCGAGCGCCTTTTCGAAGCTTTCGGTCGCCCGCTTGTACTCGCCGAGCATGAAGTAGTTCTGCCCGATGAGTTTCAGCGTCTCAGGATCTTTTTGGGCCAGCGGGAGCAGCAGGGAAAGGGACTGGTGGTATTCGGTGCGCTGGTACAGTTGGTGCGCACGGTCCCACTCCGGTGGGCTTGCCGCCAGAACGGCCACAGCAGTCACTAATAAACCGATACACGTACCCCGCATACTCCGAATACCCCCGACTTTGCCGGTGAATAATATTCTACACCACTTTGGATGTGGCAAATGCCTCTAGGGATACGAGATTCTGCGGTTAGCGGACGTCGCAGCTTATCAAAAGAACATGCGACCGGCAAATTGCCGCTCACTTCTTCCGGCGATATCGCAGGAAACCGAGGCCGGCGAGCGCCGTGCCGAGCAGTATAGAGGTCGACGGTTCGGGTATGACCTGGGTGGGCGCAAAGCCGGTCACCTGAGAGGCGGTGGCGTCGCTGCCTTGCCCGTTCATGGTCTGGAGGAACACGGTGTCCCGGATTGCCAACAGATTAGTGGCCAAGAAGCTCGCGTTGACAGTTTGGGTCAGGCTGATGTTGTTGCCTTGGATAACTCCGATCCGCAGGACGAGATAGTTCGGGTCGGAGGAGGTGCAGTTGAAGGTGGCGACTCCGAGACAAACCTCTTCGAACACGACCGACGTTGTCTGGTTCGCATGACTTGTGACTGTGCCGCTCAAGCTGACTTGGTTCAAAAGGTACGCGCTTGAGGGATCAACCTGTGCCGTATAGGTCGTCGTGGAGACAAGCACCTGGTTCTTGCCGCTGATGAACCATGGATTCGTCGAGCCGGCCGGATCATTCAAACTCACTCCGACGTTGCTCGGCGGAGGACCGGCGGTCCCCTGCGCAAGTAGCGTGATGTCACTGGCTGTGGGAACTGTGACTGTGGAAGCAGGAAGCGTGAGTCCGTCGATGACGGTTCCTGGAGCGAGAGTGCCGACCGCGAAATTCGTGAACTGGACATCGATCTGCTGGCAGCCTGCGGGCACATTGCTGTTAATCACCGCGAGAGTGACGGGTGTAACCGTCGGGCAGTTGCTGAAACTGGCCCATGCAGGGGTTCCTGTCACCCAGGCGGCAAGAATCAATCCTGCCTTTACAAGGTTCTTCATGTACAAATTTAGCAAGTGGGTACAAGCCGGCTATGCGGCTTAGTACTTTGGCTGTCCTCCGATAACTTCAGATACTACCATCCGGGTCCTGCCAAGTCAAGTATTTTGTTCAATTAAGCAGCAATTTGGGTGATGCGGAGCGGTCTCGCGGACTATGACCTTAGGCATATGCCTCAGACGGGGAAAGTCGCTTACCTGGGAATATGCTGCAGCGAATACCTTACGCGGGGCCTAAGGTCTTCGGCTTTTGATCCCGTAACGTCTTTCACGCGCCAGTACGCCTGTAGTATCCTGAGGATGAGATCCGTACCATTACCTGCTGGAGGTTTGCACGCCCATGCACGCCACGTTGCGCAAGCTGATGATTGTTGTTCCCATTATTGTCTTGTTTTCTGTCGCTTGCTGGGGTCAGACGACCGCCTTGGAAGGCGACGTCAAAGGCCCCGATGGCAAGCCACTTCAAGGCGCTCTTGTAAAGATCGATCGTAAAGACATTAAGGGGAATTACAAAGTTAAGACCGACAAGAAGGGCCATTATTTTTACGGTGGCCTTCCGATCGGTACCTACAGGGTCTCAATAGAAGTCGACGGCAAGGAAATGGACGCAGTGGACAACGTTCGCACGCGACTGGGTGATCCCACCGCGATCCCATTCGATCTTCAGGCCATAGCGGCGCGGCAGCAGGCCGGGGCGCAGGCTGCCGAAGGCGGTCAGCTCACGAAGGAGCAAGAGCGGAGCATGACGGCCGAGCAGAAGGCGGCGTACGAGAAAAAGCTGAAAGAGCAGCAGGCGGCCATGGCCAAGAACAAGGAGCTCAATGACGCCTTCAACGCCGGCAAGGAAGCCGCAAACGCCAAGAACTGGGATGCCGCGGTCCAGAGCTTCGAAAAGGCCTCCCAGCTTGATCCTGCTCAGAATGTGGTTTGGGGCAATCTGGCTGACGCCTATGTGAGTTTGTCGTCGACCAAAACAGGTGCGGATCAGCAGGCCGCGCTTGATAAGGGCGTCGCAGCCTACCAGAAAGCTATCGAGCTCAAGCCCGACGATTCGGCCTATCACAACAATTACGCGTTAGCGCTGGCCAAAGCGAAAAAATTCGACCAGGCGCAGGCCGAGTTGACCAAAGCCGCGCAGCTCGATCCGCCACAAGCCGGGAAGTTCTATTACAACCTCGGCGCGGTGCTTGTGAATACGGGCCAGACGGATCCCGCAGCGGAGGCTTTCAAGAAGGCGATTGCTGCCGATCCCAATTATGCCGACGCTCATTTCCAATATGGCATCTGCTTATTCGGAAAAGCGACCACGGCCGCTGACGGCAAGATCACTGCGCCGCCGGGCACCGAGGAGGAATTCCAAAAATATCTGGAGCTGCAACCCAACGGGCAGTTCGCCGAAGCCGCCAAGGCGATGCTCGGACAGATGGGTTCCGCGGTGGAGACGGAATTCTCGAAACCTGGGGCGAAAAAACAAGTTCCTAAGAAGAAACAATGATCCGCGCGATCCTGTATCTGATCGCGGCTGTGCTGCTCATCAGCGTGCTGCGGTCGGTGATCGGGATCATTCTCAGGGGATTCGCGGAACTGCTTCATCCCTCGCCGAGCGCGGCGGCGCGTCCGTCCTCCCAGCCATCCGGCGGCGAGCTTAAGAAAGATCCCGTGTGCGGCACTTTCATCGCGGCCGCAACGTCCATTCAGAAGAAGGTGGGCGGGCAGACATATTATTTCTGTTCCCCCGAGTGCCGCGACAAATTCAAATAACCCGCGCCACTAAACTAGAGAAATGAAACTCTTCGATCTCGCGGCGGCGCTCGGTTGCGAGCTGCGCGGCGACGGCGGCCAGGAGATCACGGGTGTCGCCGGCATGGATCAGGCATCTTCGAGCGAGCTCACTTTTCTCGCCAATCCCAAGTACGCGCACAAAGTCAAGAACACCCGCGCGGGCGCGGTGCTGGTCTCCGAGGTGATCGACGGGGTCGCCGCCGCGCAGCTCGTTTCGGCGAACCCCTATCTGGACTTCGCGCGCGCTTTGGCGCTGTTCTACCAGCCGCCGCGCCCGATGCCGGGCGTTCACCCGCTCGCCTCGATCTCCAAGTCCGCGCGAATCGGCGGCAACGCCTCCATCGGACCGTTCGCCGTGGTCGGCGAGAACGTGACCATCGGCGCGAATGCGGTGCTGCATCCACATGTCGTGGTTTATGAGGGAGCGCAAATCGGCGATCATTTCTACGCTCACTCGCATGCGGTGGTGCGCGAGTACTGCCGCATCGGGCATCGGGTGACGTTGCAGAACGGCGTGGTCATCGGCGGCGACGGATTCGGCTTCGCCAAGCGCGCGGATGGCACGCATTGCAAGATTGTTCAGAGCGGCGTCACCGTGATTGAGGACGACGTGGAAATCCAGACGCTCACGTCGGTCGACCGGGCCACGGTGGGCGAGACGCGCGTGCGCCGCGGCGCCAAAATAGACAGCCTGGTGCAGGTGGGTCACGCTTCGGTGGTCGGCGAGGACAACATCATTTGCGCCCAGACGGGCCTGGCCGGATCGAGTGTGCTGGGCAAGAGTGTATTGCTCGCCGGACAGGTGGGCGTCTCCGGCCATCTGACGATTCACGACAACGCCGTGGTCTATGCGCAGAGCGGTATCGGAGGCGATGTCGAGGCGGGCGCGGTGGTGAGCGGCTCGCCCGCGTTCGCAGCGCGCGAGTGGCTGCGCGCGATAACGGCGTTTCAGAAGTTGCCGGAGCTTGTCAAGACAATGCGACAATTGGAAAAACGGCTTGCCCAGCTCGAAGGGGCCGGTCATCGGAGGGCAAATAAATCCCATGAATGAAAATATCGACCGCGACGGACACCCGTCCCTGGCGTACCGCAACCAGGAGTTCCTGGACACCTCGGACGCGCGCTCCCTGCGCATTCTCAGCGAGTATCTTTACCCGCTCTCTCATTTCCGCAAGGAAAGGGTCCATGACACGATCGTCTTCTTCGGTTCCGCGCGAACGCTCGAAATGGGGCCCAACGGCCGCTATTACAAAGACGCGCGGGCTCTGGCGCAGCGGATTACGGAATGGTCGGACAGCTTGCATGATACAAGCCGCCGTTTCGTGCTCTGCAGCGGGGGCGGGCCGGGCATCATGGAGGCCGCCAACCGCGGCGCGCGCGACGCCGGCGGCAAAACGATCGGCCTCAACATCGGGCTCCCGTTCGAGCAGCGTCCCAATCCGTTCATCACGCCGGAACTGTGTTTCGAGTTCCACTACTTCTTCATGCGCAAGTTCTGGTTCGCCTACCTGGCTAAGGCGCTGGTGGTGTTCCCGGGCGGCTATGGCACGCTTGACGAGCTGAGCGAAATCCTCACGCTGGTCCAGACGCAAAAGCTGGTAAAGAAAATTGTAGTCGTGCTCTACGGGACCACTTTTTGGAAAGAGGTGTTGAATTTCGACGCCCTGGTGCGTCACGGCATGATTGCGGAAGAGGACGTGGAACTGTTCGATTATGCCGATGATGTGGAAACTGCTTTCCGGCTACTAGAAACTGGTTTAACGAAATACTATCTAGAGCCGGACAAGGAATTGCCGGCGATAGCCAAATCGAGGGTGTAAGCGACCCGTGCGCGCCCGTCTTCAGAGGATCGTGCAAACCGTCCTGAAGTTGTCGGGCCGTGTGGGGATCGCTTTCGCTGTGCTGCTGGCGGGATACGCGGCGCTCGGCTGGCTGGCGCCGAACAGCGGCTACCATATTGCGGCAGGAATCGGGCTGTTGATCGCCGGCGTATGGCTGGCCCTACGGCTGCTGCGAATAGCGGCGCGCCAGGCGATCTGGCGGCTGCGCAATCGCCTGCTGGTCACATACCTCTTCATCGCGGTGGTGCCGATCCTGTTGATCGCCACGCTGGCGATCGGGGGCGGTTTCTTTCTGGTAAGCCAGCTTGCCGTGTACCTGGTGACGAGCGAGCTCGACCGGCGCATCGACGCACTCCAGTCGGCGGCTGACAGTGTCGTGCGAACGGACTCGGCCACCCGGCCCGCGCTCATGGCGCGCATGGCGGACCTCTTCTATTCCGACCGTTATCCGGGAATCGAGTTTGTGCTGCGTGAATCCGGACGCGTTATCCGGTACCCGGAAAACAGCACGGCGCCGGTTCCGCTCGACGGCTGGCAACCGACTTACGGCGTGCTGCTGCGCGACGGCCGCTTCTACGTGTGGTGCTACGCCAAAACCCCAACCGGCGACATCACCATCACAGCGCCGTTGACGCGCGAATTCCTGGCGGGGCTGGTGCCGAACCTGGGTTTCGTGGACGTTGGAGAAGCGCGCACGGCCTCGGGGCCGCGTACGACGCGGAGGGGGACCAACGCCGCGCCCAGCAGCGCTTTGCCCGCTCCGTTGAGCCGCTTCGACAGCGAGGTGCTCTGGTTCGCCACCGTTCCGACCGCGGATTGGGTCCACCCGAACCGCAGTTCCGAGGGATTCGTCATCGTGGTGCGCTCGCGCGTGTCGGCGGTGCTGGCGACAGTCTTCAACCGAAAAGCGGATGTCGCCCAGGGAGTGCTGCAACTTCTGCTGATCATCGGCACGATTGTGTTTCTGATCGTTGAAATCATTTCGCTGTTTATCGGAGTTACAATGACGCGCACCATCACCGGCGCGGTGCACCGCCTCTACGAAGGCACGCAAAAAGTGATGGAGGGCGATTTTTCGCACCGCATTGAAGTGACGGGCAAGGATCAACTGGCCGAGGTGGGCCACTCCTTTAACCGCATGACGGAAAACCTGGAGCGGTTGGTGGTGGTGGCGAAGGAAAAGGAGCGGTTGCAGTCGGAGATCGAGATCGCGCGGGAGGTGCAGAGCCAGCTCTATCCGCGCGTAGTGCCGCAGACCAGGACGCTGCGGCTCACCGCCGTGTGCCAGCCGGCGCGCATGGTTTCGGGCGATTACTACGATTACGAGCTCATCCGCGACACGCAAATCGCGCTGGCCATCGGCGACGTGGCGGGCAAGGGGATCTCAGCCGCCCTGTTGATGGCGACGCTGCAAAGCTCGCTGCGCACGCAGTTGCAAGGTTCGCTCGAAGTGGCCGCGACCGTGGAGAATGGCCGGGTGGCGGCGCCCCCGATTTCCACCTCGCGCCTGGTCGCGCGCCTGAACAACCAGCTCCACGCCTACACATCCCCGGAAAAATACGCGACGTTTTGTCTCGGCATTTACGATGAGCCAAGCGGCGTGTTCACCTACACCAACGCCGGCCACCTGCCGCCGCTGCTGGTGCGCGATGGCGAAACCACGCATCTCGACGTCAACGGCACAGTGGTGGGCGCGTTCCCATCCTCCAATTACGGCGAGAGCCGCGTGGACCTGAAAAGCTCCGACTTGCTCGTATGCTACACCGACGGAGTGACCGAACCGGAAAACGAGTATGGCGAGATGTTCGGGGAGGACCGGCTGATCGATCTGCTGGCCCGAAACTCGCATCGAAGCGAACAGCAGATCATCGACATCGTGCTCTCGAGCGTCCACCAGTGGACGGCTTCGGAGGAACTGCAGGACGATATGACCATCCTGCTGGCGCGGCGGGTTTAAGGAAGTTACACCCCAGCTTCCTCGAGGCGGCGCCATGCCGCCGGCCACGTGTAGCGATCCAGATACAGCCGCCTGCCCGCCTCACCCAGCGATTGACGCAGATCCGGATTCTCCAGCACACGCGCGATCGCATCCGCAAACACTGCCGGCTCATCGGCGATGAGCAGATGCTCGCCTGGACGCGCTCCGAGCCCTTCGGCGCCGATCGAAGTCGAAACCACCGCGCGCGAGGCCGCCCACGCCTCCAGAATCTTGAAGCGGGTTCCGCTGCCGGAAATCAGCGGCACGACGCACACCTTCGCCTCGGAGAGCGCGGCGACGGCGTTCTCGATAGGGCCGATGACGCGAATTCGCGGGTCGCCCGAAACGAACGGCTCGACGGCCTCCTGATTCCGGCCGACCAATCTCCATTCGACGCCGGGAAAACGCTCGCGCACGGCGGGCCAGACTTTGGATCGAAACCACCGCACCGCGTCGACGTTCGGGTCGTATTTCAGGTTGCCACTGAAGATGATGCAATCGGCCTCGGCGGATGCCGGCCGGGGGATTTCCGGGAGAGCGTTGGGATAAACGTGTACGTTCGGATGATCCACGCGGCGCCGGTCGTCTTCGGAGGCGACGAGCACGAGATCGAAGCTGGGCAGCCACCGGCGCCCCAGCCGCCTATAGCACCCGGCGAAACGCTGGAACGCCGCCGAGAGAGGCCAGGACGCGGCACGGGCCTTCGACGCCGCGAGCTCGCTTTCGACGTTGTGGAGGTCGAGCAGAAGGCGCGTGGTGTGCGGCCGCAAGCGAGCCGCGTACGGCGCGCACCAGAAGTGCTCGATCACCGCGAGGGCGTAGTTCCGGCTGTCGACGAACGGGTCGAGCTGGGCCTCGCATCCTGAGTAACGATCGAGCAGCGGAGGCACGCCGCGCACCAGGCGCATCGCGTTCCGCCAGATGCGCGCGGGCGCGGCGCCGGAGTGCGGAGGCAGATTGAAGCTTACGACCTCGACCGCATACCGCGCCCGCAGATAGGCCAGCAGCGAAGCCGAACGCAACGCACCTCCTCCCACGTCGAGCGCCGGGGCTTCGGGCGTGAGAAACAGGACGCTATTTTTGGAACACACGCCGGGCCTGGTCATAGACCTCCCGCGTACGCTCGGCCGTATGCCGCCAGGAAAAGTCCCTGGCGCGCTCGATCGCCTTCTCCCGCAATGCCCTGAAGCTCGCGGCGGAGCGGAGCGCCTCGACCAAGGCACATGTATCGGTGGCCTCTACGTGCACCGCAGCGCCTCCGGTTACCTCCATTATTGCCGGATCGCGCGATGTGATCACGAGGGCGCCGCACTGCATCGCTTCGAGCACGGGCAGGCCGAAGCCTTCGTATAGCGAAGGATAGACACACGCAAGCGCGCCCGAGTAGAGCGGCGCGAGCTTTTCTTCGCTCACCGCTCCGAGCACCTGCAGGCCCGGTTCCGGGGCCGGCGGCGTGAAATCGGCGCGAACGCGGCCTGCCGGGACCAGGTGGACCGGTTGAGTCTTGTGCACCTCCCGCCAGGCCGCGGCCGGCCGGGCGAGGTGCTTGCGCGGTTCGAGCGTTCCGACGAAGAGAAATGATGGCAGGGGAGGAGGGGGGCCCGGCCCGGGGCGAAGTTG
>Ga0066709_100004810_pt1 | contig 10912 bp, 10 predicted proteins | sample GraSoiAngelo_158_FD_79665 | JGI IMG/M metagenome (GOLD analysis project Ga0066709, IMG submission 79665) | Grasslands soil microbial communities from the Angelo Coastal Reserve, California, USA - 14_1009_16_30cm | ecosystem: Environmental > Terrestrial > Soil > Grasslands | place: USA... | reverse complement strand
TCGGGACGGCCATGAGGATGTCGATCACCTTCGCCGTCTCGACGTAACCGGGCGGGTCGCGCAGGATCTCCTCCACGCGGACGATTCCGGCCTTGAGATCCTTCTTGAGCTGTGCCCGCCGGACGCGGATCTCGTTCGCCCGGCGTAGCGCGTCCATCCGCTGGTCGAGAGACCGAAGTGGCGCCTGCACCGTCGTCTTCGAACTCTGCATCGGCGCGCCATTCTAACAGCGTGGGGTCAAGGTTCAAGCAAACGCGTTTTCGGGGATTTGCAGCATGTTTTGTCTCAGTTGGCAACAGACTGGAGCCCGATGAGGTGTGCCGCGCCCCGCGCCGCGAGCGGTCCGCCGAACCCGAGCGCGGCCGCCTCCGCCTCGAGCTCGGCACGAATTCTCGCCGGCGCGCCGGGATCGGCGAAGAGCACCGTGCCGGGCGCGACCGCCGAGGCGCCGGCCGCGATCAGCTCGAGCGCGTGGCGCCCCGTCTCGATCCCGCCCATGCCCACGATGGGGAGCGTCGTCGCCTGGTGACAAGCGTAGACCGCAGCGAGCGCGATCGGCCTGAGGGCCGGCCCGGAGAGGCCGCCCGACCTCGTCGAGAGGGTCGGCGCGAGCGTCCGCTCGTCGAGTGCGAGGCCGCGCATGGTATTGACGAGCGAGAGCCCGTCGGCGCCTGCGGCCGCGGCCGCGACGGCGAGCGACGCGACATCGGGAACGGACGGTGAGAGCTTCGCGTAGAGCTGCTTCGAGGTGGAGGCCCGCGCGGCGGCCACGATCTCCTCGGTCGCCTCGGCCGGGGACTCGACGTTGGGGCAGGAGACGTTCAGCTCGACGGCGGCGACCTCCGCGCAGCCGTCGAGCCGCGCGCAGAGCTCCGCGTAGTCCCCGGCCGTGAAGCCGCCGACCGAGACCCAGATCGGAAGTCCGAGCTCGGCGAGCTTCGGGAGCGAGTCGGCGAGAAAGCGCTCGATGCCCGGATTCGCGAGCCCGATCGAGTTGAGCATCCCGACGTCGGTCTCGGCGATGCGAACGGGCGCGTTTCCCTCGCGCGGGAGCGGGGTGACCGTCTTCGTCACGAACGCGTCGAGCTGCCGCGCGACGTCGGGAGCAGTCAGCGCATCGAGGCAGCCCGACGCGTTGACGATCAGCGGCGGGCTCATGGCACCGGCTCCAGAGCGGGCGTGGTCAGCACGGGCCCCTCGAGACAGAGGCGTTTCAGCTGTCCGTCGATCTCGAACGCGCAGCCGTAGCAAGCGCCGTATCCGCACGCCATCGGGGCCTCCCACGCGAGCTGAGCGCCGGGAGCGAGGCGCGCGACGGCTCGGAGCATCGGCTCCGGGCCGCATGCGAGGACGTCGTGGTCGCGATGGAGGATGTCGGTGACGAGGGTCGGGTCGATCACGACCTCTGCGTTCGGCACGAGCGCCGCGGCCTCGGCGTGCCAGGCGCTCCGGAAGCCGAGCACGGCGGGCGGTGCGCCGAGCCGTTCCGAGAGATAGGGAAGGGGCGCGACGCCGACGCCGCCGCCGACGAGGAGCGGCCGCGCGACGTCGAGGTCGTAGCCGTTTCCGAGTGGCCCCAGAACACCGATCGGCTCGTCGGGCGTTCCCGCGGCGAGCGCGCGCGTGCCCCGCCCGATCGGGTCGATCAGGAAGCCGAGCTCGCCGGGCGGGGCCAGGCACAAGCTCATCGGACGCGGCAAGAGGCTCCCGGGCGGCGTCAGCATGAAGAACTGCCCGGGCACACCCGGGTCGAGCCGGCCGCGCTCGACGCGCAGGAGGCGGTAGGGCCCGACGTCCTCGACGCCGACGACGCTAAGCGCTTCGCGTTGCAACTCGCTCCTGGAGGGAGAGTGCATCCTCGTGGCGGGCCCCGGCGATCGCCTCGACGGCCGCCTGCGCGCCCGCGATGGTCGTCACACAGGGAACCCGGGCCACCAGGGCAGCCTCGCGGATCAGGTAGCCGTCGGTGCGCGCGCCGCCGCCGGCGGGCGTGTTGACGACGAGGTCGCAACGCCTCCGCCGGATCAGGTCGACGACCGTCGGGCCCCGTCCGCGCTCGGTGACCTTTCTGACATGCGCGACGGGCAGCCCGGCGGCGGCGAGCGCGTGTGCCGTCCCGGCGGTCGCGCAGAGCGCAAACCCGAGTCCCTGGAGGCGCCGGCCCAGCTCGACCGCAGCAGGCTTGTCGGCATCGCGAACGGAGAGGAACGCCGTGCCGCCGGTCGGGAGCGGGCGGCCGGCGGCCCGCTCGGCCTTCGCGAACGCTGTCGCGAAGTCGGCCGCGCTCGCCATCACCTCCCCAGTGGAGCGCATCTCCGGTCCGAGCACGGGATCGGCACCCGGGAAGCGGCCGAACGGGAACACCGCCGCCTTGACGGAGACATGTCCCGGGGTCTGACCCCCGGCCATGTCTTCTCGGGGCAGTTCGAGGTCGGCGATCCGACCGCCGCCGACGAGTCGGCAGGCGGCGTCGACGAGGTTCACGCCGATCGCCTTGCTGGCGAAGGGAACCGTACGGGAGGCGCGCGGATTCGCCTCGAGCACGAGCACCTTCCCGTCGACGACGGCGAGCTGGACGTTCACGAGTCCGACGACGCCGAGCGCGGGCGCGAGCCGGCGGACGACGCGGCGCACGTCGAGCAGCGTGTCGGGGTCGAGCGACGTCGGGGGTAGGACGCAGGAGGAATCGCCCGAGTGGACCCCGGCCTCCTCGACGTGCTGCATGACGGCGGCCACGTGCGTCTCGAGCCCGTCGCAGAGCGCGTCGACGTCGAGCTCGACGGCACCTTCGAGGAAGCGGTCGACGAGCATCGGCCCATTCGGCTCGTCGAGGTCGGCAACCTCTTCCGGCCCGTAGCAGATCCGCATGCTCCGCCCACCGAGCACGTAGGACGGCCGCGCGAGCACCGGGTAGCCGATCTCCTCCGCCGCGTCGACGGCTTCGGCGACGCACGCGGCGATCCGCCACGGCGGCACGGCGATCCCAAGGTCGTCGCAGAGGGCCGCGAAGCGCTCGCGATCCTCGGCGAGGTCCACCGCCTCGAACGGCGTTCCGAGGACCCGGAACCCCGCGCGCTCGATCGCCGCCGCGAGCTTGAGCGGCGTCTGGCCGCCGAACTGGATCACGACGCCGACGGGCTGTTCGCGGTGACAGACCTCGAGCACCTCCTCCTCGCCGAGCGGCTCGAAGTAGAGCCGGTCGGAGGTGTCGTAGTCCGTCGAGACCGTCTCCGGATTGCAGTTGAGCATCACCGCCTCGTAACCGAGCCGGCGGAAGCTCTGGACCGCGTGCACGCAGCAGTAGTCGAACTCGATGCCCTGACCGATCCGGTTCGGCCCGGAGCCGATGATGACGATGGAGCGATCCGGCTCCGGCGTCGACTCCTCGGCCTCTCCCCAGGTGGAATAGAGGTAGTTCGACGAGGCCGCCACCTCGGCGGCGCACGAGTCGACCCGCCTGTACACCGGACGAACCCCCGCGGCCCACCGCCGCGTCCGCACGAGCCTCTCGCTCGCGCCGCACTGCCCGGCGATCGCGGCGTCGGACCACCCGACCTGCTTGAGCAGAATCCAGTCGTCGGCGACCAGGTCCTCGGCGCGCGTCGCAGAGCACAACGTTCGGCGAGCAGCCTCCAGTTGAGCGCGGAACCAGGGGTGGACGCCGTCGGGAAGCTCGTCGACGGCGCTCCACGGAGCGTGGGCGCCGACGTCCAGCTCGCGCGAGCGCATCGCCTTCAGGAACGCCTCCGTGAACGTTCTGCCGATTCCCATCGCCTCGCCGACCGACTTCATCTGGGTGCCGAGTGTCGCGTCGGCCCCCGGAAACTTCTCGAACGCGAAGCGCGGGAACTTGACGACCACGTAGTCGAGCGTCGGCTCGAAGCTCGCCGGCGTCGTGCCGGTCAGGTCGTTGGGGATCTCGTCCAGCGTGTAGCCGACCGCGAGCTTCGCGGCGACCTTCGCGATCGGATATCCCGTCGCCTTGCTCGCGAGCGCTGAGGAGCGCGACACGCGAGGGTTCATCTCGATCACGCGCAGCTCGCCGGTCTCGCGCTCCCGCGCGAACTGGACGTTCGAGCCGCCGGTCTCGACGCCGACGGCGCGGGTCACCGCCGAGGCCGCATCGCGGAGCTCCTGATAGGCCTCATCCGGAAGCGTCATCTGCGGTGCAACGGTGACCGAGTCGCCGGTGTGAACGCCCATCGGGTCGAGGTTCTCGATCGAGCAGACGATCACGACGTTGTCGAGCCGGTCGCGCATCACCTCGAGCTCGAACTCGTCCCAACCGCGAACGGACTCCTCGACGAGCACCTGGCCGATCGGGCTCTCGGCCAGACCGATCTCCGTCTGGCGACGAAGGTCGGACTGGGTTCCAACGAAGCCGCCGCCGTGCCCACCGAGCGTGAACGCCGGTCGGACGACCGCGGGAACGGCAACGCCCTCGAGCTGGTCGGGAGACGTGACGATCCGGCTCTCCGGCACGCGCAGCCCGACCGACTCCATCGTCTCGCGGAAGAGCTCCCGGTCCTCGGCGCGTCGGATCGCTTCGACGCTCGCGCCGACCAGCTCGACGCCGAGGTCGGCGAGAACGCCTGCCGCGGCGAGGCGGCTGGCGAGGTTGAGCGCCGTCTGCCCGCCGAGTGTCGGGAGGAGCGCGTCGGGCCGTTCGCGCTCGAGGACTCCGGTGACGGCGTCGAGATCGAGGGGCTCGACGTACGTACGGTCGGCGAAGCCGGGGTCGGTCATGATGGTCGCCGGGTTCGAGTTGACGACGATCGTCCGGTAGCCCTCCGAGCGGAGCACCTTGAGCGCCTGGCTGCCGGCGTAGTCGAACTCGCACGCCTGCCCGATTACGATCGGGCCGGAGCCGATCACGCAGATCGAGCGGAGTTCAGGCCGCCTTGGGAACTTGCACCTCCTGGACCCACCGCTCGAGGATCGGCCACGCGTCGTGCGGCCCGGGACCGGCCTCGGGATGAAACTGCACCGACCGGGCCTGCTCCCCGCGCAGGTCGAGGCCCTCGACCGTGCCGTCGTGGAGCGAGACGTGGGTCACGGCCCGGCTTTCGTCCCGCACGGCAAACCCGTGATTCTGGCTCGTGACGAGGACGCGCTTCGTTCGGCGGTCGAGCACCGGGTGGTTCGCTCCCCGGTGGCCGAACGGGAGCTTGAACGTCTCGAGCCCGGCCGCGAGCGCGAGCAGCTGATGCCCGAGGCAGATGCCGAGGATCGGCACGCGCCCGAGCAGCTCGCGGACGACGCCGACCTCCTCGGGCAGCGCGGCCGGATCGCCCGGGCCGTTCGAGAGCAGCACGCCGTCGGGACGGCTCGCGAGGACGTTCGACGAATCGGTGTCGTGGGGCCACAGCGTCACCCGGGCCCCGCAGGCGTTCAGCCGGCGCACGATCGAGCGCTTGCAGCCGTAGTCGAGCACTGCGATCTCCAGACGGCCGGCTCCGACGGTGTACGGCTCTGGTGTCGAGACCTGGTCGACGAGCGCGCATCCTTGCATCTCCGCCCGCGCGCGAACATCGGACAGGACGGCGTCGAGGGACGCAGGGCCGGCGACCGCAGCCGCCCGCATCGCGCCCCGGTCGCGGAGACGGAGCACGAGGGATCGCGTGTCGATCCCCTCGACTGCCACGATGCCGTGCGCCGCGAGCCACCGGGGCCACTCGTCTCCCCCGCTCTGGCGCATGAGGACGGCCCGCGCGTGCACCTGCCCGCTCTCCGTCCGCTCGGGCGCGACGCCGTAGTTGCCGACCATGGGCGCCGTGAAGCAGACGAGCTGCTCGGCATAGCTCGGGTCGGTGACGGTTTCCTGATAGCCCGTCATCCCGGTCGTGAAGACCGCCTCGCCGTGGGCAATCCCGTCGGCGCCGACGGACCGCCCGCGAAAGACGCTTCCGTCTTCGAGCGCGAGCAGGCCGCTCACAGCTCGAAGGCCACCCGTCCGTCCGCGACCGTGAGCGCGACCCGGCCGGTCAGCGTCGCCCCGAGGAGCCACGAGTTCGTCGATTTCGAGCGGAACGCATCCTCCTGGACCGTCCACGTCCGCCCGAGGTCGAGAAGGACGAGGTTCGCGGGCGCACCCGTCGCGATCCGCGGCGGCTCCAGCCCGTAGATCGCCGCCGGCCCGGCGCTCATCCGCTCCAGGAGCGTCTCGAGGCTCAGCACGCCGGGCTCGACGAGGCGGGTGTGGAGGACGGCGAAGGCGGTCTCGAGGCCGGTGACCCCGAAGGGCGCCCCCTCGAACGGCACCTCCTTCTCGTGGCGGGCGTGCGGTGCATGATCCGTCGCGACTGCGGCGATCGTGCCGTCCCGAAGAGCGTCGACGAGCGCGGCACGGTCTGGCTCGGCGCGAAGCGGCGGGTTCATCTTCACGTTCGGGTCGAGGCTCCGAACCGCGTCGTCCGTGAGGACAAGGTGGTGCGGCGTCACCTCGGCTGTCGCCTGAACGCCCTCGGCCTGCCGCCGGCGCAGCTCGTCCACTGATTCGCGGGCGGAGAGGTGCATCAGGTGGAGCGGTTGCTGCTCATACGCCGCGAGCGAGAGGTCGCGTCCGACCATGACGCTCTCGGCGACCGAGGGATAGCCGCCGAAGCCGAGCTCGGCCGAGACGGGGCCCTCGTGCATGTGACCGCCGCGCGACAGCGTCGGATCCTCGCAGTGGAGCGCGATCGTGCGACCCGCCGCCGCGTGGTACTGGAGCGCACGACGCATGAGCGACGGCGCGACGACGGGCTTCCCGTCGTCGGTGAACCCGGCGGCGCCCCGTTCGGCGAGCTCGACCATCTCGGTGAGCTCGCCTCCGTCCTGGCGCTTCGTGATCGCCGCCAGGAAGCCGACCGGGACCTCCGCCTCCGCCTCGGCGCGCTCGATCAGGTCGCCGAGGAGCGCAGCGGAGTCGATCACGGGATCGGTGTTCGGCATCCCGAGGATCGCGCAGTACCCGCCGGCCGCGGCGGCCCGCGTGCCCGAGCCGAGGTCCTCCTCGTCCTCGCGGCCCGGGGTCCGGAGATGGACGTGTGGGTCGACGAACGCAGGCGCGAGCACGAGTCCGTCCGCCTCGATCACCCGGTGGGTGTTGGCGTCGAGGCGCTCGCCGAGCGCCGTGATCACGCCGCCGTCCACGCGGACGTCGAGCGTCGCGTCGACTCCCTCACCCGCGTCGAGAACCCGGGCGCCGCGGACGACCAGATCGGCCTTCGAACCCGTAGGTCCGAACAGGACGGGCATCACGCCACCTCTTCGATCGCCCGGACGGCCACCTCGACCGGGTCGTGGGTGAGGAGGTCGTAGAGAACAGCCATGCGGACGACCAGGCCGCTCCGAACCTGGCGCTCGATCAGGGCATCGGCCGCGTCCGCGACGACGGGGTCGATCTCGACGCCGCGGTTCATCGGCCCTGGATGCATGACCTTCTGCCCGGGGCGCAGCCGCTCGGGCGTCACGCCCCAGCGGGCCGTGTACTCACGAAGGCTGGGCACGTAGTTCGCACCCTCGAGCATGCGCTCGCGCTGCATGCGAAGGACGTAGACGACGTCCGCGTCCTTGATCGCGTCGATCGAGTAGGAGACCTCGCAGCCCATGGCCTCGATCCCGCGCGGGATCAGCGGCGGCGGGCCGACGAGCGTCACGCGCGCGCCCATGAGCCGAAAGGCCTGGATGTTCGACCGTGCGACCCGCGAGTGCAGAACGTCGCCCACGATCGCAACGTGTAGGCCTTGCGCCGGGCCGACCTCCTCCTCGATCGTAAAGAGGTCGAGCAGGGCCTGCGTCGGGTGCTGATGCTTCCCGTCACCGGCGTTGACGACGTGCGCACACGTGAAGCGCGCGACGAGGTTCGGCGCGCCGATCTCCGGATGGCGGATGACGACCACGTCCGGGTCGTACGCGCCGATCGTGAGCGCGGTGTCCTTCAGCGACTCGCCCTTGTCCACGGCGGAACCGGTCGACTTGATCGACATGACGTCGGCCGACAGCCGCTTCGCGGCGAGCTCGAAGCTCGAGGAGGTCCGGGTCGACGCCTCGTAGAAGAGGTTGACGACCGTCCGGCCGCGGAGAGTCGGGAGCTTCTTCACCTCGCGCTCGCCCGCGCGCGCGAACTCCCGGGCGAGCGTCAGGAGCCGCTCGACGTCGTCACGCGTCAGACCTGCGATCGAGATGAGGTGCCGGCGGGGCGGGCGTCCCGGCGGGAGCAGCTCGTCCCTCACGAGCGAATGGATCTCAGCCATCCTTCCTCGCTTTCTCGAGCAAAACTCGATCGACTTCGTCGACCTCGACGAGCTGCACCTGGACGCGCTCGTTGCTCGCCGTCGGCAGGTTCTTGCCGACGTAGTCGGGCCGGATTGGAAGCTCGCGGTGACCCCGGTCGACGAGGCAGGCGAGCTGGACCTTGGCGGGCCGGCCGTACTCGAAGAGCGCCTCGATGGCGGCGCGGACGGTACGACCCGTGTAGAGGACGTCGTCGACGAGGATGCAGGTCATCCCCTCGAGCGGGAAATCGAGCCGCGTGGACTTGACCACGGGTTGCGCGTGACGGGGCGCCTCAGTCCCGCGCACGTAGACGTCGTCCCGGTGGAACGTGATGTCGAGCGTGCCGAGCGCGACCTCCTCGCCCCCGAACTCTTCGATCAGGCGGCGGAGGCGCTGCGCGAGCGGGACGCCACGCGTGTGAATGCCAACGAGGGCGACCCGGTCGAGATCCGGGTTCCGCTCGACGATCTCGTGCGCGATCCGGGCGGTCGTCCGGCGCAGAGCCTCGGCGTCGAGCAGCAGCTTCGCCGTTTGCGTGGGCGTAGCCAACAACGTCTCCTTTCCGGCCTCACGGGACCGAGTTAAAGGTGCGTCGCGGAGTCTAGCCGAGGCTGCCGGACAGAGCCTCTGTCGCGCCCGGCTCGTCGCCGTATACTCGCCGATGTAATGGCGTTTGGCTGACGCTAGGGCGTAGAGACATCGAGCGGCGCCGGCGTACGACGCCGGCAGCCGCGTGCGCTCCGGCGCTGGATCGCCGTCCTTCCTCGTGGACCCCCTGGAGCTGCTACTCGTCCTTCGGCCGGCTACTCGTCGGGCGCGAGGCCCTTGGCGCGGAGCTCCTCGAACGCTGCAGTCGACTTCGTGAGGCCGCCGAGGTCCATCCCTTCGAGAACCTCGGGAGCTTTCGTGAACTGGACGCCGGCGTATTCGACCACCTGGAAGTGGTTGCCCCAGGAGTCCCGGAAGTCGAGCCCCCGGCCGGGCAGGATCTCGGCCCCGGCTTCCACGAGCGCGCGACGTGCGGCCTCCAGGTCGTCCACGACCAGGCCGATGTGCCGCGCCTCATCCGGCGGCTGGCGCCGGCCCGCGCTCAGGGCGATGAACTGGTCGCCAAGGTCGATGAAGGCCATCCGGGCGCCGCGTCCGCGGAGCTGGAGCTCGAAGATGCGGCCGAAGAACGCAAGGGCTTCGTCGATGTCTCCCACCTCGACGGCGACGTGGTTGATGCCGACCAGCCGGACGGGCACTAGGGTCGCCCCGCAGCGACGACGAGCCACTCCACCCGGATCTCGCTGGTCGCAGGAAGCTCCGCCTCGGCCTGGGCGAGCCCGGCCGCGAAGGTCTCGTCGTCCAGGAGACGCAGGGTCGAGATGTACCGGCCCTTGATGCGCTCGAGCGCTTCGCGGCGGCCGATCGAGGACCGCTGGCTGAGTCGCCGGCAGCGGACCTCCGTGAACCCAGCCGCCTCGAGCTCGAGACGCAGCTCGTCGAGGCCGGGGAAGCGCGCCTCGTCGATCTCCGCCATCGGAGGGAAGAAGCGGTTCAGCCAGTACCCGGCGAACGACGCGGGGTCGAAGGTCGCGACGACGAGCCGACCCCCGGGCGCGAGGACGCGCCCGAGCTCGGCGAACGCGCGCGGCCGGTCGAGATGGTGGAGCACGAGGCGCATGAGCGCACGCTCGAACCAGCCGTCCCGGAAGGGCAGATCCTCGGCGCGGCCGAGCTTGAGCCCCACTCCTCGACCGGCGATCTCGCGCGCCTGCGCGAGCATCTCCTCCGAAGGATCGACGCCCCAGACGCGCGCCCCGCGCTCTGCGAGAGCCGCCGCAAGCCGACCTGTCCCGCAGCCGACCTCGAGCACGCGCCGCCCCGCGAAATCCCCCTCCTCGAGTATGACCTCCTGGAGCTCGCGCCAGTTCTCGTCGACCGGCCGGAGCCGGTCGTAGCTCGCCGCCAGGGGGCCGAAGTCGACCCGAGTACTCCGAGCGCTAGCGGCCGCCAATCAGCTCGTCCGGGTCGGTCATCGCTTCGATGGCGTGCTGCGCTGCCTCGAGCGAGGCTTCGGGAACGAGCACCTTCTGCGGAGCGTCATCGAGCGCGTTCGGGTGGTGCTCCACCGCGCCCGCGAGCTCCGACGGGATCCCCGCCGACCGCAAGATCGTCTGAATCTCCTCCGCTTCCGTGAGGTCCCTCGTGAGCGCCACCTGAACCAAGCCCGTCATGCGGCTCACCCTCCTCCCCGCGGCCCAGGGCTCCGCCCTTGACCAGTCGCGGTCCGCCCCGTTCCGGAAAGCGGACATCGATGATATCGAAGTCCCGCGGCACCACCGTCTCGGGAAAGAGCGCACGCGCCTCCCGCGCGATCTCGGGTCCGAAGTAGCGATTCGAGAGGTGCGTGAGGACCAGCATCTTCACCCGCGCCTCGCGGGCGAGCTCGGCCGCCTCTGCCGAGGTCGCGTGCCCCGTGTCCTCGGCACGGTCGCGCTCGTCCTGCCCGAACGTGCCGTCGTGGACGAGGACGTCGGCTCCGTGCGCCGCCTCGAGCACCGAGGGGCACGGGCGCGTGTCGCCCGAGAGGACGATCCGCCGGCCCGGCCGCGGCGGCCCGAGCACTTGCGCCGGCTCGACTCGCTGCCCGTCTGCGAGCACGACT
>Ga0066709_100004809_pt1 | contig 10913 bp, 11 predicted proteins | sample GraSoiAngelo_158_FD_79665 | JGI IMG/M metagenome (GOLD analysis project Ga0066709, IMG submission 79665) | Grasslands soil microbial communities from the Angelo Coastal Reserve, California, USA - 14_1009_16_30cm | ecosystem: Environmental > Terrestrial > Soil > Grasslands | place: USA... | reverse complement strand
GAACACCTTCTTCAATATGCGTTTATGGGCTCGGTTTATTCACGGCATGTTCTGCATTACACGAATCCGACCGTTGGCTTGGTCTCGCTCGGCGACGAGGATGTTAAGGGCACCGAACTGACCAAGGAAGTATTTAAGATGCTGAAACCAAGTTCGCTTAACTTCGTTGGCAACATTGAAGGGCGTCATCTTTTTGAAGACCCGGTTGAAGTTGTCGTATGCGACGGATTCGTAGGCAACGTTATCTTGAAAACGTGCGAATCGATCGCGGTGGCGATGTTTCAATGGCTCAAGCACGAGCTGATGCGTACACGGATGCGAAAAGTCGGCGCATTCCTCGCGAGGAATGCCATTGGAACGATTAAGGACAAGACGAATTATGAAGAGTACGGCGGCAGTCCGCTTCTCGGGGTAAATGGCATTTGCATAATCGCACACGGCGCGAGCACGCCGCTGGCGATCAAGAACGCGCTGCGCGTCGCGGCCGAGTCCATTGAACAGCAGGTGAACCCGCATATCGTCGAGGAGATTCGCCGGTATCATGAAACGACAGCCCCGCTCGAACCCGCGCTCTCATAAGACGTTGCGGACAGTTTCAATCGTCGGCACGGGAAGTTACGTACCTGAGAAGGTTCTAACTAACGAGGACCTCTCGCGCATGGTAGACACCAGCGACGAGTGGATCACCACTCGCACCGGCATCAAGGAACGCCGCATCGCCGCGAAGGACGAAAATACGAGCGACATGGCGGCGAAAGCAGCCCTAAACGCAATTGAGCAGGCCAAGATTTCGCCGAAAGAAATCGATCTCATCCTTGTGGCGACGGCCACGCCCGACATGCTCTTCCCGGCCACAGCCTGCTTCGTTCAGAAAAAGATCGGAGCGACGAAGGCTGCCTGCCTCGACATCTCTGCAGCATGCGCGGGTTTTATTTTCGGTCTCGAGATCGCGCAGCAATTCATCACGTCGCATACTTATGATACGGTGCTCGTGATCGGTGCCGACAAATTGACATCGATCACCAACTGGACCGATCGCAACACATGCGTCCTGTTCGGAGACGGCGCTGGCGCAGCCCTTCTGCGCCATCGAGGCAGCCCTCATGGCGTAATCAGCACCCACATCGGAAGCGACGGACAGTACACCAACATCCTGTTCATGCCGGGAGGCGGATCGCGTTGCCCGATCACGCGTGAAAACGCGGATATGAACCTGGCCACCATTCACATGACCGGCAAGGAAGTGTACAAGCAGGCTGTCATCGCGATGTTGAACGCAGCCAAAAAAGCACTCGACCAGGCGGGACTTTCCGTCGAAGACATCGCCTGCGTCATTCCGCATCAGGCAAACTTACGAATCATGGAGGCGATTGCCGATCGGCTCGGCATTTCGCGCGACAAAATGTTCGTGAACCTCGATCGATACGGCAATACCTCTGCTGCTGCTGTAGCGATTGCGCTCGATGAAGCGAACCGCACCGGGCGAATCAAACGCGGCGATTACGTCCTGATGGTCGTGTTCGGCGGCGGCCTCACCTGGGCAAGCACCGTCATCGAGTGGTAAAAGCGCCTCGCTTTAATCTGGAATCTCCGGCTCGACTAGTTTCGCCAGTTGCGCCAGCGATTCCTGCCAGCCGAGGTAGCACGCTTCGGCGGGAATAACACCGGGCACACCTTCCTGCACCACGTTTAGTTCGGTTCCGCAGGAGACCTTCTTCAACGTAATCGTCGTCTGCATTTCGCCGGGCAGATTCGGATCGTCAAATTTGTCCGTGTAACGAAGCCGTTCGTGCGGCCTTAATTCGAGATATTCGCCGCCGAACGAGTGGCTTTTGCCCGTGGAGAAATTCGTGAACGACATTTTGTAAGTGCCACCAACTTTGGCGTCCATCTGGTGCACCTTGGCGGTGAATCCGTTTGGCGGAAGCCATTTGGCCATCGCGTCGGGATCGAGGAATGCCTTATAAATTTTTTCGGGCGTTGCTCGGAGGACGCGGTGAAGATGGATGGCGTTGTTTTGCATGTTTGTTTTCCTTTAAGCTTTGAATCTTAATCGGCCTTTTGAACGCCAAGCGCGGCGAACCCGTTGGTGGACGCCGCGCTGGCCGCGTGATCTTCGTTGATTCGCTTAAACGGTAGCGAACTCCGCTTCGCGCTTGAGTTCGCTCGCAACCGGACATTCCGGCGCGACAGGCCTGACTTCCACGCGCACACCGTACGGCAAGCCGGGGCATTCCTGCGCGATTGCAACTGCTTCGTCCATGCTCGCGACGTCGAGCAAAAAGTAGCCGCCGATGGCTTCCTTCGATTCCGCGAATGGGCCGTCGGACACCACGCGGTTTTTGCCCGAAACGATTTTGCCCTCGCGCTCGAGCGGGTTGCCGGCGACGGCTTTGCCCTCGTCAGTCAGCCGTCTGAACCAGGCCATCCATTGATCCGTGACCTTCTGTTTTTCCTCCGGCGAAAGGCCCTTAATCCAGTCGTTTCCGCGAAACAGCAGCATGTATCCGTTTTGATTTTGTGTATTCATATGTGTTGTTGATGATTGGTAGTTAATGTTGTTGAGTTTAAACTGTTACAAGTTGTTCTTCCCTTGCCAATTCGCGTGCGCGGACGTCGAGGGGACACTCTTCAGCTAGTGGCCGCACTTCGATTGAACCGCCATGAGCCAGGCTCGGGATGCTTTGCGCGATAGCAATGGCTTCGTCGAGCGTTTCGACATCCACCAGGAGATATCCGCCAATGGCTTCCTTCGATTCAGCGAAAGGGCCGTCCGTAACGAACCTGCCGTTTTTGCCGGAAACGATCGCGCCCCTGCGTTCAAGCGCACGGCCGGGTTTCACCTTGCCCTGCGCAGTCAACCTTTGGATCCAGGCATTGTTCTCGTTCATCAAGGTCTGGAGTTCTTGGTGCGAAAGCCTGTTGTAGAATTCATCGCTGCGGTACAGCAGCATGTATCCATTTTGATCTTGTGTGTTCATGTTGGTTTTTAGTTGTGAGTTGATAGTTGATGGTCTTCTCGGTTTGGAATTACGACGAATGACTGGCCGACTTTAGGACAATTATTTTGCGTTCGGGTCGCTTTGCCAAATTCCAAACGGATTGCGCTCCGGGTCCTGACAAACGGCGAAGTAGCCCATTTGCGGCACGGCCGTTTTTGCCATGCAGATTTTTCCACCGAGTTTGGCGATCTTGTCGGCGTACTTGTCCACTGAATCGACGCTGACGTAGTTAACGACTGGCTCCTGCGGTTGCTTACGCCTCTTCAGGGCGCCGTCCGGAGTGTCGTCTGCGCCGCCAGTGTCAATGTGCCAGTAATCGTCCGACCCGGGAAATGGGCTGATCTTCCAGCCAAACAAATTCCCGTAAAACGCCTTCGCTCGTTCCGGATTGTCTGCCGGAATTTCAAACCAAACAATGCTTGCAGCTTCTTTCTTCTCTGACTTGCTCATGTTTTTGCCTTTCTGTTGATGTAATTTCGAGATATGACGAACCAGGACGGCGACTTTGGACAAAAACTTTCGTCAGTTGTTGTAGGGCGTCTCTGTGAGACGCCGTTTATCTGCCGGCGTCTGACACAGGCGCCCTACTGTTGAGTCGTTTGGCTCTCCTCGCACGCTTGCAATCGTTTCAAAAGGAACGCGCGTTCCGATTTCGTTGCCGCCAGTTCAAATGCTTTGCGGAATTCCCGAGCAGCGGCCCCGTGATGGTTCAATCGCATCTCAAGCTCTCCGATCACAGAGTAGAATAAGTGATATGCGTCCAATTTTTCGCGGCCGCGGATTGCGCGCACCGCTTCCAATCCTGCCTTCGGACCGTGAACATTCGCAACCGCCACGGCGCGATTGAGCGCGACCACAGGCGAATCATCGAATTCCATTAATCGGTCGTAGAGCGACAAAATCCTCTCCCAGTCCGTCGATTCATAATCAATTGCCATCGCATGACATACCGCAATGCCCGCCTGAAGATGATATTCGCTGAGCCCGTCACCCGCCGCCGATTCACGCAGATGCGACATGCCGCGCGCGATCGTCATCTGGTCCCAGCGCGTCCGATCTTGTTCTTGAAGCCGAAGCAGGTTGCCATGTGGATCTTCGCGGGCGGCAAATCGTGCCGCATTCAACAACATCAGGGCCAGCAGCGCATGCGTTTCCGGCTGGTTCCCAGCGGGATGGTTCGCCAGCAATTCGGTGAGACGGATTGCTTCCTGGCAGAGCTCGTCACGGACGAGCTTCTCGCCGCTTGACGCTTTGTACCCTTCGTTGAAGAGTAGATAAAGCGATTGCAGAACACTGTCGAGCCGGCGCGCCAACTCCGCACCCACAGGAATCTCAAACGGGATGCGCGCCTCCTGGATTTTTTGTTTCGCCCGCGTTAGCCGCTTGGCAATCGCCGCTTCGCTCGTCAGGAATGCGCGACCGATTTCCGTTACGCTGAAACCGCAGAGGGTTTTCAAAGCCAACGCCACCTGCGCTTCGGCCGGAATGACCGGGTGACAACACACGAACATCATTCGTAAGCGGTCGTCCGCGATTTCGTTTTCGGAAAAATTTGCAGTTTCGGGTGCGGACGCGTCGCGCTCAATTAGCCGCGCGATCTCGGCTTCTTTCGCGCGGAAAGTCTTTTGCCGGCGAATTACGTCCAGCGCGAGGTTGCGCGACGCTCGCATGATCCACGCCGAAGGATTTTCAGGCACTCCGCGATACGGCCAAGTCTGCAACGCGCGTGAGAGCGTTTCCTGCACTACGTCTTCCGCGAGATTCAAATGCTCGATCCCGAAAATCCGGGTCAGCGTCGCGACCATTTTTCCCGATTCGTGACGGAAAAGATGCTCGACCAGTTGGGAAACGCCGGTTGATGCTTCCATCGGAACTTCAAGGGCCTCGCTGTGCCATACGCGCGATATTTGCGATGGCAACAGGCGATTGTTTTGAATTGAATATCAATCGAATACAACCGTCTCTTTGTGCTGGCGCGATATTGCGCTAGATGGGGAAGCCCGCCCAATGATCACGCGAGAAATCGTTCAGCCCGAGCAGTTCAGATTTACCGACGACGGCGTTTTTCCAAACAGCCTGCTGCCGTTGCTCGTGTACCGGCAGGCACTCATAGCCGATGGCCAAGATCCCGCTTCTTTCTTTGAGGAGCGTTTCGCTGGCAATGACTGGTGCAATTCATGGCGCAACGGTGTGTATCCCTTTGCTCATTATCACAGCACCACGCATGAGATTCTTGGCGTCTACTGTGGCACTGCGACGTTGAGGCTTGGCGGTGAGCACGGCAGAAATCTCGATGTCCACTCCGGCGATGTCGTTGTCATTCCAGCCGGTGTCGCTCACCAAAAAATTGATGCAAGTTCGGACTTTGCTGTTGTTGGAGCTTACCCGGATGGACGCGATTGGGATCTGATGCGCGGACTAGCTGGCGAACGTCCCAAAGCGGATCGCAAAATCTCTGCGCTTCCGATTCCCGATAACGATCCGATCTACGGCGGCGAAGGCCCATTACGGCAGATTTGGAAAGCTGCGGCGTAACACAGCCATCCTGGCCGTCTTGTCTTGCGGGCATCCCTGCCCGTGGGACAACAGGCTGGGACCTGCTGCACTACGGATCAGGCAGGATGCCTGAGTTACGTGCGCGATGGCTCGTGCTCAGGGTCGCCGTGCGTACCTTGTCTACATGAACTCACTGCAACACAAGTCCGCAACGGCAACATTTCGCAGGCTGCACAAGTCCGGCTGCTTCCTGCTTCCAAACCCGTGGGACATCGGAACGACGATTTATCTGGAACACCTCGGATTCAAGGCGCTCGCTACGACTTCTGCAGGGTTCGCATTTTCGTGTGGAAAACAAGACGGCCGCGTTCGGCGCGATGAAATGCTCGACCACATTCGTGAAATTGTTGAAACGACGTCGCTTCCGGTGAACGCAGACTTTGAAGCCGGCTACGCCGACGAACCGGAGCACGTCGCAGGCAATGTGCGGCTCTGCCTCAAGACTGGCGTCGCTGGGTTATCGATCGAGGACAATTCGCGTCGAACTGTTGCGCCGCTTTACGAGAAAAAGCTCGCGATCGAACGCGTTCGCGCAGCGCGTCGTGCAATTGACGATTCAGAGACCGGCGTCGTCTTAACCGGCCGTTGCGAAGCATGGCTGGTCGACGATCCAAAGCCGTTGCACACTGCGCTCGACCGACTCGCTGCTTACGCCGAAGCCGGTGCCGATTGTCTCTACGCGCCCGGCGTTAGCAAACCGGATCAAATCGCGCAGATCGTGAAAACGGTCACGCCAAAACCGGTCAACGTCCTTGTCTCCGGGTTCAATCATCAGCTTACATATTCCGAACTCGCCGACCTCGGTGTGCGCCGCATCTCGGTCGGCTCGGGTCTCGCGCTCGCTGCATGGGGCGGATTCCTCCGTGCGGCGCAAGTCATCAAAACAAACGGCACATTCAATCTTCTGGCTGAGAACGCGGCCTCCGCAGACTTGAACAAACTGTTTCGACGAACGTAGCTCGCTCCGGTCCTTCGGGATTTGAACGCGCGAAGCCTGTGCCCTGTCAGTATGTCGCCAAAAGGACAGTTGCAATTTGAAATCCAGCATCTTGATTTTCTCAAAGGCGCTTTAAGTTTCGAGCCCTTCCGTCCATGAAACGCATTTTGATCATCGGTTACGCTACTTTGCTGTTCGCGTCGGTTGTGTACGCCCAGGAAGGCACACCGGCGCCGCCTCCTGTGGAAGAGCAGGTCCCCGCCGAACATCCGGGCATGTCGCGATCGACTCCTCCTAGCCAGGCGGTGGTTCCAGTTCCGGTTCCCATGGCGCCGCCAAAGCCAAACGGGCCGGTCCAGAAAAGTCTTGTCCGAATCACGGCCACGTCAGTGGACCCCGATTACAAGGCCCCGTGGAATGCTGGCGCGCTTGAGCGCGGCGTCGGCGCGGGCTTTGTAATCAGCGGCAACCGCATCATGACGAATGCGCACGTCGTCGCCAACAGCCGCTATATCACGGTGGAACGCGACGGCGATCCCAACAAATATCCGGCCCAGGTGCAATTCATCGCGAACGATTGCGATCTGGCGTTGGTCACCGTGCCGGCGAAGGATTTTTTCAAGAACATGCTCCCGCTAAAATTCGGCGGCATCCCGGCGCTGGAGTCGACGGTATCGGCGTATGGTTACCCAATTGGCGGAGAACGGATGTCCGTCACGACCGGCATCGTGTCGCGAATTGATTTTCAGCTGTACACACACTCGTCAGTTGACCAGCACCTGGCCATCCAGATCAGCGCGCAGATCAACCCGGGTAACAGCGGCGGCCCGGTGATGCAGGACGGCAAAGTCGTCGGCGTAGCATTTCAAGGGTACAGCGGCGACGTCGCTCAGGGCGTCGCCTACATGATTCCGACACCGGTGATCAACCGGTTTTTGAAAGATATCACCAACGGGCAGTACGACGAATACCCCGATATGGCGATCACCTATGCGAAATTGCAAAATCCGGCGCAACGAAAATTTCTGGGATTAAAAGATGACGACCGCGGCGTGCTCGTGAGCTCCGTGGTGGTGGCGGGTCCGTCCGATGGTATTCTGAAATCGGGCGACGTGCTTCTTTCAATTGACGGTCATCCGATCGCAAGCGACGCGAACGTCGAGTTGGATGGCGAACGCTCGCAATTCGAGGAAGTCGTAGAGCGGAAGTTCAAAGGCGATTCCGTGAAGTTCGACATCCTCCGGAACAAAGAGCCGATGACGGTGACAATCAAATTGTTCAAGCCGTGGCCCTACTCAATTCAGGGCCATAGCTACGATGTGCGACCGCGTTATGTGCTTTACGGCGGACTGTTATTCCAACCGTTAAACCTGGACATGCTCGAAGCGTATCGCACATCGGACCTGCGTCTCCGGCATTTCTTTGAATACTTCATCCTGGAGCAAATTTATCTTGAGCATCCCGATGTCATTGTGCTGAGCAACATTTTGCCGGACCCGATCAACAGTTATCTCGCGCCGTACCGCGGCGGGATTGTGGATGAAGTGAACGGCAAAAAAATTCGGACGTTAGATGAATTGTCGTTAGCGTTCGCCCAAGCGCCGGAGCGATTGGTGATTCGAATGATCGGCGACGGACCTCCGCTGGTGCTTGACCGCAACAAAGTGGAAGCCGCGCGCGAACGCATCAAGACGCGTTACAATGTTTTGAAAGAGCAAAATCTCGAGGAACGGCCCGCCTCCCGCATCGCCGCCACAGAGGACAAAAACTAAAATGCGAAGACACTCCTTCATAGCTTTCAGCATCGTTCTTGTCGCAGTCAGCGGCGCGCTGGCAAAAAAAGAATCGGCTATTCCGACCACCGCTGCTCGGCCAAAACAGGTAGCGCTCGTTCGGGTGAATGTAACCGGACAGGGGTATGATTACTTTCGGCCGTGGCAAAAGAAGGCGCCCTTTTCGAAACGAGCGCTTGGCGCAGTTCTGCCCAAGGGCCGCGTTCTTGTCACTGCCGATTTGGTCACAAACCAAAATTACGTCGAGCTGGAGCGCGCCGAGTCCGGCGAAAAAACGGCGGCGAATGTCCGTGTGATCGATTACGAAGCGAATCTGGCGCTGCTCGAACCGGCGGAGAAAAGTTTCCTCGACGGCATCACGCCGCTCGAAATCACATCCGACACAGTCGTTGGCGACCGGCTCGCGGCGTGGCAATTGGAACCGACGGGTGCGTTGCTGGCGACGGAAGGTCTGGTGACGACGGTGCAAATGATGCCCTACCCGGTCGAAATCGGACAATTCCTCACCTACCGCGTCAGCATCCCGATGCAATATCGCGAGAACAGCTACACGGTTCCGCTGGTAAAGAATAACAAGCTCGCCGGATTGCTGCTCCGTTACGATTCGCGCGCACAACTGCTCGACGCCATCCCGGCACCCGTCATCACGCATTTCTTGAGGGAAGCTGACACGCAGAATTATCGCGGCTTTCCCTCCGCCGGCTTTTCATTTTTCCCGACGCGCGATCCCGCGCTGCGTGAGTTCGCGGGCGAAAAAGGCAAGCGCGGCGTTTACATAACAAATGTTGAGGCGGGCACGCCTGCAATGAAGGCGGGGCTCAAGGTTGGCGACATCGTAACCGCGGTCGGAGTTCACGACATTGATGAGAACGGCAACTACGTGGATCCGCTTTACGGCAAGATCGAGTTCACGAATTTGCTCACAGCGCACGCCTATGCCAGTGATGTTGTTCCTTTCCGCGTTCAGCGCGACGGCAAGCCGATGCAGCTGAACGTGACTCTGGAACATCGCGACGCTAAGGACTACGTAAGCCCGCCGTATTCGCTCGATCAGCCGCCGCGATATTACGTTCTCGGCGGCCTGATCTTCCAAGAGCTGTCGCGCCAATATCTCAAAGAATGGGGGCCGAACTGGCAACGCGAAGCGCCCCAGCGCTTTGTTTACATGGACCATTACCAATCCGAGCTTTTTCCAGACAGAAATCGCCGCGTGGTGATTCTGAGTCAGGTGCTGCCGGCCAACAGCACGATCGGCTACGACGATCTTGCTTATCTGACGGTGAGAAAGGTCAACGGCAAAGAAATTGAATCGTTGGATGACCTGGCCGAAGCCGTGAAGCAACCAGTCGAAGGCTTCATCAAAATCGAGACCGAAGAAGATCCCAAACAAATCGAGCTCGACGCCTCGCAAGTCGCCGCCGAAGCCCCCGCGCTCCAGGAAAACTACGGCATCTCTTCACTGCAACGATTGCAGTAAAGTCGCGCCGAGCACTTCCAACGATCAGCGCTTCACCCGCAAAGCGGACGTCGCTCCTGTAACTTCCTGACGCGCCTTCGTCGGTGCAAGCGCTTGTTAGGCCGCCGCCTCGCGGGTCGTCTTCGCTGGGGCGCAGAGAGCGCACTGATCGTGATGTAGTATCCGTCCGGATCCCGGAGTGAAAACTCACTTGTTTGAGTGTTCGGGTTCACGTGGGGCTCCGCTTCGAACCGGTCGACGAGAGCGCGTGCCCTCTTCAGTGCCATCTCGTAGTCGTCGACGCGAAAGAACAAGAGAAGCCCGTTGCCAGGTGACGTCTCGTCCGGGCTCATCAAGGAGGGATGCTCGTGCGCGCCCCACCGGTGGAGGCAGAGCAATACGGTTCCATCCGCATCCAGGATTTGACCAAAGTGGTCATGGCCCGGAGGCGTCTCGCGCTGGCCGAAAAGCGACTGGTACCATTTGAAGCTACTGGCAACGTCGCTGACGCCGATGATCGTCCATGTGCGTTTCATCGCATTTCCGCTGTCGGCCTAACGAGACACAAGCTCAGCCACCGCTGGCGGCGGCGAGCGTTTCAACCATCGACAACTCTCTCATGAAATCAAACCCGCGCGTCGCGACGGCGAGCGGTTGGCTGCAGCGCATTGTTAGGCGCCTTTGCGGGATATTCTCGATGTGCTAATCACCAAAGAGAACGGTGGTTTTGCCGGTGGCGTTGTCGATGACTTCCACTGACACGCGGGCGTCCCTGAGGTCGGGCATGCTGGGGAACGTGACGACGGCGCTGATCTGGAGTCGGTTCTCCCCACGTGGCAGGGTCTCTCTGTCGAGCGTGAAGGAGAACATGTGCTGAGGTGCGACGGTCGTCCGGCCGAACTCTGCCAGAATCGTGCCTTGGTTGTCCCGGAACTTGCCGCCGATGATGATGATGGCCCGATCCTCGGAGCTATTGAACACGGTGGCGGAGATGCTCTGCTCGCGGGCAAGGCCGACAGGCAGTTGGCAGCCTCCGCAGGTGCGTGGGTCCTCTGCGAGTGCCCGCGGGGAAGCGGCTGCGCAGACCGACAATACCGCTGCGAGTGCGAGTGTCGGCAGGAGCTTGCGGAATGTGGTTTGTGTTTTCATTAGTAGGGCGTCTTTCGTTT
>Ga0066709_100004807_pt1 | contig 10915 bp, 8 predicted proteins | sample GraSoiAngelo_158_FD_79665 | JGI IMG/M metagenome (GOLD analysis project Ga0066709, IMG submission 79665) | Grasslands soil microbial communities from the Angelo Coastal Reserve, California, USA - 14_1009_16_30cm | ecosystem: Environmental > Terrestrial > Soil > Grasslands | place: USA... | reverse complement strand
TACACGCTGCTCGCCTTCGCGGTCGCCGGGTTCTACGCGGGAGTCGCCGGCGCCCTGTTCGGGTCGCGGCGCCTCAACGTGGTGGCCGCGGACTTCACCTTCGCCCAGATCGCCCTGCCCTACCTCATCGTCGCGATCGTCGGCGGCCTGCGCCGGCGCGGGGGCATCGTGGTCTTCGCCCTGCTGTTCGTGCTGGCAGGCGACTGGCTGCCCGAGCTCGCCAAGAACCTCGGGGTCACCTACATCCAGGAGCGCGCCGGGCTCTTCATCCAGGCGTTCACGGGCGTGCTGGCCGTCCTCACGCTCATCTTCCAGCCCGACGGCCTGGGGACGGTGACCGCGCCCATCGGGAGGTGGTTGAAGGGCGAGCCCTTCCGGCGCGGTGGTGGCGAGGGCGGGGGAGCGGAGGGCGTCGATGTCCGTCCTTGAGACCACCGGGGTCTCGATCCGCTTCGGCGGCCTCCAGGCGCTGCAGGATGTCAGCCTGCGCGTCGGCGAGTTCGAGATCGTCGGGCTCATCGGCCCGAACGGCGCGGGCAAGACGACGATCTTCAACTGCATCACCGGTTTCTACCGGCCGCAATCGGGACGCGTGGAGTTCCAGGACCACGACGTCTCGGAGCTGCCACCCCACACGCGCAGCGCGCTCGGCATGGGCCGTACCTTCCAGAACGTCGGGCTCCGCAAGGAGGCGACGGTGCTCGAGAACATGTTGACCGCGCAGCACAGCAACGTGCCCTACGGCGCGGTGTCGGGCATGCTGGGCAGCCCGGCCAGCATCGCGAGCGAGCACACGCTGCGCCGCCGCTCCGATGCCATCCTCGAGATCCTCTCGCTCGGCCACCTGCGCGACACCCCGGTGCAGGGCCTCTCGTACGGCACGCTCAAGAAGGTCGAGATCGCGACCGCGCTCGCGACCGACCCCGACCTCCTGCTCCTCGACGAGCCGTCGTCGGGCATGGGGCCGCAGGAGGCGCATCAGTTGGGCGACGAGCTGCTCGAGCTGCGGCACGACTTCGAGCTGTCGATCTGCATGATCGAGCACCACGTTCCGCTGGTCGTCCGCGTGTGCGACTACGTCTACGTCCTCAACTTCGGCCAGCTGCTCACCGAGGGCCGCCCCGAGGAGGTGCAGCGCCACCCCGAGGTGGTGGCCGCCTACCTCGGTGAGGAGGCGCCGGAGGCGGAGGCCGAGGCCGAGCGCCTCGAGACCGGCCGCGAGGGGGTCAACCAGTGAGCGAGCACCGCAGCGCAGCGAGGAGCGCAGCTCCCATGTGGCAGGTCGGTGCACCGGCCGAGGTACGAGGCACGGTGAACCGATGAGCTATCTCGAAGTTCGGTCGCTGCGTGTCGGGTACGGGTCGATCCCGGTGTTGCAGGGCATCGACTTCGACGTGCAGGCGGGCCAGACGACGGTGCTGCTCGGGCTGAACGGCGCGGGCAAGACCACCACGGTCGCGAGCATCGCGGGTCTGCTGAAGCCCACGGGGGGCACGATCACGTTCGACGGCGAGCGCATCGACGGCCAGGATCCCGCCGGCCTCGTCCAGCGCGGCATCTCGCTCGTGCCGGAGGGTCGACGGGTGTTCCCCGCGCTCACGCTGGCCCAGAACCTGCGCCTCGGCTCATGGACGTCGCGCTCACGCCGCGCCGAGCTGAAGACGGCCGAGGAGCGCGTGTACGACTACTTCCCGATCCTCGCCGAGCGGCGCGACCAGCTCGCGGGCACGCTGTCGGGCGGCCAGCAGCAGATGCTCGCGATCGGCCGGGGCCTGATGAGCCTGCCCAAGCTCATCCTCATCGACGAGGCGTCGCTGGGGCTCTCGCCCAAGCTCGCGAAGACGGTGTTCGAGATCGTCGACCGCATCAACGACGACGGTGTCACCGTGATCATCGTGGAGCAGAACGTCGGCGTGCTGCGCCATGCCGACTCCGCGCTCGTGATGGAGAAGGGGGCGATCGTCTACTCGGGCTCGGGTGACGAGCTGCGGAAGGGCGACGAGCTGCGCAAGACGTATCTCGGCGCGGCGTCGTAGGCGCGGGACGGCGCTCGGGACGGTACCCGGAACGACGGGCGGGGCCTGTCCCTCAGGGTCCGTCCCGAATGGGCCCCTCCCCCTTCGGGGGCCCCTCCCCCTTCGGGGGCCCCTCCCATCCGGGGCCCTCCCTACGGGCCACCCGTCCGCCGTCCCTCCCTGCGGTCGGTACGGAACGCCATCCGCCCGTCGTTCCTCCCGCGGGCGGGACCGGAGCCCCCGAACGGAACCCGATCCCGGTGACGATGAGGAAAGGGTGGGTCAGGCGGTGACGGGGGCGGGTTGGCAGACCCGGCAGGGGGTGAGGCCCTCGGAGCGGGCGGCCTCGAGCGTGGTGGAGGGCAGGCCCTTGTCGGCGACCAGCGGGCAGTCGGGACGGTGGTAGGACGACGAGCCGATCACCACGCGGTCGGGGTTCGCCCCGGGGTTGCCGTTGGTGGCTGCCGCCGAGCTGCCGACCGCGTTGGCGAGGCGCGCGATGGCCGTGTTGAGCTCGCGGAGCTGGGCCTCGAGCACGCTGCGGTCGCGTCGGTTGCTCTGCACGACGACCAGAGCGGCGCCGAAGACGACCAGCGCGAGCCCGAGGAAGCCACCCGAGAGCAGGTACGGAACCTGGCCCTGCACGAAGTCGACGCCGGCGGCGCCGTTCCACGCGAGGCCGATGATCAGGATGCCGACGGCGATGCAGCCCAGGCCCAGCTGCCCACCGAGGTTCCCCCATGTGCGGCGCATGACGGGGATCGTAGCAATGCGGGCCGGCGCGATCCTCCGACGGTGACTCGGGCTCAGGCGCCGGCGGCCAGGGCCTCTTCGTCGAACCCGAACTCGGCGACGCGGTCGCGTCCCATGCGCTTGGCCGCGTAGAGCGCGGCATCCGCCCGCGCGAGCGTGAGCGAGGGTTTGGTCTCCGGCCCGTGCACGGCGACGCCCGCGCTGTAGGTCGTACGAGGCCGGCCGCGACGCCACTCCTCGAGGAGCCGTTCGGTCGTGTGCAGGGCGTGGGTGCCCGCCTCGCGCAGCACCACCACGAACTCCTCACCGCCGTAGCGGGCGATGAGGTCGGCGTCGCGGACGCAGGAACGAAGGTGGTGGGCGAGGGCGACGAGCACGGCGTCGCCCGCGGCGTGGCCGTCGGTGTCATTGACGTCCTTGAAGTTGTCGAGGTCGATGAGCACGACCGCATCACCGGCCTGGAGGGAGTCGAGCAGACCGACCGCGTGGCGCCGGTTGCCCACCCCGGTCAGCTCGTCACGCATCGACACCTCGGTCAGCACCTCGCGGGCGCGGCGCTCCTCCTCGTAGCGTTGCGCGTTCTCGAGCGCCCGCCCCGCCTGGCCGGCCAGCAGCTCGAACGCTTCCATATCCTCGGACCGTGCGGGGATGACCCGGGTGCTGCCGGCCACGAGCGCGGCGGCCAGCCGTCCCTGCACCCACACCGGCGCGGCGACCGCGGTACGGATCCCGAGGGCGACGAGATCGGGCACCGCGAGCGGGTGTTCGCTGTAGTTCTCGAGGGTCACCAGGCTCCGGCGCTGGCGGACGAGCGAGGGCATGCCGCGCGAGGCGGGCTGCGGGCCGGTGAGGTAGCTCTCGGGCAGGCCGCGGGGCTGGGCCACGGTGTAGGTGTCGGTCGCGTCGTCGAAGACGCACAGGTTGGCTGCCTCGAAGCCGAGCCCGACGAGCGTGTCCACGACACCTGCGAGCACGGCATCGGAGTCGAGCGCGCTGATCGAGCCTGCCGCTCTTGCGACCGCGCTGAGAAGGTGGGCACGGTGCTCGGACACCTCGCGCGCCTCGGCCAGCTCCGACATGGCCCAGGCCACGGTCTCGCCCACGAGGAGGCACACGGGGATGGTCGACAGCACGGAGAGCACCGCTTCGGGGTTGTGGTGCCGTGCGAGGAGGGCCGGCATCAGATACGCGATCCCGGCGAGCGGTGCCATGCGCAACGAGGTCCACCGCGGATGGGCGAGGCCGACCCAGCAGAACACCACGACGTAGTAGACGCCGTAGGTGTACGGCGACGTCGTGCCGAAGCGGTTCCCGATGACGATGAGGGCGAAGGCGACGGGGAGGAGGACGAGCGTGGCCCGTGGATGCCATCTCGGCCAGGGGAGGACCCACACGACGATCCCCGTGAGCACCGCCGCCAGCCCGAGCGTGGTGGCGACGGCCCGGCTCACTGTCGCCTGCGATGGCACGTAGCTCAGGATGCTCGTCAGGGTGCCCGCGGCGACGAAGAGCCAGGCGGCCTGACGGGCCCCTGTGCTCGATGGCCTCGCCTCCCCTCCTGTCGCCCAGTCCATTGTGAAGACATCGGACGTACGGCGTCAGGACTGGAGCGCCCCTACACCGCGGGCCGAAGGGCGCCGATACGCGGTGGATGGTGCTGGCACCCACGACGAGCCGCTGGGACGTGGTGACGGGTCCGAGGGCGCGGGCCGGGTACGTGGCCGCCATAATCACCGCGGCCGCCTTCTGGTGCCTCGGCCGGTGGGACCTGGTCAACCCGCTGTCGCCGCTCCAGCTGGTCGTGCTGTTCGGCGGCGGGAACCTCTTCACCAAGTTCGTGGCCGTCTGGTGTCGCGCCCGCGCCTCCTACGCCCGCGCCCTGATCCGCATCGCGTCCGAGACGGCGCTCATCACGATCGTGATGTACGCGACCGGCTGGGGGCCGGTGCTGGCGGTCGGCTACATGTTCCTCGTGCACGACGTCGTCGGCGACGTCGGCGCCCGCGCCTGGCGGATCGTTCTCGTGTGCGCGCTCACCGGCATCGCCCTGGGGCAGCTCGCCATCGCCGCCAACATCGCGCCATCGTTCATCGCCGCCCCGCGGGTGCACGGGCTGGCGTCCCTCGGCGCGCTCGGGTTGGCGTTCGCCGTGCGGATGTTCGGACGGGCCACGGAGGAGAAGGAGCACGCGCGCCAGACCGTGGTGCGCAGCGAGCGGCGCATGAGCGCGCTCGTCCAGAACGCCTCCGACATCATCATCGTGCTCGACCGCGACCGTTCGTTCGTCTACGTCAGCCCCGCGATCGAGCGCATCCTCGGGGCGCCGGCCGAGTCCTACCTCGGCCCGGACCACGTGGAGATGATCCACCCGGACGACCTCGACACCACGCGCGAAGTGATGCTCGAGGCGATCGAGCACCCGGGCCGTCAGGTGCGGACGGAGCTGCGCGTCCAGCATCACGACGGCAGCTGGCGCTGGATGGAGGCGAGCCTCGTCAACCTGCTCGACGAGCCCGCGGTGGGAGGCATCGTCGTCAACCTCCACGACGTGACCGACCGGCGCCACCAGGCGCTGCACGACATGCTCACCGGGCTTCCCAACCGGGCGTCGCTCGCCGAACGGCTGCGGCAGTCGATCGCCTGGGGACGAGCGCGCGACGCGCAGTGGGCGCTGCTGCTCCTCGACGTCGACCGCTTCCGCGAGGTGAACGACACCTTCGGGCACCACAACGGCGACAAGCTCCTGCGCGAGATCGGCGCGCGGGTCAGCGGGATGCTCGGGGAACGCGATGTCGTGGCGCGGCTGGGTGGCGACGAGTTCGCGGTGTTGTGGGAGGTGGAGGACGAGGCCGGGGTGCTGGCGTTCGCGGCTCGGGTTCTCGACGAGTTGCGCCGGCCGGTCGCCGTCGAGGGCATGACCCTGTGCGTCGACGCGAGCATCGGCGTCGTCTTCGTCTCCGACAATGACGACGACCTCGACGACCTCCTGGCGCGGGCCGACGTCGCCATGTACGTGGCGAAGACGACGCACAGCGGCTGTGAGCTCTACGACATGAACCGCGACCAGTCGAGCGTCGGCCGCACGGCGATGGCCGGCGAGCTGCGGCGGGCGCTCGACGGTCGCGAGCTGATCGTGCACTACCAGCCCAAGGTCGAGCTCGCCACCGGCCGGGTCATCGGGGCCGAGGCGCTCGTGCGCTGGCAGCATCCGCGCCACGGCCTCGTTCTTCCGGACAAGTTCGTGCCGGTGGCGGAGCAGACCGGGCTGATCGACGCGCTCAGTCGCTACGTCCTGGCCGCCGCCCTCGGCGAGTGCCGGCGCTGGCGCGAGGCGGGGTTCGACATGGGCGTTGCGGTCAACCTGTCGACGCGCAACCTGGTCGACGTGTCGCTGCCCGACGACGTGCGCCTCTTGCTCGCCGAGGCCGAGATCGCACCGGCCTCGCTCGACCTCGAGATCACCGAGAGCGCGCTGCTCGCCGACCCGCTTCGCGCGGCAGACGTCGTGCGGCGGCTCAGCGCGCTCGGGGTCCGCATCGCGATCGACGATTTCGGTACCGGCTACTCGTCATTGGCGCACCTGCGCCGTCTGCTCGTCTCGGAGATCAAGATCGACAAGTCGTTCGTCACCACGATGGCAGCCAACGCCGACGACGCGATCATCGTGCGGTCGACGATCGAGCTCGCCCACAGCCTCGGCCTCCGCGTGGTCGCGGAAGGCATCGAGAGCAAGGTCGTGTGCGAGCAGCTGCGCGCCCTCGGCTGTGACATCGGTCAGGGCTACTACCTCGGGCCGCCCGTGGCGAGCGCTGAGCTCATGGACTGGCTGTGGGACCAGCACCGGCTCGCCGAAGGCGGCATCGAGGCCATCGCCAGCCGCTGACGGCGCACGGTCGAGCCGACGGGCGGTCGCACCCCTGACGGGCGAAGATGGGCGCATGACCAACGAACCCCCGCGCCGTCATCCCCGAATCGCCCGCTCCCTCGCCGTGCTCGCGGTCGCAGCCGTCGCGCTCGGCTCCACCGCCTGCGGCAGCGACAAGAAGACCAGTGCCGGCACCGGGGGGAAGACCACCTCGGGCGGCGCCACGTCGGGCACGGTGATCACGATCAAGGACTTCAAGTTCTCCCCCGACCCGCTCAAGGCACCGGCGGGGGCCACGATCACGATCAAGAACGACGACACCACGACCCACACCGTGACGGCCGACGACAAGAGCTTCGACTCCGGTGAGGTCGCCAACGGCACGTCGGGCAAGATCACGCTCCCCACCAAGGCCGCGACGGTCAAGTACCACTGCCAGATCCACAACTTCATGAAGGGCAGCATCGAGGTGACGGCCTGATCCGTCCCTCCGGAGCCGGGGGCGGGGAGACCGTGAGGGCGCTCGTGCTGGAGGAGCCGAGGTGGCTGCGGGCGCACGACCTGCCCCGCCCCGCGGTCGGCGAAGACGACGGGCTCCTGCGCGTCGAAGCCTGCGGTCTCTGCGGCACCGATCACGAGCAGTACTCCGGCGTCCTGCGCGGTGGCTTCGCGTTCGTGCCCGGCCACGAGGTGGTCGGGGTCGTCGAGGCGCTCGGCGCGGCCGCGGCGGCGCGGTGGGACGTCGCGGTGGGCGACCGCGTCGCGGTCGAGGTCTTCCAGTCGTGCGGTGCGTGCGCGCCATGTGTCGCGGGGGAGTACCGGCACTGCCGCCGGCACGGCATCGGCGACATGTACGGCTTCATCCCGGTCGACAAGCCACCCGGCCTGTGGGGCGGATACGCGGACCACCAGTACCTCGCGCCGGACTCCCGGGTGCTGCGCGTGCCGGCGTCGCTCGACCCCGTCGTCGCCACCGCGTTCAACCCGCTGGGCGCGGGCATCCGGTGGGGCGTCACCGTGCCCGGCACGTCCGAGGGCGACGTCGTTGCCGTGCTCGGGCCGGGGATACGCGGCCTGTCCGTAGTCGCGGCCGCACGCGAGGCCCGCGCCGGCTTCGTGCTGCTCACCGGGCATGGCCCGCGCGACCGCGAGCGGCTCGAGATCGGGCACGCGTTCGGCGCGGACCTCACTGTCGACAGCGCGGTCGACGATCCCGTCGCCGCGCTGAAGGACGCCACCGGCGGCCTCGCCGACGTCGTCGTCGACGTCACCGCCAAGGCGCCCGCCGCGCTGGCCCAGGCGCTGGCGCTGGCCCGACCGGGCGGCACCGTCGTGGTGGCGGGCACGCGCGGCTCGGCGGAGGCGCCCGGCTTCTGGCCGGATCTCATCGTGTACAAGGAGCTGCGCATCCTCGGCGTGCTGGGCGTCGACACGACGGCGTACCGCGCCGCCCTCGACCTGCTCGCCTCGGGGCGCTATCCGTTCGTCGACCTGCCCCGGCGGGTGACGGGGCTCGAGGGGGTCGAAGCCCTGTTGCAGACCCTCGCGGGAGAGCGCGACGAGCCGCGCCCGGTCCACGCCGTGGTCGTACCGTGAACCACCGGGGGGGTGCACGCCCGGCGCGGTCCGTGGTACGACGCAACCGTGAGCGAAGACCTCGAGCCGACCATCGTCGAGCCCCACACCCACATCGACGGCGCGGTGATGATCTCGTTCGGCGCGGTGCAGACCGGTCGCGAGGCGCTGGCCGTCGAGACCTTCCTGGAGCTGTCCCGGTACCTCGGCCAGCTGCTCACCGACGGCGTCATCGCCGAGTTCCAGCCCTTCTTCTTCGCCGACGGCCAGCTCGGCGACGTGAGCGGCTTCTTCCTGGTGGAGGGTCAGCGGGCGAAGCTCGACGACCTCCGACGCGACGAGGCGTTCGTGCGCCAGATGCTGCGGGCCAGCGCGGCGACCGACAACGTGCGGGTGCACACGCTGATCGCGGGCTCCGACGCGGGACGCCTCGTGAACCTCTACCGCGAGGTCCGCGCCGAGCTCGGCCTCATCTAGTGGCGGTACGCTCCTGACACCGACGTCAGGGACACCGACGTCAGGGGCACGAGTCAGGGGCACGAGCAGAGACGGGGTGAGGCATGACTCAGGTCGATGGGGCCCAGGCCGGCGAGCGCGTCACGCTCGACACCACCGATGTCGACCGCCAGATCGGGCGGGAGCTCGGCGGGGGCCAGCTCAAGGAGCCGGTGTCGGCCACCGACATCCGCCGCTGGGTGCAGGGGATGCAGTACCCCAACCCGCTGCACTACGACGAGGAGCACGCGGCCCGCAGCCCGGTCGGGCGACTGGTCGCGCCGCAGTCCTTCCTGGTGTGCTGCGACGTCGGCCACGGCGCCACGCCCGCCATCGTGGGCACGATCCCCGGCACGCACATGATCTTCGGCGGCGACGAGTGGTGGTTCAGCGGCGTCCGGGTGTACCCCGGCGACCACCTGCGCCAGCGGCGGTGGTTCGTCGACTACAAGATCGCCGACACCAAGTTCGCGGGGCCGACCATGTTCAGCCGGGGCGACACCGTGCACACCAACGTGCGGGGGGAGCTCGTGGCCAAGCAGCGCAGCACCGCGGTGCGCTACCTGGCCGAGGAGGCCAGGCGGCGCGGGTTCTTCCACCAGGCCGCGCCCCGCCCGACGTGGACCCCCGAACGGCTGGCCGAGATCGACCGTCAACGATCGACGTGGATCCGCGCCCGGGCCGGAGAGCGCGGTCGCCGCTTCGACGACGTCTCGGTCGGCGACGCGATGGTGACCCGTCCGATCGGGCCCCACACGATCGCCACGTTCACGACCGAGTGGCGGGCGTTCATCTTCGCCGCGTGGGGCTCGAGCCGGCACGAGGGCCCCGACCACATCGAGGACGCGGGCTGGTTGCCCGAGATGTCGCGCAACCTCGAGGCCGCCCAGGAAGACCCGAGCCTGGCCGACGGTCTCTACAAGGGACCGTCGCGCGGCCACACCGACGAGGAGCACGCCGAGCTCATCGGCCTCCCACGCGCCTACGGCTACGGCGCCTCCATGGGCGCGTGGGCGCTCGACTACGCGGGCCACTGGGCGGGCGACCTCGGGTTCGTCCGCCACTCCGACATCCAGTACCGCTTCCCGCCGTTCGAGGGCGACGTGACGTTCGTCGACGGCGTCGTCGCGGCCAAGCGCTTCGATGCCACCGTCGGCGCCGGCCTGGTGGAGGTCGACCTGGTGATGACGAACCAGGACGGGTCGGTGATGGCCAAGGGCAAGGTGGAGATCCAGCTCGCGGCGTGACCACCTTCCGGGGGCCGCCGCTGTCGAGCGAGCCGGGCATCGGCTCGCTCACCCTCGGCGGCTTCCTGCGCGAGGTGGCCACCCGCCACGCCGACCGCGAGGCGATCGCCTTCCATCCCGACGGGATCGCCGGCCCCGTCCTGCGTTGGAGCTACGCGGGCCTGGCCGACGACGCGACGCGGATCGCAAAGGCGCTGCTGGCGGCCGGGGTGGGGAAGGGCACGCGCGTCGCGCTGCTGATGGGCAACCGGCCCGAGTGGGTGGCGACGGCCTACGGCGTGGCCCTCGCCGGGGCGGTGCTCGTCCCGCTCAACACGTGGTACGAGGCGCCCGAGCTCGCCTACGTCCTCCGGCACTCCGACGCCGCGCTCCTGCTCGTGCAGCGCCGGCTGCTGACGCACGACTACCTCGAGCGGCTGGCGCCCGCGGGAGGGCCGGAGCTCCCGTTCCTCCGTCGCGTGGTCTGCCTCGGCGACGAGTGGGACGAGCTCCTCGCTGCGGGCGACGACGTGAGGGACGCGCGGCTCGACGCCGCCGCGGCGGAGGTCGCGCCCGCCGACGACGCGCTCGTCGTGTACACGTCGGGCACCACCGCTCGTCCGAAGGGAGTGCTCCACGCGCACCGCGCGCCGACGTTGCAGGCGTGGCGCTTCGCGCGGCTCCTGCGCCTCGAGCCCGACGTGCGCACGTGGAGCGCGTTCCCCTTCTTCTGGTCGGCAGGTTTCAACATGGTCATGGGCGCGACCCTCGCGGGTGGCGGTTGTCTCGTGCTGCAGGAGACCTTCGAGCCGGGTGATGCCCTTCGGCTCCTTGAGTCCGAGCGGGTGACGTCGCCGCACGCATGGCCCCACCAGCTCGCGCAGCTCGAGGACCATCCCGACTGGGAGACGCGCGACCTGTCGGCGCTGAGGCACGTCGAGGCGTTCACGAGCTTCGGTCGCCACAAGACCGTGCACGTCGACGAC